>Ga0308167_1000030_pt1 | contig 364809 bp, 319 predicted proteins | sample PhyCR1_2_FD_202138 | JGI IMG/M metagenome (GOLD analysis project Ga0308167, IMG submission 202138) | Phyllosphere microbial communities from UC Gill Tract Community Farm, Albany, California, United States - DLSLRC.R1 | ecosystem: Host-associated > Plants > Phyllosphere > Unclassified | place...
TGGTTAATATTCAGCAGCACAGCCGAGTTTAAACCACGTGAGGTGATGAAGTTATATGGTCGAAGAATGCAGATAGAACAAAATTTTCGGGATGAGAAAAGTGAACGATTTGGGTTTGGGCTTCGCGACAGTCATAGCCGTTCAGCAGGGCGTATTCTGGTACTCAGCCTGCTGGTAACACTGAGCACAGCAGTACTGTGGTTGCTTGGTTATCATGCTGAAAACAAGGGATTACACCTGAGATATCAGGCTAACAGCCTGAAATCGCGACGAGTCATATCCTTTCTGACATTAGCGGAGAATGTCTTGCGACACTCTCCGCTAATTTTAAAGCGAACAGCGTTAGACGCTGTCCTCAGCCACCTCGCCAAAACCTACCGTAATATGGTGTTGGTTTATTAGCGCTGATTTAGTGGGGATCCCTCAGCGCCGAAGCGGGTTTGATAATTAACGGTTAATTACTCGAATTCGTTCCAGGAACGGCCATCACGGGTAATCATTGCCACTGACGCCACCGGCCCCCAGGTGCCAGCCTGATAAGGCTTAGGAGCTTCGTTATCCGCCGCCCAGGCATCCATAATGGAGTCAACCCACTTCCACGCCTCTTCCACTTCATCACGACGCACAAACAGCGCCTGAATGCCGCGCATGGTTTCCAGCAACAGACGCTCGTAAGCATCGGCCAGGTGCGACTGGTTAAAGGTTTCGGAGTAGCTCAGATCCAGCTTGGTGGTTTGCAGGTTATGTTTATGATCCAGACCCGGCACTTTATTCAGAATCTGAATATCCACACCTTCATCTGGCTGCAAACGGATAGTCAGTTTGTTCTGCGGCAGTTCCTGCCAGGACTCTTTAAACAGGTTCAGCGCCGGGTTCTTGAAGTAGACCACCACTTCAGAACATTTGGTTGGCAGACGTTTACCGGTACGCAAGTAGAACGGCACGCCCGCCCAGCGCCAGTCATCAATATCAACACGAATCGAAACAAAGGATTCGGTGTTACTGGATTTATTTGCGCCCTCTTCTTCGAGGTAGCCCGGCACTTTTTTACCCTGCACAAAACCGGCGGTGTACTGACCACGCACGGTTTTCTCACGCACGTTGCTGTGATCGATACGACGCAGTGAGCGCAGCACTTTAACTTTCTCGTCACGAATACGGTCAGCAGAGAGATCGGCTGGCGGCGACATGGCAATCATGGTCAGAATCTGTAGCAGGTGGTTCTGAATCATATCGCGCATCTGACCCGCCTGGTCAAAGTAGCCCCAGCGGCCTTCGATACCCACTTCTTCCGCGACGGTAATCTGCACGTGATCGATGGTGCGGTTGTCCCAGTTCGACGCGAACAGCGAGTTGGCAAAACGCAGCGCCAGCAGGTTCAGTACTGTCTCCTTACCCAGATAGTGGTCGATACGGAACACCTGACTCTCTTCGAAATATTCACCGACCTGGTCATTGATTTCACGCGAAGTCTCCAGCGAGGTTCCCAGCGGTTTTTCCATCACCACGCGTGCCGGCATCGCGTTCAGCTTCGCCTGGCCCAGCCCTTTGCAGATCGCGCCAAAGGTGCTTGGTGGCATGGCAAAGTAGTTAATCGTGACGCGCTTTTTCTGATCCAGCATCTTGCCGAGTTTCGGGAAGTGCGAGATATCATTAACGTCGAGGTTACAGAAATCGAGGCGGCTGCTGAGCTTATCCCAAAGTGCCTCATCGATTTTCTCTTTCATGAAGGTTTCCAGCGCTTCACGAGTCACTTTGGTATAGGCAGCTTTATCCCAGTCGGCGCGGCCAACACCAATAATGCGCGAATCTGCATGAATCTGACCCGCTTTCTCCAGCTGGTACAGAGAAGGCAACAGTTTCCGGCGTGCAAGGTCGCCTTTGGCACCGAAAATAACCAGATCGCATGCCTGGGCTGTTTGAGTTACCGCCATTTTAATCTCCTCGTTGCAGGATGAATCTGACTTGCGGATTCCGTAATCAGTCAGACTCTTATTGTAATTTTCTTTCAACACAATGTACTTCTTTGGCTATGACACGTAAACCAGCGCGGCGTCTGCCAGGCCAATGTCTATCCCGATGGTCAATTTACTGGCTGTTTAAGCCAACAATGCGTCAGTTTGTGCGTAATTTTTCGACTTTTTTGTTACCGTTTTACCATTATGAAAATCAGACACAGCTCATACTCTGGCAAAAAATGTAAATATTGGCTGCCTGGCTCTGCCTGTCATCGGTTACGGCATTGTATATTCTCTACAAAATGACATCGATTTCTCCTTTGAATGAAATCGTCAGAATTGATGAGTGGTCTGCCCCCGATGAATATGCTGGAAAAAATTCAGGCTTCTGTAGAATACCTTAGCAAATCTGAGCGCAAAGTTGCTGAGGTGATCCTTGCCGCGCCGCAAACCGCCATGCACTCCAGTATCGCCCTGCTGGCACGTGCGGCGGAAGTCAGCGAGCCAACGGTCAACCGCTTTTGTCACCGGCTGGAAACCAAAGGTTTTCCCGATTTTAAACTGCAACTGGCGCAAAGTCTGGCGACCGGGACGCCGTATGTCAGCCGCCATGTTGATGAAAATGATAGTGTCGACAGCTATACCAGCAAGATTTTTGAGTCAGCGATGGCCGGTCTGGACCAGGTGCGCCAGCAACTCGATAGCAGTGCGGTTAACCGCGCGGTCGATCTGCTGACGCAAGCCAAAAAGATTGCCTTTTTTGGCCTCGGCGCATCGGCGGCGGTGGCCCACGACGCAATGAATAAATTTTTCCGCTTCAATGTGCCTGTCATCTATTCCGATGATATTGTGATGCAGCGCATGAGTTGCATGAACAGTGCCGAAGGTGACGTGATCGTGCTGATTTCACACACTGGACGCACCAAAAATTTAGTCGAGCTGGCGCGACTGGCGCGGGAAAATGACGGCACCGTGCTGGCGATTACCTCACCCGGCTCACCGCTGGCGCACGAGGCTTCGCTGGCGCTGACTTTAGACGTGCCCGAAGATACCGACATCTATATGCCGATGGTCTCGCGTCTGGCGCAGTTAACCGTCATTGATGTACTGGCAACCGGTTTTACCCTACGTCGTGGGCCAAAATTCAGAGATAACCTGAAGCGCGTCAAAGAAGGATTGAAAGAATCGCGTTTAGATAAGGACGCGGCGACCTCTCTCTTTCCGCGATAGTGTTTAGCCACTATCAAAACAAGGGGGTCGACCAGGTATGCCCCTTGTTATATAAATGTTATAACCAGAACAGAAGAACCCGTGATTGCTATGGCAACACCACGTTTAAAAGTCAACGGAGTCCTACATGTCAAGACGTCTCAGAAGAACCAAGATTGTAACTACCTTAGGTCCGGCAACCGATCGCGATAACAACCTTGAAAAAATCATCGCTGCTGGCGCTAACGTTGTTCGTCTTAACTTCTCGCACGGTACGCCGGAAGACCATCAGCTGCGTGCCGATAAAGTCCGCGAAATTGCAAAGAAACTTGGCCGTCACGTGGCGATCCTCGGCGATCTGCAAGGTCCCAAAATCCGCGTTTCTACCTTTAAAGAAGGCAAAGTTTTCCTTAATCTCGGCGATCGCTTCCTGCTGGATGCCAGCCTGAGTAAAGGCGAAGGCGATAAAGAGAAAGTCGGGATTGATTACAAAGGCTTGCCGGAAGATGTGGTGCCGGGTGATGTGCTGCTGCTCGACGACGGGCGCGTACAGCTGAAAGTGCTGGAAGTTCAGGGCATGAAAGTGTTTACCGAAGTGACCGTCGGCGGGCCGCTTTCCAATAACAAAGGCATTAATAAACTCGGCGGTGGTCTGTCGGCAGAAGCGCTGACCGAGAAAGATAAGGCTGATATTCTGACCGCGGCAAAAATCGGCGTCGACTATCTGGCGGTTTCCTTCCCGCGTTGCGGCGAAGACCTGCACTATGCGCGTCGACTGGCACGTGAAGCCGGTTGCGATGCCATGATTGTGTCGAAAGTCGAGCGTGCTGAAGCCGTCGCCAGCCAGGCTGCCATGGATGATATTATCCTTGCCTCCGACGTGGTGATGGTGGCGCGTGGTGACCTTGGCGTTGAAATTGGTGATCCTGAACTGGTCGGTATCCAGAAAGCGCTGATTCGTCGCGCGCGTCAGCTAAATCGTTCCGTTATTACCGCGACCCAGATGATGGAATCGATGATCACCAACCCGATGCCAACCCGTGCGGAAGTGATGGACGTAGCCAACGCGGTGCTCGATGGCACCGATGCGGTGATGTTGTCAGCCGAAACCGCTGCCGGTCAGTATCCGGCTGAAACCGTTTCCGCGATGGCAAAAGTCTGTCTCGGCGCGGAAAAGATCCCGAGCATCAACGTGTCCAAACACCGCCTTGAAGTGCAGTTCGATAATATCGAAGAGGCGATTGCCATGTCAGCAATGTACGCTGCTAACCACCTGCAAGGGGTGACGGCGATTATCACCATGACCGAATCTGGCCGTACCGCGCTGATGACCTCACGTATCACGTCGGGTCTGCCGATTTTTGCCATGTCTCGCCATGAGCGCACGCTAAATTTGACGGCGCTGTATCGCGGCGTGACCCCGGTATATTTCGACAGTAATAACGATGGCGTCGCCGCGGCTAACGATGCGATTAACTCGCTGCGTGATAAAGGCTTCCTGGTGTCAGGCGATCTGGTGATTGTCACCCAGGGTGACGTGATGAGTACCGTTGGCACCACCAACACCAGTCGCGTGCTGCGCGTCGAATAATTCCTGCTGTAATAATTGGGCTGCCCATGCAGCCCATTTTTCCCCTTCTTGCCATACCATCCCCTGCCCACGACGTTTTATCCCGATAATCACTCAGGTTTCTGCACGATAAAAATGTGATCTACATCACAAATTTAACATCAACAACGCTTAACACTTTCATGTAAGAATAAACTCATTGAATGCTAATGATTCCTATTTATAATCTCATTCACACCAATAAAGGTAACATCCGGGTAACAAACAGTGATTTTAACCTTATGAAACTAAGGATTTTCACGCACTACCGGTAATTGATGCATTTTTGACGCATGACCGGAATCGGTGTGTTTCTGATTATTCTTAAATAGCGTTTAACTGATGTCCTCTGACATCGCAGGGTAATGGCTGTCATTTTTATATGGCGGCAGGGTTTCTTACGTCCAAAAAAAGGTACAGGGTATGGTCTTTGGTTCTCAAGCGGCGCGCACTGCCTCACAGTTTCAACAACACCCCGATGAGACAGCTGGCGATATGCTGTTTAATGCAGCTCAGCTTGATGCTTATTCGCAACAAACGCTGACGGCACTGCAATTAATCAACAACACCATTCAGCAGGTCGAAAAACCTTTTAGCGGTATTCTTCCCCACGAGCTGGCACCGGCGTTTAACGCGGTCGATCTTAATGCCCCGCTACTGAACAGCGATGCGGCCCTGGAAGAGCTGTCGCAACTCTATTTGCGCGACGCGGTTTACTTCCATCATCCGAAATATATTGCTCACCTGAACTGCCCGGTAGTGCTGCCTTCGCTGCTGGCAGAACAAATTATGAGTGCGGTTAACAGCTCGGTAGACACCTGGGATCAGAGCGCAGGCGGCACCCTGATTGAACAGAAAGTGATCGACTGGACATTGAGCCGTATCGGCCTGCCAGCCAGCTCAGACGGTATCTTTACCAGCGGCGGCACGCAGTCAAACCTGATGGCAATGTTGCTGGCACGCGACAGCTGGTGCGCGAAACACCGTCCGGGCCATCTGATTAAGCAGAAAGGCCTGCCGCCGGAAGCCAGCAAATGGCGTATTTTCACCTCAAAACTGAGCCATTTCAGCATTCAGAAATCGACAGCCATTCTCGGACTCGGTTATGACGCGGTGATTGCCATCGATCACGATGAGCACTATCGCATGGACGCCGCACTGTTAGAACAGGAAATTCAGCGCTGCCACCAGCAAGGTTTGATCCCGATTGCGGTGGTTGCCACCAGCGGCACCACCGATTTTGGCAGCATTGACCCGCTAAATTCCGTTGCCACTCTCTGCCAGCATTACGGTTTATGGATGCACGTCGATGCGGCTTACGGCTGTGGTCTGCTGGTCTCGCCGCAGCATCGCCAGCGCCTGAACGGTATTGAACAGGCCGATTCTGTGACGGTCGATTACCACAAATCGTTTTTCCAGACTGTCAGCTGCGGCGCGTTCTTTGTACGCGATCGCCAGCATCTCAGTCACGTTACCGTGCATGCCGATTACCTCAATCCGCTCAGTGCGCAGCAGGAAGGCACACCAAACCTGGTGAACAAAAGCATTCAGACCACCCGCCGTTTCGACGCGCTGAAAATGTGGATGACACTGCGCATTATGGGGCCGGATGCCCTCGGCGAAGCTTTCGACACGCTGCTGGATCTGACCCGTACCGCCCATAAGCTGCTGAAGGATCATCCGGCGGTTGAAGTGCTGCATCAGCCCGAGCTGACGACCCAGATTTTCCGCTATGTGCCACGTCCAGGCATCAGTGATGCGGTGGTCGATGAGATCAATGCGCAGATTCGTAAGTCGCTGTTCCGTTCAGGAAATGCGGTGGTGGCGGGCACCAAAGTGAATGGCCGTCAGTATCTGAAATTTACCCTGCTGAACCCGGCGACCACCTCAGCCGATCTGGAAGACATTATTGCCCTAATCGCACATTACGGCCGTGAACTGGCGCGAAGTCAGAGTCTGAACGCGGCTAATCAGTGAGAGCAGAACCATGAATAACAAAATTTATGATTTTATCGGTATTGGTATTGGCCCGTTTAATCTTGGGCTGGCCTGTCTGACGGATCCGATTGAAGGCGTGGACGGCGTATTCCTCGACCAGAATCCGGGTTTTGACTGGCATACCGGCATGATGCTGGAAAGTGCGCATCTGCAAACGCCGTTTATGGCTGATCTGGTGACGCTGGCCGATCCGACCAGCCGCTTCAGCCTGCTGAACTATATGAAGCAAACCGGCAAGCTGTATCGCTTTTATATTCGCGAAGACTTCTTCCTGATGCGCAAGGAGTATAACCAGTACTGTCAGTGGGCCAGCGCTCAGCTGGACAATTTGCACTGGAATACCCGGGTTGAATACGTCAGCTATGACGACGAACTGCAATGTTATCGGGTGCGCAGCGCTTCTACCCAGACCGGCGAAACGCAAAGCTGGCTGGCGCGCAAACTGGTGCTGGGCACCGGACCGAGCGCGTGGATGCCGCCATGCAGCCGCTCGCATCGTCAGCGCCTGACGCACTCCAGTGAATACCTGGCAGATAAAGCGGCGTTACAGCAGAAAAACTCGATTACCGTGCTGGGCAGCGGCCAGAGCGCCGCCGAGATCTTCTACGATCTGCTGGGCGATATCGATCGTTTTAACTACCAGCTGAACTGGGTAACCCGTGCGCCGCGCTTCTATCCGCTGGAGTACACCAAGCTGACGCTGGAGATGACGTCGCCGGAGTGGATTGACTACTTCCACGCCCTGCCCGCCAGCAAGCGTGATGAGCTGAATGCCAAACATAAGAATCTGTACAAAGGGATTAATAGCTGTCTGATCAATGACATCTACGATCTGCTGTATGTGAAGCAGCTGGATGGCGATCTGGACGTTAATCTGTTTACCCATTCGGAACTGAACGATATGCGCTGGCTGCCGAGCGGAGAATTCGAACTGGCACTGCATCAGCAGGAACAGGATGTCGCCTTTGTCCGCCGCAGTGAAGGGCTGGTAATGGCCACCGGCTATCAGTATCAGCCGCCGATGTTTGTCGAGGGTATTGCTGACCGCCTGCGCTGGGATGAGAAAGGCCGTTATGACGTGCAGCGCAACTACAGCATCGATCAGCATAACCAGATTTTTGTGCAGAACGCCGAGCTGCATACCCACGGCTTTGTGACGCCGGATCTGGGCATGGCCTGCTATCGCAATTCCGTGCTGATCCGCGAAATCACCGGGCGCGAAGTCTACCCGGTTGAGCGCCAGATTGCTTTCCAGACCTTCCCGGCCAACCCGGAGGTGCGCAATGAGCGATAACATCCTCTACCGCTGCGCCCGTCCGGCGGGCCAGTTCACACTGCGCCCGATGCAGGCAGAAGATGCCGCGCTGGTTTACAGCTGGGTGACGCAGGATTATGCGCGCTTCTGGGGCATGCAGGATGACGATTTCGAAACGGTCGCCGGTTTCTATCGCGATTTGACGCGTGATAACCCTCATGCGGCGTTAATTGGCTGTTGCAATCAGCAGCCGGTATTTCTGATGGAGTTTTACCAGGCGCAGCAGGATCAAGTCGGGCAGTTTTATCCGGCACGCGACGATGATTACGGTATGCATATCCTGATCGCGCCCGCAGAAAAACCGCTGAAGCAGTTTAGCTGGCAGGTTTTCAGCACGGTTATGGATTACATGTTCAGCCAGCCACAGGTGGGCCGGGTGGTAGTGGAGCCGGATGTGCGCAATGACAAAATCCATCCGCTGAACAAACGTGCGGGCTTCCGCTATCAGCACACCATCGATATGGGCCATAAAACCGCCTGGCTGGCCTTCTGCCAGCGTGATGACTATCAAAAAGCTTTATTGCAGGAATCTTTAACTATGAATAACACCTCGACGCTCCTTACCGGCAGCCATCTGGCCAGCGACAACTGGACGCTGGCTAACCGTCTGCTGATCCGCAAAGCGATTGCCGAATTCGCCCATGAAAAATTGGTCGAACCGAAAAAAGTGGCATCGGCCGGTAAACTTGATCGTTACAGCCTGGCGGTGCCGGGCGCAGAAGCGGAGTATCAATTCTGCGCGGCGCGCATGGCGCTGGATCACTGGTCAATCGATCTGGATTCCCTGAGCAAACATCAGAATGGCGAGCCGCTGAAGCTGGATGCACTGAGCTTTATCGTCGAGTTCAATCAGCAGATCGGCATTCCGCCGACGATGCTGGCGACCTATATGGAAGAGATCACCAGTACCCTGTGCAGCAGCGTGTTCAAACTGCAAAACAATAATCCGGACAGCAAGGCGCTGACCAAAGCGGACTTCCAGACCGTTGAAGCCGCGATGACTGAAGGCCATCCGTGCTTTATTGCCAATAATGGCCGCATCGGTTTTGATGCCCGCGACTACCTCGCCTTTGCGCCGGAAGCCGCCACGCCAGTTAACCTGGTATGGGTCGCGGTACATCTGCGTAATGCGCACTTCTCCAGCCTTGATGAATTAAGCTATCAACAGCTGATGCGTGACGAACTGGGCGAAGGCACCGTCAATGCCTTTAACGCGCGTCTGGATGAGATCGGCGTGGATCGCGACCAGTACCTGTTTATGCCAGTGCATCCGTGGCAGTGGCAGAATAAGCTGCTGACGGTGTTTGCGCCGGATATTGCCGCGCGCGATATTATTTATCTCGGCGCAGGCGACGATCAGTACCAGGCACAGCAGTCAATCCGCACCTTCTTTAACCGCAGCCAGCCCAACAAGCGCTACGTGAAAACGGCGCTGTCGGTGCTGAATATGGGCTTTATGCGCGGCCTGTCGCCTTATTATATGGCGACCACTCCGGCGGTGAATCAGTGGCTGGAAGGCCTGGTGGAAAACGACCACTGGCTCAAGCAGTGTGATTTCCGCATCCTGCGCGAGGTGGCGGCCATCGGCTATCATAATCGCTACTATGAGCAGGCGATCAGCGGTGATTCAGCTTACAAGAAGATGTTTGCCGCGCTGTGGCGTGATAACCCGGTTACCGCGTTGCAGCCAAATCAGCGCCTGATGACCATGGCTTCGCTGCTGCATATCGATCACCATCAGCAAGCCCTGCTGCCAGCGCTGATTGCCGACTCCGGCGTCAGTGCGGAAAGCTGGGTCAGCGCGTATCTGCGCTGTTACTTAAGCCCGCTACTGCACTGTTTCTGGCAGCATGACCTGGTGTTTATGCCACACGGTGAAAACCTGATTCTGCTGCTGGAAAATAACCTGCCGGTCAGCGCGTATATGAAAGATATTGGCGAAGAGATTGCGGTGCTGAATCCGGATGCGGTGCTGCCAGAGAAGGCGCAGCGCCTGGCGGTGGACGTGCCAGAAAATCTGAAGCTGTTATCGATCTTCACTGACGTGTTTGACTGTATCTTCCGCTTTATTGGCGCTATTCTGGCGCAGGATAACACCCTGCCGGAAGAAACATTCTGGCGCTGCGTGGCGGATTGCGTCAAAGAGTATCAGCAGGCGCATCCTCAGCTGGCCAGTAAGTTTGCCCGCTACGATCTGTTTACGCCGGAGTTCGAACTCTCCTGTCTCAACCGTCTGCAACTGGCCAATAACCAGCAGATGATTAATCTGTCTGATCCGGCAGAAAATCTGAAATTTGCCGGAACACTGATTAACCCGATCGCCCGGTTTGCTGATAAGTAAAATTTCCGCAAATCGCTGTTAACCGAGTTTATATTTAGCGCGACTGCACTGGCGGTCGCGTTTTTACGTTTACTGGAAACAAGGAGCCTGGATGGCGTCGTATACCCCGGTATCAAATCTGACCTTTCGTCACCTGATCTTCCCCTTCTCACTGGTGTTGTTCGAGTTCGCCACCTATATCGCCCACGATATGATTCAACCGGGCATGCTGCTGGTGACCGGCGAATTTAATGTCGGACCGGAATGGGTCTCCGCTTCACTGACCGGCTATCTGGTCGGTGGCGTCCTGCTGCAATGGCTGCTTGGCCCGCTGTCGGACAAATTTGGCCGGCGTCCGGTGATGCTGTTCGGTGTGGCGTTCTTTATGCTGTCCTGCCTGGTGATGCACTGGGTGCAGAGTATCGAACAGTTTGTTGCCGTGCGTTTTATTCAGGGCATCAGCCTGTGCTTTATCGGCGCGGTGGGCTATGCCGCTGTGCTGGAGGCGTTTGATGAAGCGCTCAGTGTGAAAATCACCGCGCTGATGGCCAACGTGGCGCTGCTGGCGCCGCTGGCGGGGCCGGTAGCGGGCGCGGCATTTCTCAGCGTTGGCGGCTGGCGCGATATGTTTTATCTGTTCGCCGCGGTGACCGCGATAGCATTAATTGGATTGTGGCGCAGCATGCCGGAAACCGCCGGAGACCGAAACGCTTCGGTGTCACTGAAATCGATGGGCAAAGGTTATCTGGCGCTGGCGAAAGATCGCCAGGTAATCAGCGGCGCACTGGCTATCGGTATTCTGGGCATTCCGATGCTGGCGTGGGTGGCACTGTCGCCAGTGATTCTGATCCATGACCAGGGTCTCAGCCGTATGCACTACGCGCTGCTGCAACTGCCGGTGTTCCTCGCGATGATCGTCGGCAACCTGACGTTGGGCAAACTGGCAGGACGCGTGCCGCTGGAGCAACCGCTGAAGCTGGGTGCCTGGCCGATTATGCTGGGGCTGATTATCGCCGCGCTAAGTGCGGTTATCGACAGTCACGGCTATCTGTGGATGATTGCCGGGCTGAGTCTGTATGCTTTTGGTTCTGGCCTGGTCAATGCCGGTCTGTACCGTCTGACGCTGTTTTCCAGCGAGGCGGGCAAAGGCAGCGTGGCGGCGATGATTGGCATGTTGAGTATTGCCGCTTTTGCGATTGGCATTGAGCTGGCGAAGTATGGCTATTTTGCCGGAGGCAGCCGGTGGTTCAGCGGCATTAATCTGCTGGCGGGGTTAATCTGGCTGGCGCTGGTGCGTGGATTTCTGCGTGAGCGTCAAAGACGCAGTCAGGTGGTGGCGTTGTAAGGTCATCTGCCCGCAGGTGCGGCGTTCGCGTCGTCCCTGTTGAGGTCTGGCACTCTTCAGGACGGGAGCCGATAACGGCTCCCCTACGATATTCCGGCACCCTACGAGAACGCCCCTGCAGCACTATTTCTTCGGAAATAGCTCGTCGCGTTGGTAAGGCTCCTGCTCACCCTCTTTACGGGTTTTCAGCAGCTTAAGAATCCAGGTGTACTGTTCCGGATTAGGCCGGACGAAAATTTCCACTTCTTCATTCATCCGGCGCGCCAGCGTTTCATCATCCGCATCGAGCAAATCCTCCATTGGTGGACGAATATGCACGTGCAGCTTATGGGTTTTGCTGTCATAAACCGGGAACAGCGGTACTACTTTGGCCCGGCACACCTTCATCAGGCGACCTATCGCCGGCAGCGTTGCCTTATAGGTGGCAAAGAAATCGACAAACTCACTGTGTTCCGCGCCGTGATCCTGATCGGGCAGATAATAGCCCCAGTAGCCCTGACGCACTGAGCTGATAAAAGGTTTAATTCCGTCATTACGTGCGTGCATACGGCCACCAAAGCGACGGCGTACCGCATTCCACATATAATCCACCAGCTCATTACGCTGGTTATGGAACATCGCGGCCATTTTCTGGCCTTCGGAAGCCATCAGCATCGCCGGGATATCAACCGCCCAGCCGTGTGGCACGAGGAAAATCACATTCTGCTGTTCAGCACGCAAGCCCTCAATAATCTCTTTGCCGTGCCACTCAACGCGATCGCGCACATGTTCTGGCTTGCGCAGCGCCAGCTCGGCCATCATCACCATCGACTGCGGCGCCACCGCAAACATCTGATCGATAATCGCTTCACGCTGCTGTTCCGGCAATTCCGGCAGGCAATAAAACAGATTGATTTGGGCGCGACGACGCGCGCTGCGGGCAAACTTACCGGCGGTGCGGCCCAGTCCGCCTAAAATCGGGTCACGGACGCGCGCAGGCAACATCGCCATCCCGGCACAGGCACCAATCGCCAGCCAGGCACCCCAGTATTTCGGCTTAAGGAAAGCCTTTTGAAAGACGGGAATAAATTCACTGTTACTTTTTTTTCTGTTTTCCATGCACTCGCCTCAAACAATAACCGGCTAATGATAGTGCTGACAGGCAAATTTGCAATCATTCCCGATAACCGACGAAAAAAAACCGACAGCCTGCGCCGTCGGTTTTTCTCTGCTGCCTGACTGACTCAGTCGAAGCGCAACTGCGGAACCACGTCTCTGACCTGCGCCAGATACTCTTTACGATCCTGACCTGTCAGGCCTTCAGAGCGCGGCAGTTTCGCCGTCAGTGGGTTAACCGCCTGGTTATTAATCCAGATTTCATAATGCAAATGCGGCCCGGTTGAACGGCCGGTATTGCCGGACAGCGCAATACGATCGCCACGTTTGACCTTCTCGCCTGGCTTAACCAGCAGTTTTTTCAGATGCATATAGCGCGTCATATACTGACGACCGTGACGAATGGCCACATAGTTACCGGCACCGCCACTGCGTTTCGCTACCACCACTTCACCATCACCCACTGCCAGCACTGGCGTGCCAATCGGAATGGCGAAATCGACGCCTTTATGCGGTGCGATACGCCCGGTCACCGGGTTGAGGCGACGTGGGTTAAAGTTAGACGAGACGCGGTACTGCTTCACGGTCGGGAAGCGCATAAAGCCACGCGCCAGACCCGAGCCGCTGCGATCGTAGAATTTGCCGTCTTCGGCGCGAATCGCATAATAATCTTTACCGCCGGTACGCATGCGCACGCCTAACAGATGGCTCTGTTCACTTTTGCCATCCATCATTTCACGCGACATCAGCACTGAGAACTGGTCACCGCTGCGCAGTTTGCGGAAATCCATCTGCCACTGCATCGCCTTAATCACCGCACTGGCTTCGCCGCTGCTGAGACCGGCTTTACGGGCGCTGCTGACAAAGCTACCGTTTAAGGAGCCATTGAGCACGCTGTTCTTCCATTCGCCCTGCTGCATTTCGCTGGAAGCTTTAAAACCGTTGCCGGAGCGATCGTACGTACGGGTTTCACGGCGCGACATTTCCCAGGTCATCCGTTGTAACTGACCATCGTCGGTTAAGGTCCAGGAAATTTGCTGACCGATTTTCAGATTACGCAGATCTTTGTCAGCATTAGCCAGTTGATTGATATCTGACATATCAATGCCGTACTGATTAAGGATACTGCTCAGGGTGTCGCCGGTCGAAACGGTGTAATCGTGCGTGCCCGACTCATTCGGTACATCTTCGTCGATTTCATCTTTAGGAATGTCTTCTTCCGGGGCCGGAGTCGGCTGATCGATCGGTTCACTGGCTTCCGGCAGCAAAGTACGCAGCTCGCTTTTATCCAGTTCAATATGTTTAACGATCGGGTTTTCGCCGGGATGATAGATGTAAGGCCGCCAGACAGCGACGGCCAGTGTCACGACAGTAAGAGACCCCAGCATGATGCGGTGGGGCCGTGGTAAGTTGTTGAACGCCATGGCGACAGAGCGGGCTATCTGCTGCACTATTTACTATTCCTCTATGCTCCTTTCAGGCAGCTCACATACTGGCTCGACAACTGTGAGAGGAATTTCACATAGCTGTCTTTGGTTAAGCTGATACCCATTCCCAACGGATCCAGGGTGCCTTTTCGCACAGAGGTTCCGCGGGCAACGGCATCGATGACGGCCGGCCTGAATTGTGGTTCAGCGAAAACACAGACTGCTTTCTGCTCAACCAACTGTGTTCGTATTTGATGTAAACGCTGGGCACCAGGTTGGATCTCAGGATTCACGGTAAAATGCCCTAAAGGCGACAACCCGTAGTGTTTTTCAAAGTAGCTGTAGGCATCATGAAAAACGAAATATCCCTTCCCCTTCACTGGCGCAAGCTCGGAACCAATCTGCTGGTCAGATTTCGCCAGACTAACCTCAAAGTTCTGTAGGTTAGCGTCTAGTTTGTCCTTGCTTTGCGGCATAAGTTCCAATAATTTTTCGTGGATTGCAACCGCAGATTGCCTTGCTATTTCAGGGGATAACCACAGGTGCATATTATACTCGCCGTGATGATGGTGATCGTGCCCCTCTTCATCATGGTCTGCGTGGCCTTCTTCATGGTGTTCATCCTCTTCGGCACCACGAATCAATAGCGGTTTTACCCCGTTTAACGCCGCCAGTTCGAGGTTCTTTTTCGCCGGTAATCCGCTGGCAGACTTGGTCAAAAAAGCTTCCATTTCAGGGCCAACCCATACCACAAGATCCGCGCTCTGCAAGCGTTTGACGTCGGATGGGCGCAGTGCGTAGTCATGTTCTGACGCCCCGTCGGGAAGCAGCACTTCAACCGGCGTGACGCCGTCGGCAATGGCCGCTGCGATAAAACCCAGTGGTTTAATCGAGGCCACTACCGCAGCGGAGGCAGGCGCAGCAAGCGAAGCGGTAAATCCGAGGGCCATCAGGGCGGTAAAAAAGCGGTTTTTATTATGTAACATAATGCGTCAATCCATCGTGATTAGCGGAAGTAGTGTGATATTATAACATTCGATATCTTCTGCAACCTGTAATCGACAATGTCCTCACTTGTAACTCTGGAAAACATCTCGGTGACCTTTGGTCAACGTCGCGTGCTGTCTGATGTTTCACTTAAGCTGGAACCCGGACGCATTCTGACTTTGCTTGGCCCAAACGGTGCCGGAAAATCGACGCTGGTGCGCGTGGTGCTGGGACTTATTGCCCCCAGTTCGGGCAAACTCAACCGCCCTGCCGGTTTGCGTATTGGCTATGTGCCACAAAAACTGCACCTCGATTCCACACTACCGCTGACGGTTGATCGCTTTATGCGACTGCGTCCAGGGGTGAAAAAGCCCGATATTCTGCCGGCACTGAAGCGCGTGCAGGCCGGACACTTACTCGAATACCCGCTGCAAAAACTCTCCGGGGGGGAAACCCAACGCGTGTTGCTGGCGCGGGCGCTGCTGAATAATCCACAGTTGCTGGTGCTGGATGAACCGACGCAGGGCGTTGACGTTAACGGCCAGGTCGCGCTGTATGACCTGATCGATCAATTACGTCGCGAGCTTAACTGCGGCGTGCTGATGGTTTCGCACGACCTGCATCTGGTGATGGCGAAAACCGATGAAGTGCTGTGCCTGAATCACCATATCTGCTGCTCCGGCACGCCGGAAGTGGTGTCGCAGCATCCTGAATTTATTTCGATGTTTGGCTCGCGCGGTGCCGAGCAGCTGGCGATTTATCGCCATCACCATAATCATCGTCACGATCTTCAGGGACGTATTATTCTGCGCAGAGGACAAGGTCCGTCATGATTGAACTGTTACTTCCCGGCTGGCTGGGCGGCATTATGCTGGCGCTGGCTGCCGGTCCGCTGGGCTCGTTTGTCGTCTGGCGTCGGATGTCCTATTTCGGCGATACGCTGGCGCATGCTTCACTGCTCGGTGTGGCTTTTGGCCTGCTGCTGAATATCAATCCGTTTTATGCGGTGATTGCCGTCACCCTGCTGCTGTCGCTTGGGCTGGTGTGGCTGGAGCGCCGCCCGCATCTGGCGATCGACACCCTGCTGGGCATTATGGCGCACAGTGCGCTGTCGCTGGGTCTGGTGGTGGTCAGTCTGATGTCGAATGTGCGCGTCGATTTAATGGCTTATCTGTTTGGCGATCTGCTGTCGGTCACGCCGGTCGATCTGATTGCCATTGCGGCCGGGGTGGCGCTGGTGCTGGCGATTCTGGCCTGGCAGTGGCGCGCACTGCTGTCTATCACCATCAGCCCGGAAATGGCACAGGTCGACGGCGTCAATATTCAGCGCACCAAACTGCTGCTGATGCTGGTGACCGCGCTGACCATTGGTGTGTCGATGAAGTTTGTCGGTGCGCTGATTATCACGTCGTTGCTGATTATTCCGGCAGCCACCGCACGGCGTTTTGCCCGCTCTCCTGAACAGATGGCCGCCGTGGCAGTCGCGATTGGTATGCTGGCGGTGACGGGTGGCCTGGCCTTTTCGGCGTTTTATGACACCCCGGCCGGTCCGTCAGTGGTGCTGTGTGCGGCAGCGATGTTTGTGATCAGTATGGTGAAAAAGCCAGCGGTGTAGTGCGGCGTGATAAGCGGGCGGCGTTCTCACCGCCCGCCTGGTTACTCGCGGGTAATACCGAAATGCTTGTAAGCATGCTGGGTGGCAATACGGCCACGCGGTGTGCGCTGAATAAAGCCCTGCTGAATCAGGTAGGGTTCCAGCACATCCTCAATGGTTTCACGCTCTTCACCAATTGCGGCCGCGAGGTTATCCAGCCCCACCGGGCCACCGGTGAATTTATCGATAATCGCCAGCAGCAGTTTACGGTCCATATAGTCGAACCCTTCGGTGTCGACATTCAGCATATCCAGCGCTTTTGATGCCACATCACCGCTTAACTCGCCATTGGCACGCACTTCTGCGAAGTCACGCACGCGGCGCAACAACCGGTTGGCGATACGTGGCGTGCCACGTGCACGGCGGGCAATTTCCAGCGCCCCTTCGCTGCTCAGCGCCAGCCCGAGACAGGCGGCGCTGCGTCCGACGATATGCTGCAAATCCTCAACCCGGTAAAACTCCAGACGCTGCACAATGCCGAAACGATCGCGCAGCGGTGACGTCAGTGAACCGGCGCGGGTCGTGGCGCCAATCAGGGTAAACGGTGGCAGATCGAGCTTAATTGACCGCGCCGCCGGGCCTTCGCCAATCATAATATCCAGCTGATAATCTTCCATCGCCGGATAGAGGACTTCCTCAACCACGGGTGACAATCGATGGATTTCATCGATAAACAGCACGTCATGCGGTTCGAGGTTCGTCAGCATCGCCGCCAGATCGCCGGCTTTCTCCAGTACCGGGCCGGACGTGGTGCGCAGATTCACGCCCATCTCGTTAGCGACAATATTCGCCAGCGTGGTTTTACCTAAGCCCGGCGGACCAAAAATCAGCAGGTGATCCAGTGCATCGCCGCGCATTTTCGCCGCTTTGATAAAGATCTCCATCTGCTCACGCACCTGCGGCTGGCCCACATACTCTTCCAGCAGCTTAGGACGGATGGCGCGGTCAATCACCTCTTCTTCGGTGATGGTGCCCGGCGATACCAGACGATCGGCTTCAATCATGCTTTACCTCAAATAGCTGCGCGCAGTGCTTCGCGGATCAGCGTTTCACAGTCGGCACCGGCACGCCCCACTTTGCTGATCATCTTGCTGGCTTCCTGCGGTTTGTAGCCGAGGGCAACCAGTGCAGAAACCGCCTCAGCTTCCGCGTCATTAGCGGCAGGAGTCGGGCTTTCGCTGGTCAGGGCGAAGGTCGAATCGGCAGAGAACAGGTCGCCATGCATCCCTTTAAAGCGATCTTTCATTTCCACGACCAGGCGTTCTGCGGTTTTCTTACCGACACCCGGCAGTTTCACCAGCGCGGCAATCTCTTCGCGTTCTACCGCGGTCACAAACTGCTGCGCCGACATGCCTGACAGGATCGCCAGTGCCAGTTTTGGCCCGACGCCATTAACTTTAATCAATTCGCGAAACAGCGCACGCTCTTGCTTACTGTTAAAACCAAACAGCAGCTGCGCATCTTCACGCACCACAAAATGGGTAAAGATAATCGCTTCGTGGTTCAGTTCCGGAAGCTCATAAAAACAGGTCATCGGCATATGCACTTCATAACCCACGCCGTTGGCTTCAATTAATACCTGCGGCGGCTGTTTCTCAAGAATAATGCCTCTCAGACGACCTATCACGTTTGCTTCCTTTGGATAATGAGGGAATATGGCTGTTTATAACATAAAAAAGGCTGGATGAATATCCAGCCTGTTAAGGACGCAGACGCCCGCGTGTCAGCTGCAATCGGGTATCACTGAGCTTGCTGGCGTTCTGGCTGACGTGGCAATGGGTAATGGCAATTGCCAGCGCATCGGCGGCATCGGACTGCGGATTGGCCGCCAGTTTAAGTAAGGTGCGCACCATATGCTGCACCTGACTCTTCTCCGCGCTGCCGATCCCGACCACCGTCTGTTTCACCTGACGCGCGGCATATTCAAACACCGGCAGATCCTGGTTAACCGCCGCGACGATCGCCGCCCCGCGTGCCTGCCCCAGCTTCAGCGCTGAATCGGCGTTTTTCGCCATAAACACCTGTTCGATGGCAAAAAACTCCGGCTGAAACTGGGTGATGATTTCGCTGACGCCCGCATAAATCAGTTTCAGGCGCGACGGCAGATCGGTCACGTTAGTACGAATACACCCGCTGCCGAGATAAGTCAGTTGCCGCCCCACCTGCCGAATCACACCGTAACCGGTGACGCGTGAGCCAGGGTCAATGCCCAGAATAATTGCCATCACGCGCCTCCGGGGGTGTGCGGTAACGTGCCGGGAAACGCCATTACAGCGTAGCCGCCACCTCATCGGAAATTTCACCATTATGGTAAACTTCCTGCACGTCGTCACAGTCTTCCAGCATATCAATCAGACGCAGCAGTTTCGGCGCGGTCTCTTCATCCATATCGGCTTTGGTCGATGGGATCATGGAGACTTCAGCAGAATCGGCCGTCAGACCCGCCGCTTCCAGCGCATCTTTTACTGCACCCAGCGATTCCCAGGCGGTAAACACGTCAATCGCGCCGTCATCGTAAGTCACTACGTCGTCGGCACCGGCTTCCAGCGCCGCGTCCATTACGGTATCTTCATCCAGGCCTGGCGCGAAAGAGATCACGCCTTTTTTGGTGAACAGATACGCCACGGAACCGTCAGTACCGAGGTTGCCGCCGGTTTTAGTGAAGGCATGACGCACTTCAGACACGGTACGGTTACGGTTATCACTCAGACACTCAACCATCACGGCGGTGCCGCCCGGGCCGTAGCCTTCATAGATGATGGTTTCCATATTGCTGTCATCATCGCCACCCACGCCACGTGCCACGGCACGGTTCATGGTATCGCGCGTCATGTTATTCGACAGCGCTTTATCCATTGCCGCACGCAGACGTGGGTTGGAATCGGCATCGCCACCGCCCAGCTTCGCGGCAGTCACCAGCTCACGAATGATTTTGGTGAAAATTTTACCGCGTTTGGCATCCTGTGCCGCTTTACGGTGCTTGGTATTCGCCCATTTACTATGGCCAGCCATTTTTGATTTCTCCTCGATGCCAGGCAGGCATTCAAAACAAAACTTAACTCACAAACTCTTCTATTGCCTGGCGATTACTCCAGGACTTGGTGAGCTGCGCCGCGGCGCGCGCATCCAGCCACTGAAAGGCCAGATGCTCGCTGAGCGCCACGTCACGCTCCGTCGGCAGCGCCAGCGTAAACCAGTGCTCGCGACTGTGCGTCACATCCGGCGCATAGCGATGGCGAAAGTGCGGGAAGATTTCGAATTCTATCTGACGCTGGCAGTCAACGAATGTGAGCTGCTCTGCGTTGATATCAATTGCCACCTCTTCCAGCACTTCACGCATCGCCGTTTGCGCCGGGATTTCGCCCGGCTCAATGCTGCCGGTAACCGACTGCCAGAACGCCGGATCGTCGCGCCGCTGCAGCATCAGCACCCGCCGGGTGTCACGGGCGAAGATCACCACTAACACCGAAACGGGCTGCTTATAGGCCATCTTAGTCGTTCTCTGGCATCTCTTCTGAAGCAGGCTTTTCCTTCTTCACCACCTGAATGCCCAACTCCGCCAGCCCGGCCGGGTTGGCGAAACTTGGCGCTTCGGTCATCAGACACGCCGCCGCGGTGGTTTTCGGGAAGGCGATAACATCACGGATATTGTCGGTGCCGGTCAGCAGCATCACCAGACGATCGAGGCCAAATGCCAGACCGGCGTGCGGCGGGGTACCGTACTTCAGTGCATCCAGCAGGAAGCCGAACTTCTCGCGCTGCTCTTGTTCGTTAATGCCGAGAATGCTGAATACCGTTTGCTGCATCTGGCTGTTATGGATACGCACGGAACCGCCACCCACTTCGTAACCGTTAATCACCATATCGTAGGCGTTAGCGATCGCCGTTTCTGGCAGGTTTTTCAGCTCTTCCGGCGTCATATCTTTCGGCGCGGTAAACGGATGGTGCATCGCCGTCAGGCCGCCTTCGCCATTGTCTTCAAACATTGGGAAGTCAATCACCCACAGCGGTGCCCAGCGGCCTTCCTCGGTGATGTTCAGATCGCGACCCAGTTTCAGGCGCAGTGCACCCAGTGCATCAGAAACCACAGTGGCATTATCCGCACCAAAGAAAATCATATCGCCATCAGCAGCACCGGTACGCGCCAGAATCGCTTCCACGATCTCCGCGGTCAGGAACTTCGCGACCGGGCTCTGAATACCTTCCAGGCCATTGGCACGCTCGTTGACCTTGATATAGGCCAGACCTTTGGCACCGTAGATCTCAATAAACTTGCCGTACTCGTCGATCTGCTTGCGGCTCAGGGTCGCGCCGCCCGGCACGCGCAGCGCCGCGACGCGACCTTTGGCATCATTAGCCGGGCCGGAGAAGACTTTAAACTCGACCTCTTTCAGCAGGTCAGCAACATCCACCAGCTCCATCGGGTTACGCAGGTCAGGCTTATCGGAACCGTAACGGCGCATCGCTTCGGCAAAGGTCATCTGCGGGAAATCACCCAGCTCAACGCCTTTCACATCCAGCCACAGTTCACGGACCAGACGCTCCATTTTTTCCCGCACCTGTGGCGCAGTCATAAAGGAGGTTTCGACGTCAATCTGGGTAAATTCCGGCTGACGGTCAGCACGCAGATCTTCATCACGGAAACATTTCACGATCTGATAGTAACGGTCAAAACCGGACATCATCAGCAGCTGTTTAAACAGCTGAGGTGACTGCGGCAGCGCATAGAATTTGCCTTTGTGCACACGGCTTGGCACCAGGTAATCACGCGCGCCTTCTGGCGTCGCTTTGGTCAGCATTGGCGTTTCGATATCGAGGAAACCGTTATCGTCCATAAAACGACGCACAAAGCTGGTGATTTTAGCGCGCGCTTTCAGGCGATTCGCCATATCCGGACGACGCAGGTCCAGATAACGGTATTTCAGACGCGCTTCTTCACTGTTTTCATGATTGGAATCCAGCGGCAGTGGCTCAGAGCGATTGATAATCACCAGGTCGGTGGCGAAAACTTCAATCTCGCCGGTCGGCATATCGCTGTTTTTATTCTTCTCATCACGTGCACGCACGGTGCCCGTAATCTGAATGCAGAATTCGTTACGCAGTTCAGAAGCCAGGTTAAACGCTTCCTGACGGTCCGGATCGAAGAACACCTGAACGATGCCTTCACGGTCGCGCATATCAATAAAGATCAGGCTGCCCAGATCGCGGCGACGATTGACCCAACCGCACAGGGTGACTTGCTGGCCTACATGAGACAGATTGAGCTGTCCGCAATACTCAGTACGCATAACGATATCCTTTTAACTTCATCGCTGCTGCACGCGCAGCATAATAAGTCGTCTTTTGAGATTACCCATCTGGTAATAATCAGCTAATTACCAGACACGTCGGGCAGACGCTGCCCAGAAAAAGGCAGGCATTATAATGTAAAATCGCCAGTGCGATAAGAGCTGAGCAGCACAACCGCGCCAGATCTCAACGATTGATGCTTTGCGCACCGGCATTTATCAGAAAAAACTAACAAAATTCGCCGCTTCACGACACCTTTATGGTCGCCTGATGCTCTCTTTATCGCTAATCTCTCTCTTTTGCCCGATCTTCCGGAGATGAAGATGAAACCGTTATACCTCGGTCTGCCGCAGTGGCAGCATCCACAGTGGAAAAAGCTGGGGATTGAAACGCTGGCCGATTACGCCCGCTATTTCAACTGCGTTGAAGGCAATACCACCCTGTATGCGCTGCCGAAGCCGGAAACCGTGCTGCGCTGGCGCGATATGACCGATGACGATTTCCGCTTCTGTTTTAAATTCCCGTCCACCATCAGCCATCAAGCGGCGCTGCGTCACTGTGACGATCTCACCGAGGCATTTTTCCGCACCCTTGATCCGCTCGCCCGTCGCATCGGTCAGTACTGGCTGCAACTTCCCGCGGCGTTTGGCCCCGACGAGCTGCCGGCGCTGTGGGCCTTTCTCGATAAATTACCGCAGGACTTTCAGTATGGCGTGGAAGTGCGTCACCCGGCATTCTTCGCCAAAGGCGAGGCCGAGCAGGCGTTTAACCGTGGGCTGCATCAGCGCGGCGTCAATCGGGTCATTCTGGACAGTCGCCCGATACATGCTTCGACTTCATCGCTACCGGCGGTGATTGACGCACAGCGTAAAAAACCCAAAGTGCCGCCCCATGCGGTGATGACCGCCAGTCATCCAATGGTGCGCTTTATTGGCGGTGAAAACCCCGCCGCTAACCTGCCGTTTTTTGCCGCCTGGCTGGCAAAATTGCCCGACTGGTGCCAGCAAGGACAGCCATGGTTATTTATTCATACGCCCGATATTGGCGAAGTGATGGCGCTCATCCAGTTTCTCTGGCCACATCTGCAACAGGCCATTCCTGACATTGGCGACGCCCCTGACTGGCCGCAGCAGGCACAGCTGTTTTAACCTATGCCTTAATAAAGGCTATACCGTTACCACGTTGCCCGGCGACACCTTTACAATTCCCGGCTATGATGTGCGCAGCATCAATCTTTCCTTACTGGAGTTCAGCATGGTCAGCGCGCTGTATGTCGTGCTTGGGGCACTGTTTTTAATTAAATTTTCTGTTGATGTTATCCGTTTACGCCGTCAGTACCGCGTGGCACACGGCGATGGTGGATTCTTTGAATTACAAATCGCGATGCGCATTCACGGTAACGCGATGGAAAATATCCCGATTGCCACTTTATTGCTGGTGATGATGGAGATGAACGGCGCGGATATCTGGATGGTGCATCTGTGCGGACTGTTTTTCTTCGCTGGCCGCGCCATGCATGGCTGGGGAATGCATCACAGTATTATGTACTGGCGTCGTAATGGCATGCTGATCACCGGCCTGGCGCTTATCGGTATGGTTCTCTGTAATTTACTGTTTATGCCGTGGGATCTGGTTCTGACTCTGCATTAATGGGTCTGCAATGGCAGAAAAGGTGCAGCCAGCGCCGGTTTCTGCCAAAATAGCGCCCTTTCCGTTGTTCACCGGATTTACCGTTATGTCTAACCGCGATACGCTTTTCTCCGCACCAATCGCAAAGCTTGGTGACTGGACCTTTGATGAGCGCGTAGCTGAAGTTTTCCCTGATATGATTCAGCGCTCGGTGCCAGGTTATTCCAATATCATTTCGATGATTGGTATGTTGGCCGAACGCTTTGTGCAACCCAACAGCCGGGTTTACGACCTGGGCTGTTCATTGGGTGCCGCTACCCTTTCGGTGCGCCGTAACATTCAGGCTGAAGGTTGTCAGATTATTGCCGTCGATAATTCGCCAGCGATGGTAGAACGCTGCCGTCGCCATATCGATGCCTTCCGGGCCGATACGCCGGTTGAGGTAATTGAAGCGGATATTCGCGCAATTCATATCGAAAATGCCTCAATGGTGGTGCTGAATTTCACCCTGCAATTTCTCGAGCCTGCCGAGCGTCAACAACTACTGAATACCATTTATCAGGGTCTGAAACCGGGCGGCGCGCTGGTGCTGTCGGAAAAATTCAGCTTTGAAGATAGCGAGGTTGGCGAGCTGCTGTTTAATATGCATCACGACTTTAAGCGCGCCAATGGTTACAGCGAACTGGAAATTAGCCAGAAACGCAGCATGCTGGAAAACGTCATGCTGACCGATAGCGTCGAAACCCATAAACAGCGCCTGCATAACGCCGGTTTCGAGCATGCGGAACTGTGGTTCCAGTGTTTTAACTTCGGCTCACTGATTGCCGTCAAAGCGAGTTATGCATGATCGATTTCGGTAACTTTTATCAATTAATTGCCAAAGGCCCACTGGCGCCGTGGCTGGAAACACTGCCGGCACAGATTGCCAGCTGGCAGCGAGAGAACCTGCACGGCCACTTTAAAAACTGGCATAAAGCGGTGGAATACTTACCGCTGCTGGAGCCGGAACGCCTTGATCTGCTGCACAGCGTCAGCGCGGAGTCCGGCAACCTGACCGACCGTCAGCGTGACGGTATCAACAAACTGCTGCGCAACCTGATGCCGTGGCGTAAAGGCCCCTGGTCACTCTATGGCACGGAGATCGATACCGAGTGGCGTTCTGACTGGAAGTGGGAGCGCGTACTGCCGCATATCTCATCGCTGGCGGGCCGCACGGTGCTGGATGTCGGCTGCGGTAGCGGCTATCACATGTGGCGTATGCTCGGTGCCGGGGCGAACTTTGTCGTCGGTATCGACCCGATGCAGCTGTTTCTTTGCCAGTTCGAAGCGGTACGTAAATTACTCGGTAACGATCAGCGTGCGCATCTGTTGCCGCTGGGAATCGAACAGCTGCCGGAATTAAAAGCCTTTGATACCGTGTTCTCGATGGGTGTGCTCTATCATCGGCGATCGCCACTGGATCATCTGTTCCAGCTGAAAAATCAGCTGGTGAGCGGCGGTGAGTTGGTACTGGAAACGCTGGTGATCGAAGGTGATGACCAGGCGGTGCTGGTTCCGGGCGAGCGTTATGCGCAGATGCGGAACGTTTACTTTATTCCGTCTACCGGTGCGTTGAAAAACTGGCTGGAGAAGTGCGGCTTTGAAGATGTTCGCATCGTCGACTACTCCGTCACCAGCACCGATGAGCAGCGCAGAACCGACTGGATGACCAGTGAGTCGTTGGCAGAATTCCTCGATCCTGAGGATGCCACGAAAACGGTCGAAGGCTATCCAGCGCCGCTGCGGGCGGTACTGGTGGCGAGAAAGCCATAAATAAATCGGGCCGGTCAAACCGGCCCATTTTTTTATCGTTTCGATAACGCCAGTCTGGCGGCAAAACCGATAAACACACAGCCGGTCAGCCGATCCATCAGCTTCATTACCGTCGGATTACGCAGCTTTTCAGCAAAATAGTGCGTGGAAGCAATCAGTACGCAGCTCCATAAGGTGCCGATAATCACATGAGTCAGCGCCATACCGCTGCTCCATAACGCCACCGATGCGCCCGCGGGAATAAACTGCGGCAAAAACGATACGTAAAATACACCAACTTTGGGATTCAGCAGATTGCCCATTACGCCTTTGGTAAAAAAGCTGGCATAACCGGCGGATTGACGGCCCACTCTGACCTGCGCATTGAATTCGCTACGCGGCTTCAAAATCAACCCCACACCCAACCATAACAGATATGCCGCACCCGCCAGTTTCAACACGTTATAAGCTATTTCTGACGCCAGCAATAATGCGCCGAGACCGAGCCCCACCGCCACGCCCCACACCAGGCAACCGGTACTGATCCCTATGGCGGTCACCAGCGCCTTCTTCCAGCCATTGGCGGCAGAAGTGCGTAATACCAGCGCGGTATCAAAACCGGGTGTTAAGGTTAAAATGATGATTGCAACAAGAAAAGAGATCAGTGATGCGGTCATTACTGCAGGCTCCGTAATGGGAAAGAGTAATTTTACCGGTACTTGTCGCAGGGTCAAGAAACAGAAGGATTACGTTAACGCATTGCCGAGAACGTGGCTGAATACGTCAACGCTCGGGCGCATCGTCGCTATTGTCTTCAGAGGACGCGGGTGAGAATGAAAGACTCTCAGCCCAGAAGTTCAGAATGATGGGATTTTCTGAGCCGTCAACCTCAATCGTGCGGGCATGAAGATTAAGGATTTCTGCGCTCTGCTTTGGTGAATGTTTCATAGAGCAACCCCTTAATAAAGTCCTTGTCGGTATACAATATCGACAATCCATTAAATCTATTTATTGTTACAGGTTACTTAACTTCCTCATCCCAATACTCAAAGCGATATGCCGCACTAAGGTTACGCTTAACCGTCGACTTATCCGTTACTTCGGTTTCCCGCGAATAACTCAGCGTACAGTTACCGATATCATCCCATGACTGGCATTCATCCACCGAAGTGATCACACTGACCGGCGTATTGGTGACACTGTGCAGCCGCAGCTCGCGATTCTGCTTATCGTAAGTATAGGTCTCTTTACTTTTCTCCGAGGTGGTGGCCAGCATCTGCCCTTTATCGCTCCACTGATAGTGGTATTCACCATTGGTCAGATTATCCGTTCCGCGCGCCACACTTTTCAGCAGGCGCAAGCTTTTATCGTGGCTGTAGGTCGTCTCGGTAAACCCTTTGTTACCCATATTGGTAAACACCTCGGTGGAACTGGTGATATTGCCGTTTTTGCCCACCTTATAGTTGATGGTTCCTTGTTTATTGCTGACTTCAACGGTTTTACCCTGCTGCTGCACCATTACTGAGTAAGCGTATTCCGCCTGCCAGCCATCGGTAACGCGCGCAATATGCTGTTCCATCTTTAACAGCACATTGCCTTCATTTTTGTCATAACTGATATCGGCAATGGTCAGGTTGCCGCAGCGATCAAATTGCCCCAGCAGGCGTTTTTGCAAATCGACATCTTTGCCAAACTCGCCCACCACAAATTGTCGCACCATCCCTTTCGAGCTGCCGCCCAGCATAATCACGCTGTTGCTGTCGTTGACGACTTTGCTGTTGGCCGGGCATGACTCTGCGCCGCTGGCATAAAAACTCAGCAGCCCGTACAGGACAATGATGGTCAGACAAGCTGGAATTTTTCTGTTCATTATGCTCCCCGAGCCTCTGAACCCACTGATGATTAAGCTATCAGTATAGCGATACCCACTGTTCACAGGGCGGCTTTTTTCGCAGAAGATGGCCCCTGACAGGCATTAACAAAGCCCCAGCAAAACATTCGCATACTTAATGACACACGGAATTAATTTTTATCATGCAGTAAGAGAGTAAGGCCCCTATCAGCAGCCAACTTTCAAGCAACTGATATTAATACACTTAAAAAATCAGATTGAATGCAAATCAATCAGAATCCTTACAAATCAATACGTTGCAAAAAAACACCCGATGCAACATTAATTACGCTTATGCTTTTAAGCAACCAACAGCAGGAAAATCCTAAAAAAGACCCTCATCGCATCACTCAATATAAATAATCCTGACTGATTTGATTAAGAAAACATCAATCGATTTAAAATATCGATCATTAAGAGTTGAGTTTTTTTATTTTTTATTTAATTGATTAAGTTTACGTTCGTCCTGTAGCTTGCTTCAGATTTATTGATATGAGATTCATTCTTTTTGGCAACTGTTTTAATTGATTTGCTGAAGAGCATGTCTGGTCCAAAACATGTAAATGTGTTTTTAATATTTCATCTTTGATTCATAAAAGAGGGTATTATCATGGGTAAATCTAAATCTATTGAGCAATTGCAGAAAGATAGTGAGCGTTTTGATAAGTTCATGCAGGATCTTTCCGAAAAATCTTCAAGAATTGAAGATAAACTATCGGAGGATGTGAGTTCACTCGTATCTGATTATTATAAAAAAAACAAATGGGACGGGAAGTATTTCTTCGGAAATAAAAACACGGACTATCAACTATACAGTGAATGGAGCCTTGAATCTGTCAATAAAATTATTAACTCGATTGCTGAGTCAATTAACACTCAGCAATTCCCCTCGCCAAAAGTGCCAGGTTCTGAAGACATCCCACAAAGCACTACAGATGAAGTCGTCCAATACCTGTCAGGATTTCAGCAAGATTATAATCTTACGCTACAGCGGGTTATAAATATTATCACTGGTTTCATCACCCAGTTTGCATCCAGCACCTCGGTCACACAAAAAACGGTTCATCAGGACTTCAATGTTTCAGGTGGCTTACATCTTTTCATTGCGCAAAGCGGCAGCGTTCAAACCGAAAAAAGCTTCTTTATTAACAGCTATATCGGTTCGTTCCAGATAGTTTTCGAAGGCCACATGAGCGTTGGAGAAGCGGAATTTACCAGCTTAAACGAAATTCTTAAAACCACCCAAGCCGAAATTGAAAGCAGTGATAAGCGAATCATTAACATTGACAAACAAATGGACAACAGCCTTGACGACATTCTCAGTACAACCCCTGTTAATTTTGAATTGTGGCAGACTACTTTTGATTCTTTTAATAAAATGAAAGATTCTGTAAAAACACAAAGAGATAAGGTTTACGACGAGTACAAGAAATATAAAAATGTTATCGACATTGTAGACAAACATTTCGGAAAAATATCTTCCGGTGAAATAGACATCAAAAAGCTGTTCACCCCCTGGCAGATTAAGCTGGCGAATCGTTACATTAAGGAAAAGGATGTCAAATAACAGCCATCATTTCTTCCTGATATTTATCTTTCCGTTAAAAAAAGGATTAAAACATGCCAATATATTATCGCCTTGGGAGCGGCACGCCAAAAAACTTAACCCCGCGCCCTGAAATTGATACTGAGGGTCCAGGCCATGGTCTGTCAGTACAAAATATTCAACCAGCACCTGCAATACGGTTTCGTTCGATTGATTCGGCCTTACTTGATACGACTCAGGTATTGCCTACGCCAACAGAACACAACCCCAACCATTATTCTATTCTGACACAGCCCGATACACCGCTATCACTTGATAGCTGGGCAGCAACCAGAGCCCTTATCGCTGATAATCAAAATAACTGGCAGAATCCGCTGGTCAGCCAATGGAGCCATGATGTAAATGATGGGGTCGTGATACCCGATCCGGCAGAGGAGAGACAGCAGTCCATGCATACACGTTCTGGTTCGAATCATAGTCACGCTGATGCTTCGGCCTTCCTGCCCAAACATAAAGCGGATACAGCTGCTGTGGAGAAGCTGGTTAGTTTATCCAGGGAGGCTCTCATTCCTTATTATCCAGTAATGATTGAGTGGTTAAAGGATTTCAACTGGCCTGTTGCCCGGATAATTGCGCCGCATCTGGCAACATTAGGTACTTTGCTAAAGGATGATGTTATCAATGTGCTTAAAGGAGACGATGTCATCTGGAAATATTGGGTAGTAAACCAGTTAGTCAACACGCCTGACCTTCAGCTCGCAGCAAGTATCAGGAGTGAACTTGCAGCACAATATAAAACGTTATCATCTTCACTCGATGAAGATGATGCGAACCTGGCTCTGGAAATAGAGGACGTGCTGGATAAATTGTCTTAGCCGCCGTTTCCGTATGATGTGAATGCCACGACAAGTCGCAGCGGTAGTGAGTGAAGATGAAACATTGTGGCGGTTTGCTCCAGCTGGCGAACCTTGCAGAGTTTATCGATAAGCAGCTTGAAATGGTGATGATTTAACTGATGGATATAAAGAAAAAAAGCCCCAGCAAGATGCTGGGGCCTGGTACTTGCAAACATCACGTCTTAATTACGGCGTGCTGCGCGGCAAAAATCGGTTTGATTGTCAGGCGACCCGACTGGCGTTCATATTGATAATGCCCTTCATCGCTTCCACCACATCGCCGTCAACGCAGTAACGGCTGAACTCATCGGTTTCAGTATCAGAACACATCGACACACCGGCTTTTCGGTAACGCATCGGCGACGGCACCAGACGACTGGCCGAGCTGTGCAGCTCTTTGATGCCAACGTCGAGGAACTTTTGCAGGTTGCTTAACCGCACTCCAGCACCCGCCATAATCATTGGACCCTCACTGATAAGAGTTAGTTCCTTCAGTAATGCCATTCCGCTTTCAGCACTCTGCTGCTGGCCTGAAGTCAGAATGCGCGCAACGCCCAGTTCGGTCAACTCCTGCAACGCACGTTTCGGACTATGGCACAGGTCAAAAGCGCGATGGAAGGTCACCGCCATATCGCCGCAGAGCGCCATAATCTGGCGCATTTGTACCCTGTCAATATGCGCATCTTCATCCAGCATACCGATAACCACACCGGGAAAACCCAGTTCGCGAATGGCCGCCACGTCAGATTTCATCGCGTTAAATTCCGTCGAGGAATAACAGAAATCGCCGCCCCGAGGACGCACAATGGGATGAACCGGGATGGTTAACTGCTCACGCGCCACTTTCAGGCTGCCGTAAGACGGTGTCAGTCCTCCCTCTTTCGGTGCTGCACACAGTTCAATGCGATCTGCTCCCGCCTGCTGAGCGGCGATCGCGCAATCCACTCCATAGCAGCATATTTCCAATTTTGTCATCGCATCCTCCTGTTTAATGACTGCTGGCTGGTTGTCAGATTCTCGGTTAGGCTGGCTTTTGCTGGTTATATTAACGGGAATCTTCATCATGGCATTCAATTTTGATCAATGGATAGACCGACGTCACAGCGATAGCGTTAAGTGGCATAAATATGGCGATCGCGATGTTTTGCCACTCTGGATCGCCGACAGTGATTTTCGTTCACCGGACTGCATCATTAACGCCTTACAGCAGCGCATTGAGCACGGTGTATTTGGCTATGGCGACACACCGCATGAGCTAATGAATATCGTGACGCAACGTATGGCCGAACGCTACGGTTGGCAGGTGGAAGCGGACTGGCTGGTGTTCTTGCCCGGTATCGTCAGCGGACTGAATCTCTGCGTCAGGGCGTTTACCGGGGTGGGCCAGGGAACCATTGCGCCCACGCCGATCTATCCGCCCTTCCGTCAGGCAGCAAAACTCGCCGAACGCACGCAGCTAAGTTTGCAGATGCGGCTGGAACAGGGTCGCTGGATAATGGATCTGGAGGCCGCCGCCGCACAACTCTCCGGCAATGAGAAACTGCTGATGCTGTGTAACCCGCACAATCCTGGTGGTACGGTGTATCGTCGACAGGAGCTGGAGGCGCAGCTGGCCTTTGCGCAGCGCCATGATTTGATCGTCTGTTCCGATGAGATCCACTGCGATCTGATCCTCGAACCGGGTGTGCAACATATTCCGTTTGCTTCGTTAAGCGAAGATGCGGCGCAACGATCGGTGACGCTGCTCTCGCCATCCAAGAGCTTTAATATCGCCGGGCTGGGTGCCTCACTGGCGATTATCCCCAATAAAGCACTGCGTGAGCGCTTTAAACGCCAGCGCAAAGGGCTGGTGCCGGACGTCGACATCCTGGCGCTGGTGGCTGCGAGCGCGGCCTGGCGCGACGGTCAACCCTGGCTGGATGCGCAGCTGGACTATCTGCGGGCGAACCGCGATCTGCTGGTGGAGCGCGTCAATGCGATAGCGGGTTTGTCGCTGGCCTCGCCGGAAGGCACTTACCTCGGCTGGATTAATGCGCAGCCACTGCCGGTTGCCAGCCCGGCGCTGTTTTTTGAAAAACACGGTCTTGGCTTCTCTCCGGGCCGCGATTTTGGCGACGATGGCTTTGTGCGCTTTAACTTTGGCTGCACCCGCGCCACACTGAATGAGGCCATCAGCCGAATGGAGCGGGCGGTTAACACTCTTTAATCACTCTGCTCGCTGGCCACAATTTCCTTCAGGCTCCAGGGATGGAACTTGATGGTGATTTTGCCATCGGTTACCGCCAGCGTAGGATTGGGCAGACGTTCGTGTTCACCGCGCGGCGAGCTGGATTTAATCGAAATGTTGGGTTGCGCTAATCCTTCGTCGGAGAGCAACGCCAGCGCCCGTGCACCCAGTGAATTCACATCACCGCGCAGTACAATCTCCACATGTTCCCAGCCTTCATGGCGATACAGCTTATTTCCTGGCCACGGCAGTTCAATTACGCTTAACTGCCAGCTGCCAACCTTTAAAGGCTGTCTTAACTCAAATAAACAGATGGCCCGACCATTAATCTGATTTTCCGAGAACAGTGTTCCAATCTGTGAAAACCCTCTCTTCCAGCGTTCTGCCGTGGTGTTCTGATGGCAGCGCACAGAGATATGGTCAGCTTCCAGCTGCGTTAATGATAATCCCAGCACCTGCGCCAGCTGGTTTAACGCCAGCTCAAAGCGCGGCAAATCCTCAGCTAAATCCTTCAGTTCTTCTACACAATCTAATGACAACACATTTTCTCCTGATAATTAGTAATAATCTTATTTATTAATCGCCCGCCGTAAAATGGCTACAAACAGTAAAGATATAAAAAAAGCCGTTTATCGTCAGTTTTATTTATCAATCCACGTAAGCAAGAGTTATGGCGCCTCGATTACGGCTTTATCGATCTGTTAATTAAAAAACTCATGAGAACAATCCCATGTTTTTTAAGACTATTCTTGGAAATTTCAGCATATTCTTAATTAAATGCCAGTTAATTGCCTTCAGGCAACTTTCACTATAGATTGCGACCACCATCTCACAAGGAATAACACTATGTTAATGTTAATCGTGGTCGCAATTTTAATCGCGCTGATGGGCTTTGCTATTATTCGTCACTGGAAGATGCGTAAGAACAAGCTGGTCGTTAATCCACACCGACAGCCCCGTCGTCATTAATCATTCGCGCCATTTGGTGGAAACATGTGCATTAGTGTTTCCACCTCACCACCGCCTGCTGACGCCTCAATCCAAATACAGTATACTTTTGCTCTTCTTTTTCCGCGCCACCATTGTACAGTATCCCGATCGACTGTCAGGTGACGCGATGACAATGGCTCGATCTGTCAGCAGACGAGCCTTTTCAGCATATTAAGGTATCCCGGTGAATATTCAGGCTCTTCTTTCAGAAAAAGTCAGTCAGGCGATGATCGCGGTGGGCGCACCCGCAGATTGTGAAGCTCAGGTTCGTCAGTCGGCCAAAGTTCAGTTTGGTGACTATCAGGCTAACGGCATTATGGCCGTGGCAAAAAAACTGGGCCAGCAGCCACGACAACTGGCAGAACAGGTGTTACAGCATCTTGATCTGAATGGAATTGCCAGTAAAGTTGAAATCGCCGGTCCCGGTTTTATTAACATCTTCCTCGATCGCCAGTGGCTGTCACAGCAGGTTGATGCGGCAGTCAGCGATGAGCGCCTTGGCGTTGCCCGTCAGCCCGCGCAGACCATTGTGATTGACTACTCTGCGCCAAACGTGGCGAAAGAGATGCACGTCGGTCACGTCCGCTCCACCATTATTGGTGATGCGTCTGCCCGTACGCTGGAGTTTCTCGGTCATAATGTAATCCGCGCTAACCATGTCGGCGACTGGGGTACCCAGTTCGGTATGCTGATTGCTTTCCTTGAAAAGCAGCAGAACGAGCAGCACGGCGATATCGCCCTGGCCGATCTGGAAAACTTCTATCGTGAAGCGAAAAAGACTTACGACGAAGATGAAGAGTTTGCAGTGCGTGCCCGTAACTACGTGGTGAAACTGCAGGGCGGCGATGAATATTGTCTGGCGATGTGGAAAAAGCTGGTCGATATCACCATGACGCAAAACCAGCTGGTGTATAACCGCCTGAATGTCACGCTGACGCGTGATGATGTGATGGGTGAAAGCCTGTACAACTCCATGCTGCCAGGCATTGTCGCCGATCTGAAAGCAAAAGGTCTGGCGGTTGAGAGTGAAGGCGCCACCGTGGTATTCCTTGATGAGTATAAAAACAAGGAAGGCGAACCGATGGGGGTGATCATCCAGAAAAAGGATGGCGGCTACCTGTACACCACTACCGATATCGCCTGCGCGAAGTACCGTTACGAAACGCTGCATGCCGATCGTGTGCTGTATTACATCGATTCCCGTCAGCATCAGCACCTGATGCAGGCATGGACCATCGTGCGTAAAGCCGGTTATGTCCCGGAAGCCATTCCACTGGAACACCATATGTTCGGCATGATGCTGGGCAAAGATGGTCGTCCGTTCAAAACCCGCTCCGGCGGCACGATTAAGCTCTCCGATCTGCTGGATGAAGCGGTTGAACGCGCCACCAAACTGGTTGGCGAGAAAAACCCGGATATGCCAGCTGATGAGCTGAAAGCGCTGGCCAATACCGTCGGTATCGGCGCGGTAAAATATGCCGACCTGTCGAAAAGCCGTACCACCGATTACATCTTCGACTGGGACAATATGCTGGCCTTCGAAGGTAACACCGCGCCCTATATGCAGTATGCCTATACTCGCGTGCTGTCGGTGTTCCGCAAGGCGGGCATTGAGTTAACCGGCGTTACCGGAGCCGTTAACATTACCGAAGATCGCGAAGCGGCGCTGGCTGCTCGCCTGCTGCAATTTGAAGAGACGATTCTCCAGGTTGCACGTGACGGTATGCCGCATGTGATGTGTGCCTATCTGTATGATCTGGCAGGATTGTTCTCCGGCTTCTACGAGCACTGCCCGATTCTGACCGCCGAAGATGAACAGACGCGTCAGAGCCGTCTGAAGCTGGCGCTGCTGACCGCGAAAACCCTGAAACAAGGTCTGGATACACTGGGTATTGAAACGGTAGAACGGATGTAACACCTTGATTACTCAAGGGGAGCCGTTTTCGGCTCCCGTCCTGATGGCATGCAGAATACGCAACCCTCGCACGGGCGTCGAAAACGACGCCCCTATAAAATACTGACCTCAGCCCTGGTAATTCACCATCACCTGGTTGCTTAATACTCTGAGCACCGGAAATAACCGCCCCTTCCCTTCGACATAAAACACAAAACGCAAACTCTCGTTAGCCGGCACATTGCTCAGGCCACGCGTCGATCCGCTGCTGCCTTCGATCGCTGCACAGCGTGTTGATGAGCACAACCGAACTTGCATCCCGGCCGGTGTCGGCCCGGTCAGCAGATAACGCCAGTACACTTCAGTCATCATGCCATTAACCGGCGACGGCGGCGACAACGCAGGTGAAGAGGCCTGCACCCCGCGCTGACTCAGCGACGCGCCGGTTCCGCTGGCGCTCCAGCCACCGGAAGCTGCCAGCGCCAGAGTCGGCAGCCACAGCAAAATCAACAGCGTTAGCCGGATCATTAATTACCACCGATAGTTGAAGTCATGCGGATCTGACGGTTATCGGTCAGTTCCAGATTCGACAGCACCATCAGTTGCGGCAGATTACGGCGCAGGAAGCGCGCCAGTAACGCGCGTAGCGGATGATTGACCAGCAATACCGGCGGCGCACCCAGCGTTTCCTGACGCTGTAAGGCCTGTTGCGCCTGATCCAGCAGGCGATCGGCCAGCCCAGGTTCCAGACCGCCGCCGCCCTGCAATGCCTGCAACAACAGCCGCTCCAGTGCGCTATCCAGCCCAATCACCTGCACTTCGCCGCTGCCGGGGAACCACTGCTGAGTGATGGCGCGACCCAATGCCACACGAACCACCGAGGTTAATTCATTCGGGTCGGGCTGCACCGGCGCATGTTCCGCCAGCGTTTCGATAATCGTGCGCATATCTCGGATCGACACCCGTTCAGACAGCAGGTTTTGCAGCACTTTATGCAGGGTGGTCAGAGTAACCACGCCCGGTACCAACTCTTCCGTCAGTTTTGGCATCTCTTGCGTCACGCGATCGAGCAACTGCTGCGCTTCCTGACGACCAAACAGCTCGCTGGCGTACTGACCAATCAGATGGTTCAGGTGCGTCGCCACCACGGTACTGGCTTCCACCACCGTATAACCCTGAATCTGCGCCTGCTCTTTCAGTGCACTTTCGATCCAGACGGCGGCCAGACCAAATGCCGGATCGACGGTGGCTTCACCCGGTAAACTGCCTGCGGCAGTGCCCGGATTTATCGCCATCCAGCGCCCCGGATAAGCATCGCCGCTGCCAATTTCCACCCCTTTCATCAGAATGCGATAACGCGCGGGCGGCAGCTCCATATTGTCGCGAATATGCACCACCGGCGGCAGAAAGCCGACTTCCTGAGCAAACTTCTTACGAATGCTGCGGATACGGCCCAGCAGTTCACCGTCCTGCTGGAAATCGACCATCGGAATCAGGCGGTAACCCACTTCCATACCGAGTGCATCTTCCAGCTGGACGTCAGTCCACGAGGCTTCCACCGCCGCTGACGTCTCCTGCGGTTTAACCACCGCCTGCGGTGCCGCTTTTGGCGTCATCTCTTTACCGCGCATATACCAGGCGAGACCCAGTAACGCGGCGGTAAACAGCAGGAACACCAGGTTCGGCATTCCCGGCACCAGTCCGAGCATTCCCAGCACCCCGGCGCTTAACATCATCACCCGCGGATTATTAAACAGCTGGGTGACCATCTGCTCACCGACATCCTGCTCGGTACTGACGCGCGTCACAATCACACCCGCCGCGGTGGAGATCACCAGCGCCGGGATCTGCGCCACCAGACCATCACCGATGGTTAACAGCGTATAGGTTTCTGCCGCATGGCCCAGCGGCATACTGTGCTGCACCACCCCGACCAGCAGGCCGCCGATCACATTAATGATCATGATCATAATGCCGGCGATAGCATCGCCGCGCACAAACTTACTGGCACCGTCCATCGAGCCGTAGAAATCCGCTTCCTGCGTCACGTCGGAGCGGCGTTTTTTCGCTTCATCTTCGCCAATCAGTCCGGCGTTCAGATCGGCATCAATCGCCATCTGCTTACCGGGCATCCCGTCCAGCACAAAACGCGCGCCGACTTCGGCGATACGTCCGGCACCTTTGGTGATCACCATAAAGTTGATAATAACGAGGATAATAAACACCACGATACCGATGGCAAAGTTGCCGCCCACCAGGAAGTGGCCGAAGGCTTCGACCACCTGCCCGGCAGCCGCAGCACCGGTATGACCTTCCATCAGAATAATACGGGTGGAAGCGACATTCAGCGCCAGACGCAGTAAGGTCGAAAACAGCAGAATGGTCGGGAAGGCGGCAAATTCCAGCGTGCGCTGGGTGAACATCGCCACCAGCAGCACCATAATTGACAGAGCAATATTAAAGGTAAACAGCAAATCGAGGATAAACGCCGGTAATGGCAATACCATCATCGACAGGATCATCAGAATCAGGATCGGCCCGGCCAGCACCTGCCACTGTGTCTCTTTAAAGTTGCCCGGCAACCGTAATAACGCGGCCAGATTAGCCATCAGTTTTTTTCTCTCCAGCAAAGTCCAGTGCTTCCGGCACCGGCAAACGTTCAGGTTTCTTAGGAATCAGACCGCCTTCCACTTTCCAGCGCTTCAGCTGCCAGACCCAGGCCAGCACTTCCGCCACCGCGGCGTACAGCGAGCCGGGAATATGTTGGCCGATCTCACTGTGGCGATACAGCGCACGCGCCAGCGGCGGTGCTTCCAGTAGCGGAATACGATTCTGCTGACCGATCTCACGAATGCGCAGTGCAATCTCCCCGGCTCCCTTTGCCAGCACTTTTGGCGCGCTCATTTTCTTCTCGTCATACTGTAGCGCGACCGAGTAATGGGTCGGGTTGGTGACAATCACGTCAGCTTTTGGCACATCCGCCATCATGCGGCGTCGCGCGGCGGCATGCATCGCCTGGCGAATACGCCCTTTAATATGCGGATCGCCCTCTTGTTGCTTAAATTCGTCGCGGATTTCCTGGCGCGTCATGCGCAGCTGCTTAAAGTAGCTGTAGAGTTGCCAGAACACGTCAAAACCGACCATCGGAATCAGGCCGAGCAGAATTAACAGTCCACATACTGCAATCAGGTTCAGCGCATGGCCTAAGGCGGCAACCGGCGATTCGGTGATCAGACGCAGCATTTCGGGCCAGCTGCTCCACAGATACCAGCCGGTGACGCTGCCCACCAGCACCGCTTTCAAAATAGCTTTTAACAGTTCGGCCCAGGCCTGCGCCGCAATCATGCGCTTCAGGCCTTTCAGTGGATTGAGTTTGCCAAAGTCGACTTTGATCGCTTTGCCGCTGAGCACAATGCCACCCAGCATCATCGGTGCGGCAATCACCACCAGCACCAGCCCGCTCATAACCGGCAACAGCGCCCAGACGGCCTGCCCGAGCAAGGAGCTGATATGGCGGATGCTCTGCTTGTCATCGCTGATAATGCTGTGATCGAAATTCAGGCCTGAGGAGACCATGGCAGCCAGCTGACGCGCCATCGGTTCGCCGCCCAGCCAAAGGATCATGACGCCGACTAACAGCATTAATAATGAGGTCATTTCGCGCGAACGCGGAATCTGCCCCTCCTCACGCGCTTTTTCTAATCGGTGGGGTGTGGGGGCTTCTGTTTTTTCCTCATCACTGTCTTGGGACACGGCAGCAAACCTGTATGGGCGGAATTTCAGGCACTAGCATGCCAAAAGCGCAGCGGTATGATTGCGCGATCAAAGAAGAAAAATAGCGGTTATTTTAAGGATGGCGGAAAATCGTTAAAACGGGCGACGTACTCGCCGCCCGTGTAATTGATATCAAAAACCGAGGCTATCCAGCAGATCGTCAACCTGATCCTGATTCGCCACGACGCCAGGCGCAGCCGCATTCATCTGTGGACCATTCAGCAAGCTGTCATTCTCTTTTTTCTGACGCGCACTGCCTTCCGGGATATTTTCCAGCAGTACCATCAGCAGTTGACGCTCAATCTCCTGAATCACATCCATCATGCGTTTGATCACCTGACCGGTGAGATCCTGGAAATCCTGCGCCATCATGATTTCCATCAGCTGGGCGTGGGTAAACGACGTATGATCCGGCACCGATTCCAGATAACCACGGGTATCCGAAACCAGTGAACGGGCATCTGCAAGCTCAATCGGATTTTCAAACCACTCATCCCAGCGCCCTTTCAGCTGTTTTGCACCGTTCTCCAGCAGCGTCTGACGTGGTTGAGAAGCTTCGACACTATTCAGCGCGCGCTCTGCCGCCTGCGCCGTCATCTGTACCACATAATCCAGACGATCGCGGGCATCAGGAATGGCTTCCGCCGCTTCCGCGATGGCCTGATCCAGCCCCAGTTCGCGCAGGCTGTCACGCAGCATACGCGTTAGTGACCCAATGCGCGAAATGATGTCATGTGCAGACGCCGCATCGGTATTGGGTTTCGGAAGTTCGCTCATCACGTCTCCTTACATTCCCAGTTTTTCGAAGATTTTATTTAACTTCTCTTCCAGGGTTGCAGCGGTAAAAGGTTTAACCACATAGCCGCTGGCACCCGCCTGTGCAGCCGCAATAATATTCTCTTTCTTGGCTTCCGCCGTCACCATCAGCACCGGCAGCGCAGCCATCGCCGCGTCGGCACGAATGGTTTTCAGCAGCTCCAGTCCGTCAATATTCGGCATGTTCCAGTCAGAAATGACGAAATCAAACCCACCGGCACGCAGTTTGTTCAATGCATCCGCGCCATCTTCCGCTTCTTCAACATTGCTGAATCCCAGCTCTTTCAGCAGGTTACGCACAATACGACGCATCGTATTGAAGTCATCCACCACCAAAAAGCGCATATTTTTATCGACCATATCTACTCCTGTTTTGACCCGAATCGCAGGACGGGATTACACTAAATTCGCAATGCCTGTCCGGCGCTAATTTTTGCCAGCATGTGCTGACTGATTTGGTGGAGATCCACCACTTCACTGACACCCCCGTGCGCAATAGCCTCACGCGGCATGCCGAAAACCACACAACTCGCTTCGCTCTGGGCGATGGTCCAGGCACCGGCCTGATGCATCGTTTTTAATCCGGCCGCGCCATCACTGCCCATACCGGTCAGGATCACCCCCACCGCATTGCGCCCGGCGTAGTGCGCGACCGAGTTAAACAGCACGTCCACCGATGGCTTATGGCGATTCACCGCCGGGCCGTCATTCAGTCTGACCTGATAGTTGGCCCCGCTGCGCGCCAGCTCGAGATGCATCGCACCCGGCGCGATATAGGCATGACCGGGCAAAATGCGCTCGCCATCCTCCGCCTCTTTCACGGTGATTTGACACAGTTTGTTCAGCCTCTCGGCAAAAGAACGGGTGAAACCCGGCGGCATATGCTGAGTGATTAGCAGTGCCGGACTGGTCACTGGCAACGGTTGCAGCACATGACGAATCGCCTCGGTGCCGCCCGTTGAAGCACCAATCGCAATCAGCTTCTCACTGCTCAGTAACGGCCCGGCTTTCAGCATCGCCGGCACCGCCTGGGTCGGACGCACATGCAGCCTGGCGCGTGCTGCCGCACGCACTTTGTCGGCAATCATCTGGCTGTAGGCCAGCATCCCCTCACGAATGCCAAGCTGCGGCTTGGTGACAAAATCGACGGCACCCAGTTCCAGCGCGCGCAGCGTGACCTCAGAACCTTTACCGGTCAGTGATGACACCATCACCACCGGCATCGGACGCAGGCGCATCAGTTTTTCGAGGAAGTCGAGGCCGTCCATACGCGGCATTTCAACATCCAGCGTCAGCACTTGCGGATTGAGCTGTTTGATCAAATCGCGCGCGGCCAGCGGATCGGGAGCGGTGGCCACCATCTCCATATCCGGATGGCTGTTAATGATTTCCGTCATTAACTGCCGCATCAGCGCTGAGTCATCAACGCACATCACTGTGATTTTGCTCATTATCTTTCCTTAGTCAGCCCGTAAACCGTCTGTCCACGCAGATAAAACTCTTTGCTAATCTGGCTGAAGTTTTCTGAGTGACCGGCGAACAACAAACCGCCCGGCTTCAACAGCGGAACAAAACGGCGCAGGATCTTTTCCTGAGTCTCTTTATCGAAGTAGATCATTACGTTACGGCAAAAAATGGCGTCGAACGGACCCGGTAGCGCCCAGTCCGGCGCCAGCAGGTTAAGCCGGGCGTAATTCACCATGCCAGCCAGTTCCGAACGCACCCGCACCATACCTTCATGCGGGCCGGTGCCACGCAGGAAGAAGCGCTGTAACTGTTGCGGTGACAGCGTGCGTAACTCCTCCTGGCGATAAACGCCGGCCACCGCTTTCTCCAGCACCTGCGTATCAATGTCGCTGGCGTGTACCTGGAATTTACCTGGACCCGCACCGAGGGTTTCTGCCAGCGTCATGGCGATCGACCACGGCTCTTCACCGGTCGAGGCGGCGGTACTCCAGACGTTAAAACTGCCGTTACGTCTTTTGGCATGTTCTGCGAGGATCGGAAAATGGTGCGCCTCACGGAAAAATGCCGTCAGGTTGGTGGTCAGCGCATTGATAAACGCCTGCCACTCGGCACTGTTAGGATCGTTTTCCAGCAGCGCCAGGTAACGACCAAAATCATCAATATTCAACATACGCAGCCGACGCACTAAGCGGTTGTAAACCATTTCGCGCTTGTGGTCGGCGAGGACGATGCCAGCTCGCTGATAAATCAGCTGACTGATACGGCGAAAATGCGTATCCGATAACGGCAGGCGCTGCACCATTTGCGACAGCAAGGTGGTGTTTTCAGGCTGTGCCAGCAACGTCGTTTTTTTCATTTAAAGGCCATCCAGCTTATCGCTGATTAAGGGGTTAAAACCGCATCGGTGCGGCCATCGAAAGAGAATCTCGTCACCGCCTCACTCAGATGTTCAGCTTGCGCTTCAAGGGCTTCGGTGGCGGCTGCCGCTTCCTCGACCAGCGCGGCGTTCTGTTGCGTAACCTGGTCCATCTGGCTGACCGCCAGCGCCACCTGTTCGATACCGCGACGCTGCTCATCAGACGCCGAGGCAATTTCGCCCATAATGTCGTTAACCCGGGTGACCGACTGCACAATCTCTTCCATGGTTTCACCGGCTGAGGTGACCAGCGTCGACCCTTGATCAACCCGGCTGGCCGACTCTTCGATCAGCAGTTTGATCTCTTTAGCCGCCTGCGCGCTGCGCTGCGCCAGGTTACGCACTTCACCCGCCACTACCGCGAAACCCCGCCCCTGTTCACCGGCACGCGCTGCTTCTACCGCCGCGTTCAGCGCCAGGATATTGGTCTGGAAGGCAATGCCATCGATCACGCTGGTAATATCGGCAATTTTCTTCGAACTGGTGGCAATCTCACTCATGGTCGCGACCACATTACCGGTCAGCGTGCCGCCTTTATGGGCGGTGGCTGAGGCGTCACGCGCCAGCTGCGAGGCCTGACGGGCGTTATCCGCATTGGCGGTAACGGTGGCGGTAAGCTGCTCCATACTGGCAGCCGTTTCTGCCAGTGAGGCGGCCTGCTGCTCGGTCCGCGCCGACAGATCGTTATTGCCGGTGGCAATTTCACGGATCCCGACCTGCATGGTTTCGCTGCCATCGCGTACCTGCACCACGGTTTCCGCCAGTCGGCTTTGCATATCGCGCAGGCCGCTAAACAACTCGCCAATCTCATTACTTCCGCGCTGTTCAATGCTGCCGCCAAGGTTGCCGGAAGCAATACGGGCAAAGTGATCGCGCATTCGCGCCAGCGGAGTGATGAGCGCCTGTTTCAGCCAGACCAGCGCCAGCAGGGTTATCAGCAGTGACAACCCAACCGCGCCAGCGAAAATCCACTTCGACTGGTGATAGAAGTCGTGACTCTGACGTTTAGCGTGCTCGACAATGCCGTTGATATGCAGCATCCAGCGGTTGTACTGCTGCAGAAATTGATCCTGCGATTGCTGGGTCGGCGCAGCGAGAAAATCCTGCAACTGATAGTTCTGTAAATAGACAATCAGCTGCGCCAGCTCATGGTGATAGTTGTCATAGCTGGCCTTAATCTCTTTGGTCATCACCTCACCTTCCGGCGTAATACGCGGAATGGCGACAAAGGTGTTAAAGCTTTTATCAGCGCGATCCAGATCCTGCTGTGCACTCTCCATCAGGCTGGTGACCTGCTCACGCGGCAAACTTAACGCCGCACGCGTTCCGGCACGACTCAGCGTGACGCGCGCGCTGAGTAATGAAGCCCAGCTCTGACTCAGCGCATCACGCTGCTGCCCGCTGGTATCGACCTGATACAGGTTATTCGCATCCTGACGAAAAGAGTTGAATGACAAACCACTGCTGACAATTTGCATCAGGCAAAACACGGCAAGGATAAAAATCAACGTTGCAGAGACACGAATACGGCTAAACATCACGACCTCCAGGGCCATGCCGCCCGCAACGGGCGGCAGCAATTAACCAATCAGAATGTTTCCCAGTTCTCTTCAGAGACTTTCGCAACCGGCTTACGCGCGGCGACAACCGGAGCGGAACTCAGAGCCGTTTTACTGGCGGTATTCACATTAACGGCGCGGTTGGCGATTTCTTTACGAATTCTGAATACTGACACCGCCTGCGACAGTCGGCTGGCCTGTTCTTCCAGTGCGGCGGCGGCCGCGGCGGATTCCTCAACCAGTGACGCATTCTGCTGCGTCACCCGATCCATCTCGGTAACCGCCTGTCCCACCTGGTCGATACCGCGACTCTGCTCATCAGACGCCGAGGCGATTTCACCCATAATGTCGGTGACGCGGGTTACTGCACTGACGATGTCATGCATGGTCTCACCAGCACTCTCCACCAGCACCGATCCGGTATCGACCCGGCTGACGGAGTCTTCAATCAGGGCTTTGATTTCTTTGGCTGCCTGGGCGCTGCGCTGTGCCAGACTGCGCACCTCACCAGCGACCACCGCAAAACCACGCCCCTGTTCACCGGCACGCGCCGCTTCCACCGCCGCGTTCAGCGCCAGAATATTGGTCTGGAAAGCAATGCCATCGATCACACTGATAATGTCGGCGATTTTCTTCGAACTGCCGGCAATATCACTCATGGTTTTCACCACCCCATCGACCACTTTGCCGCCCTTTTGCGCGGTTTCTGAGGCGCTGAGCGCCAGCTGCGAGGCCTGACGGGCATTCTCAGCGTTCTGTTTCACCGTCGCCGTCAGCTGCTCCATACTGGCTGCGGTCTGTTCCAGCGAAGCGGCCTGCTCTTCGGTACGCGCCGACAGATCGTTGTTTCCGGCAGAGATTTCGCTGGCACCGGTGAAGATCGCATCGGATCCGTCACGCACGTCGCCCACGGTTTTAACCAGCTCCTGCTGCATATGTTGCAGACTGGAAGCCAGCTGGCTCATCTCGTTACGCCCTTCAACCTCAATCGTTTGCGTCAAATCGCCGCTGGCGATATGGCGGATATGACTAATGGTGGTATTTAGCGGACGCAGCAGGATGTGATGCATACCGCTCCACACCACCAGCATCACCGTCAGCAGCACCAGTAAGACAATCACCAGCACCCACATCGCCTGGTTATAAGCGCGATCGTTTTGCGCCGATCCTTCAGCAAACAGCGAGGCGGTATTATTCAGCCAGCTGTTGTAAGCCGCTTCAAAACCGTTCTGGTAGCCCTGCGTCGGCTGATCGAAGAACGCTTTGATATTGCCTTCGCCCATCAGCTTAATCAGATCGGTCAGCGCGCCGTGCAGAATGGTGTAGTTCTCGGCAACAGCCTTGACGTGGCTGAGGGTTTTAACATCTTCCGGCAATTCAGCCTGATACTCGCCATACTGCTGCTCGGCGAGCGCCAGCTGGGTTTTTGCCAGCTTGAGTAAATCCGCCACGGTGTCACCACTGCCCATTTGATTGGTATCGAGCATGTAGCGCAGACCTGCGCGGTTGAGGGTATTGCGGGTGTGAACCAGGGCAATCCATGACGCGGTCAGATTTGTCTGCTCGCGACGCAGTTGCTCGGTGATAGTGAAATTCGCTTTATCGCTCTTTAAGGCCTGAAAAAACAGACCGCCGGAGAGTAATTGCAGTGAGCCAAACACGACCAGAATTACAATAAGACTGGTCACAACTTTCATACGCTTAAACATACAGTCCCTTATTACATTTGCCATCTGTTGATGTTATCGGCAGTCAATAAGGAACCTTTACAGCTGGGGCGACCGAACGTCGCCCCGGATAAAATTAAAACGTTTCCCAGTTGGCATCGCCGGCCGCTGGGGTGCGGTGTTGCCGGGTTGCCATTACTGGCGCAGTGAATGTCGGCGGGGTCATCGGCGTGTTAAGACGTTTCCCGGCGCGCACTTTAAATACTGCGACCGCCTGGCTTAAGCGGCTGGCTTGCTGCTCCAGCGCCACCGCCGCCGAGGCCGACTCTTCCACCAGTGCGGCATTCTGCTGCGTAACACGGTCCATCTCGGTCACCGCTTCACCCACCTGATCAATACCGCGGCTCTGCTCGTCGGAGGCTGAGGCAATTTCGCCCATAATATCCGTCACCCGCGTTACCGCGCCGACGATATCACTCATGGTGGTACCCGCGCTTTCCACCAGCAGTGAACCGGCATCAACCCGGCTGACGGAGTCTTCGATCAGCGTTTTGATCTCTTTTGCCGCCTGCGCGCTGCGCTGGGCAAGATTACGCACTTCACCGGCGACCACGGCAAAACCCCGTCCCTGCTCACCGGCGCGCGCCGCTTCTACCGCCGCGTTCAGTGCCAGAATATTAGTCTGGAAGGCAATACCGTCGATCACGCTGATAATATCGGCGATTTTGCGTGAACTACCGGCGATATCACTCATGGTTTTCACCACGCCATCTACTACCGAGCCGCCTTTCTGCGCGGTTTCCGAGGCGTTCAGCGCCAGCTGAGAGGCCTGACGGGCATTCTCAGCATTCTGCTTCACCGTGGCCGTCAGCTGTTCCATGCTGGCGGCAGTTTCTTCCAGGGATGCCGCCTGCTGTTCGGTGCGGGCAGAGAGATCGTTATTACCGGCCGAGATTTCGCTGGCACCGGTAAAGATAGCGTCCGAACCGTCACGCACATCACTGACGGTGCGCACCAGCTCCTGCTGCATATGGTGCAGGCTGGCCGCCAGCTGGCTCATTTCATTGCGCCCTGCCACTTCGATTTGACTGGTCAGATCGCCTGCCGCAATCAGTTTGATATGGCTGACAACCTGCTGTAATGGCTGTAACAGAATCCGTTGCAGGCCAAACCAGCACAGCACAATGACCGCCAGCACCACCAACATAATGCCGCCCAGCACCCACAGCATGCGCTGATAATCGCGCTGATTATCCGCCACGCCCAGCGCCGTCAGCGCCGCCTGCGCATCGCGCCACTGGCTGTAAACCCCCTGCATCTCACTCTGTTTTTGCTCAATATTCAGCTTATACATCGCTTCCAGCTGATTAGCCGACATCATCTCCAGCATCTGCGCCAGGGAATCGCGGTAGTTCTCGAAGTTATGCTCCAGCTGCTGAGTCAACTTGTTGTCCAGCCCCGGCGTGTCCGGCGTGGCTTTATACTGCGCATAAAACTGGTCGCTGGTCGCCAGCTGTCTGGTCCCCTGTTGATACAGACCGGTCAGTGACGCCTTATTAATCTCATTGGCGGTATCACCCTGCATCCGCAGCATGCCGCGGTTAAGGGTAATTCGCGTCTGGTTGAGCACAATCCATGCATCAGTAAAAGTGGCGACATTCACACTGGAGTTTTGTGAAACCGCGAAGTTGTTTTTATCATTATTTAATGCGCTGAAGAACAGTCCACCTGCCACTAATTGCAGGGCACCAAATATCACCAGCACCAGAATTAAACTGGTAACGACTTTAATACGCTTAAACATATTTACCCTTGATGAAAAAAAATAAAAAAACGCGATGGACTTATCGGTATAAACAGGAGGAGTTTTACAGGTCAGAATAGTTATTTTTCAGATAAAAAAGTGCCAGTAAAAAAATAACCGCAGGCCACAACGCACCTGCCTGCGGTTACCTAAACCGTTATGCGCTACGCAGATTATCCATCAGCGCCATCTCTTCACTGCTGAGCAGTTTTTCAATGTCGACGAGGATCAGCATACGATCGCCCAGCGCGCCAAGTCCGGTAAGATATTCGGTCGACATGGTCACTGCAAACTCCGGTGCCGGACGGATCTGCTCCTGCGTCAGTGACAACACATCAGACACGCCATCAACCACAATGCCCACCACGCGATGCTCCAGATTTAGCACGATCACCACGGTATTATCGTTATACTCGACACCCGGCTGAGCAAATTTAATCCGCAGATCGATAATCGGTACAATAACGCCACGCAAATTCGTGACGCCTTTAATAAAGGCTGGAGTATTGGCGATACGCGTGACCTGATCGTAACCCCGAATCTCCTGCACCTTCAGAATATCGATGCCGTACTCTTCATCACCCAGCGTAAATACCAGGAACTCCTGGCCTACCGTTTCGCCAGCCAGTTTGGTGACGTTTGCCATTCCAGTCATAGGTCTACCTTTAATCAATTACAATTAAGCTGCGGCGCCGGCCACACGCTTTTCACGGTTTAAAGATTGCAGTGCTGAGACATCAACAATCAGCGCCACACTGCCATCGCCGAGAATGGTGGCGGCGGAAATACCCGGCACTTTGCGGTAGTTGCTCTCAAGGTTTTTCACCACCACCTGGTGCTGGCCAATCAGCTGATCGACCAGCAGCGCATAGCGTTTTCCGGCGCTTTGCAGAATGACCACGATGCCCTGCGTCGCTTCCGTCTTCGCGCCTTGCACATCAAAGACATTCCACAGCTCGACCAGCGGCAGATATTCGCCGCGCACTTCCAGCACCCGTTCGCCACCGGCCAGCGGATGCAAATCTGCCGCCAGCGGTTGCAATGACTCCATTACCGCGTTCAGTGGCAAAATAAACACCTCTTCCGCCACCCGCACCGACATGCCATCAAGGATCGCCAGCGTCAGCGGCAGCAGAATGCGGATGGTGGTGCCTTTCCCCTGCTTCGAACTGATTTCAACGTGACCGCCCATCTCCTGGATATTACGTTTCACCACGTCCATGCCGACGCCGCGTCCGGAAACATCGGTCACCTGTTCAGCGGTCGAGAAGCCCGGCGCAAAAATCAGCATGCCCACTTCTTCATCGCTCATCGATTCGCTGACCGGCAGCCCCGAGGACAACGCTTTCGCCAGAATGCGCTCACGATTAAGACCCGCGCCATCATCGCTGACTTCGATACAGATATTGCCGCCCTGATGTTCAGCGGACAGCGTCAGGTTGCCGCTGGCATGTTTACCCGCCAGCAGGCGTTTTTCCGGCGATTCAATGCCGTGGTCGAGACTGTTACGCACCAGGTGAGTTAACGGATCGATAATCCGCTCGATCAGGCTCTTATCCAGCTCGGTCGAGCTGCCGAGCAGCGTCAGTTCCACCTCTTTACCCAGTTTGCTGGCCAGATCGCGCACCAGACGCGGGAAGCGACTGAACACATACTCCATCGGCATCATACGAATCGACATCACCGACTCTTGCAGGTCACGCGCATTGCGCTCCAGCTGTCCCATGCTGTTCAGCAGGTCGCCGTGGTTAACCGGATCCAGCTCGCCGGATCGCTGCGCCAGCATTGACTGGGTGATCACCAGTTCGCCCACCAGGTTAATCAGCTGATCGACCTTTTCTACCGCCACGCGAATACTGCTCGACTCGCTGCTGCGCGCAGGCGCGGCTTTTTTCGCTTCACGCTTGATCGCCGGGGTGATATCGCTGACGGTCGCCAGGGATTCCGCAGGTAACTCGCTGATCGCCACATCCTCCGCTGGCGCTGGCGCGTCAAGGAAACGAATTTGTGACTCTTCAATCACAAAACAGAGCACCGCCACGATGTCATCTTTCTCGACCGATGAAACCAGCGTCGCCTCCAGCGAGGTTTCCCCTCTCTTCACCTCACTGACGGTGCCAAGATTCCCCAGCTCCTCCAGCATCAGTGAAACTTCACTCGGTTTAAGATCGACCAGCGCCAGGCGCATGCCCGCGGCGGCCAACGCTGCCGGTTGCGGTTCAGCAACCAACGTCAGGGGTTTTGCCGGTTCAATAACTTCGCCTTTGGCTTCCAGCGCCAGTTGACGCAACGCCTGACAGATATATTCAAAACTTTCAGCGTTAGGTTCCTGGGTGGCTTTATAGGCATCTAACTGTTCCTGCATAATATCTTTGGTTTCCAAAAACAGGTTGATGATATCGGTGCTGAGCTGCATTTCACCGCGGCGCGCACCGTCCAGAATGTTCTCCAGAATATGCGTGGTTTCCTGTAATACAGAAAAACCAAACGTACCCGCTCCGCCTTTAATCGAATGGGCCGCACGGAAGATGGCATTTAGCTGTTCCGAATCTGGCTCCTGTGGGTCTAACCCCAGCAGGTGTTGTTCCATGTCGGCCAGCAATTCGTCAGCCTCATCGAAAAACGTCTGGTAAAAATCGCTAATATCCATGCTCACGGTATCACCTCGGCTGTGAGTCGCGATTAGGCTGCGGCGGAATTTCCGCCACCGTCGGTAATGTCGTTACCGGTTGTGGCGCAGTCTTCGGCGTCGCCTGTATAGGTTGATGGTCGGGGGTTAATGCCGCATCCGACGGCTGCGCCGGCACGGTAATCTGTTTAATGCTTGCGGCATCGTTGATCTGCACCGCATCACTTTCCGCGTTCTCTTTTTCGATCTGCGCCTCAGTATCATGATTCAATACCAGCAAACTGATACGACGGTTTACGGCATCGTCGCCGCCGCGATTTTTCAGCTTCATGGTGTCGGCCATCCCCACCACGCGCAGCATTTTGCTGCTCGCCAGCCCGCCAGTGACCAGTTCACGACGCGAGGCATTGGCGCGATCGGCCGAGAGCTCCCAGTTGCTGTAACCCCGATCGCCACCGGCATACTGAAAATCATCGGTATGCCCGGCAAGACTGATGCGGTTGGGAATATCGTTAAGAATCGGGGCAATCGCCCGCAGAATATCGCGCATATACGGCTCTACCTGCGCACTGCCGGTTTTAAACATCGGCCGATTCTGGCTGTCGATAATCTGAATCCGCAGCCCTTCCTGCACCATATTGATGATCAGATGCGGACGCAGCGCTTTCAGCCGGGGATCGGCTTCAATCAGCTGATCAAGTTTTTCACGCAGACGATTAAGGCGGATTTCATCCAGCTTGCGTTTCTGCGCATCCATATCGACCACTTTTTTCACTTCGCCCTGCTGCTGTGAGGGATCATCGCCACCGCCAGGGATCGGACTTTCGCTGTCACTGCTGCGCGGCCCGTTACTGAGCGCGACCTTCAACGGGGTACGAAAATATTCGGCAATCTGAACCAGCTCTTTCGGATTGGCGATGGAAATCAGCCACATCACCAGAAAGAAGGCCATCATGGCGGTCATAAAATCGGCGTAAGCGATTTTCCATGAGCCATGCGAGCCCTCATGTTTTTTCACTTTGCGCCGCTTTACCAACACAATGGGGTGGCTGCTGTTCTTCATGCGTCCTGATCCGAAGTCTGTTTCGCCGGTGACTTGGCATTACGCACATGCTCTTCCAGTTCGCTGAAGGAGGGACGCTCGGTGGAATAGAGCGTTTTACGGCCAAACTCCACCGCAATTTGTGGCGCATAACCATTCAGGCTGGAGAGCAGCGTCACCTTAATGCACTGCATCATTTTGGTCGTTTCCGCGCACTTCTGGCGCAGCACCGAGGCCAGCGGCGAAATAAAACCGTAAGCCAGTAAAATACCGAGGAAAGTCCCGACCATTGCATGGGCGATCAATGCGCCCAGCTCGGCTGCCGGACGATCCGCCGAGGCCAACGCATGCACCACGCCCATCACAGCAGCCACAATGCCAAAAGCCGGCAACGAGTCGCCAACCGCCGCCAGGCTTTGTGCCGGTACGTCACATTCGTGCTCGTAGGTTTCGATCTCTTCGTCCATCAACGCTTCGATTTCAAATGCGTTCATATTCCCGCTCACCATTAACCGCAGATAGTCCGTGATAAAATCCACCAGACGGTTATCGGCAAGAATGCGCGGGTAATTAGCAAAGATTTCGCTTTCGCGCGGATTTTCAATATCCCTTTCCAGCGACAGCATGCCCTGCTGACGTGATTTCGCCATTAACCGATACAGCAGCGCCATCAGGTCCATATAGACCGCTTTATTATATTTGGAGCCACGCATTAACAGCGGCAAGGCTTTCAGGGTCGCTTTGATTGACTTACCGTTATTGCCGACAATAAATGCGCCAATCCCAGCGCCACCAATAATCAGCAATTCAGAAGGCTGATAGAGTGCGCCAAGATGACCACCGACCATCATGTAGCCCCCCAGCACCGAACCAATCACCAGCAAATAACCTAAAATAACCAGCACAATAAATCCTTACGTCCGCAACGTGTTGGTGGAAGTTAAGCCAGAGAGCCGAAGTGTTATTCGGTAAACGCAGAGCAAAAAAAAGCAGCGGTTAAAAAACCGCTGCTGGATGTCATTCCACGTTTCGAACAATCTTAAACGGCGCGTTTAACCTGTTCATCCAGCAGTTGTGGAGTGTTATCGGCAGGCTGTGCAGAAAGTTTACGTCTTTTTACCGCGCGTGATGGCGGCTGACAGAGGCTACAGACGAAGCTGCCAGCCGGCTGGTGTGCATGAGTAATAAAACTACCGTTACAGGATTTGCAGCTGGAGAGTTCCAGCATGCCACTCTCGACAAAGCGCACCAGCGTCCATGCGCGCGTCAGCGCCAACAGCGGCGTCTCATCCGACTGCGGACACTGCTCAAGATACAGGCGATAGGCTTTTATCACCGCATCAACCCCCTGACAGAGGCCGCTTTTCAGCAGAAACTGCCAGGCGTTACAGAACATTGAGGCATGAATATTCTGTTCCCAGGTCATAAACCAGTCGGTTGAGAATGGCAACATGCCTTTGGGCGGTGGGCTGCCGCGTAGCTCTTTATACAACTTTATTAAACGGCCACGACTGAGCTGCGTCTCGCTCTCTAACATCTGTAAACGCGCACCGAGAGTAATTAATTCCATTGCCAGTTGAATATCACGAGCTTCCTGGACAATACTTTTTTCACTCATTATCTATCCCGCTCTCTTCTTAGGCAGATCTTCAGTCCTGGCTGAAGTGTCGCGTAATAAACGGCTGGACAGCAGAATACCGGTATGGATTTGCTGTAAATCATCCACGCGAGATTCCTGAGTGAGACGGCTGATGGTCTGGTGATCATTAAAGCGGAACTGACAAACCAACTGATTCGTCTCAGCCAGTTTAACCATTTCCGGTAAGGTTAATTGCGCCAGAGAATCAGCCATCGCTTCATCGATACCTAAGCGGAACATGGCAGAGGCTTTATCCTGGTTAATTAAACGCTGTGCAAGCAATAAATATGACAAATTAATGTCGTAAATATGTTTGAGTAATTCTGATGTACCCATTTTTCCATCCTGACTGACACTACTTTTAACGTTCACGGGATAAATTCCGCTACCCTGGTTGCTGGTTGGTAAATCTAAAGATGGCAAAAACACGTGGCAGCAGCCAAACATATGCTGAATGATTACGCATCGTGCCGAGTACTGATTAAGTAAGTCGTCGTCACTCCCGCTCCGCAGAGGCTTGAGTTATCAGAAATGCTCCGAGACGTCCGCTTACATATTTAAGAATATTCCGAAAGCAGCGCAACTCTATCCCGTTGGATTTCCACATACAACGAGCGAGCCCCTTAATTTTAGATAAAGTGTGATCCACGTCACACTTTTAAGCCAAATTCTTGCCATTAACCCATCAGCGAAGCTGTTGAATAGATTAATAAAAGAACAATTACGCCATTTTTTGTTAAAGAATGGTTTAGTAACGTGACCCCATGCTGAAAAAGCTCACTTATTATCCCAGGCACGTTACAGCTGCGTTACAAAGACAATTTAACAGCATTAACCATTGAAAATAGCACCAAAGAAAGCATTAAACACTAGTTTAATTTAGTTATAGTCCCTGAAAAATTAGTCACTTAGATAAACTTTATCAAAGGCTACGCGCAAATGAACTGCATGGTTGGTTACGTTTAGAGCGGCTTTACGCAACGTTTTGTTAACAGAGGCGGGTTTATGTTCGGGCCGAGAAAAGAGATGTAACGGGGGGTTACATAAGAAATGTGAATGTTTGATCGCTAATATCAGCTTGCTGTACGGGTTATCGGCAGCGATTTTATTTTCTTTACTAAAAATGCAGATTTTATTGGTTATTTTTAAATGCGCTGGATTATTGGGCGGTTTTTATCTGGAAGTAACCGGATGGGTATTAGCAATCTTTATTAATAAGGGCGGCGAGAACGCCGCCCTTATCTGTCACGTTATCAGGCTAAACGCGGAAAGGTCGCGACTTTATTTGCCATCTCATGATCATCAGTGCGTGGCGCAATCGCCTGCAAATCTTTCAGGTAAGTTTCGCGCCAGTGAGAAATATCATTTTCCCGCAAAACCGCCATCATATCGTTGTAGCGCGAAATGCGCTCGGTACGCGGCATGGTCAGGGCTTTGTCCAGCGCCGCGGCCACTTCATCACGATCGTAAGGGTTAACGATCAGCGCTGAGGTCAGCTCATTGGCCGCACCGGCGAAGCGCGATAACACCAGTACGCCAGGGTCGTCCGGATCCTGCGCCGCAATATACTCTTTCGCCACCAGATTCATGCCGTCACGCAGCGGTGTCACCAGGCCGACATCGGTCAGGCGGAAGATTTTCATCAGCAGGCGGCGATCAAAATGCTGGTTCAGATAGTAGAGCGGCGTCCAGCCCAGCGTGCCGTACTTACCATTAATCCGCCCGGCTTCAGTTTCCAGCTGGTGACGAATATCCTGATAGGCCTGCACATCTCCACGCGAAGTGGGTGCAATCTGCGAGTATCGAATATTGCCGCGATGCTCGGGGAAGTTTTCCAGCAGCGCTTCATAGGCCAGAAAACGCTCCGGCAATCCTTTTGAGTAATCGAGGCGCTCACAGGCGATAATATTTTTCGCATCACCCAATTCGCGCTTCATTGCAGCCATTTTCGGCGGCAACGGGCCTTCTGCCATCTCTTTAATACTCTCGGGTTCAATCCCGATTGGATAAACCTCAGTAGCAAAGTCATTACCAAATGCACGATGTCGCTTCTCACCCTGGTTTTGTACCTGGGTTAGCAGTGACAGACTTTCGAGAAACGCGGTACGGTCACTTTCGGTCTGGAAACCGAGCAGATCGTAATCACACATCATCTGCAACAGCTCTTCATGAGGCGGCAAGGCGTTGAAAATTTCCGGCGTCGGGAAAGGAATATGCAGGAAAAATCCGATGCGATTATTCATCCCCAGTTTACGGCAGGCTGCGGCAAACGGCAGCAGATGGTAATCATGGATCCACAGGATATCGTCCTCTTCCACCAGCGGCTGCAAACGTTTCGCCAGCAGCTCATTGACGCGACAATAGCCTTCCCAGGCTTCACGCTGGAACTGCACCAAATCCAGCCGGTAGTGAAACGCCGGCCAGACGACGGTATTGGAAAACTGGCAATAATACTGGTCATAGTCGTTCTGACTCAGACCAAATGAGGCATAGGTAATGCCGTCCTGTTTAACAATATCCAGTTGCTCTTCTTCTTCTTCACCGATGGCACTGATCTCACCATTCCAGCCAAACCACAACCCACCGGTTGTTTTAAGCGCATCCAGAATGCCGACCGCCAGGCCACCGGCACTATTTGAACCATCGGGTACAGCGATACGGTTAGATACGACCACTAAGCGACTCATAACCTTGACTCCTTACCGAGGTTGTCTTGATCTAATTGTAATTTCATCTGTTCAAGCCAGCTGTAAACTTCATCGACATCTTTCAGCCGAAAGCGCGCATCACTTGAACCTTCACCGACCTTAACTGACAAGCCGTTCATGGCATTGACCACACGAAAACCGGCTTCATCTGTCAGATCGTCACCAATAAATAGCGGAATTCGCCCGGCAAAAGGCGCTTCCTGCATAAAGGCACGAATCGCTGCGCCTTTATCGATTCCCTTCGGTTTTAATTCGACCACGCATTTCCCTGGCTGTAGCGCCAGCATTGGGAAGCGTTTCACCATTGATTCTGCCAGTTGCAAAATTTGTGGCTGGTAGTGTTCTGCCTGACGATAATGCAGGGCAAAAGCCATACCTTTAGTTTCGAGCTGCGTCCCTGGCCAGTTGTTGATATTGCTGCTCAGGGTTTCATGCAGTTGTTTCACCACCTCATCCGGCAAACTGATACGATGCAGTTCACCGGTGGCATCGCGGCGCTCAGCGCCGTGCACGCCCGCCAGCGGCGCGTGGAACGGTGCTGCCAGTGCATCCAGTTGCTCAACGGGCCGGCCGGAAATCAGCGCCACTGCGCCGTGGCTCAGGGCGGATAAAGATTGCAGCGTGCGGCGAACGCTGGCGGGAATAGACACCTCGTCGGGGCGAGGTTTAATTGCCGCTAAAGTGCCATCAACATCGAAGAAAAACGCGTAGAGGCCGCCACTTAATGAAGGAAAACCTTCAGATTCTCTGGTCACACTCTTCTCCCGGTCTGCATTGGATTGCACAGCTTAAATTGGTGGTGGTTCATCCGAAATAATGACGACTGAAATAACCCGCTCAGGGAAATGGGCTGCACTGCCGTGGGCGGATGAAGTAGTTGCTGTCGGTGCAGAATTAAATCATTAGACGGCAAAAGGGAGCGGGAACGACATGACAACTGGCGATAAAAAATTGAATGCCTGCTTACTATCATGGAACTGCGCTGCTTATCTCCTGTACCTGAACTGCGGTTTTTGCCTGCCTGATTCATTCTCTCTGACCAAATTGCGGATGACATCACAATTCAGTATAGACGCTGTTTAAGCTTCTGCCAGATCGATGATAATTTAAGAGCAATCCGAAACATTTATGGCAAAAAAAACCTTCCCTCTTCGATACTCTTTCCATTCCACCATATACCGTAATACTCGAATATTATTCTGACTTCCCGCCGCCACAGATAACTTAATAAGCCATCCAATAAAGTTGAATTATATTTTAATAATTCTGGTAATGACTTTGCTGGCGCTTTTGCCGGATTAATAAAAAAAAAGAAAGAAAAAGCATTTGGTTTTTACGCATATATTATTCCTGGTCGGTTTTCAGTGGCGTTTCCGCTACGCTGTGCATGACCGGGCGTAACAATGGGCTGAAAGATCCGCGATTTGGGCTGAATATCCTGATTTCAGCGTCATTAACCAGGAACTTTGCTGGCCGGAAAATTGGCTGGGCATTTGCCTGGCGCACATTAATTGCCGCCGAACGGGTGTTTGGTGCATGAAGCACTCAGGTCGTGCTCGGCCGGTCTATTTTCCAGAATCGTAATGAGCTGTATACCGATCGGGTGTTTGCCAGCATTGAGAAAATCACGGTTAAGCGCTGGGGGATGCAGCGTTGAGATTGGATAATACCGGTACGCCGCTCTGACCCATTCAACCCCAGGGTTTGCACCCTTTATACCCTTCGCGCAGGAGCCGAGAACGGCTCCCGTGGAATATTAACGGCGATGGGCCAGCGAACGTACCAGCCGATCTCCCAGCGTCTGTACCAGCTGCACCAGAACAATCAGCGTCACCACCGTGCCAATCATTATCTGATTATTGAATCGCTGATAACCGTAGCGAATCGCCAGATCTCCGAGGCCGCCGCCGCCAATCACCCCCGCCATCGATGAAAAACCAATCAGCAGCACGGTAGTCAGGGTAATCCCGGCCAACAGCGCCGGCAGCGCTTCCGGCAGCAACACTTTACTGACGATATGCCAGCCGGTGCCGCCCATCGACAGAATCGCCTCAATGCGCCCTTTATCAACTTCATCCAGCGCGTTTTCCACAATGCGCGCAAAAAAGGGAAAAGCACCAAGGGTAATCGGCACAATCGCGGCGGTGGTTCCGAGCGTAGTACCGATAATCAGCCGGGTGAAAGGGATCAGCGCAATCAGCAGCACGATAAACGGCAGCGAACGCCCAATATTCACCAGGCCACTTAACAGACGGTTAAGCGTGGCGGCCGGATGAATGCCATCTTTACGGGTAATAAACAGGATGATGCCGAGCGGCAGACCCATCGCCACGGTAAACAGCGCCGCCACTGCCACCATATATACCGTTTCCAGCGTGGCATTCAGCATCAGATCCCAGAACGTTTCCCAGTCTACGCGACCGCGCATAATGCCCCCTCCCTGACGCCATGTTTACGTAAAAATGCCCGTTCCGCTTCGCGATCGTGCAATAGCTGTTTTCGCAGTGTCGACGACGGATCAACCAGCAGCTCTCCCAGCGCGCCGCTTTCCACCACCCTGCCGTGCTCCAGCAATGCGGCGTGATGGCAGATACTTTTCACCACGTCCAGCTCATGGGTGATCAACACAATGGTCAGCCCCAGCTGGCGGTTAATATCGTCCAGCAGCGCCAGTATCGAAGCGGTGGTGTCCGGGTCCAGCGCGCTGGTGGCTTCATCACACAGCAGATAGTCCGGTTTGGCTGCCAGTGCCCGCGCGATGCCGACCCGCTGCTTCTGGCCGCCGGACAGCTGTGACGGCCAGGCATCACGCCGGTCGCTCAGGCCAACCAGCGCCAGCAGTTCCGCCACCCGCGCCTGGCGATCCGACTTTTTCATCCCGGCGATTTCTAGCGGCACGGCGATATTCTCTGCCACCGTTTTGGCATGCAGTAAATTGAAATGCTGAAAAATCATCCCGGTTCGCTGACGCTGAAGACGCAATTCAGCCGCTGTCAGCGTCATCAGATCGCGGCCATCCAGCATAATACGCCCGGAGGTCGGGCGTTCCAGCAGGTTGAGACAGCGAATCAGCGTGCTTTTGCCTGCCCCGCTGCGCCCGAGGATGCCAAAAATAGCGCCATCAGGAATCGTCAGCGTGACATTATCCAGCGCCGGTCGTGGGTTTCCGGCATAGACTTTCCCCAGCTGCTCAACGCGAATCATCTCACTTCACCGCAACCGGGATCACCGATCCCTGGTAATTCTGGCGGATAAATTCCGCAACTTTTGGTGATTGCAGATCCTCAGCCAGCTTTTTGATCCGTGGATCATCCGCCAGTTTCGGTGTCGTCACCAGAATATTGGCATACGGATTATTATCCGCACTTTCCAGCCCCAGCGCGTCTTTTGCCGGTACCAGCCCCGCTTCCAGCGCGTAGTTGCCGTTGATCACGGCCAGATCAACATCATCCAGCGAACGGGGGATCTGCGGCGATTCAATTTCCAGAATTTTCAGCTGCTTTGGATTTTCCGCAATATCTTTCGGCGTGGCCTGGTCGTTAGCCGGATCGTTAAAACCGGCCTTGAGCTTGATTAATCCCTGCGCCTGCAACAGATACAGCGCCCGGCTCAGGTTGGTAACGTTATTCGGCACCGCCACCGTGGCATTATTAGGCACCTGTTGCAGTGAGGTAATTTTACGTGAATAGATTCCCAGCGGCTCAATATGTACCGTCGCCGCCACGGCAAAAGTCTGACCTAACGCCTTCTGCTGGTCGCGTAAATACGGTACATGCTGGAAATAATTAGCATCGACGTCACCATGCGCCAGTAATTCGTTCGCATTGACGCCACTGGTTAACTCAATAATTTTCAGATCCAGTGACGGATCGATCTTTTTCACATATTGCAGGATCTCGGCATGGGGTACCGGATCGGCCGCTATCCGCAGCGCCTCTGCCGCCATTGCGGATGAAATCATATTAAACGACATTGCCAGCCCGGCTATCACCATCAACGATTTTTTCATTATTTTTCCTTTATTAACGCCAGTTATTGTGGGTTTATTTCAGGTAATCGGCGTAGTAACGCTGCGCCACATCAGTGTGCGAACGTAAACGCCCTTTCAAATAGTTCCAGCCGACATCACGCAGCAGCGGATTAAGCGGGTCGCTGGCCGGGCCATGTGCCAGCCGGGCAATATGCTCCGGCAGCTGATACACCGGCACCACCGCGTCGAGCTGTGCGCCGAGGAAGAAGGCAATCGACAGCCGCTCCTGCTCGGCCGGGGGCGAGACCACGCGATGAACGGTGGCGCGCAGATAACCATTGCTCGCCAGTTCCAGTAATTCACCAATATTCACCACAAAAGCACCGGCAATCGGCAGCGCATCGATCCAACGATCCGGCTCGACTTCCACCTGCAAACCCGGTTGATGGTCCTGCAACAGAAAACTGAGGAAACCGGAATCTTTATGCGCACCGACGCCCTGCTGACTGGCGGAAGTTGGCTGGCCTGGGTAGCGGATCAGCTTGATATGTTCGTTAGGTTTATCCCCGTACAGCGGGTCAAATGCGTCCTCCGGCAGCTCCAGCGCGGCGGCAAACGCTTGCAGCAGGCGCAGCGACATCTGCGTCATCTCTTGCTGCCAGCGCAACAGCGCGGACTTTAATTCCGGCAACGCGTCCGGCCACTGGTTTGGCCCCTGCAGGCGGCGCCATACCGGTGAACTGGCATCCAGCGTCAATGCCTCGCGTTCCGCGCCAATATCAAACTGTTCGCGCAAATCAGGCTGGCTGCGGGTGATCTCCGAACCCGGTCGGTTATAGCCGCGAAAGTGCGGCGAGTTGGCCATTGCAACTCGCGCTTTTTCGGCATCATCCAGTGCGAAAAATTGCCGGGCAACCTGCTGCACCTGTTGCTGTAACCCGGCATCAATCCCGTGATTGATCAGATAAAAGAAACCGATATCCCTTGCCGCCTGACTGAGCTGGCTCAGAAAAGCCTGACGTTGCCCGGCGTTTCCGGACAATAAGGCAAAATCCAGCACCGGCAGATTCGCTGAGGGGTTTAAACTCATATTGCGACTCCTTGCTTATAAATTAGCGAAAAACTGCATTAGCTTAGAACTAAATTGCAGCTGTAAAATATATTCAAGAACAATATGGAATAAACTGACAGGAAGTGAGGCGCGCCACCAATAATCTTGTGTTCTAAGTTATGACGTTGTTGTTAAGAGAGGAGAGTGAAAAAAAGAGACTGTATTAAAGATATAATACGCATTTGATTAATAGAGGAATTAATCTGACCACGCTGACTACAGCGCGATCAGGCAAGATAACTGGCGTGAACTAACGATAATACACCGCAATATACTGACCACCGACCTGCTCGATGGTCACCGGGGTATCAAAGATCGCTTCAATCGTTTCTGAATTCATAATCTGCTGCGGCGTGCCGCGATAAATGACGTCCCCTTCTTTCATCGCAATAATATGGTCAGAGTAAACCGACGCGAAATTAATATCATGAATCACCAGCACAATGGTTTTTTGCAACTCATCCGCCGCACGCCGCAACTGCTTCATCATTGCCACGCTATGCTTCATATCGAGGTTATTCAGCGGCTCATCCAGCAACACATATTGCGTATCCTGACAGAGTACCATCGCCACATAAGCGCGCTGCCGCTGGCCGCCCGAGAGCTCATCAAGATAACGATCTTTTAGCGGTAACAGATTAAGAAACGCCAGCGCGGTATCAATATGCTGGCGATCGTCCCCGGTCAGCCGCCCGCGGCTGTAAGGATAACGCCCAAATCCCACCAGATCGTAAACCGTCAGACGGCTGGTAAAGTGGTTTTCCTGGCGTAATACCGATAAGATCTTCGCCAGCCGATCGCCAGAGGTGGTGGCAACATCCAGCCCACTGATGCTGACATGGCCGGCATCCGGCGTCAGCAGGCGGCTGATAACCGATAACAGCGTTGATTTACCTGCGCCATTCGCGCCAATAATCGAGGTAATGCCGCCTTCCGCAATGCGCTCACTGATCTGATTCAGTACCGGCGTCTGCTGGTATTTTTTAACCACACCGTTTATTTCAATCACAACTTAGCCTTTTTGATCAAAAGGTAAAGGAACAGCGCGCCGCCGGTAAATTCAATCACCACTGACAGCGTGCCCGCCATACTAAATACCCGCTCAAGAATCAGCTGGCCGCCCACCAGGGTGATAATGCCGGTCAGCACCACACCGGGCAGCAGATATTCATGACGATGAGAGCCAACCAGCTGGTAAGTCAGGTTAGCCACTAACAGTCCGAGAAAAGTCAGCGGCCCAACCAGCGCAGTGGAGATCGCCACCAGCAGCGAAACCAGCAGCAGAATGACGATCACTTGCTTCTGGTAAGCCACGCCAAGATTAATCGCAGTATTACGCCCCAGCGCAATCACATCCAGCACATGCCGCATGCGCCAGATTGCCAGCGCAATCAGCAAGGTCAGCAGCGCGGCCACGGCGATAATTTCCGGCGCAGCGCGGGTGAAAGTGGCGAAAATGCGGCTTTGCAGAATCGCAAACTCACCCGGCGACAGCAGGCGTTGCAACAGATTAGACAGGCTACGAAACAGCGTGCCGCATACCAGCCCGACCAGCAGCACCTGATGCAGATTGATGCCGACGCCGGTCAGCAACCAGCGATAGAGCAGTACCGAAAACATCACCAGTAACAGGGCTTCACAGAGAAATTTCCCCGTTACGCCGAAGATGCCCAGGCCATCCGCATCGACAAAAAAAATCATCGCGGTCTGAATCAGAATAAACAGCGCTTCCAGCCCCATTACCGAAGGCGTCAGAATGCGGTTATTGGTGACCGTCTGAAACAGCAAGGTGGCAACACCGGAGGCAAAGGCCACCAGCAGCATAGTGGCGAGGATCAGGCCACGATGCAGCAGAATATACTGCATATTACCGCGCAGATTAATGGTCATAAACAGCACGATTGCCGCCAGCGCCACTACGCCAAGCAACAGTAAACGTCGCGCCGGTGAACTTAAGCTGCGGTGTTTCGCCGCCACACGGTGGCTTGAGGATGAAGAATTAGCCAGCATGGCGTTTTGTCCTGAGAATTAATATCAGAAAAACCAGCGCGCCAATCGCCCCGAGGATCACACTGGCAGGGATTTCAAACGGATAACTGATTAAGCGCCCGATGATATCGCACAGCAACACCAGCGCACCGCCGCACAATGCCACCCAGGGAATGGTACGGCGCAGGTTATCGCCCATCGCCATACTGACAATATTCGGCACAATCAGCCCGAGGAAAGGCAGCACGCCAATCACTACCACTACCACACCGCAAATCACGGCGATAATCGCCATGCCGATCAGCATCACCTGTTGATAGTTAACCCCGACATTGATGGAAAAATCGCGCCCCATGCCGGCCACGGTAAAGCGATCGGCAATCAGCATCGCCAGCAGCGTTAACCCGCCGACAATCCACAGCAGCTCATAGCGCCCCTGCAATACGCCGGAAAAATCGCCCGACTCCCAGCTGCCCAGTGATTGCAGCAGATCAAACTCCATCGCCAGAAAGGTAGTCACCGCACTGAACACCGCGCCAAGCATAATCCCGGTCAGCGGCACCATTAGCGGCGACTTAATCCGCATCCGTTGCAGCAGCAGCATAAACAGCGCGGTACCGCCGAGGGCAAACAGGGTGGCGACCCCCATTTTTACCAGCACCGAAGCTGACGGGCTGAAAACCATCACCAGCAGCAGGCCGAGACTGGCAGATTGCGTGGTTCCGGCGATCGAGGGTTCGACGAAACGGTTCTGCGTCAGCATCTGCATAATCAGGCCAGCGACGCTCATTGCGCTGCCCGCCAGCAGCAGCGCCACGGTTCGTGGCACGCGGCTGATGAGGAAAATGTCACGCATATCAGGATCTGACCAAAAACCGCTAAGCGTGACATGGCTGGCACCGACGCACAGACTCCATATCATCAGGCCCAGCACCACCGCCAGGCCGCTTACAAATTGAAAGGTTTTCATGCGCGGAAATTACTGTCCCTGCTTTGCCTGGTCCAGCGTGCTGCTGATTTTATCCATCAGCTGGCTGTAACTCTGCACCCCACCGGCGATATACAGGGAAGCCGAATCGAGGTAAACGATATGCTTATTTTTCCAGGCATCAGTTTTAGCAATCAGCGGGTTATCCAGCACCTGTTGCGCCGACTGCCCTTCGGTACGCCCAATGGCATTATCGCGATCCAGTACAAACAACCATTGCGGATTGGTTTGCAGAATAAATTCAGAAGAGACGACGTTACCGTGGCGACCCGTCTGGGTGAAGTTCGCCGCCGGTTTAAAGCCCAGCACGTCAAACACAAAACCGAAGCGCGAGCCTGGAGTATAAGCAGACATTTTACCGCCGCTGATCATTACCACCATCGCGGTTCCGGCATTGGCGGATTTCGCTTTCACCGCAGTGATTTTCTGATTGAAGTTATCGAGTAAGGTTTTCGCTTCCTGCTGCTTGTCAAAAATCGATGCCAGCTGTTCGGTGCGTTGCGTCAGGCTGTCGATAAAGTGCTGGCTGTCAATATCCAGCGCAATGGTCGGCGCGATAGCGCTGAGTTTATTATAGGCATCACGTGCGCGGCCACCGGCAATAATCAAATCAGGTTTCGCGTTGCTCAGGGCTTCATAATCTGGCTCAAACAGCGTACCGGCATTGAGAACCGCGTTGCCGCTGTATTTCGCCAGGAACGGCGGCAGATGAGTGCTGTTTTGCGGCACGCCCGCCACCGGAATATTCAGTGCATCAACGATATCCAGCGTCGACGGGTTCAGCACGATCACCTTTTTCGGGTTGACCGGCACCTGGGTGGTTCCCTGGGCGTGTTCAATGCTGATAGTCGCGGATTCCTGTGCTTCAGCGGATGCATTGTCACAACCCGCGAGCATCAAGCTCGCAGCAACCAGCGACGAAACCAACGCAAAACGTAATTTCATTTTCTCTCCTGAAAAGTGAACGCATGTAACAACGAATTAAAATGCAAACGATTCGTATTACTAAGTGTCACAATCATACGCGATTGACGCGGATAATAAACATTAGCTGGCAACAACACGGGTGTTAAACGACAAATTCCCCATCAACGTGGAAATGCGCGCCATTTCCCGCTCACGGCATTTTATTTTATAACTCACTGAATTTAAGCTATTAAGTCAGATAGCCCTTCTGGAATTGCTTATTTAGTACGCAATCATGGAGATTGTGTGAAGTTTTACGCCTCTGACTACAAACGAAAATAATTATCGTTATCATAACCATTCAATAATATTTCTTTACAATCTCAGGAATAATTTCCATGGTTCACACAACCTCTTGCAAGATGAGGCCTGGCGCAATACTTCTGGCGGGCTTAATTAGCGGGAATAGTTATGCCGCAGCAGACGTAACCAGTGATGAAGCGGAGATGGTGGTTCAGGCACCGGCAGAAGTCCAACTCAAACAACAACCGGGCGTCTCCATCATCACGGCGAAGGATATTGCTAAAGATCCTCCGGTCAATGACCTCTCTGATATCATTCGAAAAATGCCCGGTGTTAACCTGACCGGTAACAGCGCCAGCGGCAGCCGTGGCAATAACCGCCAGATTGATATTCGTGGCATGGGGCCAGAAAACACCCTGATTTTAATCGATGGCGTACCGACCACTTCGCGAAACTCGGTGCGCTACAGCTGGCGCGGCGAGCGTGATACCCGTGGCGACAGCAACTGGGTACCGGCAGAAATGGTTGAACGTATTGAAGTGCTGCGCGGCCCGGCCGCGGCACGTTATGGTTCCGGCGCTGCCGGTGGTGTGATTAATATCATCACCAAACGCCCGACCAATGACTGGCACGGCTCCCTTTCCCTGTTTACCAACCAACCCGAAAATGACAAAGAAGGTGCGACCAAACGCGCCAACTTCAGCCTTACCGGGCCACTGGCGGGTGACGCGCTGACGATGCGTCTGTACGGCAATATCAATAAAACCGATGCCGATGCCTGGGATATCAATAATGCGCAGAACGGCTCATATGCTGCTGGCAAAGAAGGGGTGCGTAATAAAGATATCAATGCCCTGCTGTCGTGGAAAATCACCCCGACACAAATTGTCGATTTCGATATGAGCTACAGCCGCCAGGGCAATATCTATGCCGGCGATACGCAGTACAGCAACAGCAACGCCAGCCCGAATAACCTGATTGAGACGCTGTACGGCCAGGAGACCAACCGCCTCTATCGCCAGACGTATGGCATCACCCATAACGGCATCTGGGACTGGGGTCAGTCACGCGTCGGCGTTTACTACGAAAAAACCAATAACACCCGTTTGCAGGAAGGTTCAACCGGGCGCGTTGAGGGGATGATTAATGGCGACGAATACCAAACCAGCCGACTGGAAAATGTGCGTACCAACGGTGAGATCACGATTCCGCTCGATCGCTGGATAGAGCAAACCGTTACGCTTGGCGCGGAATGGAATCGTGAGCAACTCAACGACCCCGCCTCCATGCAGGTGACTGATGCCAGCGGCACCACCATTGGCGATATCTCCGGCGATCCTGCGGGCCGCAGCGCGAAAAACAGCGCCGAACTTAGCGCGCTCTATTTCGAAGACAATATCGAGGCCACGCCGGGCACCAATCTGATTCCGGGCCTGCGCTTTGACTATCACAGTGAATTCGGCAGCAACTGGAGTCCCAGCCTGAATATTTCGCAGGCGCTGGGTGAATACTTCAAAATTAAAGCCGGGATCGCGCGGGTATTTAAAGCCCCGAACCTTTATCAATCCAGCGACGGTTATCTGCTCGCTACCCGGGGTAATGGCTGCCCGGATAATATCAGCGCTAATGGCTGCTATTTAATGGGCAACAGTAATCTGGATCCGGAAGTCAGTGTCAATAAAGAGATTGGTCTGGAGTTTACCGACCGCGGTTATAGCGCCGGGATCACCTATTTCCGTAACGATTACAAAAATAAAATCGTCTCCGGTACCGATATCATTGGTTATGCCTCCAACGGCAACAATATTCTACGCTGGGAAAACGGCGGTAAAGCGCTGGTGGAAGGGCTGGAAGGCAATCTGACGATACCCCTGGTGAAAGAGAAGCTGGACTGGCGTACCAATGCCACTTATATGATTACCTCGAAAAACAAAGATAGCGGTAATCCCCTGTCGGTGATCCCTGAGTACACCATCAACACCATGCTGGATTATCAGGTCACCGATAAGCTATCCGCCAACCTCAACTGGACCTTCTACGGACGGCAGAAACCGCGTGAATATGCGGAAATTCGCAACGAAGTTGACTCGCTGGCCACCAACCCGCTGGGCGCATACTCGGTAGCGGGCATCGGCGTAAATTATGCTGTGGTGAAAAACCTGCGTCTGAATGCCGGTATCAGCAATCTGTTTGATAAGCGGGTGTATCGGGAGAATAAAGGGGCATCAACCTATAACGAACCGGGTCGTGCTTACTATGCTGGCGTAACAATGTCATTTTAACCCTGATAAGCGGAATTTCTGGAATGCTCCAGGGGAGTCGTTTTCGGCTCCCCTGCACTCTTCAGTCAATCCCCAGCCAGCGCAATAACGCTGTTACCGCCGCCGCCGAGAGAATAATCACCATCAGCGGCGCTTTACGCCACGCCAGAACCAGCGCGCAGCTAACGCCCGCCACGCGGGCAAATCCCGCAAACTGCTACCCTTCAAATAAGGTGACCGTCAGCGCCACCGCCAGTAATAATGTGGTGGCTGCATCGGATAACAGTTCCTGAGCCGACGTAGACAATTGCATCCGGCTTCCCAGTTTAAAACCTGCCAGCCGCAGCAAAAATGTGCCAGCAGCCAGCAGGACGATGCCAATCATCACCCAATGTTGTTGGCTCATTTTGCTCTCCTGCGTATCAGTAAGCCCAGCAATGAAAACAGCACCGGCAGCCCGACCGGGACAAATGGCACCGTTATCAACGAAATCACGCCACCGGACACGGCGGAAATCAGGGTGCTAAATTTTTTCAGCGCGGAGAAGATTAACGCCAGTAAAATAGCCGGAAACACCGCGTCCAGCCCGATGGCGTGAGTATCGGGGATCAGCTTGCCAAGCGACGTACCCAGCAACACGCCCAGCGGCCAGCAAACCGCGATGCCAATACCGCACAGCCAGTAAGCCGCCTTGCGCTCAGGCACTGAGGGTTGTGAGACGCCGAATACCACGCTTTCATCATTCATAATATGGCAACCGAGATAGCTGCGATAATGGCGTCCAACCAGCTCTTTAACCGCGATACCGAACGGCAGATGACGCGCGTTAACCAGCAACCCTGCGGCGGCGGCGGCTAACGGACTGCCGCCGCCAGCCACAATGCCAATAAATAAAAATTCCGAGGCGCCGGCCAGCACCAGCAATGACAGTGTCAGCGGTACCCAGAGCGGAAAACCGTAACCGGTCGCCAGCGAGCCATAAGAAATACCAACCAGCCCATCGGCAAGGCACACCAGCGCGATAGCTTTTATCACATCAGCACTCAGAGGAGAAAACCCACGAAATGGCATCAAACTTATCTCATAACGAACGATTTTACATTATAATGAACAAGACAGCATCGTTTTACAAGTCGAACGATCGTTCGATATAACAAAAATCAGGATTAGGTATGACGCAACCGATCGCTATTATCGCTAAAGGTCTGGTACGTGAACGCCAGCGCGCGGGGTTATCACTGGCTGAAGTCGCCCGCCGCGCCGGCATTGCCAAGTCGACGCTATCGCAGCTGGAAGCCGCGAACGGCAATCCCAGCCTGGAAACCTTATGGTCGCTGTGTGTGGTGCTGAATATTCCTTTTGCCCAGCTGATGGAACCACAGGCCAGCCGCACCCAGGTGATTCGTCGGGGCGAAGGCCCGGCCGTGGTGGCGGAACTGGCTGATTATAAAGCGGTGCTGCTGGCAACCTGTCCGCCAGGCGCGCGAAGGGATATTTATCTGCTGACCACCCAGCCCGGAGCGGACCGGCTGTCACAGCCGCACCCGCCCGGCTCGGTGGAACACATTATTATTACCCAGGGGCGGGCGCGGGTGGGATTAGCCGAGGCGCCGGTTGAACTGTACCCCGGCGACTATATTTGTTACCCGGCCGATCAGTTGCATATTTTCAAAGCGCTGGAACCGGATACGCTGGCAGTACTGGTATCCGAGCAACAATAGCCCGACAGAAGACTACAGCCGGGCAGCGTCAGCACTGGCTGGCAGGGTGTCACTACCCTGCCCCAGTGGACGCTGAAGGATCACTGTATCGACCCAGCGGCCATGCTTCAGCCCTACAGAGTAAAGCGTGCCGGAAACGGTAAAACCCAGTGAGCGATGCAGAGCCAGCGAGCCGTGATTTTCACTGTTGCCGACATTGGCGATCATCTGGCGATAACCTTGTTGCCCGGCCCAGCTTAGCGCGCGCTGTAATAACGCCTTACCGACGCCACGTCCCTGAAACTGCGGGTCAATATACACCGAATCCTCCAGCGTAAACCGGTAAGCATAGCGGGTGCGGTAAAACGACAGATAGCAATAGCCCATTACCTGATTATCGACTGCCGCGACCAGCCACAGCAGCCCCTCTTCCCTGACTTTCGCCAGTCGGGCAGACATTTCTTCACAGGATGGCGGTTCGGTCTCAAAGCTGGCAATACCATAGTTGACATGATGGGCGTAGATCGACTGAATGGCAGGGATATGACTTTCATTTGCCTCGATAATATTCACGCTGCGATTTCCCGCGGATTTGACCAGCGCTCAGCTTAGCGTATTTACACCGCAGCGCGGCATAGCAAAAACTTATCTGTTGCCAGATTGCCAGTACTTACAGCACCTTGTGCGCTGGTCGTCAGCTTCACTCTGCGTCTACAATGGGATAACAGATTTATTCAGCGCTCTTATCCAGATGTCATCAGGGTAAGTGAACAACATTCGGGAGTTTTAGCATGACTATTGAATACGCAACGATTGCAGGCGGCTGTTTCTGGTGTACTGAGGCGGTATTTAAAGATGTGATCGGCGTGGAATCCGTGGAAAGCGGTTATATCGGTGGCGAGACCGCCAATCCAACTTATGAAGAAGTCTGCACCGGCACCACTGGCCATGCGGAAGGGATTCGCATTGGTTTTGACCCGGAAAAACTTCACTACGGTGATCTACTGGATATCAGCTTTGCCACGCACGATCCGACTCAGTTGAATCGTCAGGGTAACGATATCGGTACCCAGTATCGCTCGGCGATTTTTCCCGCTGATGAAGCACAACGTCAGGAAGCCGAAGCGGCGATTCAGCGTGCTCAGCAGGATCATCAACAGCCGGTGGTGACCACCATTGAAAGCGGTGAATGGTATCCGGCCGAGAACTATCATCAGGATTACTGGAGTGGCCGTGGACAACAAAACGGTTACTGCATGGCGGTGATTCCACCAAAATTGCAGAAGCTGCGTAAAAGCTATGCCAACCGGGTTAAATCCCTGAATCAATGATGATTATGCCCCGCCGTGGCGGGGCGGTTTCCTTTTGCTGACGGATGGCTGGTTACGCCTTAACCGAATATAACAAAAGGGAAAAATTCTTCTTGACCGTTACCCCGCGACTCCCTATAGTAGCGCCCCGTTACCCCTTACGGGATAACGTAAAAATATGGTGAGGTGTCCGAGTGGCTGAAGGAGCACGCCTGGAAAGTGTGTATACGGCAACGTATCGAGGGTTCGAATCCCTCCCTCACCGCCATATTCTGAAAAAGAGTCTGAACGAAAGTTCAGACTTTTTTTTTGCCTGAAAAACATCCCCGATACTGTAGACGCGGCGTTCTCGCCGCCCGTGCCAGGCATTTCCAGCAGAACCGCTTAAGCCAATAAAAAAGCCCGGACTTACGCCCGGGCTTTCGCGGCTACAGACTAACTCACTCAACTATAAGCATGCAGGGTGCGCTGACACAGCGGCGAACGCACGCAATCATCTTTACCAAAACGCACAATGCCAACCATCTCATCTTCTTCGAAGCGCGCTAACGCATCGCTAAGTCCTGATTGCACATGAGACGGCAAATCACACTGGGTGATATCACCGTTGACGATAACCGTCACGTTTTCCCCAAGGCGGGTCAGAAACATCTTCATCTGGGCGGCGGTGACGTTTTGCGCCTCATCAAGAATCACCACGGCGTTTTCAAAGGTGCGTCCACGCATATAAGCAAAGGGCGCGATTTCGACCTTGCCGATTTCAGGTCGCAGGCAATATTGCATAAAGGAAGAACCAAGACGTTTAACCAGAACGTCATACACCGGCCGGAAATACGGCGCGAATTTCTCTGAGATATCACCCGGCAAAAAGCCCAGGTCTTCATCCGCTTGCAGTACCGGACGCGTAACAATAATCCTTTCTACATCTTTGTGTATCAGGGCCTCAGCTGCTTTCGCAGCACTGATCCAGGTTTTACCGCAACCCGCTTCGCCGGTCGCGAAGATCAGTTGTTTCTTTTCTATGGCATGGAGATAGTGTGCCTGAGCTTCATTTCTGGCTTCAATCGGCGAGTGATCGCGCGAATCGCGCGCCATGCCAATTGAGTCCAGCCCACCCATCTGCACCAGCGAGGTGACCGATTCTTCTTCACGCTGACGATGACTGCGTGAATCGCTACGAAGCACACGTTTTGCTTCACGACGAGCTTTGATCACTGCTTTCTGTCTTCCCATAGTGGCACCTTACAGTTGGTTTCATTTCCCGCATCTCATAACGCAGAGAGGCGATTACGTGAACGCTTTAGAGGTTTTGGCTTCCTTTTAAGCCTTGAATAGCCGTTGAAAAAAGTGCGTACAGAGGCCAGAGCGTATAACGCACCGGAAAACCAATAGAGTTGAGATGAAGCCGTTGGAAAGAGACAAAAGAAGAGAATATCGTTGAGAGAGAAACACCCTCGCGAGGAAAAGCGCTTAAACAGCCATTGAGATTTGAGTATCCAAAAACTACTTTTTCCATTCGCGATCTCCATGGTGAAACTTAAAACACATCTGACTACCGCTGTGATTAAAGTGCAACAGAACCTCAGTGGATTGCAACAATTATTTTACTTCGCCCGCAGCAAAAGTAAGCTTATTACAATAACGTCAATAAGCCGAATATATTTTTTAGTTAATAAACAATGAATTATAATTTAATTCTGCCAGCAAAACGGCTGACTTGAGAGGTAAAAATAGTCAGTCGCCTGAAACAGGTGATTAAAGAATAGCCTCCGGAATCCACCACGCCAGAGGCCCGTTATTAGCCTCAGGCTTCGAGTAGCATCTGTGCCAGATAATATTTTTCATCCACCACGCCAGGCAGCGCGAAGAAATAGCCGCCACCGATCGGTTTGATATACTCTTCCAGCGCTTCGCCGTTTAAACGCTGCTGCACCGCCAGAAAGCCTTTTTCTAAATCATGCTGATAACAGACAAACAGTAAGCCCATTTCCAGCTGACCAGAATGAGAAACGCCCAGCGAATAGCTGTAGCCACGGCGCAGCATCAGGCTGCTTTGCGTCGCGGCGCTGCGTGGGTTAGCCAGGCGAATATGCGCATCCAGCGGAATCACCTCGCCATCAGGATCGTTACTGTAATCCGGCACATCATGCTCGTGCTGCATGCCCAGCGGCGCACCACTGTGCTTTTCGCGGCCAAAAATGGTCTGCTGCTCACTGAGCGGCGTGCGATCCCAGAATTCGACGCGGAACTGGATAATCCGCACCGCCTGATAACTGCCACCCAATGCCCAGGCCGGTTCGCCCTGCCCGGCGTCGACCCATAAGATGTCGTCCATTAACGCTTTATCAGCCGTATCAGGATTAGCGGTGCCATCTTTAAAGCCCAGCAGATTAATCGGCGTTTCTTTACCGAGGCTGCGCGCCGCATGACTGGAGATAAATCCTTCACGACGCCAGCGCACGCTAAGCAGATCCGGCGAATGCTTAATAATATCGCGCAGCGCGTGGATCACCGTATCGTTAGTGTTGGCGCAGATCTGCAACAGCAGATCGCCATGACAGAGGCTGGCATCCAGCGCATCGTTAGGGAAACGCGTCATGGTTTGCAGTTTTAGCGGTTTTTGCGACTGCAAACCAAAGCGCTCATCAAACAGCGAGCTGCCCAGCGAAACGGTGATGGTGAGATTATCGGGATAGATAGTCTCGCCAAGGATGCCGGAGTCCATCGGCGGCAGTTGCGGATTGGTCACCCGTGGCGCTTTCCCCCCTTTGGTTAAAAAGGCGATCCGCTGAGTCAGCAGAGTAAACAGACGTACCAGATCGTTTTTATCACCGGCGAGGACATCAAAGGCCACCAGCATCATTGCTGCTTGCTGCGGGGTGACGATACCCGCCTGATGCGGGCCATAGAAAGGCTGCTCTTCCATCCGCGCATTGGCTGGCAATGCGCCGGGTGAAAAAGCTTTCTCTTCTTTTGCCGCAGCGGCGGCCATCGGGCAACCACCGCCGATAGCCAGGGCACCACTCAGGATGCCCATCCCCTTCAGTAAACGCCGACGCGACGGCAGTGCCGCATCATCCTGTTTTGCCATAGCCGCTTAATCCAGACCTAAAGTACCACGCAGCAGAGAGAGATCCTCGGCCAGTGCCGTAATCGGACCTTTCAGCGCATTACGATCGGCAGTGGTTAATTTATCGTAAGGCTGATAACCCTGCTCAGTGCGATATTTATCGAGAATGCCGTCCACTTTTTTGAAGTTAGCATCGATCTTCGCCAGCAGTTCCGGGTTAGCTTTATCCAGCAACGGACGCAGCAGGTCGACAATTTTCTGCGCGCCATCAACGTTAGCGCGGAAGTCCCACAGATCGGTGCGGCTGTAACGATCCTCCTCACCGGAGATCTTACTGGCGGCCACTTCTTCAATCAGACCGGCAGCGCCACCCACCACTTTGCCTGGCGGAAATGCCAGCTCGCTGATGCGGGTTTGCAGATCCAGCGTGTCTTTATACAACCGGTCAGCATACTCATCCATGCCTTTGGTGGCGTTATCGCCAAACAGCGCTTTCTCCAGGCGGTGGAAACCGGTGAACGCAGGATCCTCGGCTTTTTTCTCGTAATCATCCTCACGCGCATCAATGCTGCCGTCGAGATCGGAGAACAGTTCTGCAATCGGTTCAATCCGCTCGTAGTGCTGGCGCGTCGGTGCAAACAGCGCTTTCGCTTTCTCGATATCACCGGCTTTCACGGCATCGGTAAAGGCTTTAGTACCAATAACCAGCTGATCGACCTCTTTAGTAACATACACCTTATACTCGGCAATCGGGCCAACCAGCTGCAAGACATCAGGTTTACCGTCGTTCACCTTCTCTCCACTGGCTTTCACAATCAGTTTGCCTTTCGGATTGCTCAACAGGCCACAGGTCATATCATATTCACCCGCCTCCAGGTTGGCGGTCATTTTCTGGGTAAAGCCGGGCGCAATGTTTTCACGCTCTTCCACCACCATTACCCCTTTCAGGATCTCCCACTCCAGCCCTTTCTGGCTGTCATTTTTGATGATGAACTGGGTTTTACCGGCATTGACCGTTAACGTCATCGGGTCGCACTGCTTGTCGTTAACGCTAATTTTTACCTGTGGAACCTCAGCAGCCTGTACCGCCGTGGATGCAGCAGAAATCGCCAGCAGCGCGAGGTACAGCGCCTTACGGCGAAAACGAGTAGTCATACAATTTCCCTTTAAAGGTCATTTAAGTGCGCGCCAGCAGACGCGCAGTCACCCGGCTTAGCGCGAGATTTTCGCCGCTGAAGCCGCAGGACGTGCTGGCAAAAAGAACAGCAGCAGCGCCGGAATCAGATAGATAAAGTACACCGCCACTTCGCTGACGGTCGGCGACTCCTGATAACCCAGAATACCTTCGAGTAAGGTACCAAACAGTGTATGGGTAGAAAGCGAGTTGCTGAGATCAAAGGCGACAGCCTGGAAGTGATTCCACAGCCCCGCCTCATGGAAGGCGCGAATGGCCCCGGCAGCCAGCCCTGCGGCAACAAACAGAATAAACAGGCTGCTCCATTTGAAAAATTTCGCCAGATTCAGGCGCACGCCGCCCCAGTAAAGCAGCATACCCAGCACCACTGCAGTGGCGAGACCCAGCACTGCCCCGATCGGTGGTGCGATACCGACGTCCTGCTGGAAGGCCGCCAGCAGGAAAAATACCGATTCCAGCCCTTCACGGGCGACAGCAAGAAACACCATCAGCACCAGCGGCCAGCCGCTGTTACTGCCTTTCCGCAACGCATGATCGACGGCGTCTTCCAGTTGCGCTTTGACATTGCGCGACACTTTGCGCATCCAGAACACCATCCAGGTCAGGATGCAGACCGCCACCACTGCCACTATTCCTTCAAACAGCTCCTGCTGTTTCTGCGGGAATTCACCAGTGGTTTCATTGATAAATACCCCGACGGCCACGCATAGCACGACGGCGAAAAATACCCCGGCCCACATGGCACCAAACCATTTGCCACGCCGGGTGCGTTTAAGATAGCTGGCAATCAGGCTGACTATCAGCGCCGCCTCCAATCCTTCACGCAGCATAATAAGAAAAGGAACGAACATGCCTGCCACCTTGAATGTGAAACGCGGTCAACGAGAGTAAAGAAGCGTAAATCGGAAACGATATCGATTATCATTATCGCCGGATAAAATACAAGAGGCGGCACGGGAATTTTTACTGATTTGCCGGGGCACAAAGCAAAAAAAAAGCCCCACAGCGTGGAGCTTTTAGACCGGCGACGAGAACGCCGCCGCTACGGGAAAGAATTAATCCGCGTTATATTCCGCTTCGGCTGCGGCAAAGCGCTGCTGCGCGGCTTTCGACGGCGCACGGCCCATCAGGCTGACCAGCACAATGGCGATGCTGGCAAAGACAAAGCCAGGAATGATTTCGTACAGCCCCAGCCAGGCGTAATGTTTCCAGATCAACACCGTGGCAGCACCGATAATCATCCCGGCCAGCGCGCCGTTACGCGTGGTGCGCGACCAGCATACCGCGAACAGCACGACCGGACCAAAGGCCGCACCAAAGCCCGCCCAGGCATAACTGACCAGCCCCAGCACCCGGTTGTTCGGATCGGCAGCCAGCGCAATGGCGATCACCGCCACCAGCAGCACCATCATGCGGCCGACCCACACCAGCTCACGCTGGCTGGCATTTTTACGCAGGAAGTTTTTGTACAGGTCTTCGGTCAGCGCACTGGAGCACACCAGCAGCTGACAGCTCAGCGTTGACATCACCGCCGCCAGAATCGCCGACAGCAGAATTCCGGCAATCCACGGGTTAAACAGAATGCGCGCCAGCTCGATAAAGATGCGCTCGGCGTTGTCCGACACCCCTGCGGCCTGCGCCGGGTTATTCTGGAAGTAGGCAATACCGAAGAAGCCAACGGCGACTGCACCGGCAAGGCACAGGATCATCCACGCCATACCGATACGGCGCGCGGTGCGAATCGAACGATGAGAGTCCGCCGCCATAAAACGCGCCAGAATATGCGGCTGACCAAAGTAGCCGAGACCCCAGCCAAGCAGCGACACGACCGCCACAAAGTTCAGCCCCTTCAGCATATCCAGATTCTCAAGGCTCTTCGCCTCAATCACCTGCAACGAATCGCTGAAGCCACCCACCGCGATGATCACCATAATCGGCGTCAGCAGCAGTGCGAAGATCATCAGGCTGGCCTGAACGGTATCGGTCCAGCTGACCGCCAGGAAGCCACCGATAAAGGTATAGGCAATGGTCGCAGCCGCGCCAGCCCACAGCGCAGTTTCGTAGCTCATACCGAAGGTGCTTTCAAACAGTCGCGCACCGGCAACGATTCCGGAAGCACAGTAGATGGTGAAGAACACCAGGATAATAACCGCCGAAATAACCCGCAGCAGTTTGCTGTTATCTTCAAAACGACTGGAGAAAAAGTCCGGCAGCGTCAGCGCATTATCGTGATGCTCAGTCTGCACGCGCAGCCTGCCTGCCACAATTTTCCAGTTAAGCCAGGCACCAATGGTCAGACCGATAGCAATCCAGCTCTCGGAGATACCGGAGATAAAAATGGCACCGGGCAACCCCATCAGTAACCAGCCGCTCATATCCGAGGCACCGGCCGACAGCGCCGTCACCACACTACCGAGACTGCGGCCGCCCAGAATATAGTCATCAAAGTTTTTCGTTGACCGATAAGCGATAAAGCCGATCAACACCATGCCAAGTATATAAACGATAAAGGTCACCATCATCGGTGTACTTACAGTCATCCAGTTTCTCCATTTATTATCGGTTTTTGCAGAGCCATGTTGCTTATCCTGTGCACCGCCGGAACGTGGCGGCGTTACAGCTGTTAACCCCGAGGCGCGGTATCCTGCCGGAAACGTTTTCCGCGCACAATGGATTTAACACATCCATTACCCCCAGTTCACCTGTAAACGCTGATTAAAAGTTGATAGGTTGCACCCGATCACAAAACTGATGGTTGCACCGGATAACAACCGCGATGAAACCATGGATTTACCGGGCTTAACGAACTGGCGAGGATCTTGCAGCAATAAACATGCCGCTTTGGCAGAGTTAACAATAATGTGATTTTTCACAATGCCAGCTGGGTCACAATTAACACGGTTGCACTTAGTTGCAACATAAGTGATATTGCAGCTAATTAGCGTTGTTATTTATTTGAGGAGTGTTCAGGGCATGGCAACAACCACCATGGGTGTGAAGCTTGATGAAGCCACACGCGACCGGATTAAACTGGCCGCACAGAAAATTGACCGCACGCCGCACTGGCTGATTAAACAGGCCATTTTCAATTATTTAGCTCATCTTGAAAGCGATGATGCCCTGCCTGAGATCGATACCGACAGCCAGGCTAACGACGGTGAGCCGCTGCCGGTTGAGGAGACGCATCAGCCGTTCCTCGACTTCGCTGAACAAATTTTGCCGCAGTCGGTAACCCGTGCGGCAATTACTTCTGCATGGCGTCGCCCGGAGACTGAAGCGGTGCCGATGATGCTGGAACAGGCTCGTCTGCCCGCCGCGCTGGCGGAGAAAACCCATCAGTTGGCTTACTCGCTGGCCGATAAGCTGCGGCACCAAAAAGGGGCAAGTGGACGCGCTGGTATGGTGCAAAGCCTGCTCCAGGAGTTCTCACTCTCTTCGCAGGAAGGGGTGGCGCTGATGTGCCTCGCCGAAGCCCTGCTGCGCATTCCCGATAAACCGACGCGTGACGCGTTAATCCGCGACAAAATCAGTAACGGAAACTGGCAGTCACATCTCGGCCGCAGCCCGTCGCTGTTTGTTAATGCCACCACCTGGGGACTGCTGTTTACCGGGCGACTGGTGTCGACGCACAACGAGGCCAGCCTGTCGCGCTCGCTTAACCGTATCATTGGTAAAAGTGGTGAGCCGTTAATCCGTAAAGGCGTGGATATGGCGATGCGCCTGATGGGCGAACAGTTTGTTACCGGCGAAACCATCGCCGAAGCGCTGGCCAACGCGCGTAAACTGGAAGAAAAAGGTTTCCGCTACTCCTACGATATGCTGGGTGAAGCCGCACTGACCGCCGAGGATGCCAAAGCCTACCTGCTCTCATATCAGCAGGCGATTCACGCTATTGGTAAAGCGTCAAATGGCCGTGGCATATATGAAGGCCCGGGTATTTCGATCAAACTCTCCGCGCTGCATCCACGCTACAGCCGGGCGCAGTATGAGCGGGTGATGGAAGAGCTTTATCCGATTCTGAAATCGCTGACCTTACTGGCACGCAGTTACGATATTGGCATTAATATCGATGCCGAAGAGGCCGACCGGCTGGAACTGTCGTTAGATCTGCTGGAGAAACTGTGCTTCGAGCCAGAACTCGAAGGCTGGAACGGCATCGGCTTTGTGATTCAGGCCTATCTGAAACGTTGCCCGTTTGTGATTGACTCGCTGATCGATCTGGCCCAGCGCAGCCGCCGCCGCCTGATGATCCGTCTGGTCAAAGGCGCTTACTGGGACAGCGAAATCAAACGCGCCCAAATGGACGGGCTGGAAGGCTATCCGGTGTATACCCGCAAAGTGTATACCGACGTCTCCTACCTCGCCTGCGCACGTAAACTGCTGGCGGTGCCAAATCTGATCTATCCGCAGTTTGCCACCCATAATGCGCAAACCCTGGCAGCAATTTATCAACTGGCAGGCAATAATTATTATCCGGGTCAGTATGAGTTCCAGTGCCTGCATGGTATGGGCGAGCCGTTGTATGAGCAGGTGGTGGGCAAAGTGGCCGATGGCAAACTGAACCGCCCTTGTCGAATCTATGCGCCGGTCGGTACCCACGAGACGCTGCTGGCTTATCTGGTACGCCGCCTGCTGGAAAACGGTGCCAACACTTCATTTGTTAACCGTATCGCCGATAAAACCTTGCAGATTGACGATCTGGTGGCTGACCCGGTGGTGGCCGTCGAGAAACTGGCCGCAGCGGAAGGCGCGATTGGCTTGCCGCATCCAAAAATCCCGTTACCGCGCGAACTGTACGGCAGCAAACGGCAGAACTCCGCCGGACTGGATCTGGCTAACGAACATCGTCTGGCGTCACTCTCCAGCGCCCTGCTTAACAGCGCATCACAATCCTGGCTGGCACAGCCAATGATTGACGGCCAGATGGCGGCCGGTGAAACCCAGCCAGTCATCAACCCGGCAGAACCGACCGATGTGGTCGGCGAAGTGCGTGACGCCAGCGAACAGGAAGTCTCCAGCGCGCTGGATGCCGCGGTTAACGCCGGGCCAATCTGGTTTGCCACGCCGCCGCAGGAGCGCGCCGCGATCCTCGAGCGTGCCGCCATTCTGATGGAAGGTCAGATGCAGCATCTGATTGGTATTCTAGTGCGTGAAGCCGGTAAGACTTTCAGCAATGCCATCGCAGAAGTGCGTGAAGCGGTCGATTTCCTGCACTATTATGCCGGTCAGGTACGCGATGATTTCGACAATGAAACCCATCGCCCGCTGGGGCCGGTGGTGTGTATCAGCCCGTGGAACTTCCCGCTGGCGATCTTTACCGGGCAAATCGCCGCTGCGCTGGCCGCAGGTAACAGCGTGCTGGCGAAACCGGCAGAGCAGACGCCGCTGATCGCCGCGCAGGCGATTCAGATCCTGCTGGATGCTGGCGTACCGCTGGGTGCCATTCAGCTGCTGCCAGGCCGGGGCGAAACCGTCGGCGCGCAGCTGACGGGCGATGAGCGCGTGCGTGGCGTGATGTTTACCGGCTCCACCGCCGTGGCAACTCTGCTGCAACGCAATATTGCGGGGCGTCTCGATCCGCAGGGCCGCCCGACGCCACTGGTCGCCGAAACCGGCGGTATGAACGCGATGATCGTTGACTCCTCAGCGCTGTCCGAACAGGTAGTGGTGGATATTGTCGCATCCGCATTTGACAGCGCCGGTCAGCGCTGCTCGGCACTGCGGCTGCTGTGTATTCAGGAAGATGTCGCTGAACATACGCTGAAAATGCTGCGCGGGGCGATGGCAGAATGCCGTATGGGTAATCCGGAACGCCTTTCCACCGATATCGGCCCGGTTATCGATCGCGAAGCAAAAGAGAATATCGACCGACATATTCAGGCGATGCGCAGTAAAGGCCTGAAAGTATATCAGGCGGCGCAACAAAACCGTCAGGACAGTAAAGAGTGGGCGCAAGGCACTTTCGTAATGCCAACGCTGATTGAGCTGAATGCGGTAGAAGACCTCGATAAAGAGATTTTCGGTCCGGTACTGCATGTGGTGCGCTTTAGCCGCAACACACTGCCGTCGCTGATTGAGCAGATTAATGCCTCCGGTTATGGCCTGACGCTGGGGGTTCATACCCGCATCGATGAGACCATTAACCAGGTGACGCAAAATGCCAACGTCGGCAACCTCTACGTCAACCGTAATATGGTCGGCGCAGTGGTTGGCGTGCAGCCATTTGGCGGTGAAGGCCTGTCCGGCACCGGGCCAAAAGCCGGTGGACCGCTCTATCTGTACCGCCTGTTGTCGCATCGTCCGGATGACGCGCTCCGGATTACCCTCGATCGTCAGGACAGCGAGCGTCCGGTGGATGCCGCGCTGCGTCCGGCATTGCAGCAGGCGCATCAGGCACTGACGGCATGGGTAAGCCAGCAACAACCAGCACTGACGGCGGTTTGCCAGCGCTTTGGCGAGCTGGCGCAGGCTGGTACGCTGCGCCTGCTACCTGGTCCGACCGGCGAACGCAACAGCTTTGCTCTGTTGCCACGTGAACGCGTGCTGTGCCTGGCAGACAACGACAGCGACCGTCTGGTGCAGCTGGCCGCCGTCACCAGCGTCGGCAGCCGCGCGCTGTGGCCGCAACAGCCAGAGTATCGTGAGCTGTTCGGTCGCTTGCCTGCGGCGGTGCAAAGTCACATCGACTTTGCAGCAGATGTGCTGGCGAATACAGAACACTTCGAGGCGGTGATTTATCACGGTGATGCCGACCAGTTGCGCGAGCTGTGCGCCAGCGTCGCCAGCCGCGAAGGTGCCATTGTCTCAGTGCAGGGCTTCGCCCGCGGTGAAACTAATCTGTTGCTGGAACGTCTGTTGATTGAGCGCTCGCTGAGCGTCAATACCGCAGCAGCAGGTGGCAACGCCAGCCTGATGACCATCGGCTAACGCCCCCCAGCAGGCCGTCAGCAAACACTGCTGGCGGCCTGGCTATTCACACAATGCGACGTATTGTCGCTGGCGGCCCCGGCCGATCAACCTGCCTCTCGCTACGCCTGCGCTTTAAGCTTGCCGCGGCCTCCTTATCAGCCAGATAAGACTCCTTTTTAATATCCAACGGATCGTAGACCGGTCCATAATCCACCAGCATCTGCTGCCCTTCCTTCACCGCTTTGATGGTGACATACACCAGTATTAAGCCGCCGATATACATTAATGCGATATTATTTCCCGCAGCACCGCCAATACCCTGTTCATTTAGCGGCGGTTGCTGAAGCAACTGATTGGTATTAATCAGCGCCAGACGGTTGGTGTGTCGAAAACCGGAGATGACGGCAGCATGCCCGCTTTCATCAGCAGGCAGTGTCCAGCTGTAGCCAAGGCTGCGCTCGCAACCAATTGCACGGTACTCCTGTGCAACCTGCTCTTCAGAATCCAGCAATACGCCAGCATAGGCACCCAAAATCGTCAGCACCGGAATAGTGCTTTTAGCATAAATGCCCAGTCCCCATGGAGCGGGCTCATCAGTTTCCGGCTGCACGGCGGAAGGGGTAAATAATTGCAGCGGGCGGCTCAGGTATTTATCGAAGGTTTTGCCTTGCTGGCTGCCGTCACTGTTAATCAGCTGGTTGGCAAAGCGGTTAGCTCTCGCCATAAACTGTGCTCTTACCTGCTTTCCCCGTTTTTTCAGATAGGCTTCCAGATCAACCGACAGATCAATTTTTCGATTGGTGGACTGGATGCGTTCTGAGGTCAGGCTCCGTTCGGGGTTATTCGGGTCAATCAGCAGCGGCGCGGCGTCATTCATTTTCAGGATCAGCCGATGCTGCTGCGGTTCCCAGCTACTTTCTGCCAGTGAGCCGTTCGCAGGTTCCTGTTTGATGGTAATAATTGGCGGTTCTGCCGACGGATTGCTCTGATTATTGCCGTTAAACCATGTCCTGACGCTTTGCCGCATGGTCTCCACTTCCGCGCTTCGTGAAAGCGCTAAGCCAAGTTCCGTCAGGCCATTGATATCGGCATATTTCTCCCACACCGTGGGGCTGATCCCCTGAGCAATGGCAAATTGTTTCGGGTCCATCGCTTGTCGTTGCGTGCTGGAAACATTTTTCCAGTCGAGCAGTGCGCTCAATGTGCCGTAATGTTTTTGATAAAATTTCTCGCCAAAGGGCGACAGGCCGAATTTGCTGCTGCCTTTGCGAAACATCGACCAGCTGACGCCGACACACTTGGCGAAATTTTTGGTGCCGATGATCCTGCGATCTTCCGCCCCCAGTTCCAGCCAGCAGTGTAAGGCTAAGGTATTACGCAGCGGACTGACGATTTTATCCGGAATGTTTTTTGACGACTCCAGTTCTGTCAGCGCTTTTCCGCGTGTTTTCAGTCCTGATTTAATGGTAGCAAACGTACTGAAATTCCTGAAATCTATCCCCCGCGAGCGCGCGAAGTTTCTGATGGTGTATTGCTTTCTCTCCGCAATGGTCAGCTTCTGCCACTGTGTTAACGCCTGCTGTAATGAACAGCGCTCCACCGGCTGATTTTTTTGTCGGTAATTCTCAATATATTTTTCCCCCTTCTCATTCAGCCCTTCGCCATCAACATAATGATGAGAGCTGGTCACGCCTCGGGCGAGGAAAAAATCTTCTATCGTCTCGTCAGTTGGATAAATTACCGCCAACTGTTGCCACTCCTCCAGCGCGTCGATCAGTGCTGATTTCGCTGAAAAGGCGGCAGTTGAATAATCGGCGAATGCGCCGGATAAGGCTACCGGCTGTGGAGACAGTGGGCTATTACTCGTCTGAGTGACCGTGCTCAGCACAGGCGTTGTCTGGTCGTGCGAAGAGGGCGTAGTGTTTATGGCTGCCGCACGCAATAACGCGCCATCACCATCTATGCTGCTAACCGGCATCGTTTCATCCTTGTCGACTCGATTCCCTTTTTCCTGTCGGGCAGCGTGCCAGATACACGGATCTTTTAATATTATAATTCGCTTACAATCGCCGCCGAGGGCTTCCCTGCCCGACGGTGATGAATCGGTTAATTATTGAGGAATTTTTCAAGAAACTGACGGGTACGCGCCTGCTGCGGATTAGAGAAAAGCGCTTTGGCCGGGCCTTGTTCAACAATCCTGCCCTGATCCATAAATATCGCGCGGTCGGCGACATCCCGGGCGAAGCTCATCTCATGGGTGACAATCACCATGGTGCGCTTCTCTTCGGCCAGTGCCCGAATGGTATTCAGCACTTCCCCAACCAGTTCCGGATCCAGCGCGGAGGTCGGCTCATCAAACAGAATCACCTCCGGGCGCATCGCCAGCGCACGCGCAATCGCCACGCGCTGCTGTTGCCCGCCGGACAGACGGCGCGGATAGCTCTCCTCTTTACCGTGCAGACCCACTTTCTCCAGCAGCTGACGTGCGCGGGCAATCGCTTCCGCTTTCGGCTCGCCCTTCACGATCACCGGGCCTTCGATTATGTTCTCCAGTACCGAGCGATGCGGAAACAGGTTAAAGCTTTGAAACACAAAGCCGACCTGCTGACGCAAACGGCGCACCTGCTGCTGTTGCTTGCTGAGCGACAAATTCGCATCAATTAAAATATCGCCAACTTTGATGGTGCCGCTATCCGGCTCTTCCAGCAAGTTGATGCTGCGCAGTAAGGTGGTTTTCCCCGAGCCGCTTGGCCCGATAATCGCCACCACTTCACCGGAACTGACTTCCAGATTGATGCCGTGCAACACCGTCTGACCATTAAACTGCTTCACCAGTTTGCTGACTTCGATGGCGCTCATTTCGACTCCCGATCCTGACGATTAACGTGATTTTCCAGCTTGTTCTGCAATACCGATAACAGGGTTGCCATCACCCAGTAAATCAGTGATGCCGCCAGGTACATGGTAAACACTTCCAGCGTACGCGAAGTAATTAACTGCGCCTGACGGAACAATTCCGGCACCTGAATGGTGGCCGCCAGTGAAGTGTCTTTCACCAGACTGATAAAACTGTTACCCAGCGGCGGTAACGCGGTGCGCGCTGCCTGCGGCAGAATCACCCGGCGCAGGGTTTGCCAGCGCGTCATACCGATACTGGCCGCCGCTTCCCATTGACCACGTTCGATGGAAGAGATAGCGCCGCGTAATGACTCAGAGGCATAAGCCGCGGTATTCAGCGACAGGCCAATCATTGCCGAAGGAATGGGGTCCAGCTCAATGCCAAACTGCGGCAGGCCGTAGTAGATCATAAACAGCTGGGCGATCAGCGGCGTACCGCGAAAGATCGACACGTAGAACCGCGACAGCCATGAGATCGGCCAGAAGCGGGACAGGCGCATCAGCGCCAGCATAAAACCGAGCAGCAGACCAAAAAACATGCCGCCGATACTCAGTTGCAGAGTAAAAACGGCACCTTTCAATAAAAATGGTGCTGAATCCAGCACCAGTTGAATACTTTCTTGCATTATTGAGTAACGTCCGCGCCAAACCATTTATCAGACAGTTTAGTGAGCGTACCGTCTTTTTGCATTGCAGCGATGGCGGAATCAATGGCTTTCACCAGATCTTCGTTACCTTTACGGATAGCCACGCCAGACTCCTGACGCGAGAAGGCCGGGCCAGCCACCGCCAGCGTATCACCGGTTTTCTTCACCAGATCCAGTGCCGCCAGGCGGTCGACCAGAATCGCATCGATACGGCCTACGCGCAGATCCTGATATTTGGTTGGATCATCATCATAGGTGCGCACATCAGCCTCTTTCACGTTTTCACGCAGCCACTGTTCGTAGTTAGAACCGAGGCCGACACCGACTTTTTTACCGTTCAGATCTTCCGGTTTGGTGATGCTGCCGGCGTTATCTTTTTTGGTCAGCGCCTGAATACCGGAAATCGTGTAAGGCGTGGAGAAGTCATATTTCTTTTTGCGCTCATCAGACAGCGTAACCTGGTTGATCACCACATCAATGCGTTTAGAGTCTAATGACGCCAGCATACCATCCCATTTGGTCGGTTTCAGATCGGCTTTCAGGCCGAGGTGCTGTGCCAGCGCAGTGGCGAAGTCGACTTCAAAGCCGGCCAGCTTGCCGTTTTCATCCTGGAAACTGAACGGTGGATAGGTGCCTTCCAGCCCGACGCGCAGTGAACCGCGCTCTTTGACTTTATTCAGCAGATTTTCCGCCGCGAAGGTGTTGGCGCTAAAGCCAGCCACCAGCGCAACCGCCATCACACCCATCACCAGCTGGCGACGTACCAGAGAGAAATTCATATCGACCTCGTTATTGTGAGTTTATGCCATGCCAGGATTGAATACCGCCAGCCATAACGCTGGCGGCATCGAGTCAGAGCGGCGTTTACGCCGCCGTTTCCAAAAATTTCCAGCAATAATATCGCCCGGATTATAGACGTTTTTACGGCAGTGACTTAGACCGAAGGATGATAAGCAAATAACGCCGGTGCACCACCGGTGTGCACAAAGACAATCGGCCCTTCACGGCGGAAACGCTGCTGCGCAATACCATCAATCAGTCCCGCCATCGCTTTGCCGGTATATACCGGATCAAGCATAATGCCTTCCAGCCGCGCCAGCAGTTTTACCGCTTCCATGCCCTCTTCATTCGGCACGCCGTACTGGGGGGCAAAATAGTCATCCCACAAGGTAATACTGGCCGAGGCGCTCAGCTCCAGCGACTGCGCCACCGCCTGTTGCAGGCTTTGCACTTTCGGCAGTTGATCGGCAACGTTTCGCGATACCGTCACGCCGACCAGCTCGGTGTCCGGCAGCAACTGCTCCAGCCCGACCGCCAGCCCGGCATGGGTGCCGGCACTGCCCGAAGCGACCACCACCGCGGCAATATCCGTTACCCCTTCAATCTGGTGAGCAATCTCCTGCGCGCACTCGACGTAACCCAGCGCACCCAGCGCATTCGAGCCCCCGACCGGCACCACATACGGACGAAAACCTTGTGCTTCCAGTCGCGTGGCCTGCTGTTCCAGCTGGCTGTCCGGCGCATCTAAAGCATCAACCATGACGATTTCGCTGTCCATCAATGACAGCAACAGGCGATTCCCATTGGTCAGGTAGTTTTCCGCCTGCGTCGCAATCGGGTTTTCCAGCAGCGCCACACACTTCAGCCCCAATTTTGCGGCAACAGCGGCGGTCTGGCGCACATGGTTAGACTGGATGGCACCGGCAGTGACCAGCACATCGGCCCCCTGGCGCAGCGCATCAGCGGCGAGAAATTCGAGTTTTCTCAGCTTGTTACCACCCAGTGCGACCGGCGTGACATCGTCACGTTTAATAAAAATATCGCGGCCAAGGTAGTCGGAAAGACGTGGCAGGTGTTCCAGCGGCGTCGGTGCGCCAATAAATTCCAGGCGGGGGAACTGCATAAGATGATGTAAGGACAATGTCGCCTCCAGCGAAAGCGTTTTCAATTATCCCTGTAGTTTTACAGAAGATGACCGAATGGTCATCTTCGATTTAATATGTCGGCTAATTACGTTGCCAGCCAAGGAACTGGTCGTACTTGCGCAGCGCAATACGATAGTTGTTTTGCCCGGCATCCGGCAGGTCTTGTTCCAGGCAAGCATGCCAGCTATTTCCGCGCAGCCTGTCCGCCGGGAAATTGCGTGCTGACAGCATATCGTCGAGGCGACGCAGGCGCACCACATACTCACGAATGGTGCTGTGACTCATCTCAGTTTGCTCAAACAGATACTGTTTAAACGCCATGATATCGAAGTAATTGGGCTGGCTGTTGCAGTAAATATCACTGCAAAAACGGCACAGCGCCGTCAGTTCACTTTGCAGCTTTTGCCACACCTGATCGTCGATCAGCTGATCCATCCGCACGATGGCTTCTTTATTAATGATCTGACCGCGAAACACCAGCGCCATGCGATCCAGCACTTTATCGCAGTGTGAGCAGTTGCTCTGGCTGTGTTTGTAGTCTTTCAGATATCGGCTTAATGGCCTTGTTTTTGTTTTGGATACCATGTGAGATTCCCCGGTTAATATTTTGAAAGCGAGAACTGACTCTGTCAGCGCGCTGCCGTTAACCGGGTGCGCAAGCGTTTTATCGCCTGACTGTGCAGTTGGCTGACGCGGGATTCCCCGACCTCCAGCACCGCGCCAATCTCTTTCAGATTCAGCTCTTCCTGGTAATACAGTGTCAGCACCATCTTTTCGCGTTCGGGCAACCCCTCAATCGCTTCGATGACCCGATCACGTAGATTCCCTTCCATCAACTGGTGCAGCGGGTTGGCTTCTTCATGCCCTTCTGTCACCAGCTCCGCGCTATCGCCGTGCTCTTCGCGAAACTCGTCGTAGGAAAAAAGCTGGCTATTGTTGGTATCCAGCAGTATCTGTCGATACTCTTCCATCGAGACATTCAGCTGCCCGGCAACCTCCTGTTCGGTGGCTGCCCTGCCCAGTGACTGCTCCACCTGATGCATTGCCCCGGCCACTTCGCGTGCGTTACGCCGAACGCTGCGCGGTGCCCAGTCGCGGCTGCGCAGTTCATCCAGCATCGCACCGCGAATGCGCTGTACCGCATAGGTGGTAAAGGCAGTGCCCTGTAGCGCATCGAAGCGATCCACGGCGTTTAACAGCCCGATTCCTCCGGCTTGCAGCAGATCGTCCAGCTCGACACTGGCGGGCAGCCGCACCTGCAGGCGCAATGCTTCATGGCGCACCAGCGGCACGTATCGCTGCCACAGCGAATGTTTATCCATCACGCCTTCGGCGGTATATAGATCGTTCACTCTGACTACCCTGCGTTATTGAGTTATCGGCATAATTATCCGTTTCTGTAGCAATATCGATTGAGTGAATAGGGATAAAAAAGGCGGGTTATTTCGGGTTTGTCTGATTGAACAAGGAAAGATCGGGTTGCTGTAAAAGCCTCCGGCGCGGCGGGTAGTTCAGCCACCGGCATGAAACAAAAAAACCCTGCGGGGCAGGGTTTTATTTACGGTATTACAGCGCCAGTTAGCCCTGCAGCAGAGACAGCACCTGCTGTGGAACCTGGTTTGCTTTAGCCAGTACCGAGTTACCTGCCTGTTGCAGAATCTGCGCTTTAGACATGTTGGAAACTTCGGTCGCGTAGTCAGAATCCTGAATACGGGACTGGGCAGATGACAGGTTGGTGGTGGTGTTGTTCAGGTTGGTGATGGCAGAATCCAGACGGTTCTGTACCGCACCCAGACTTGAACGGAATTTGTCGATTTTGCTGATCGCATCATCCAGCGCAGCCAGTGGATCGGAAGTAGACTGCTGGGATTTAGCCGCATCTTCGTTGATCAGGGTTGCAGCACCGGCTTCGGTACGGCCCAGATAAACGGTTTTAGCTACGGTGGTATTGGTCCCTTTACCATCATCAAATTGAGCAGTCACTTGATCGCCAGCGGCGTTAACATCGTACTGCTTGCCGTTGATTTTCAGGGTGCTGCCTTGCTTGGTTGCGCTCTGCAGATCCAGGTCTGACATTTTCGCTGCACGGTTATCGATAGTCTCGGTAGTCGTCAGCTGGCCAGATACGGCATTGGTGTACAGCTTATCGCCACCCAGAACAGCAGTACTATCAGCGTCGGTGATGGACATGTTGACATCTTTGCCATCAACGGTGGTTTTAAAGGTTGCGTTACCGTCTGTATCTGCATCAACCGTTAAGGTGAGTGACAAACCTTTGTAATCGACGGTCTCGCCCGATTTCTTACCTACCAGCGCAGCGGCTAAATCATCCGCATCAGCAATGGCCGCATCATTAGTCGTCGTCGCGCTATCGGTAAATTTACCGTCTGCCGCACCGATATACTGCGCTTTACCGCCTTTAGACACCGCACCGCTATCAACATCAACGTTAAAGGTATCTGCACCCACTTTATAGTTATCAGTGCCGGTGGCTTTAAACTGAGAAATTAACTCGCTGCCGGTCGCTTTCTGCGCGCCGTTCACGTTAAAGCCATTCAGACCCAGGCTTTTTGAGTCGATTTTCTGCAGGTCGATAGAGATGGTTTCACCATCGTTCGCGCCAACCTGAATTTTCATGGTGTTGTCAGAAGCCAGCACTTTCACGCCGTTGAACTGAGTCTGACCGGATACGCGGTCGATTTCGCCCAGACGGGAAGTGATTTCGTCCTGGATGGAGCTCAGGTCAGAATCAGAGTTGGTGCCGTTAGTTGCCTGTACGGTCAGTTCACGGATACGCTGTAAGTTGTTGTTAATTTCTGACAGTGAACCTTCGGTAGTCTGTGCAACAGAGATACCGTCGTTAGCATTACGCGCAGCCTGAGTCAGACCTTTAATGTTAGAAGTGAAACGGTTGGCAATCGCCTGACCCGCCGCATCGTCTTTTGCGCTGTTGATACGCAGACCGGAAGAGAGACGCTCAATTGAGGTGCTCAGCGCGGACTGTGATTTATTCATGTTGTTCTGGGTCAACAGCGACAGGCTGTTAGTGTTAATAACTTGTGCCATGATAATATCCTTTCATTCAAGTCGGTTAGGTTTGGGCTGTTGCCCTCGGCTTTATCGCCGTCCCACCATGTATCGGCGTCTGTCACCTAACCTTTAGAAAAATTTCACTCTTTGGCGCAATTTTTTTCTGCCGCTCGCCTCCTTCCTTATTCGCATATTAATGGCTGGAAATGCCCTTCTCTGCTGTCGCTGTTCACTTTATTGACTGGTGAAAAAAAATTGTAAACTTCGCTGATGTTATGCCGATAAACCCGGTACTTCACCCCCAAATAAAATAAGGACTGTTATGGCTTCCATCTCTTCATTGGGTATTGGATCCGGGCTGCCGCTGGATACGCTGTTAACCAGCCTGACGACTGCTGAGAAAGGGCGTCTGACGCCAATTTCCACGCAACAATCTGCTTATACCGCCAGGCTAAGCGCTTACGGTACATTGAAAAGCGCGCTGACCAGCTTCCAGACCGCAAACACGGCGATTAATACCAACGCGATTTTCCAGAGCACCACCGCCACCAGCAGCGCGGCCGACGCCTTTACCGCCACCACTGAGTCTGGGGCGGCAACCGGCAAATATTCCGTTGCGGTCACCCAGCTGGCGCAAGCGCAGTCGTTGCTGTCAGGAAAAGTCGACAGCACGACCAGTAACCTGGGCACCAGCGGCGCAGGCACCCGCACGCTGACCATTACCCAACCGGGACAAGAGAAGCCGCTGGAAATTAAGCTGACCGATGCGCAGAGCACCCTCACCGGCATACGTGACGCGATTAATAATGCTGACAGCAGCGTTAACGCCAGCATTATTAAAGTGGATGACAGTAACTATCAGTTAGTGGTGACCTCCGCCGAAACCGGCGAAAACAACGCGATGACCCTTAGCGTCAGCGGCGATGAGAAGTTGCAAAGCTTTATTGGCTATGATGCTACTTCCGACACTAACGGCATGACAGAAACGGTTAACGCGCAAAATGCCCTGCTGTCGGTGAACGGTGTCGATATTGAGCGCGACAGCAATACCATCACCGATGCGCCTCAGGGTGTCACCTTAACCCTGCTGAATAAAACCACTGATACTCAGACGCTGACCATCGCGAAAGACACCTCAAAAGCCAGCACCGCGATTAAAGCCTGGGTCGATGCCTACAACGCCTTGCAGGACAGTTTCAGCAGTCTGACGGCTTACACTGCCGTTGATGCGGGTACCGATGAGCAGGACAGCAGCAATGGCGCGCTGCTCGGTGACAGCACCCTGCGCACCATTCAGACTCAGCTTAAAAGCCATCTGACTAACGGTTCCAGCTCTTCGACTTACAAAACCCTGTCACAGATTGGCATTACCTCGAATCCGACCACCGGCAAGCTGGAGCTGGATAGCGATAAACTCTCGACGGCGCTGTCAAATGATTCCAAAGGCGTCATGGCGATGATCAATGGTGACGGCAAAACCACCGGCATCAGCACCACAATTAATAACTCGATTACCAGCTACCTCGCTACCGACGGCATTCTGACCAGCGCCACCAACGGCGTAAACAGTACGCTGAAGTCGTTGACCACGCAGTACAACAAAACCAACGACAGCATCAATGACGCCATCGCCCGTTACAAAGAGCAGTTCACCCAACTGGACGTGCTGATGACCAAACTGAACAGTACCAGCAGCTACTTAACTTCACAGTTCAGTACTTCAACCAGTTCTTCCAGCAGCTCGTCATAAGAGAGGACATGATGTATAGCGCAAACGGCACTCAGGCCTATGCCAAAATCGGTCTGGAAAGCTCAGTAATGAGCGCCAGTTCCGACCAGTTAATGACCCTGTTATTCGATGGCGCGCTCAGTGCGCTGGTGCGCGCCCGCCTGTTTTTGCAGGATGGCAACCAGGCCGGTAAAGGCCAATCCTTGTCGAAAGCGATCAATATTATTGATAACGGCCTGAAAATGGGGCTGGATGACAGCAGTGGCGACGAGCTGGCCGATAACTTATCCGCCCTCTACAGCTATATGACGCGTCGCCTGTTGCAGGCCAATCTGCATAATGATGTTGCGGCGATTGAAGAAGTCGAAGCCTTACTGCGCAATATTGCCGATGCCTGGAAAGAGGTATCCGCTTCTACCGCTCTGGTTCAGGACGCTATCTGATGGATATGGCACCGCACTTATTTACGATTTACCAACAATTATTATCTCTCAGCCAGTCAATGTTACGTTTGGCGAGCCAGGGAAATTGGGAAGCGCTAATTGATATGGAAGTCAATTATATCAGTGCGGTCGAAAAGTTAAGCCAGATAACCGGGCAGCAACCGATCCCACCACATACTCAGGATCAGCTGCGCCCGGTGCTACGTCATCTGCTGGATAACGAAGCAGAAATCAAAAAACTGTTACAGGCGCGCATGGAAGAACTGAGTTCACTGATTGGCCACTCTAACCGGCAAAAATCGATGAACTCCGCCTACGGCAAACTGGCTGGCACGGTATTATATCCGGCAGAATAATTGCCATTATCCGGCATCCATCACCCATGATTTCCCCGCATAACCTCAGGCGGGCCAACAGTAAAAAATAAATCTGTTACGGCCCGCGCTTTTCCTCGCGCTTACTCCATACTTCATTTTTAGCTGGTTATAAATGGAGCTTACGATGCATAACCCCACGCTGTTGCAGTTCTTTCACTGGTATTACCCCGACGGGGGAAAATTGTGGCCTGAAGCAGCTGAGCGCGCGGCATGGCTGGCAGAAATCGGTATTACTGCTGTCTGGCTACCGCCCGCTTATAAAGGGGATTCCGGCGGTTATTCGGTCGGCTACGATACCTACGACCTGTTCGACTTAGGCGAATTTGATACCAAAGGCAGCCGCGCGACGAAATATGGCGATAAAGAGCAGCTGCTGGCGGCGGTAGCGGCGCTGAAATCGCACAATGTCGGCGTACTGCTGGATGTGGTGCTGAACCATAAAATGGGTGCCGATGAAAAAGAGGCGGTGCAGGTTAACCGGGTCAATCCCGATAATCGCGAAGAGATCGACGAAGAAGTGATCGATGCCGAAGCCTGGACACGCTTTACCTTCCCGGTGCGGGCGGGGAAATATTCGCAGTTTGTCTGGGATTACAAATGCTTTAGCGGCGTCGACCATATTGAAAACCCGGATGAAAACGGCGTGTTTAAAATCGTCAATGACTATACCGGCGAGGGCTGGAACGAGCAGGTCGATGATGAACTGGGCAATTTCGACTATCTGATGGGCGCCAATATCGATTTCCGCAATCACGCGGTGACCGAAGAGCTGAAATACTGGGCGCGCTGGGTGATGAATGAGGTGCCGTGCACCGGTTTCCGACTCGATGCGGTAAAACATATCCCTGCCTGGTTCTATAAAGAGTGGATCGACCATATTCAGGAAGTCGCCGAACAGCCGATGTTTATCGTCGCGGAATACTGGTCACATGAAGTGGATAAGCTGCAACAGTATATCGATCAGGTCGATGGCAAAACCATGCTGTTTGACGCCCCGCTGCATATGAATTTCCATCACGCCTCGCAACAGGGTGCTGACTACGATCTCAGCCAGATCTTTAACGATACGCTGGTTGCCACCGATGCGTTCCATGCGGTCACTATTGTCGCCAACCATGATACGCAGCCGCTCCAGTCGCTGGAAGCGCCGGTTGAGCCGTGGTTTAAACCGCTGGCCTATGCGCTGATTTTGCTGCGTGAGCAAGGCGTACCGACCATCTTCTACCCGGATCTGTTTGGTGCCAGCTATGAGGATCAAGGCGGCGACGGTGAACAGTATAAAATTGAGATGCCCGCGATTCCCGAACTGGAGGCATTAATCCGTGCCCGCCAGCAGTATGCTCACGGCGTGCAGACCGACTATTTCGATCATGCCAACTGCATTGCCTTCAGCCGCAGCGGCACCGAAGAACAGCCGGGTTGCGTGGTGATTATGTCGAACGGTGAACAGGGTGAGAAAACCGTGGCGCTGGGGGAGAACTTTGCCCATTCGCAGTGGCGGGATTATCTCGGCCATCGTGAAGAAACGATCAGCTGTGATGAACAAGGTAACGGTCAGTTTTACTGTAATGCGGGTAGCCTGAGCGTCTGGGTCGCTCAGTAACAGAGATTCAGCCCGGAGCGCCATACTCCGGGCTGTGAACCGGCAACAAAACTAGTTTGCCGTCTGCTTTACTTTCATCAGCGCTGGCTCAATCGTTTGTAGCGAGTTGGCAGTCGGGTCATTTGACAGCGCATCCAGTGCCTGCTGACACTCTGCCGTCGGATGCTCCATTTTGCGCAGCTCCAGTCCATCATAGTGCAGGGTCGTCCCTGCCAGCTCCAGTGGCATCACTCGCAGCTGTTTATTGACATTCACGTACTCATCGCCAAGCACCGTCAGCTTGCCCGGTTTAGCAATCACCCGTTGCCACTGACGACAGTCCAGCGTATCGCCTTCAGCAGTGATTAACAGGCTGGCCACCGCTTGCTCGTTAATCAGCCCGCTTTGCGGCCCGACGCTCTGCCAGCTACCTTGCAACGTGGCCGGTGCAGGGGTTTTTACCGCCTGATCGTAATTGCTAATCTGCGTACAGCCGCTTAGCGCCACCGCACAAAATACAATCCACTTCTTCATTTAATGTCCCTGTCCTCGATGCGTACGCGGGTAAGTTATAATTTTTCAGGTAAATACCGCAAGAAACATTCAACAAATTTGCCCGACAGCGGCATCGGGGAGGCATCGGCGGTGCATCAAGTGTAAACTAGGCGGATTGAATCAAAAGGATAACTGCCATGAAAACCCCTGAAGAGTACTACACCCTTGCCCGCGCCATGTTTTTACAGGCGCACCCTGATTTCCAGGCCGGGCTGGATAAAATCAGCGAACAGGATGCAAAAGTGCTGGGTGTGACGCAGGAGAAACTGAGAGAGATCCAGGCCGATCGTATTTATGCCGCTTTCCTGCGCGCCAAAAAGCAGGACGCAATGCTGTTCTCCATTCAGCTGGCCGAACCGGATAAAGAGGTGGCGGCTAAAGCGATTGAAAAATACCTGCGTACCCACGCCGAAGCGCTGGGCATGACCTGGGAAGAGTTTTGTATAAAGAATGAGTTATAGTATTCAGCCAGTGATACACGCTGAATTGCTCAAACATGCATTACAGATACTCCTCCAACCAGACTAATTAATTCAGTTATAGTTGTACAAGATAGTATTTATTGTATAAGTTTAATGAGCGACTAACATCGCTGATTACCCTTGTAACGAATCGTGCGCTTGCACGGCCTCTGGAGGTGTTGCTGGATTTCCACTTCCAGAGGTTCATTTTTTCTTCCCCACTCCCCAATGCAACATTTATAAACATCTGACTCTGCAAGCTTTCCGGATTATGGTCTACGATTAATAGTGTCTCGTATTGAGGACTCAACACATCTAAGGAGAAGCTATGTTTGAACAGGCAAAAGACAAAGTTGATGAAGCAATCGGTGCCGGTCAGGAGCAGTTTGGTAAAGCCACACGCTCACCTGAACATGAAGTAAAAGGCAAAGTGCGTCAGCAGCTGGCGCGTGGCAGCTATGCGGTGGATGACTTTGTGGATACTGTAAAACAGCAAACAAAAAGTGCTCCACTGGCTTCTCTGGCAGTCGCAGCAGGAATTGGTTTTGTTCTTGCGAAAGTGATTGGCCGTAAATAGCCGATAATGAGCCCGCCGTCGCGGGCTCAATTGTGCCGTATTACTCGGTAACCGTTGATTGCTCATCAACATAGCGCGTTACCGCCAGCAGACGGTTCACATGCGTCAGCAACAGATCAACATCGGTCTGCAAAAATTCAACGGAAGTCCCCGCCGCCGTCATAATTGCATTCTGGATATTTTCAGAAATATTGTTGGACCCCTCTTTACCCGCAGTCAGCAACAGCGCGGCAATGAGCAGAGACTGAGCCTCAACCTGAGCGGTCAGCTCTTTGGCATCGACGTCCATCTTTGCCATTTTCATTAAAATATCGATAACCAGTTGCTTCATTATTGTTCCTCTTTTTATTCCTGCAATGAAACTATCACCAGACGGTCAATCTGGTAAACCACCCTGCGGAAAAATTTCAGGTAGCGCTCATCGCCTTCACGCGCGCGTAACCGTAGCTGAAAGTCTGGTCGCCCGGACAGACCAGCACCAGCACATCACCCGACTGCGCTTCGCTGAGCATCTCATCCAGTTCACTGTCAAACTCTTTGGTCAAGTTCGGCAACGCCAACAACATCTCGCCGGGATAATCTTCGTTGTCGTCCACCGGCATATCTTCAATGCGCGACCCTTTTACGACGTAAATCAGCAGTTGCTTATCATCGTGCAGCACTTCTGCTTTTAAATGTTTACCCGTAGGATGCTTAGCCATACTTACTCCTGCAAAATTTCATGACCGCTGGCAACATCACAGCGTTTGATAACCCAGGTAAATTACCACCGCTGCGGGAAGCGAGTCAGTGCGTTTACCGGCGATTATTACCACGATCGGCCAACAAATCGTCAATCAGTCAGCGACAACCATTGATACTGTATTATTATCCAGTATTATTAGCGAAGCAAAGTACAATAACAAGGTTTCTCACAGAGAGGTTGACAGCAATGTTCGTCGAGTTGATTTACGATAAGCGCAATGTGGCAGGGCTGAGCAATGCCAATGAAATGATTCATGAGGAACTGGAAAAACGCATCCACCGCGCCTTTCCTCATGCACTGGTTAAAGTGAAGCCAATGCAGCGTAACGCCATTGAAACGGATGCCAGTAAAAGTGACAAAGCCATTATGGCGCGAATTATTGAAGAGATGTTTGAAGAGGCCGATATGTGGCTGGTAGCAGATTTTTAAATCTGCCGAGGACATATTGATCTTTATTAAGATTATCGCCTGCCGAATAAATAGACAATATAAGGCGGGCTATTGAAAATTGCAGGGTGTAAACTGAGCTACCTGGAACAATGAGATCAACAAAATGATGAATCTCGACAGTTTACGCTTTTTTCGTAACCGCACTACGTCAATAAAATGTCCGTCCTGTGCCAATAGCAGTAAACAGCTGTCATCAAAAATTACTAAAAGCCAGACGCTGATCTGCTCACATTGCGGCCACTATTTCACGTTAACTCAGCGCGACAAAGAAAAAACATCTTAATTCTGGCTGTTAAATGGCTAATTAATTTTTTCGACTCTGATATTGATTGCCATTACGCTTATTTGCCATCATTTTGCCATTCGACAGAGACAAGAAAACCCGCACAAGGCGGGTTTTCTTTTACAGGCGCTTAACTGCTCCGGTCGCTGCCATCATCGCTGTTGTAAGACGCCTGCGGCGTTATCACTTAACGTGCGATAACGTTGGTCGCTGAAGGACCTTTAGCGCCGTTCTCAACAGAGAACTCAACGCTCTGACCTTCGTCGAGGGTCTTGAAGCTATCGCCCTGGATTGCAGAGAAGTGTACGAATACATCTTTGCTGCCATCGGTAGGAGAAATAAAGCCGAAACCTTTCTCAGCGTTAAACCATTTTACTAAACCAGTCATTTTGTTAGACATAATACTTTCCTCTGAATTTCATAAGCCTTTTAACGGGCGGACAGGATTGCTTTGCAGATAATACTTATGAGCAAGGTAATAAGAAGAATCAGGGAAAGAGATATCGGAGATAACGCTCGAACTGAGAACTGCTTTAATAAAACCGCTTGGCATAAATAGGTCTGTACCACAAACCGATGCGCTATTTACACATGTAACGCTTTTTTAAGCAAGCATTATCATTGATTTATTTTGTCAGCGTAGTGTAAATACGGCAGGATTATATTTTTTAACTTTAAAAAAAGACCCGCATAATGCGGGTCGGTCGCCGAGTGTGTCGTGCTGTCAGGCTTCGTTTTCGATGCGGTTAGCTTCGATTTCAAGATCCTGGACGGTTTTTTCCAGCGTATCCAGCACCGCACCCTGTTTGGTCAGCAGGTCGTTAATCGCTTCGGCGAACGCTTTGTTCTGATACTCACCTGCATCAAACGCCAGCCAGTGTGTAGACAGAGTTTCCGTATTGGTCTGCGCATAGTGACGCATCTCTTTCAGCTGCGAAGTCACATCACGTAAATGATCGGTCTGCGTTTTCAGCGTTTCATTATCACTCATGCTGGTTCCCTTTCTGGTTAATTAGCGTAAGAAAAACAAACTTCATGGTTAAATATAGTCGCTAACTGCGGTTTAACCTTAGGAATAATCGGAAGATGGTCAGTGTGCATTTTACAGACGAAAAAAAAACTGCCAGTTAAATACTGGCAGCTTTCAGGGGTTCCATGGCCTTCCTCCGGCGCTTATCTCCGGCACTCACGGGGTCGTGGCGTTAGCTCTGTAAAAAGGTCTGATTTCATTATGCATAAACAGAGTTAAACAAATGCTATACAGCGCACATTTTTGGCAAATATGAGTCAGGCCTTACACTGTCATATTCATGATGTCCTGATACGCCGATACCAGCTTGTTACGCACCTGAATTCCCATCTGCATGGAAATTGATGACTTCTGCAGATCGACCATCACATCATTCAGTGATACGCCCGCTTTACCCAGTTCGAAGTCCTGCGCCTGGCTGCGTGCAGCATTTTGCGTTTCGCTGATTTTACCTAATGCCGCTTTAAGCTGACCGGCAAAATCCGCATGTGCGATGGCGTCAGTGCTTTTATTACTGGCCTGAAGCGTCGCCATCTGCAACTGCTGCACCACACTTTCGATGCCCTGAATAGCCATTTTTTACCTCGAACTGAATAACGGATGATTTTACGACAGCAAACTTATCACAGTGTCAATCGGACAAAGCCTGCAAATAAGCGCAAAAGTTACGGCTTATCAGGCCATCGAATTTTACGAATCAGAAAATAATGGCCATCCATCGAGGTGGAACTTTTATTGCAAGCCGCATCAGGGAGTCAGTTTTGCTACCACACCACGTGAAACAGTCCGGTCATCTGTCAGGCAGGAAACGGTCATGAATGCTACTACTCAGGATTCAGCTGAAAAGAAAGGCTTTAATGACCTTTTGGTTCGCCTGCGCGCAAACCCACGCATTCCTCTTATTATCGCCGCGGCAGCCGCCATCGCCGTGGTTATTGCCATGGTTCTGTGGGCAAAAGCGCCCGACTACCGCGTCCTTTATAACAACCTTACCGACGAAGACGGCGGCGCGATTGTTACCCAGCTGACTCAGATGAATATCCCCTACCGTTTTGAGGAGAAAGGGGGAGCACTAATGGTTCCGGCAGAAAAGGTGCATGAATTGCGTCTGCGCCTGGCTCAACAAGGGCTGCCAAAAGGGGGTGCGGTCGGATTTGAACTGCTGGATAAAGAAAAATTCGGTATCAGCCAGTTTAGTGAGCAGGTTAACTATCAGCGCGCGCTGGAAGGCGAGCTGGCACGCACCATTGAAACTTTCGGCCCGGTAAAGCGCGCACGCGTGCATCTGGCGATGCCCAAGCCGACGCTGTTTGTGCGCGAGCAGAAGTCCCCTTCCGCCTCCGTCACGCTGAATTTACAACCCGGCCGGGCGCTTGATGAAGGTCAAATCAGCGCGGTGGTGCATATGGTCTCCAGCAGCGTCGCGGGCTTACCGCCGGGTAATGTGACGGTGGTTGATCAGACAGGCCGCCTGCTGACGCATGCGGATGGCGCAGGACGCGATCTTAATGATGCGCAACTGAAGTACACCACTGAGGTGGAAAGCCGTTATCAGCAGCGAATCGAAGCGATTCTCGGCCCGATTGTCGGTCAGGCCAACGTGCATGCGCAGGTTACCGCACAGCTGGACTTTGACAGCCGTGAGCAAACCGACGAACAGTATAAACCGAACACCGACCCGACTAATGCGGCGGTTCGCTCACGTCAGAGCAGCGTCAGCGAGCAGCTGGGCGGCCAGTATCCGGGCGGCGTGCCGGGCGCGCTGTCTAATCAGCCCGCGCCGGCCAATGCAGCACCGATTACGCCGGCAAATACCAACAATAACACTGCCAATACTGGCAATGCCGCCAATGCCAGTAATGGTGCCAGCAACACCAGCAGCAGTGAGCGCGCCGTTCCGTCCAACACGCGTAAGGATGACACCACCAACTACGAAGTTGATCGCACCATTCGTCATACCAAAATGAATGTCGGCAGCGTCAAACGCCTCTCGGTGGCGGTGGTGGTGAACTATCGCCTCGACGATAAAGGCAAAGAGATTGCGCTTAACGCACAGCAAATCAAACAAATCGAAGATCTGACCCGCGAAGCAATGGGCTACTCCAGCGACCGTGGCGATAGCGTCAATGTGGTGAACTCACCGTTTACTCAGAGCGATGTCAGCGGTAGCGAGCTGCCATTCTGGCAACAGCAGTCGTTCTTTGATCAGCTGATCAATGCCGGACGCTGGCTGCTGGTGCTGTTAGTCGCCTTTATTCTCTATCGCAAGCTGGTACGTCCGCAGTTGCTGCGCAAACAGCAGCAAGAGAAAGCCCGGGCGGAAGCCAGCGCTCAGCGCCTTGAGCAGCAGGAACAGCAGGACGCCTTCTCGGTGAAGCTCAGCAAAGATGAGCAGGATCAGGACCGTAAATCGCAGCAGCGGATAAGTGCTGAAGTCCTGAGTCAACGCATTCGCGATATGTCTGAGAACGATCCACGCGTCGTGGCGCTGGTGATTCGCCAATGGATGAGTAACGAACTATGAGTCTGACCGGTACTGAAAAAAGCGCCATTATGATGATGACAATTGGCGAAGAGCGTGCGGCTGAGGTGTTTAAACATCTCAATACCCGCGAAGTGCAACACCTTAGTGCGGCGATGGCCAATATGCGCCAGGTTTCGCATAAGCAGCTGACCGAGGTTCTGCGTGAGTTCGAAGCCGATGCCGAGCAGTATGCCGCGCTCAGCATTAACTCCAACGACTACCTGCGCTCCGTGCTGATTAAAGCGTTGGGCGAAGAGCGCGCGGCCAGCCTGCTGGAGGATATTCTCGAAACCCGTGAAACCACCAGCGGTATGGAAACATTAAACTTTATGGAACCGCAGGCGGCGGCCGATCTGATTCGCGACGAACATCCGCAGATCATCGCCACCATCCTGGTGCACCTGAAACGTGGTCAGGCAGCCGATATTCTGGCGCAGTTCGACGACCGTTTACGTCACGATGTGATGTTGCGTATCGCCACTTTTGGCGGTGTGCAGCCAGCAGCACTGGCCGAACTGACCGAAGTGCTGAACACCCTGCTCGATGGTCAAAACCTCAAGCGCGCGAAGATGGGCGGCGTCAGAACCGCAGCCGAGATCATCAACCTGATGAAAACTCAGCAGGAAGAAGCGGTTATCGAAGCGGTGCGCGAATTCGATGGCGAACTGGCACAAAAAATTATCGACGAGATGTTCCTGTTCGAAAATTTGGTCGAGGTGGACGATCGCAGCATCCAGCGCCTGTTACAGGAAGTGGAGTCCGAACAGTTACTGATCGCGCTGAAAGGTTCCGAGCAGCCGCTGCGCGAGAAATTCCTGCAAAACATGTCGCAACGTGCCGCCGATATTCTGCGCGACGACCTCGCCAACCGTGGTCCGGTGCGCATGTCCGCAGTGGAAAACGAACAGAAAGCTATTTTGCTGATTGTTCGCCGCCTGGCAGAGAGTGGCGAAATGGTGATTGGCAGCAGCGAGGAAACCTATGTCTGATGCCTTCTCTTCCCGCCCGTGGCAAACCTGGCAGCCTGATGACTTTGCGCAGCCGGTAAAACCGCCCGTTGAGGAATTTACCGCCCCTGAGGTTGAAGCTGACGCGTTCGACCTGCAACAGAACCAACTGGAGATGTTGCAGACTCAAGTGCGTAATGAAGCTCAGGGCTTAGGCTACGCGGAAGGCCAGCAAAAAGGCTATAGCGAAGGCCAGAAAGCCGGATACGACGCCGGCTATCAGCAAGGTCTGACGGCGGCGCAGCAGCAACAGGCCCCATTACAAGCGCGGATGCAGCAGCTGGTCACCGAGTTTCAGCATACGCTGGAAGCGCTGGACAGCGTTATTGCCGCACGCCTGATGCAGCTGGCGCTGGAAGCGGCGCGTCAGGTAATCGGTCAGGCGACCGCGGTCGATGGTTCCGCGCTGATGCGTCAGATTCAGCAGATGATCCAGCAGGAACCGATGTTCAGCGGCAAACCGCAGCTGCGCGTAAACCCGAACGATTTGCCGCAAGTTGAGCAGATGCTGGGCGCGACCCTGAATCTGCACGGCTGGCGTTTGCTGGCCGACAACACGCTGCATCCCGGCGGTTGCAAGGTCAGTGCGGAAGATGGCGATCTGGATGCCAGCATCGCCACCCGCTGGCATGAACTGTGCCGCCTGGCCGCGCCGGGAGAGCTGTAATGACCTCGCGTCTCTCGCGCTGGCTTGGCGCACTCGACTCGTTTGAACAACGCATCAGCCAGTTGCCGACCGTGCGCCGCTATGGTCGCCTGACGCGCGCCACCGGGCTGGTACTGGAAGCGACTGGCCTGCAATTGCCGCTTGGCGCAACCTGCGTGATTGAACGCCATGATGGTCAGCAGGTGACGGAAGTCGAGAGTGAAGTGGTCGGCTTCAGTGGTCAGAAGCTGTTTCTGATGCCGCTGGAAGAAGTCGAAGGCATTCTGCCAGGCGCACGGGTATTTGCCCGCGTGGCCGGTGACAGTCAGCACAGCGGAAAACAGCTGTTGCTGGGCCCGCAACTGCTCGGCCGGGTACTGGATGGCAGCGGACGTCCGCTGGATGGCCTGCCCTCACCGGAAACCGGCTACCGTGCGCCACTGATCACTCCGCCCTTTAACCCGTTGCAGCGCACGCCCATCACCGATGTGCTGGACACCGGCGTGCGTGCGATTAATGCCCTGCTGACCGTCGGTCGTGGCCAGCGTATGGGACTGTTCGCCGGTTCCGGCGTCGGTAAAAGTGTGCTGCTCGGTATGATGGCACGCTATACCAAAGCCGATGTGATTGTGGTCGGGCTGATCGGCGAACGTGGCCGCGAAGTAAAAGACTTTATCGAAAACATTCTCGGCGTGGAAGGTCGCGCGCGCGCGGTGGTGATCGCTGCCCCCGCCGACGTTTCTCCGCTTTTGCGCATGCAAGGTGCCGCCTACGCCACGCGTATCGCCGAAGATTTCCGCGATCGCGGTCAGCACGTGTTGCTGATCATGGACTCCCTGACGCGCTATGCCATGGCGCAACGTGAGATCGCGCTGGCGATTGGTGAGCCTCCCGCTACCAAAGGCTATCCACCGTCGGTGTTTGCCAAGCTGCCCGCGCTGGTTGAGCGCGCCGGTAATGGCATTGATGGCGGCGGATCCATTACCGCTTTCTATACCGTACTGACCGAGGGCGACGACCAGCAGGATCCGATTGCCGACTCGGCGCGAGCTATCCTTGACGGCCATATCGTGCTGTCACGCCGACTGGCCGAAGCGGGCCACTATCCGGCGATTGATATCGAAGCCTCGATCAGCCGTGCCATGACCTCGCTGATCGACGAAAACCATTATGCCAAAGTGCGCCAGTTCAAACAGTTGCTCTCCAGCTATCAGCGCAACCGCGATCTGGTCAGCGTCGGCGCTTATGCCGCGGGCAGTGACCCGATGCTGGATAAAGCCATCAGGCTCTATCCGGAACTGGAAGCCTTTCTGCAACAGGGCATTTCCGAGCGCAGCAGTTACGACGATGCCTGCCTGCATCTGCAGGCTATTTTTGGTTAATCGCCCTTCGCGGCCTGCAAACCCCGGCCCGGTATAAACAGTTCAGGTGAGGCCAGTATGGCGAAACAAAACACCGCGATTGAGACACTGCGCGATCTGGCGCAAAAAGAGGTTGAGAAAGCCGCGCAGCAGTTAGGCGCTGTGCGGCGCGCGCATCAGCAGGCCGACGAACAACTCTCCATGCTGCTCGACTACCAGCATGAATATCGCAACCAGCTTAACCATGGCATGTCATCGGGTATCGCCAGCACCCGCTGGCATAACTATCACCAGTTTATCCTGACGCTGGAAAAAGCGATTGAGCAGCATCGCCATCAGCTGGCGCAGTGGAACGGCAAAGTGGAGCAGGCTTTACGCTTCTGGCGCGATAAACAGCAGCGGCTTCACGCCTATGAAACCCTGCAAAGCCGCGCACTGGCCACTGCATTACGACAAGAAAACCGTCTCGATCAGAAACGGATGGATGAATTTGCCCAACGGGCATCATTGAGGAAAGGCGAATGATTACGCTGCCAACACTTCCGACTGCCGTCACCGCCGATAACAGTGTGGAACTCTCCGCGGCCGGCGACCACTCTTCCGCCTCCGGCACGATGCCGCAGGCGTTTTTAACCCTGTTAGGCAACCATCTGTTAACGCTGGCCCAGCAATCTGGCAGCGTTTCTGGTGAAACCGCCGAACTGCCCGCGCAGCCGAGTGCCAATGATAAGTCGCTTCCTGCCAGCGAACTCAGTGCCCTGCTCGCCGCGCTGGATAAGCCGGAAGCATTAAACGCACTGCTACAAACGGAAAAGGTTAAAGGCCAGCCAGAATCCGCCGATGATAAAGAAAAGCTTCAGCCCGCAGATTTAAGCGACAGCGATAAACAGGCATTACAGGCACTGTTTGCCATGCTGCCACAGACGCCGGTTCAGCCGGTTATCAGCACGGTGAAAAACAGCGATCTCAGCGGTGCGACAGACAGTGATAACGCTAACGGCAGCAAGCAGAACGGCTTAAACGCGATACTCAGCAGCCTGAACAGTCACAGCACCACCGAGCAGCCCGCCACGGAGAGCCGCGCCAGCCTGTCGGCCAGTTCTGCTTTCCAGCAGGCGTTAAGCAGCGTCAGTAAAGATGACACAGGAGCGAATCAGTCGGCCACCTCGCCGCTGACTCCCACTCTTAGCGCAGCCAGCGCGCCGCTGACGCCAGTGGCAAATGCCAGCGTAATGGCACCGGCCACGCCGCAGCTGAATTCGCAGCTGGGCAGCCCGGAGTGGCAGCAGGCACTGAGCCAGCAAGTGGTGATGTTCAGCCGCAACGGCCAGCAGAATGCCGAGTTACACCTGCATCCGCAGGATCTTGGCTCGATTCAAATCAGCCTGAAGCTGGATAACGACCAGGCGCAGCTGAATATGGTTTCGGGTCACAGCCAGGTACGCGCCGCGCTGGAGGCGGCGATGCCGCAGCTGCGCACGGCGCTGGCGGAGAGCGGAATCAATCTCGCGCAGAGCAATGTCAGCAGTGATGCCTTTGCCCAGAGCCACTCTTTCGGTGGGCAGCAGCAGTCACGAAGTGACGGCAACAACAACTTTGCCGATGCGCGAGATAATGATAACGAGATCACGCCAATTGTTGTCCCGGCCGTCCTTCAGGCGCGCGCGATCGGCAGCAGTGCTGTTGATATTTTCGCCTGATCGCGGCAAACGCAGAAGGTAATAGCAAAACTCGCGTCTTTTCTTCCTATTGAACGGCGAGAGACGCGGGATAATCTGACCTGGCTCGCCGGCTGGCGTCGCCCCCATAATTCACAGGAAGTTACTGCAAAAATGTCTGATAACGCGAAAGCCAAAGGCCGCAAACGTTCAATAATGATCCCGCTGTTACTGGTTCTCACCGTGGCCGCTTGCAGCGTGGCAGGCTATGCAGTCTGGCGAATGATGAAAAAACCTGCCGATGCCACAGAAACCACGGCAAAACAGGAACCACCAGCCGCACCCGTGTTTTTTGCTCTTGATACTTTTACGGTTAACCTGGTCAATGCCGATAACGATCCCGATCGCGTGCTGTATGTAGGCTTTACCCTGCGTCTGCCCGATGAAGAGACACGTCGCCGCATGAACGACTATCTGCCTGAGATCCGTAGTCGGTTACTGCTGCTGCTTTCGCGCCAGAATGCATCAATGCTGGTAAGTGAACAGGGCAAGCAGGATCTGATCACGCAGATCAAACAGGTGCTGGCGCCTCCGCTGGTTAAAGGTCAACCTCCGCAGGGGGTAAACGACGTCCTGTTTACCGCCTTCATTTTGAGGTGAATCTGATGGGCGATAGCATTCTTTCCCAGGCTGAAATCGACGCGTTGCTTAACGGCGACAGCGACAGTGCGGAAGACGAAAAAGTTAAAGGTTTGGGCGAAAGCGATATTCGCCCCTACGATCCCAACACCCAGCGTCGTGTGGTGCGCGAACGCTTACAGGCGCTGGAAATCATCAATGAACGCTTCGCACGTCAGTTTCGTATGGGGTTGTTCAATCTGCTGCGCCGCAGCCCGGATATCAGCGTTGGTGCGATTAAAATTCAGCCTTATCATGAATTTGCCCGCAACCTGCCGGTGCCGACCAACCTGAACCTGATCCACCTGAAACCGCTACGCGGCACGGCACTGTTTGTTTTCTCACCAGCACTGGTGTTTATCGCGGTGGATAACCTGTTTGGTGGGGATGGCCGCTTCCCGACCAAGGTTGAAGGTCGCGAATTTACCCACACCGAGCAGCGCGTCATTCGTCGCATGCTGAAGCTGGCGCTGGATGGCTATAGCGACGCCTGGAAAGCGATCTACCCGCTGGAAGTGGAGTATGTGCGCTCAGAAATGCAGGTGAAATTTACCAATATCACCACTTCGCCGAATGACATTGTGGTGACGACGCCTTTTCAGGTGGAGATTGGTAACCTGGTCGGTGAATTTAATATCTGTATTCCGTTCAGCATGATTGAGCCGCTGCGCGAGTTGCTGGTCAACCCGCCGCTGGAGAACTCGCGCCAGGAAGATCAGAGCTGGCGTGAAACGCTGGTTAAACAGGTGCAACACTCGGAGCTGGAGTTAGTGGCTAACTTTGCCGATGTTCCATTGCGCCTGTCGCGCATTCTGCAACTGAAACCCGGTGACGTGCTGCCGATTGAAAAGCCCGACCGTATTCTTGCCCACGTCGATGGCGTACCGGTGTTAACCAGCCAATATGGCACGCTGAACGGCCAATATGCGCTACGTGTGGAACATTTGATTAATCCAATTTTGAACTCGCTGAATGAGGAACAGGCCCATGACTGACAGTAACAAACCGTCCGACGATAACGCGTCTGCGGACGATCTGTGGGCTGAGGCGATGAATGAGCAAGCGGCATCCGCCAGCTCACCGTCAACGGACAACGTGTTTAAGTCATTTGAAAACAATGATATTGCCGGTTCGTTACAGGATATCGACCTGATTATGGATATCCCGGTCAAGCTGACCGTGGAGCTGGGCCGCACCAAGATGACGATAAAAGAACTGCTGCGCCTGTCGCAAGGTTCGGTGGTGGCGCTGGATGGGCTGGCCGGTGAGCCGCTGGATATCCTGATTAACGGCTATCTGATCGCCCAGGGCGAAGTGGTGGTGGTGGCGGATAAATACGGTGTGCGTATCACCGATATTATCACCCCGTCTGAACGTATGCGTCGTCTGAGCCGATAAATGAACAGCAGCACCCAGCCGCTTCAATCCATACCGCCTTCTCCCCCCGTGGCTTCCGCGGGTTCGATGCTGACGCAGGTCAGCTCGGTGCTGGCTTTGATTGTATTACTGATCCTCGCCTGCGCCTGGCTGGCGCGTCGTTGTGGCTTTGCGCCCAAGCGCGTCAGCTCGCAGTCGCTGAATGTCAGCGCCAGCGTGAGTATCGGTCAGCGTGAGCGCGTCGTGATTGTTGATATCGAGGACGCACGTCTGGTGCTGGGTGTCACCGCGCAAAATATTACCCATCTGCACACCCTGCCGCCAAAAACGTCGGACTCACCGCCTGCGCCTGTGGCGACGGCAGACTTTCGTCACCTGTTACAGACGTTACTGAAACGCTCCGGAAAACCGCAATGATTCGTCGACTGTTATCGCTGTTGCCACTGTTACTGCTGACACCTGCGGTGCATGCCCAGCTTCCGGGTTTGGTCAGTCAGCCGCTGGCCAATGGCGGACAAAGCTGGTCGCTACCGGTGCAGACGCTGGTATTTATCACTTCGCTGACTTTTTTGCCGGCGATCTTGCTGATGATGACCAGTTTCACCCGCATCATTATTGTCTTTGGCCTGTTGCGTAACGCACTCGGCACCCCGTCAGCGCCGCCAAACCAGGTGATGCTCGGCCTGGCGCTGTTTTTGACCTTTTTTATTATGGCGCCGGTATTCGACAAAATTTATCAGGATGCTTATCTGCCCTTTAGTGAGGACAAGATCAGTATGGAAGTGGCGATTGATAAGGGTGTTCAGCCGCTGCGAGAATTTATGCTGCGTCAGACGCGCGAAGCGGATCTGGCGTTATTTGCCCGCCTGGCGAATACCCCACCGATTGCCGGTCCCGAAGCGGTGCCGATGCGTATTCTGTTGCCGGCCTATGTCACCAGCGAACTGAAAACTGCCTTCCAGATAGGTTTCACCGTCTTTATTCCGTTTCTGATTATCGATTTAGTGGTCGCCAGCGTGCTGATGGCGCTGGGGATGATGATGGTGCCACCGGCGACCATCTCGCTACCATTTAAGCTGATGTTATTTGTGCTGGTCGATGGCTGGCAACTGCTGGTCAGCTCGCTGGCGCAAAGTTTTTATTCTTAATATTAACGGACGGCGACACGTCGCTCCTACGACCAGGAAATGCAAAATTGACACCTGAATCGGTAATGGTTCTTGGCCAGGAAGCCATGAAAGTCGCGCTGGCAATGGCCGCCCCGTTGCTGCTGGCCGCACTGATTAGCGGCCTGCTTATCAGCCTGCTGCAAGCCGCGACCCAGATCAACGAACAGACACTGTCGTTTATCCCCAAAATTCTTGCCGTGGCTGCCACCGCAGTGATCGCCGGGCCATGGATGCTCAGTCTGATCCTTGACTATATGCGCACCCTGTTCAATAACCTGCCGTATCTCATCGGCTGATGATCACTTTCGACAGCAGTCAGCTGATGTTCTGGCTCAGTCAATTCTTCTGGCCAATGGCGCGGGTGTTGGCACTGATCGCCACCGCACCGATTCTCAGTGAGCGCTCGATCAGCCGCAAAGTGAAAGTGGGGCTGGCCTTTATGATCACCTGGTTATTGGTGCCGACGTTACCGGCTACCCAGGTGACGCTATTTTCTGTCGGCGGGTTTTGGCTACTGATCCAGCAGATGCTGATCGGCATCGCCCTTGGCTGTACCATGCAGTTTGCTTTTGCGGCGGTGCGTACTGCGGGTGAAGTGATTGGCTTACAGATGGGATTATCCTTCGCGACCTTTTTTGATCCAGGGAGTCGCCTGAATATGCCAGTATTGGCCCGCTTTCTCGATATGCTGGCCATGCTACTGTTTCTCAGTTTTAACGGTCACCTTTGGCTGATCTCTTTGCTGGCTGACAGCTTTCATACCCTGCCGATAGGTGGCGATCCGCTAAATGCCAACGCTTTTCTGGCACTGACCAAAGCCGGGGGATTAATTTTCCTTAACGGCATGATGTTGGCGTTGCCGTTAATCACGCTGTTACTGACGCTTAATATGGCGCTGGGTTTGTTAAACCGCGTTTCACCTCAGTTGTCAGTTTTCGCGATTGGCTTTCCGATTACCTTATCAATTGGCATCCTGACCATGGGCATTATGATGCCGCTGCTGGCTCCGTTCTGCGAGCATTTGTTCAGTGAAGTGTTTGATTTACTTTCTGACATACTTTCTGAAATGCCCCACTCATAAACATTAACCCTGCTAAACAATCGCTTAAATTAACTTAAGCATTCAAAACCTATCTGCGTATTTTCTGACTACTGTTTATCAGAATTTCACTAAGGAAATTCTTATAAATCCCGCATTCAAATGAAAACTATTCTTATCAAACGGCATTTCGCGTATTTTAAAAAAGCTGTCTTACAGCACCCTGGCGCGTGCGTGTTGATGAAAAATAGCGCAAATGAATGTTTTTTAAGCCTTTTTAAATTGAGTTTTTTTTTCTTGTCTTAAAATGGTTTTTGCGGCATTGTCAACACTCCCAGGTACACAAAACATTCGTGCAATAAATCATTTTAGGAATTATCTTATCAGAAATTGACCGATTCTGGGTGATAGTGGCAATGTAATGAAATATTGCAGTTCGAGTAGTATGGTGGCAAACTGCCGCCGGTCGTTCCGACCCACACTGCTTCACTGCATTTAGTAAAACATAGCTTCATCTCCCAAACTCAAACTACGCGGTGATCAGCAAGGATGAGTCGTTAGCCTGAGCAAAACATCGGTCTGCTCACGGGTAGTTCGTAAACAATAAAAAAATTGTGCCAGGCAATCTTTTTCGTACCGCGATACGCGTAATTCATCGTTGATTTAACGGATAACAATTTGGTGAGGGTCGCTAACATGCCAACGATTATTATGGATTCATGCAGCTACACAAGGCTAGGTCTGATGGACTATATGGCTGTAAAGGGAGTTAAGAAGAAAAATATCTCTTCGGTCAACGATATCGATCAGCTTCATAATAAGTGCCAACAGGTTAAACCCGGCATTGTTTTTATCAATGAAGAGTGTTTTATACACGAACCTGATGCCAGCCAGCGTATCCGAAATATCCTGATGCAGCACCCTGATACACTCTTTTTCATCTTTATGGCTATCTCGAATATTCATTTTGAGGAATACCTTTATGTTCGTAAGAACTTGATTATCACCTCAAAATCGATCAAACCAGCCGTACTGGATCATCTGCTTAGTACCTATTTGCAAAAGAGACTTAACACCCCAAATCGTATTACATCCGGCCCTGAAGTTCATCCATTAACATTAAGCCAGACCGAATCAAATATGCTGAAAATGTGGATGTCCGGTCACGACACGATACAAATCTCCGACAAGATGCAAATTAAAGCGAAAACAGTTTCATCGCACAAAGGTAATATCAAGCGAAAAATTAAAACGCATAACAAGCAAGTTATTTATCATGTTGTCCGATTAACTGATAATGTCACCTCGGGTATTTATGTCAACGTGAGATAATCACCCCAGGAAAAGGCCGGTCGATACCGGCCTTTTTTTATTTGCTCCTTACTGTCAATTCTGCGACAGCGATCCCATTCTTATCGCTAATTGTTTTCGTCAGTTTGCCGATGTTCAGATCGATACCGGAGCACTGCTTCGCCCTACATCTGACAGAGAGCAACAGAATATGAAAGCTACCCCCCCCATTGGCGAACATAGCCGATTAAGTTTCTGGCAACATCTGCGCCTGGTTCCGCTATTTGCCGTCATCTTTGGCGCAATTCTGCTGCTTTTTGCGCTGTGTATCGGCCTGTCGAGCTATTTTCTGATTAAAAGTAACCAGTCATTGAATGACGCTACGCAGGAAATTCAAATCCGCATGGCAATATCCAATAGCTCCAATCATTTGCGCACGGCACGCCTGAATGTCATTCATGCCGGTGCTGCTGCGCGAATAGGTGAAATGGATGAGTTCAAAGCCAATCTGGCCGCCAGCGATAAACGAATTAAGCAGGCGCAGGATAATTTCCTTATCTACCGCAATCGTCCCGATAAAACCGCCGCAGACCTCGCGCTCGATGCACCGTTGAAACAGCATTTTGAGGCTTATATTAATCAGGGGCTGTTACCCATGCTCAACGCTGCCCGCCAGGGCAGTTTCGAGGGGATTATTGCGCAGGAAACCGATGTAACGCGAAAACTTGATAACCAGTACAACGACGTACTGCTGAAAGCGATTAAGATTCGCACCGATCGCGCAGAGGCGATTAATACTCAGGCTCAACAGCACGCACGCCTTGGCTTTATTATGATGGCCGCTGCCTTTGCACTGGCGCTATTACTGACGCTGCTGACTTTTATTTTTTTGCGCCGCGTGATGATTACTCCGTTGCGTCAGGCCGTTGGCCGTATTGAACGGATCGCTCAGGGCGATTTAACCGCGCCGCTGCAAAACTGGGGACGAAATGAAATTGGCATGCTGGGCAGCAACCTGCAGGCGATGCAGCTGGCGCTGGTAAATACCGTCGGTAGCGTGCGTGAAGGTGCCGTCGCCATTTATCAGGGTTCCGGTGAAATTTCGGCGGGCAACACCGATCTCTCTTCCCGCACCGAACAGCAAGCCGCCGCGCTGGAACAGACCGCCGCCAGCATGGAACAACTGACCGCTACCGTAAAACAGAACGCGGAAAATGCTCATCATGCCAGTCAGCTGGCGACTGACGCCTCGGGTAAAGCCCGTGAAGGCGGCGATATTGTTAACGGCGTGGTCAGCACAATGACCAATATTTCCAATAGTTCGCGGAAAATTGCCGAAATTACGCACGTGATTAACAGCATCGCTTTCCAGACCAATATCCTCGCGTTAAATGCGGCGGTGGAAGCCGCGCGCGCCGGTGAACAAGGACGGGGTTTTGCGGTGGTCGCCAGTGAAGTGCGCAACCTGGCGCAGCGTAGTGCGCAGGCGGCAAAAGAGATTGATGGCTTGATCGCGGAATCAGTCGATCTGATCGGTAAAGGATCGACGCAGGCAGGCCACGCCGGTGACACCATGACCGAAATCGTCGACGCGGTACGCCGCGTCACCGACATTATGGCGGAAATTGCCGCCGCCTCCGATGAGCAGAGTCGCGGCATTCAGCAGGTCAGCCAGGCAGTAACCGAAATGGATAATGTGACGCAGCAAAACGCCTCGCTGGTAGAAGAAGCGTCCGCTGCCGCCGCATCGCTGGAACAGCAGGCAGCACGGCTGACACAGGCAGTGGCGGCGTTTCGTCTGAGCGCCGAATAAAACAAAACGGGCCTGACAGCCAGTCAGGCCCGTTTTTCGGCAGCCGTGGTTACACGGTGTCGTCGTGCGGCTCGACAAAAATACCGTCTTCATGGCCCAGTTCGTTAAAAAACCAGATTCCCAGCGGATAATCATCCAACGAAACCAGATACATAGTGCCTTCACTAAAATCTTCCACCGCCAGAACGTTGCCAGCACGACGTGGACCGCCGTCGGTTTTTACTGTTACCCGATCATTAACCTTCATTGGCTTTCTCCCCCGAATAATAGAGGAAGTTTAAACGATTGTGCCGTTTTCTTCCTGACCTCGATCATGCAGTTAGCGACGGGCAATAACCCATACCGCATGGACAATACCGGGGATATAACCACATAGGGTCAGTAAAATATTTAGCCAAAACGCGCCGCCAAATCCAACCTGCATAAATACGCCCAGTGGTGGCAACAGAATAGCGATGACAATGCGCAGAAAATCCATACTGACTCCTGGTAGATACACGTAAATTATTAAAAATATTTTTAACTCTTTATAAAGATAGCATTTATCTCTGTTTTTGCTGCCCGAAGCATGTAAATCATCGTAAGTGTGAGCAACAACGCCTAACCTTTTCACTTTCTTAACATTTCGCCGCGAGACTTCCGACATTAACTGCCGTTAAAATTTTCTCACTGCCTCCCCCCAAAAGGGGGCAGACAACCTAAAAGTAACAAGGATTTTTGCCCGCGCAGCGCGGGCTTTTTTTTGTCAATTCCCCCACCTTCCCCTTTTGCTCAGCGACTATACTGACAGAACATTTGCTCTGTGAGGGTTGCAACCATGGGCACAGCGAAAGAGTACAGTGATAACGTTCAGCGCGAAGTCAATATCGACGTCGAAGCACTGTTAGATGCGATTCAGCGTCGTTCATCGGGCGAAGTCCAGGAGTTCGTGGCTAATGAGGATGCACATCGGGTAGACGTGAACGGCAGACAGTATAATTCTTACAGCGAACTGGCTGAGGCTTTTGAGCTGGATATCCGCGATTTCTCCATCAGCGAGGTGAATCGCTGAAGATTCGCGGATAAAAAAATCCCGGCCAGTGGCCGGGAAAGAAAAGCGTTCAAATGAAATTCGTTACACCAGGGCAATCCATAACGCTGATAGATTACCCTTTCACGTAATTAAGACAAGTCTTATGCCAGCAAAATGCTCAATAATAAAACTTTAGTTAAATGTTGTTGCTAGCCTGAAGCCCTGGCCGTTGCGGCCTTCAGACTGATGACTAACTGTACAACAGCAAGATTTTATGGCGTCTTTTAAGAACATTCTCAAACAGCAGATTCCCAATCCGTCGCTGGCTATTAATTCCTACCCATAACCCTTCATCCGCCGCAGAGTTAGTTATACTTAGCCATTAATCAGGACGTTATCTCACTAATCTGTCTTATATCCGAGGTGAATACCATGCCAGGTTTGCATGACCCATTAATGATAGTGACTGATTTAGATGGCTCGCTACTGGATCACCATACTTACAGCTGGCAACCCGCTCAGCCATGGCTGGATCGCCTGAAACAACATCAGATCCCGCTGGTGATCTGCTCCAGCAAAACCGCTTCAGAAATTATCCCGTTACAGCAACAGCTGGGCATCAGTGGCGCACCTTTTATCGCTGAAAACGGGGCTTTAGTGCAGCTGGACAGCGCCAATGGCGATACCGTGCGCCACCATGCCGGTAAAGATTACAGTGAAATCTGCCACTGCTTACGCCGGTTACGTCAGCAGTATCAGTTTCGATTCAGTGGTTTCGCCGACTTTACCGATAAAGAAGTCGCCGATATCACTGGCCTGTCCGTCAGCGATGCGGCGCTGGCACGGCGACGCGAAGCGTCAGAATCGCTGGTATGGCGTGACAGTGAAGAGCAATTTTCCGCATTCCGTGATGCACTGGATGCGGAAGGTTTCAGTCTGACTCAGGGCGGTCGCTTCTGGCATGTTATGGCAAAAGGCAGTGGTAAAGGCGCAGCCCTGGCCTGGCTGCTGCAATCGTCCCCTGCTCACCAGCTACAGCGTTTTATTACTGTCGGCCTGGGTGACGGGCCAAACGATGCGCCGATGCTCGACAGCGTCGACTATGCTGTGGTGATTAAAGGCCACAGTAAGACGCCAATCGTGTTATCCCGTGCCGATCGGCTAAATATTTATGAAACCCGTCATTCAGGCCCGGATGGCTGGGTTGAAGGACTCGATTACTTTATTGCGCAAGAGTAGTGCTGCCGCTAAGGCAATTTTCCTGCCCATGATGGGCCTCAGCACGCTGTCTGAAGGGGAACACAATGAGTGATTTTTTCCAGAATGGTGTTATTACTAATTTCCATAACCTGACAGGCCGCAGCGTTGAATCGCTGGAGAAAGATCTGGTCCAGTTTTCCGAAAAACGCAAAATGGGGCTGATGCTGCCTTCGCTGTTTTCAGAACTGGAGGGACCGGCATTAAGCCATATTGTCGACGAACTGGCAAAAGTCCCCTATCTCGAAGAGATTGTAATTGGCCTGGATCGCGCCGATCGCGATCAGTTCTTACATGCGCGGGAATTCTTTTCCCGCCTGCCGCAACGCCACCGCATTCTGTGGAATGATGGCCCGCGCCTGAAAGCGCTGGATGCCGAGCTGGATAAAGAAGGGTTGTCACCCAGTCAGCCTGGTAAAGGGCGTAATGTCTGGTTTTGTACCGGCTATACGCTGGCGTCCGATCGTACCAGCTGCGTGGCACTGCACGACTGCGATATTGTCACCTATGAACGCGCTATGCTGGCGCGCCTGCTCTATCCGCTGGCCAATCCCTCCTTCCACTATGAATTCTGTAAAGGCTTTTATGCGCGGGTGGCAGACAACAAGCTGAATGGCCGCGTCGGTCGCTTACTGGTCGGCCCGCTGCTGCGCTCACTGCAAAAAGTCTATGGTCACTCCGAATATCTCGATTACCTCAGCAGTTTCCGCTATCCGCTCTCCGGTGAATTTGCCATGCGCACCCACGTGCTGAACGGCATCAAAATTCCCGGTGACTGGGGACTGGAAATTGGCGTGCTGTCGGAGATCTATCGTAATTACACGACCCGGCAGAGCTGTCAGGTGGAAATTGCCGATAACTACGACCATAAACATCAGCCGCTGTCGGAAGAGGATGGCACCGGTGGCCTGCGCCGCATGAGCAATGATATTGTTCAGTCGCTGCTGCGTAAAATGGCCACCATGGGCGTCAGTCTGACCAGTGACTCCTTCCGCGTACTGAAAGCGACTTACTATCGTAACGCGCTGGATATGATGGAAGTGTATAACCATGAAGCGGCGATGAATGGCCTGACGTTTGATCAACATGCGGAAGAAGCGGCGGTTGAGATGTTTACTCAGGCGATTCTTGAAGCCGGTCAGTCGTTTATTGAACGCCCGAATGATAAACCCTTTATTCCCAGCTGGAGCCGCGTTCAGTCAGCCTTCCCGGATATTCTGCAACGCATCTACCAGGCGGTAGAAGAGGACAATAGCGGCGACGTTTAACTCTGCCAGCAGACGCGGTTGCGGCCGCTCTGCTTGGCTTTATACAGCCTGCCGTCAGCCAGTGATTGCAGGCTGGCAGGCTGATAATCACCCTGCTCCTCACTGCTGGCAACGCCAAACGATGCGGTCAGTTTTAGCGTTTTATCGCTGCTGACCAGCAGCTCTTTTTGCGCCAGTTTTTGCCGGAGGCGCTCGGCAATCGCCACGGCGTCTTGCAGATGAGTTTCCGGCAGCAGCAGGCAAAACTCTTCACCACCGACACGCCCGGCAATATCCATTTTACGTAACGACTGCGTGATGATGCACGCTGCATGCGACAAGGCTAAATCCCCAGCATGATGACCATAGTTATCGTTAACCGACTTAAAGAAATCGATATCCATCTGAATCAGCGCCAGCGGTCGGCCACTGCGCTGACACTGCGCCGCGCTGTGTTCACACAGATCAAAGAACGCAGCACGATTATATAAACGGGTTAAACCGTCATAGTTGGCGCGCCACTCCAGCTTATTTTGCAATCGCATCATCTGAGTAATCAAACGCGTAATCGCGTAGTGTGACCCCAGCAAAATTAAACTGAACACCAGCCACATCAGTATCAACACCAGCACGATCCGTCCGGCGTCACCTTTCAGCCCCTCATGCAGAGTCTGAATATTAACGATCACCCCGTTAAACCCGCGCAGCTTATCCCAGGTAACAAAGCGGGTGCCGAACCGTAATTCCCCTCTGACACCCTGTTGCAGCGCAGCCTGCAACTGCTGCTTTTCGCTGGCGCTCAGTGCATGTCCGCTGATTCCCAGCTGCATATCGGAACTGGCCAGCACATTCAGCTGATGATCATACAGCAGTACCACGCCCTGATGCTTCTGTTGCAACGCCCGCTGTAACTGCCGGTGGATCGCCTCGCGGGAAAAGTCCATCGCCAGTACCCCGTACCAGTAGTGACCGCTGTCGACCGGCACGGTTACGGTGACAGTCGCCCCTTCATTTAATAATCCGTTATACACCGGCGTCCAGTAATGCTGGCGCTGAGGATTATTATCCGGGTGCATAAAGGTGAAATAGTCACGCTGAATCATCCCGCGATAACTTTCCAGCACATCGTTGTCGTTGAGTGGTGGAGTCGAACTGACGTAAAAGCCACCGCGTGAGAGATACCAGGTGCGGGTCTGAAAATCCCGTTCGGGATCGCTGAATTGCAGGATAAAGCTGAACTCCAGCGCCGCGCTCAGCTCATCCCGTAAGCGCTGAGGATTATCACGATTAAGAACCGGGTAATGCTTGATCCAGCTATCCGATAACCCGTTAAGCGGCAGACTGCGCTGGGTATTCAGGTTCAGACGCCAGACAGGATTATTACGTTGCTGATCAAACAGCCGCGCGGCCTGGCGACTATTGTCAGAGTCAATTGGACTGGTCAGGGCATAGCTGAGCATCGAACGATAAAAACCCAGCGCATCCAGACTGAACTGGAACTGGCGATCCAGCGTCACGGCCACCGTGGTTAGCCTGATTTGCTGATTCACTTCATAGGTGTTTTTCAGCACCAGCGCTTCGCGCCAGGTGAGAAAGGTTGAAAACAGAAATACCGTCAGGAAGCACAGATGCACGATAATTCGCGGATCTTTTTCGGAGCCAATAAGTCGAAAAAACGCGTTAGTTTTAGCCCTCACCTTGCCCCCGATCCTGAGATACAACAATCATTTAGTGTAGTCGCGGTTAAATCAGGCTGACAACTTGCAGCCGCAGGCAGCGAATTTACTCTTCCTTATCCAGCTGCTGCAGTTTTTTCTGCGCTTTACGTCGTGTACTGGCGTCGAGCCGGTTGGCGAGTTGCTGAAAAATCGCGGTTCGCTTGCGCTGTTCGGCGCGCTTATCACGCCAGATCATCAGGCCGCGCAGCAGGGTAAACAGCACGCCCAGCAGATAGCCCCACTCCTGAATAGTCAACCGGACCAGCGCGCCTCTGGCAATGCCAGTCAGCAGCAGCAATGCATTCATTATTGTCTCCACCACACTCTCCTGTTGGATGAGGAATGGATTAATAATGAACTTAAAGTTCATTTTCAGCAAGTAAAAATCCCGCCATTGTTAGCGATGTTGCTAGCCGAGATTTTCCCATTTCGCCTCAACCACCACGCCAATAATCCGACAGTTATTGCTGATTTCCTGCATTTTATATTCAGGATTCAGTGGTTTAAGATATTTACGCCCGCCGTCCTCAATATACTTTTTAAACGTTGCCTCGTTGGCATCCGTCAGGCGGGCAATCACCAGTTTACCGGAGCTGGCGGCCACTTCCGGATCGACCAGAATCATCATCCCTTCCGGAATACTTAACCCCACCGGGGCGGTCATTGAGTCGCCTTTTACCTCCAGCCAGAAGCTGTTTTCGCTGACGTTACGCGTGGTTGACGGCCAGCGATCGATCTCCGCCCGCGACCAGGGTTCAATCGCTTCACTCCACAATCCGGCACTGACCCAGCTGATCAGCGGGAAACTACTGTAGCCTTGCGGCTGGGCAACGGTTTTCACATTATTATCCCATTCGCCACTGCCAAGCTGTAACCATTCGGGGGTGACATTAAGCAAGGTTGCCAGCGCCTGAATTTTTCCATGACGGGGAATCGCCTCGCCGTTCAGCCACTTACCCACTGCACGCGGCGTAACGCCCAGCGCCCGCGCAAGGATGACGCCGCGGCCATGATGGTCGAGTGATTGTTTACGGCAAGCCTCATGAAGGCGCGCTGAAAAAGCGTTACGTTGCTGGATATCGTCCACAATAAGTTCACCTGGTTCAAAAAAATGCCAAAATGTACTTAAAGTTTACATTGAAACCGCAGGCAAGCAAAGAAAAGCCGCCGGTGATATCGCTATCGACAGGCGGCCTCGGGGATATCTAACTGGCAAGTTGACGCTCTGATGCAGAATACAGTTCATCTTCTTTAAAAGCCTCACGCCTGACGCTGTAACCATCGTACCAACGACATTCAACCATGCCGCTGGCGTAACCGGTGACAATCATCCTTGGCCCGCCATTTCTGTGTTGCACTTCGTCACTGACAATAAAGAACATCGTGCGCCTCCGTTTCAGGGTGAAAAACACCCTAACAGGTATAGCAGGTGCGAATCATTCTCGCCTGCAGTCTGCGACTAAAAATGGGGGCTAATCGACAAAGTCAGGCAGAAAATAGCGAAAATGCAGGGATTTAGCCGGATAAACATTTTTATGATAACGATTGCTGAAAAATAAAAAAAAACGGACAACCTGAGTTGTCCGTTTTCAATCGATCTTCATCACCTGGAATCAGATTTTGCAACCTTCACAATCGGCTTCATCGCCCAGATCGGCAGGCACTTCATTGGCTTTCTTTTCGGCATTGGCTTCAGCTTGTTCCAGCTGCGCATCAATATCAAATTCGAAAATATCGTCGTTCATTTTTTAACTCCAGGGATTGTCTTACAGGTTAGCTGCTGCCTTTATACTTATTTACCGCGTATCTTCGCAATCATATTTACGACAAACAGCACAATCGAACCAACGATAAAACCGATCACCAGATTAGCGCCGTTACTGATTAGCGCCGCAATCAGGCCGTTAAACCCGCTGCTCCAGTGCTCAATGGTATGATGCAGCCAGGGTACGCCGTGGACGATAATCCCGCCGCCGACCAGAAACATCGCCAGGGTACCGACTACCGTCAGGATTTTCATCAGCCAGGGGGCAGCGGCCAGCAGCGCACCGCCAATCGCCTGGGCAATGGCGGAACGTTTCTGCTTCAGCCATAAACCCAAATCGTCCAGCTTAACGATACCGGCCACAATTCCGTAAACCCCAACCGTAACCAGAATGGCGATACCGGAAAGAATCAGCACCTGATTCAACAGCGGTGCGTCAGAAACGATGCCGAGCGTGATCGCCACGATTTCTGCCGACAGAATAAAATCAGTACGAACCGCGCCTTTCACCTTTTTCTTTTCAAACTCAGCCGGGTTCTGCTCGGCAGCTTTCAGCAAGCGCTGTTCGCGCGCTTCCGGCGTCGAGTGCGATTTATCGCTTTGCAGACTGTGCAACACCTTTTCCACGCCTTCATAGCAGAGATAAGCCCCGCCAATCATCAACAACGGCGTGATCGCCCAGGGGGCAAAATAACTGATCAACAGCGCCAGCGGCACCAGAATCAGCTTGTTAAGGAATGAACCTTTGGCAACGCCCCACACCACCGGAATTTCCCGATTGGCTTTTACACCGCTGACCTGTTGGGCATTCAGTGATAAATCATCACCCAGTACGCCAGCCGTTTTCTTCGCCGCCAGCTTGCCCATTACCGAAATATCATCCAGTAAGGTAGCAATATCATCCAATAACGTCAGTAAGCTACTTCCAGCCAAAGTGGTTTTCCTTTATCAATGTTCATGGTGCTGACAGCAGGGACACACCTCAATTTCCGCCACTGCCATATCTGCAATTCCGTCACAATCCCATTCAACCCGCACCGGCTGGCCTTGCGCCTGGTCGTGATGCAGATATTTACTGACCGGGCTCTCCGTCATACCGGAGACCTCTTCGGTTGCGATAAGCGTGTCGCCAACAAAAATACGAGCCGTCGCATGGGTGTTGACCATACGTTGCTCGTTCAGTTTATACAGGCGTCTTACCGTCAGCTTGATGCTGGCCATATATTCACCGTGTGCGTGTGGTTGATGGAAGCGGTCGATCTAAACAATTATGGGTCATAATGGCAATCTTTGTGACGATTAATGCATGATTAAACGACGAATTAATCTGCCGGTTATAAAATAAATTTGATGAGCTTCCGTTAATTTAGCGGTAGTGTAACCGCCTGATTAATTTGCCTGAGCCAGCACCATGCCACGCCTCGCCGCTCCTGTCGTACTGTTAGTCGCTTCGTTATTCACCCTGTATATCATCTGGGGATCCACCTATCTGGTGATTCGTCTTGGCGTCGAAAGCTGGCCGCCAATGATGATGGCCGGTTTACGTTTTTTTATTGCCGGTAGCATCCTGTTCAGCTTTTTAAAGCTGCGCGGGCATCCGATGCCGGGCCGCCGGGCGATGCTCAATGCCGCGATTGTCGGCGTGCTGTTGCTGGCGATAGGCAACGGACTGGTGACCCTTGCCGAGCATCAGCATGTACCATCGGGTCTGGCGGCGGTAATGGTCGCCACCGTTCCGCTGTTCGCGCTGTGCTTCAGCCAGCTGTTTGGCATCGCCACGCGCTGGATTGAGTGGCTGGGGATTGCCGTCGGACTCAGCGGCATCGTGTTACTCAACAGCGGTGGTCATTTAAGCGGTAACCCGTGGGGAGCGATGATGATCCTGCTGGCCGCCGTCAGTTGGGCATTTGGTTCGGTGTGGGGCTCGCGCATTGAGCTGCCGAAAGGGCCAATGGCGGCAGCAATAGAGATGCTGGCCGCGGGTGTGGTACTGCTGGTGGTTAGCGGCATCAGCGGTGAAAAGTTGCAGGCAATACCCGATTTACAGGGCATATTAGCCCTCGGCTTTCTGATCATTTTCGGCTCGATTATTGCCATTAATGCCTATATGTACCTGATTCGCAACGTCAGCCCGGCGGTGGCGACCAGTTATGCCTATGTCAATCCGGTGGTCGCAGTATTGCTCGGCACGAGCTTTGCCAATGAAACGCTGTCGACACGGGAATGGCTGGCGCTGGCGATTATTATCTTTGCGGTGGTACTGGTGACGCTGGGTAAATATCTGTTTCCGGCAAAACCGCGCATTAAATCGCTGAGCTGAGTCGCTCAGAAACGGTGAATGCCCTGATGATCAATCTCGGCATTACCGTTTCCGGCAATAATCCACTCCTCAAGGCGTGAATGGATCGCCTCATCATCCAGCCGAAGTTTACCGCGTAACGCGCACTCCCAGACCACCAATACCTGCCATCCTTCGGCGGTCAGCGTGGCGATATCGCGTCGATCGCGCGCCACGTTTCGGCCGATTTTTTCCAGCCAGAATTCACTGCGCGTTGCCGGTACTTTGAACAGATAGCAGTGATGATGGTGCCAGAAACAGCCGTGGACGAAAATAATCGTCCGCTGCTCTGCCAGCACAAAATCCGGCCTGCCGGCCAACGTCTTGTCCTGAACCTGATAGCTGAAGCCCAGCGCCTCCAGCAAGTGCGCCATCCGCTTTTCAATCGCGGTATTTTCCGTGCGAATAGCACGCATATTTTTGCTGCGAATCGCCGCAGAATGAACATCGGCCATCGAACCTCCTGTTACCCGGTTAAACCCTGACTCCTGCAATTTTTTACAAGCGCCGGCTAACTATTGCTGGCATGGTGAGTCGGTCTGTAAATAACCGAGAGCCTGTTATGACTGAATTAATTTGCCGTACCCAGCCGGATGCCGTTAGCTGCCACGCCAGCATCACTGGCAGCGGCCGCGATGATAAAGGCGATTACCTGCTGGTGGACAGCACGGTATTTTATCCGCAGGGTGGCGGACAGATGTCCGATCGCGGCACCGTACAGATTAACCAACAACAGTTTAGCTGCCCACAGGTATTACTGCGCGATGGCGAAGTGCGCCACTACCTTACCGGCGGTAGCGACGCGTTTCTGCCTGGCGACCGGGTGGCACTGACCATCGATGCCAATTTTCGCCTGCTGGCGTCACGTGCCCACACTGCCGGACATCTGATTTCCCACGTGGTGGAAACCCTGATGCCCGGATTAGTGCCAGCCAGAGGACACCATTTTCTGCCGGGGGCCTGGGTGGCTTTCGCCGGAGAACTGAACGGCGATGCGCAGAGTTTTCTGCAACAGGTGCGTGAGCAAGTGGCGGCAGATATCGATGCCGGGCTGGCCGTCAGCATCAACAGTAGCAACTTTGCGTATATTGCCGAATTACGCCCTGAACTGGCGGCGGCGATTCCGCAAACCGATGAGATCCGGCTTGTCACTATCGGCGACTATCGCCCGTTTGCCTGCGGCGGCACTCATGTGGCCGAAACTCGCCAACTACAACAGCTGCAACTGACGAAAATTAAAGTGAAAGATGGCGTGCGCATCAGCTATGCTTTTGCCGATCGGTAAACTGATGGCGTGACGCCATAGGCCTGGCGAAAAGCGCGATTAAAATGGCTTTGATCATAAAATCCGACTGCGGCGGCCAGCGCTGCAATCTGTTTATTCTCATGCGCCAGCAACCCGCAGGCGATCTCAAGCCGCAGTCGCGTCAGCCAGGCATGCGGCGTCATACCGGTGTGCTGGCTAAAGCGGCGTAAAAACTGGAACTGGCTCAGCTGGCAAAGCGCCGCCAGCTGTTGCAACGTTACCGGCTCGGCAAGATTGGCATAGCAGTAATCCCGCACTCGCTGAAAATCACCCGACGACAAGCCGCCGTTAACCTGCTGCGGTTTAAGGGTATTCAGCCGGACAAACAGCGCCTCAAACGCCTTCAGCAGCTGTTCATCCGGCAGTGTGCGTTGGGTTGAGTGCTGATGTAACGCCAGCAGAAATGGGCTCAGTTGCGGTGCCATCAGCATCGCTCCGCCAAATGCCAGCTCAACCGGCTTACCGGCAATCTCTTGCGCCAGGCTATGCATCAGCTCAGGCCGGATGCGGAAGGTACGCAGCGTATAGGCGTTTTCCCCTTCCCGACAGCCGGTATGCACCTCGCCAGGCGGCATCACTGAAATACGCCCGGCTCCCAGCAATTCTGAGCGTCCGCCGAAACGCTGACGCTGCACGCCACCGGCAATTACGCCGATGTGATAATCCAGATGGTAATGCGGCGCAAAACTAAAGTCAGAAAAACGCGCCTCACCTAACACCAAACCCGGCATCGCTGCCGGACGATAGTAGCGAACCTGCTGCTGCATTTCTTCCTCGTTCATTCAGGCGACAACGCAAACCGGCAATCAGACTTTCTTCGTGGCTTCGATTATCCACGGCCGCAATAGCTGCGCGACCGCGGCAAAGGCCGGTACAATCACTGAATTGCCGAACTGGCGGTAAGCCTGGGTATCCGAAACCGGAATACGAAACGCTTTGCCGTCGACACTTTCAAAACCCATCAGGCGGGCGCATTCATGCGGCGTCAGGCGGCGCGGACGACGCTGCTGATTCTCAGCATGGTCAAAATCCACTTCTCCCAGCTCGCGATCCCAGCCGCGATCGATCAGAATTTCTGAGCCATCTTTGTAGTAGCGCGCAGATAAGGTTCGCACCACGCCATTGCTGCGTGCCGGATCGACCAGTCCATAGCCAAAACCGTTACCTCTGGCCTGATGCTTTTTGGCGTACTGATAGAGATATTTCCACAGGGTTGGGCTAAGAATATATTTGGCCTCTACCGACGGTTCCAGCAATTCGCCAATGGTTTTACGCTGTTGTGGATACAGCTGGCTGAGCTTGCTCAGGCTGAAACCTGCTGACAACTGCAAGTCACGGCGGAATCCCACCAGCACGATACGCTCACGGTGCTGCGGCAGAAAATGTTGCCCGTCGACTATTTTTGGATCGTCCTTGCCGCTGACGGCGGCATCCGCCACCTCATAGCCCAGCTCATCAAGGGTTTCCATAATAATGCGGAAAGTTTTGCCCTTGTCATGACTTTTCAGGTTTTTGACGTTTTCCAGTACAAAGATCGCCGGCTTTTTTGCGGTGATTATCCGTGCCACATCGAAAAACAGCGTACCCTGCGCTTCGCACTCAAAGCCATGGGCGCGGCCCAGCGCATTTTTTTTTGAAACACCCGCCAGCGAAAAGGGCTGACAGGGAAAACCGGCCAGCAGCACATGGTGATCGGGGATCTGCTGGTCGATATGTTGATAGGCTTGCTGCTCGCTGACATCCGCCCTGCCACTGAGGGTAATATCGCGAATATCCTGGTTAAACCGGTGCGTTTGCTCATCGCAATACCAGTTGGCTTTGTAGGTACGCACCGCGTGCTTGTTCCACTCACTGGTAAAGACACACTGGCCGCCAATGGCTTCGAAACCACTGCGAATACCGCCAATACCGGCGAAAAGATCGATAAACTTAAACGCATAGTCAGGATGGTGTAACGGCGGTTCAGGCAGCATTTTTTCCAGCATGCTGACTTCCGTTTCGGTCAGGGATTTCGCGACACTTTTACCGTTCAGCCAGCGATTCAGCGATTCGCGCGTCCACTCATGCTGACTGACTTTACGCAGCAGGCTGGCGATGGTCTTCTGATCGTAAATTTCCAGCACCCGCTGTAACAGCTGGCGATCCTGCTCACTCTTCTGCTGTTGCTGCTGGCGTGCCAGTTCTGCCAGCTGCCCCGCGACGGTATCAAATTCACTCATAAGGCTGCTTAATTTGGGATAGTCTGGTGCCAGTCTATCACTTCATTGACCCAGTATGAGACAGAATTGGCGCTAACTGTCATTTTTCAGCAGCTTACCCGCTATACCGCGCAGATTAATCGCCCCCAGGGGATGACATTTGTTTAGCGGACTCCTAAACTTGCCCTGTTTTTTATTATGGAGCCATCCAGATGAGCGAACTGCAACGTACCCCGCTAACCTTACCCAATGGCGCGGACAAACTGCTGCTGCACTCCTGCTGCGCCCCCTGTTCGGGTGAAGTAATGGAAGCGATTCAGGCTTCCGGTATTGATTACACGATCTTTTTCTACAACCCGAATATCCATCCGCAGAAAGAGTATTTGCTGCGCAAAGAGGAAAATATCCGCTTTGCCGAGCAGCACGGCGTACCTTTTGTCGATGCGGATTATGATACCGATAACTGGTTTGAACGTGCCAAAGGCATGGAGTGGGAGCCGGAGCGCGGCGTGCGCTGTACCATGTGTTTTGATATGCGTTTCGAACGCACCGCGCTGTACGCCTGGGAAAATGGCTTTTCGGTGATTTCCAGTTCGCTGGGTATTTCGCGCTGGAAAAACATGCAGCAGATTAATGACTGTGGTGAACGCGCCGCCGCGCCCTATCCTGATATGGTTTACTGGGATTACAACTGGCGCAAACAAGGCGGATCGTCACGCATGATTGAGATCAGCAAGCGCGAACGTTTTTATCAACAGGAGTATTGCGGCTGCGTTTATTCATTACGAGACAGCAACCTGCATCGTAAATCGCAAGGTCGGCCATTAATTAAGCTCGGCGTACTCTATTACGGTGACGATGAGTAACTGATGCCTTATTCCTCCAGGGGCGGCGAAAACGTCTGGTGCCGATGCTGCTGTAGAGGCGGCGTTCTCGCCGCCCGTGCCGAAGGTTAGCAGCCTGCCTGCCATCAGGACGGGAGCCGAAAACGACTCCGCTACGATATTCCAGAAAATCCGGTGCTTTTTACTTAACCATCAGCATTAGCCGAAAAACGCCTTCCCAGGAAAAAATAAAGCGTGAGGTTATTTTTTCTTTTTCTGTTTTTTCAGCAATGCACGAATTTGTTTTAATTCGCTGCTGGTTAATTGCAATGACGCCTCTTCACTTTCGCTGTGTTCTTCAGTGTGCTGGCTGTCAATGGCTGGAGGTTGAGAGGTGCCCAAGCTGGACTGCAAACGCTGACAAACTTCATCGCTCAGGGTCGTATTGTGTTCAATAGCGAAGCTTTTCAAGGTTTCTTTTAACGCGGGATCGATCTTAATCGTCAAACTCACGGTGCCTGTCATACCTGATTCTCCTGATTATAGTCTCACCCACGTTAGCTCAGGTTAAATATTTTAGAAAGACGTTCACAAAAATTTAATATTTGGCCTCGCGCGGGGTGAAATCACGCAGCACCGACTCATCCAGCGCGCAGAGATCGCCCTGCAATTCAGCGCACAGTTTCGCCACAAAGGTCACCAGAAACGCGACATTGTGTTTCGCCAGCCGCTTCCCTTCAACGGTTTGCATCGTATCCGGCAGAGTAAAAAGTTTTTTCTGGAAATGGTCCAGCGTCCAGTGGGTATCATCCAGCTCACGCTCTTTGCCTAACGGGTCCTGGCTGTCAAATAACGGACGCCCCAGCGCACCCGAAGTGTAAAACACTCGCGCTAAACCAATTGCGCCCAGCGATTCAAGGCGGTCAGCATCCTGAACAATTTTGGCTTCCAGCGTGCGCGGCGCAATACCGGCACTGAAGCTGTGAGCATGCACCGCATGGGCGATCTCATCGTGCAGGTTGCCAGGGAAATCAGGAAACGCCTCCAGCAAAATACGCCGCGTTTCAACTGCCGCCTGGCTGGATGCCAGATGACGTTCAGGGTGATTTTTCGGCAGGTTAACCACATCATGAAAATAGCTGGCGGCCAGCACCACCATTGGATTGGCATCCGTACCCTGCATTATCTGCTGCGCCGTTTTCCATACCCGACGCAGATGCGCCACGTCATGGGCTTTATCATCCTGCGCCCAGTTTTGATTGAGCCAGGTTTCAAATCGCGATTGCCAGGTTTCAAGCGACATAGACGACATAGACTTCTCCCTATAGTTAGCTTGTTTGCAGCACTCTCAACATCTAACGCTAAGCTGCATGACACCGGCTGATGGCGATGCGCGGCTTTTCACTCTCGTCAGTGGGGTTATAAGCGAAAAATGATAACACTTTTATGACATGTAACTCGCTCTTGTTGCAAGTTGTGTAACCCCTTTAGATAAAACGAGATCCTTATCAAGTTATAGCAGTTGATTCTGCTGATGACACGTCAGCATAATCAGTGTCAGCGATATTGCGTCCCTTTGACTGACATTGCGGCGCCAATCACAGACATTTCTGGCAGTAAGTGATTGAATGTCGGCTAGTATTACATAAGTCAGAATCGCAGGCGGGTAACCACAGTGAGAAGCGCAATGATCAAATGGCCGTGGAAAGGAAACGCTGAACATCAACAATTTTCATCGCTACCCTGGCAGGAAGCGCTGGCGATCCCGCTGTTTTCCTCGCTGAGTCCGGCCGAAGCCCAGGCCCTGACGACGACAGCTCAACGCTTTCTGCAGCAAAAACGCCTGGTGCCACTACAAGATTTTGCGCTTGACGATCTGCGCAGCGCGCGCATTGCGTTGCTGTTCTGTCTGCCGGTATTAAAACTCGGCCTCGACTGGCTGGATGGCTTTCACGAAGTGATGATCTACCCTGCCCCGTTTGTGGTTGATGACGAGTGGCAGGATGATTTTGGCCTGGTGCACCGCGAACGCAGCGTGCACTCCGGCCAGAGCTGGCAACAGGGGCCAGTGGTGCTTAACTGGCTGGATATTCAGGACTCTTTCGATCTCTCTGGCTTTAACCTGATTGTGCATGAAGTGGCGCATAAGCTGGATTCGCGTGGCAGCGACCATGCCAACGGCGTACCGGCCATTCCCCTGCGCAGCGTTGCTGCCTGGGAGCAGGATCTGCATGCGGCGATGAACGCGATTCAGGATGAGATCGATCTGGTTGGTGAAAATGGCGCAACCATTGATGCTTATGCCGCCAGCGATCCGGCGGAATGCTTTGCGGTGCTCTCTGAATACTTCTTCAGTGCGCCCGAGCTGTTAAACAGTCGCTTTCCTGCTGTTTATCAGCGCTTTACACAGTTTTATCTTCAGGATCCGCTAAAGCGCCTCGAAAACTGGCAGCAGCAACCTGATAACGGCGAAACTGCTCACTAAGCGAACGCATTGCTGTAAACGCAGCCAGTTGAAAGCTAAACTGTTTTTTGCTGTTGACAGGCTTACAGCCACTCGCTAATATTCGCCCCGTTCCAACAATTCCTCTGTAGTTCAGTCGGTAGAACGGCGGACTGTTAATCCGTATGTCACTGGTTCAAGTCCAGTCAGGGGAGCCATATTTAAGAAGCCCGCTCAGGGAAACCTGAGCGGGCTTTTTGCATTTTAGCCTCTAACCCCTTCCGCTGCGGTTAACGCTGTTTATCCGCGAAAACGGCTATTGCCCCGAGGGGCAATATTGAGGAAATGGATGCGTTTAGATAGCGGAAAGAGCTGTTTTCAGCAGGTGAGTAATACTCAGGTTTTCGCTTTTCCTGCCACCGAATACAGCACCTGCTGGTTACGCGTTTTCTGAAATTCTTCCAGCGTTTCGCCGCGCATTGCCGCATAAATATGCAGATTCGATACGCCCACCACCGCGCCCAGTTTCTCCAGCAGGAAGAAACTGACGCCATACTGAATCAGTGAACGCCAGTCGAGATCGCGCAACATGGTTTGCTCATCACTGGTCAGTTTGTTTTCATCAAACATCGCCTGCTGCGCGCTCAGGAAGCGCTCACGCCAGGCGGGCTGAATCAGGCGATGCAGGAAACGGTTGATGCGCAATGCCTTCAGGCTGCGAGCCTGAGTAAATGGATAAGTCCCTTCGAGCTTTTCAACGCCCGCCATTTGCAAAGCAATTTTATCGCGCTGGCGTTGCTGAACGTCGACAGGCGCTTCACGGGATTTATTCTCCAGTACCAGTGTCGCGATACCGGTCATCGAGGGCAGATAGTAAGCATGGTGCAGTTTTTCAACGTTAGCTGACAGCGCCCCACGCATCACCAGCCACATAATCTCTTCAGAACCTTCCATGCCGCTGAGTGTGGCATATTCTGCAATCGTCATTTCAGTCAGACGCTGCGGATCGTTAACCAGCATATCGACAAACTGCTCGTCCCATTCAGGATTGTTAAAACCGCAGCGCTCGCCATGAACCTGGTGAGACACTCCACCGGTGGCGACAATCACCACTTTTAGATCTTCCGGGAAGCTTTCTGTTGCACGGCGCAGTGCCTGTCCGAGCTTATAACACCGGCGAGCGGTAGGAATCGGGAATTGCAGCACGCCAATTTGTAGCGGAACAATCTGCGCCGGCCAGCCATTTTCGTTATGCGGCATCAGCGCGGAAAGCGGTGAAAACAGGCCGTGATCCAATGGCTTGTCCATAAAAAAGGACATATCAAACTCATCGGCCATCAGGCTGGCACCAATGTGCTGTGACAATGCGGCGTGACCTTTTATTGCAGGCAGACCGCGAGCACCACCGCCTTCGTCGGCGACGCTATAGCTGTCATCGATGCCCAGCGTAAAAGCAGAATAATGGTCGAAGAAGAAGGAGGTGACGTGATCGTTAAACACATAGATCATTACGTCAGGCTTTTTCTCCTCCAGCCATTTTTGCATCGGTGCGAAGCTGTCGAAAATAGGCGACCACGCGCTATCCTGTTGCTTATTATGGTCGACGGCAAAACCAATAGTGGGAGTATGTGAAACGGCTAATCCGCCGATAATTCTGGCCATTCTGTTTACCTCAGTACTGCATTTTGTCAGGGCTGAAGGTGTTGATCCTTCAGGAATAAAGGTTCTGTGTTTAAGCGGTATATTGCCAGGTCATAACACGTCCGGCAGATAATCAGAGTCGACGGGTTTAATCATTTCGCGGCTGTGTGCCGCGCGATGCATCAAAATACTTAGCCCAGCCAGCAATGCCGGTAGCGCCAGCACCAGGAAAATCACGTTTTCACCGGAGAACAGGCCAAGCAGGATGCCGCCGGTCGAGGAACTGATAATCGCGCCCATGCGTCCGATGCCGTGCATCCAGCACACCCCGGTGGCACGGATTTCCGTCGGATAAAATGCCGGAGAAAACGCCTGCAAACCAGTTTGTGCTCCGTTAATACAGACGCCGCTGAAGAACACCAAAACCGCCAGCGTGGTCGGGCCAAAGTTGCCGATGCCCTGCAACAGCAGGCAGGCCATCCCAGCCAGATAGAAGATCGCGATGACCCGGCGCGCCATGTATTTGTCCATCAGCCCGCCGACCATCAGACCGCCAAAGGTGCCGCCCAGCTGGAACAGACCGGCGATGATGGCGGTACGCTCCAGTGAGAAGCCGCTGTTATGCATAATGGTCGGCAACCAGCCATTCAGCAGGTAGATAACAAACAGCCCCATAAAATAGGTCAGCCACAATACCAATGTGCCTCTGGCATAACCCGGCGTTAATAACTGAACTATGCTGGCTTTATGCTGAATCTCCGGCGATCGCACAGTAAATTGCGTCTCGCGCGAAAATACCCCACCCGCCCGGCGCAGCACATTTTCGATTTTTTCTTTGGCCACGTTGCGCGCCACCATATACAGGATGGATTCTGGCAGGCTGCGGATAAGCAGCGGCAACATCAGCAACGGCAAGACGCCACCGGAAAACAGCACGGATTTCCAGCCGTAGTGCGGCAGCATACCCGCCGCCACAAACCCGCCCAACCCGGACCCGATATTGAAACCGCTATACATTATGGTAATCATCAGGCTGCGGCGTCGCTCTGGCATATACTCGGCTACCAGCGTCACGGTATTCGGCATAACCGCACCAATACCCAACCCAGCCAGAAAACGCACACTTGCCATTTCCATCGGCGTGCGGGCGAACGTGCTAAGCAAGCTGAAGGATGCGAAACAGAGTATGGAAATCAACAGGATACGTTTGCGGCCAAACCGGTCGGCATAAGGCCCGGCCACCAGCGCCCCGATAGCCACGCCAAACATGGAGGCACCGAGAATCGTCCCCATCGCTCCCTGAGGCATTCCCCAGTCTTCCATCAGCGCGGGCGCGATGATGCCCATGGCAATGGCATCGTAGCCGTCAAACATAATGATGATGAAACATAGTGACAAAAGCAGCCATTGAAAGCCGGAAACCGGACGCTCATCTATCCAGGCCTTTACATCGACAATATTATTCTGACTCATGCTGTGTGTTCTCTTTTTTATTACCAGGCAGCCAAATAACCCCTTAAAACTTCGCCGTGATGATATCGCTCGATGCACGCAGAGTGATGACTTAAAACAAGTCAAAAAATACGCTAAAAAATTAACACTACGCACATTAAATAATACTGAAGCTAACCCGCACATCGCCTGACACCGGTGGGTATCAGACGTGCATTTATTTTTCCAGATTCGCAACGGTAAATTTGGCGCTAAGACTCAGCCTGGAAGTTTAAGGAATTATTTAATAAGGCCATCATTAGTTTATAATTTGAACTTAACTTTTCATTTCATTGCTATCATTAAATCATTACTTTGCCGCTATATCGCTCAGGTTAAATCAGATCGCCATAGCGACCTGATTTAACCTGGTTATCGCTGTATTCAGGAGTGTTGTTGACGGATATCGGCTCGGTAACAGAGATGTCGTGTGGCCTGGAAAATAAAGAAGCCAGCCATTGCAACAATGAAAACGATCATCCCGAAGGTCTGCGGATTATGACCAGACAGCGGACCGATAATACCGGCAATGATCGCCGCCGCGCCAATCTGCATTGCTCCCATCAGGCCAGAGGCAGAACCCGCGCAGGATGGCACAGCCGTGACCGCACCGCTGGTGCCAAGCGGCAGCAGGAATCCGTTGCCTAAGGTCATCACAGAGATGGCGGCAATCGAACCGGCGGAAAAATTGGGTGCGATCCAGGTGGTCAGGAACATCATGATCCCGCCAGCGGCAAAAATGGTGTAACCGGTCGCCAGCGCTCTGTCCAGCGTGAATCCTTTCGACATACTCCAGCGCGCAATCAGGTTGCCCGTCACATAAGTGAGCGAGAGGCTCAGATAGGTAAAGCCAATCACTTTATCGGAGACGCCCTGCTTCAGCAGCAGGAAAGGAGACTCGGCGATATACGCATAGAAAACGGCGTAGGCAATGCAGGGTACCAGCGCATAGTGCCAGAAACGACGAGACATCAGCAGATTGGTATAGCTCTGTGCGACATCGATTGCTGACAGGGGATTACGTTTGGCAGGCGGCAGCGTCTCGGGCACCACGGTCAGCGTGAGGCCCAGCAGCACGATGCCGAATAATCCGGCGAAAATAAAGCAGGCCTGCCAGCCAAAAACATTAGCGATCTGCCCACCAATCATCGGTGCCAGTGCCGGCGACATGCCGACTATCGGGAAAATGGTTAAAAAGATTTTACCGGCTTCTTCTTTTGAGAAAAGATCACCAATGATCGCCCTGCCCAGCACGATACTGGCGCTGGCACCCACCGCCTGAATCACACGCAGCGCCAGCACCTGATCGAAGCTGCGGGCAAAATTGATGGCGAAAGTCGCCACAATAAACAGTGAAGTGCCAAACACTAACAGTCGTTTGCGGCCAACGCTGTCAGACAAGGGGCCATAAATCAGCTGCATCAGCGCAACGCCGAACAGGAAATACCCCAGCATTTTCTGCCCCTGGCTCGGCGTGACATTGAATTGACGGGCAATTTCCGGCAGTGCGGGAAGAAAAATATCGCTTGAGAAAAGGCTAAGCACCAACATCATGACGACTGCGCACATCAGGAGGGAACGATTCTTTATCACTTCTTTCATGTTCTTTCTCTGTTTGAGGCCGCCGTGATGACTGAAAACCCGGCGGCATCGTTGTCTATGGAGCCAGCATTTTCAGCGGGTTGTCTAGCCAGATAGCATCCCTGCGTGCTGACGAAAGACCCATTTCGTCAAACCAGGCAAGGCTTTGACGATGCCATTCCGGCAGGTCCGGCTGGCTGGTCTGGCCAAGGTCGGAACTGTAAACCACGTTCGGAATTTCACCGAGCACCTGGCTGTAGTCTTCCCATGTCTGCCAGCCGAGCAGATAAGTAAGCGCAGTCTGCTCGATAAACAACCACTCCGCGCCAGCCAGATTAGCCAGGTCTTTAGATGACAAGCCGGTCATCGGGTTAGCCGGCTGGTTAAGCATCAGACGCGGCACGCCAATCTTGTCGGCCATCTCAATCAGCGTCAGTGTTTCTGAACGAGAAGTGTGACCACTGGAAATCACCACCGGATTATCCCGCGCCATATGCAAGATTTCGATCACTTCCTTGCGTAACGCCCCACTTTCATCGCTAATCGACACCCCCTGCGCCCGCGCATCGGCACAGTATTGATTGGATAGCGTACGATCGACCTTATTCTTATTGTGAACCGCCGTCACCGTAGGCAAATGGATAATCATTCTGCCGCTGTGCGCGGACTGCCGTTTACACAGAGACTCCTCGACACTTTTCCAGTTTGGTCCACCCGCCACCTGATTCAGCACCACTGACCCCATTACCGGCAATCCGCATAGCCTGGCGGTCTCGGCTAACGCGACACTGTCGCCAAGATGATTCTTCAATACCACGGCACCGCCGAGACTCTTGTAGATCTCTCCGGCCGAGATAACGTTATGCCGACGGATAAAAGTGTCGGGCGAAACGTGGTAATGGACATCAAGAAATGAAATCTTGCTTCGCCAGTAAGCGATAAATTCGTTATTCATATTTATACCTCTGCCAGGCTGTGAATGAAGTCTGAGACCACCTTAACCTCAGCATGACGGCTGTTTGTCAGCGCCAGACCGGACTGAATGCGCTCAAGAATTTTATCGGCCATTTCCAGCGTGGTGGCGGTGCCGCCGAGATCGTAGGTCAGCGCCTCACCAGAATTGATCACTGATGCAACCGCCTGATTAATTCGACGAGCCTCGCGGGCAAAGCCCAGATGTTCGAGCATCAGACCGATCGTGAGGAACATCGCAGACGGATTCGCTTTCCCCCTATTTGCCATACGCGGTGCGCTGCCATGAACCGGTTCGAAATAAGGCGTACCGGCACCGATATTGGCACTTGGCGCAAAGCCCAGGCCACCCATCACGCCCGCCGCGAGGTCGGAAAGAATATCGCCGTACATATTTTCGGCCACAATCACACCGAAACGCTCAGGACGCTGTACTAACCACAGTGCAACGGCATCCGCGTTATGAATTTCAGCGCGAATAGCGGGATATTCCGCCGCGATTTCCCAAAAGATATCGCTGGAAAGCTGTCCACTTTCACGCAATACATTGGGCTTATCCGCCCAGGTGACGCTGCTGTAATTATTTTTGGTCGCATATTCAAAGGCATAACGAATGATTCGCTCCAGGCCAAAGCGCGTTACGATTCGCACACTCATTGCCACATCGCCATGCCCGGAGCGGTCAATGTTGGCATGCTTAACCCAGTCGCGATATTCATCGGGAATACCGCGGCGATCCAGACCACAATAAAGACCTTCGGTATTTTCGCGTAATACGACGCAGCGGAACGGACGCTGTTCTGCTTTAAGGCTGTAAACCGGTCGAATATTGGCAAACAGCTCCAGCTTTTGGCGCATCTGAATCAATGGAGAAATATATTGGTGGTTTTTACCCTGTAGCTCAGGCAACAACTCTTTTTCAGCATCCTGTTTGCCTTTGCTGGTTATAGCTCCGAGCAGCACGGCATCGGCGTCGGTAATTTTCTGCCAGGTTTCTGCCGGAATCGGCTCAGCGCCATTTCGCCAGCACTCCCAACCAATTTGGCCAATTTCAAGGGTGACGGGGAGATTCAGTAAGTTAAAAACCGGCAGCGCGGCATGACAAACTTCTGCGCCAACGCCGTCGCCTGGCAGCACCAGTACTTTTTTCTTTAACGTGTCTTCGTGCAGGAATTTTTCGAGGCTACGCAGCGCAGCATCAGGCACGTCACGGAAAGGATGCATGCCGCACTCTGGCAGCATGACACTTTGATGATCTTTACGCGCCGGTGCCGGAACGATATTAATGGTACTGACCAGCCTGGACTGACTGCCATAAAGCCATAATGCTTTGCCACGATAATTGGCGATAATGCTGCGCGCATCTGCGGCTTGCAGCTGTTGTAATCCTGTCGCAAGCCTTTCCACGGTGCCCTGCGGTGCAACACCTTCAACTTCAGGAATGGTGTTATCGGTATCAGGGCGAATGCGCCAGAGCAGTTTTTTCAAGCCGGCTTCAGCAGAAACTTCGGTAAGTTCAATCAGTACTTCGTTCAGACTATTGCGCAGTTTGGCGTCGCAATAAGTGGGAGCCGAAATACCGACAAATGCTGGCACATAAGCAAGTTCGTCAGCCAGAAGGTGCTGGGCAATGGCACCACCGTAAGCCTGGCCAATAAGCAGATCAATCTTTGGCTCGTGTTCCCGCAGAAAGTCTGCCCACATCGCCGTGGCTTCCTGCAAATCTTTTGTGCCTTTACAGAGACCCACAGTGTCATAGACCGCCACGCTGTAACCGGCAGCGGCGAGCCAATCCAGCAGTGGCTGGCAAAAAGCACCCTGATCCCATTGTGCCATCATCGGCGAAAGCATCACCGCGCGTGGCCCATTCGGCTTACCCGACTCAACACGAATTTCATTTATGTTTAGCATCGCTAAAACCATCCCTTTTAATTTGCTGTAATGAAATGGAACCGGTTCCATTTTCAGGTTTTTTTTGTTGAATTTTGGTGTACTGAAATAACCCCATTCGCCCACGCCATCTCATTCAAGATGTTGGTGCTAAAACATAATGGTGATAAATGCCAGGCTCGGCTATACTAAAAATTGGCACATTTGAGACCAAAATTGTTGTGGACATAAGAATACTCCGATCTTTCTCCGTGGTAGGTGAACTGGAGCATATCGGGCAAGCTGCTGAAAAATTGCATATTTCTCAGTCGCCTTTAAGCAGGCAAATACAGCTGCTGGAAAATGAGCTGGGTGTCGAACTGTTTCATCGTGAAAAAAAACGTCTGCGTCTGACCTCGGAGGGAAAACACTTTCTCAGTGAAGTGCAGGCTTTTCTGAAACATCATGACCGGCTAAAAGATCGCGGTAAAAATCTGGGGAAAGGTCTCGCCGGTCGACTGGACATTGGCTATGTCGAAGCCGCCATTCATTCTCGCCTGTTGCCCGACACCCTCGCTCGTCTCGGTTGTACTTCCGACGTTGATATTCGACTTTACGGTTTCCGTTCAAAACAGCAGATTGAATGCCTGCGAGACAGAACACTGGATTTGGCGTTGTTGCACACGCCACCGGCGACCAGTGAAGAATTTGAGCAGCGGAAGGTGTTCTCTGAACCGATCGTTCTCGCCATGCCGAAAAATATGACCCTCTCCGCTCCGCAACCTGAAGATCTTGATCATCAACCCTGGATTGCCGATCAGGAAGGACTGAATCCCGCAGCGCGCGCTCGCCTGCTTAACGCCTGCGCCGCCAGTGGTTTTACGCCAAATATCAGATTAGAGGTCAGCGGCCCACTGGCGGCACTCTCCTGCGTCGAGGCCGGTCTGGGATTCACCTTTGTGCAGAAAAGCCTGGCGCGTATTAGCTCGGCTAATGTGTCGATCGTCGAGCTGCCCTGGTTCCCACTGGAAGTCTCGATTCACGCGGTGTGGAAAAGAAATGATACCAAGCCGCTGATCCAGCGCATTCTTTCGGCGCTAAAGGATTTCTGATACGTCACGCCAGGCATGGTGGCTCGACAATCAGCGCCAGCCCAACCCCGGGGCCACATGCTTCAGAATCGACTCAATAACATGCACGTTATACTCAACGCCCAGCTGGTTTGGCACCGTTAACAGTAAGGTGTCGGCCTCAGCAATGGCTTCATCCTGTGCCAGCTGTTTGATCAGCACCTCCGGTTCAGCCGCGTAGCTACGGCCGAAGATCGCCCGGGTCTGCTGATCGAGATAACCGACCTGATCTCCCTGCTGGCCGCTGTTGCCGAAATAAGCGTGATCACGCTGATCGAGTAGCGCAAAGATACTGCGACTGACCGACACGCGCGGCTGATGGCGGTGCCCTGCTTCTTTCCAGGCAGCACGATAAGCACGAATCTGGCTGGCCTGCTGAATATGAAACGGCTCGCCGGTCTCGTCATTTTTTAGCGTCGAACTTTGCAGGTTCATTCCCAGCTTTGCCGCCCACTGCGCGGTGGCATTAGAGCCCGCACCCCACCAGATGCGCTCACGCAATCCGGCAGAAAACGGCTCCACCCGCAGCAAGCCCGGCGGATTGGGGAACATCGGTTGCGGATTTGGCTCGGCAAAACCTTCGCCACGCAGGGTATCCAGCAGAACTTCCGTATGGCGACGCGCCATATCCGCCTCAGTTTCCCCCTCTGCCGGCTGGTAACCGAAGTAGCGCCAGCCATCCATCACCTGCTCGGGCGAACCACGGCTGATACCCAATTGCAGTCGCCCGCCTGAAATCAGGTCGGCAGCACTGGCGTCTTCGGCCATATACAGCGGATTTTCATAGCGCATATCAATCACGCCGGTGCCAATCTCGATACGCCGGGTTTTAGCGCCCACCGCCGCCAGCAGCGGAAACGGCGAGCTAAGCTGGCGGGCGAAATGATGCACGCGGAAATACGCCCCATCCGCGCCCAGTTCTTCTGCGGCGACGGCGAGATCAATGGATTGCAGGAGTGCATCAGCCGCCGATCGCGTCGCGGACTGTGGTGACGGGTTCCAGTGGCCAAACGAGAGAAATCCGATCTTTTTCATGGGTTAACGATCCCAGCGTTGTGCATGTGTCAGTTACAGTGACAAAAAGCGACAGTTGTTGCCAGAAAAATTAACTTCAAGCGCACATAACAGGCGCGAAGCGGTCTGCTGCCGACTGATGGTTCAGCTCAGACGCCCCTTAAGCCAAAAAATAAAGCCCCGGCAAAGGGGCTGATAATTTAATTTATCTGACCTGTTACAACATCTTTGGAGGTTTGATTATCAATAATATGATATTCAACATGCGTCAGCAAACCCTGCACATTATTTCTGACCACGCCGTTTTCTTTTTGCGGCGTCCAGTTATCCAGTGCCACATACAGCACCTGGAACATTCTGAAACTGCCCGCAGAGAATACTTTACTCCATTCGCGCGCCTGGTTTTCATCGGCGGGAATGCTGGTGCAGCTTAATAACACATTATCTTTCGGCACCACGACAGAATAATTTCCGTTGGCATTAGTCAGATTAAATCCGCGCCACGCCGCTCTGTCATTTTTCTCACAACCCATTCCCGACTCAACGGTAAATAATTTTTTGTCAAAGTCATACTTTTCCGGATAATAGAAGCCGCTTTTAGTATAACTTTTAACAAACACCGCATCATCAGGGACATCCGCCGGGCGGTCGGTCAGATAAGACTCAACATATTTAATATATTGGATATCTTTATATTTTTCTGCTTCTGACAGCAGCCGTGGAAGTTCTGATTTGAGTAAATCTTGTTTGGTGAACGGGTCATTCGTCTGACGATATTTTTCCGATAACAGACTCATTTTTTCATCGTCAGTCATCTGCGGATTATGTGCGATATAAGCCAGTTGCAGTTGTTCAGCCGTTGCATAACTGTAGCGGTTTAGCGGAATATCCTTAACCGCTTTCACTTTTGCAGCCCGTTCAGCCTGTTGCTGAGCGGCTTGTCGACGCTCTTCGCCAAACATAAACTCATCAAATGCCGTCTGCTCCTGAGTTGGCTCACCCTCGGCACTGTTGGCTACGTTCATTTGATGCGGAATGGCGACGATATACAGCTGACTTTTATCTTCAGGCTTTTTCCCAATGGTCGCGGTGAATTCGTCACTGACCTTTTTGCCTTTCGTCAGTACCGGAGAAGCCGTCCAGGAGAACACGCAACCTTTAACGTCAGGATTATTAAATTCGCCGGGGAAAGTGCTTTGCGGTTTGCCATCAGGTTGATAAGTAAACCGGATATGGTTCTGCTGGACAAAATCGTCGAAGCCTTTAAAGAAACCGCGCTGTTTTTCTGGCAGGTTATTAAATAAGTCTTTTGTCAGGCTTTCGGTCGCCTGAGAAATAATCTGTGGATTCTCGCAGGATAAAGAATCCACAGATTTACCACCATCACAGCCAGACAACAAAACAGCCATCGCTGCCGCCGTCAAAGAAATCTTCGTCTTGTTCATTAATGTCTACTCATGGTTAATGCAGGCGGGTTCAGCAAAGCTGAACCCGCCATTAATGCCAGGAAGGCGAATTACATTGCCTGCCAACCCTTATTGGTTTTGACCAGCATGATTCTGGCTTCCTGAGGTTCAGAGATCCCCTTAACGTCCGCAAAGGCTTTTTTATCTACCCAGCCTGGAATACCGTCAAGTTTCCATGTGTAGGTCACCTGGGTCATTTTCTGTGCGCCGCCGTCATTCGGTTCGGTCCAGACTTTGACCTCATCAACGGCTTTGTGGCCGACACAAACTCCCTTGGTTTTATCCCAGAACGAGACATCCTGACCTTTCTCGGTCAGTTGCAGCACATTAACCCGGCTCCAGCCGCTGGTATCCTGAGAAATCGCTAACAGCCCCTGGTTCTGTAGTCCTTTTAAAATCGCATCGCTGTTGCTAAGGCCACCGATATTAAAGCCTGCATTAACCCGCACCGGGAATGAGACATTATTATCCTGCAACGAGTAGCAGATGTCTGACTGATTAATTTTGGCGTTAATGGCATCTTCGATATCTCCTTTAGAAATATCACCACAACCGGCCAGCAGCAGAGAAACACCAACAGCTAAAACAACCTTTTTCATCCCTATAATCCTTAATAACTGAATAAAAATGCCATTTTTGCGCGTCTTCCTTCTGTCGTCCCGGCGTAAACGCACGCCATCTGCGCAGCACAGGTTCAGGAAGTGGATGCAATGAGTGATAAGTATCCTTTCATTTCATCCCTGAGCGAATGACATTTATTTCATTAAAATTTTGAATATGTTATTACTAAGACAAATCGTTTTATTTCGCGATAACACACTAAACGACCTGACCAGTCGCTATTTTTCCTCTATTTCATCGCCTCGTCATATCGTTTATCTATTAATTAAATCAGATAATAATAGGTTGAATCTATTAATTTTATCAATGAATTCAATTAATTTTGCTTAACTATAGTCGTGTAGAGGATTGCGCTGAGTAACAAAGCCCGATGATTGAAATCAAAAAATAAATACCGTATAACAGGCTGCTCCGAGGGGTGTCCTGTCATGGGCTGAGATGGCGTAAGCCGAACCCTTTGAACCTGATCTGGGTCATGCCAGCGAAGGGACGGGTTGGTAGTCTGCACTTGCCATTCAGCTCATCGCGCCCGGATCTCCACACACTTTTGGGGGTCCCATGTTTACCACTATGTTTGACACCGGTCTCTATGGCCGACTGCGCCAGCAGGCAGGCAGCCACTGGCAGAACTATGTTGCCCATCCCTTTATCCAGCAGCTGGCCGTCGGGACGCTGGATGAAAGCGCGTTTCGCCGCTATCTGACGCAGGATTATCTGTTTCTTATCCACTTCGCCCGCGCCTGGGCCTTGCTGGTGTATAAAATGCGCACCCTGCCCGATATTCGTGCGGCCGCTGCATCCCTTGAGGCAATCGTTTCAGAACTGCCGCTGCATATCAGCTACTGCGCAGACTGGGGTCTTAGCGAAGCTGAAATGGCCGCGCAGCCCGAGGCGATGGAAACCATCAACTACACCCGCTATGTGCTGGATATTGGTCAGTCGGGCGATGCGCTGGATCTGCTGGTGGCGCTAATGCCCTGCGTCGCGGGTTATGCGGAAATCGGCCTGCGCCTGCTGGACGATCCGGCCACGGCGATGGTCGGAAATCCCTACGCCCGCTGGATTGCTAACTATGGCGATAGCGACTACCTGACGGGGGTACAGAGCGCACTTGACCTGCTGGAGCGCACCGGTCAACAGCGCGGTGCGGAAAGCCGCTTCGGGAGTTTGTCGACCATCTTCACCACCGCCACCCAGCTTGAAGCGGCATTCTGGCAGATGGGGCTGAATGCCCCGGTGAAGCCATGAAGAAATCATCACTCTCAGCGCCAGCCGGAATTCAGGTGCGCAACCTGACGCTGCATTTCGGCAAGCAGGTCATTTTCGACTCACTCAGTTTCGATATCGACAGCGGCAGTTTTGTCGCGTTGCTCGGTGCCAGTGGCGTCGGTAAAACCAGCCTGTTGCGGATCATTGCCGGGCTGGCATCGCCCACTTCCGGCACGGTCTGCGGCAGCGACGGGCAACCGCTGACCGGTCGTATCGCATGGATGGGGCAACAAGATCTGCTTTATCCCTGGCTGACGGTAGCGGAAAATATCACGCTCGCCCCACGGCTGCGCGGCGAAAAAGTCGACCAGCCGTGGGCCGACTCACTGCTGGAACGTGTCGGACTGGCAGGTAAGCAGGCGCTGCTACCTGCGGCACTGTCGGGCGGAATGCGTCAGCGCGTTGCCATTGCCCGCACGCTGTATCAGCGTCAGCCGATTGTGCTGATGGATGAGCCCTTCTCTGCTCTCGACACCGTTACCCGTGCGAAGGTTCAGGCACTGGCGTCAGAGCTGCTGAGCGACCATACCGTGCTGTTGATTACTCACGATCCGATGGAAGCCTGCCGCCTCAGTCATCGCCTGATGACGCTTTCCGGCCACCCGGCACAGATTACCAATACGCAGGTGATTGCCGGTACGCCGCCCCGTGCGCCTGACGATCCTCATCTGCTCTACAGTCAGGGAAAATTATTGCAGCAACTGATGAGTGCCGAAGCATGAAGAGACTGACGGTATTCGCCGGTTTTATGCTGCTGTGGTGGCTGATCACTTTTTCCGCTATTCCCGCTTTTCTGCTGCCCTCACCGGTGGCAGTGGCGCAGGCGTTTTGGAATGGCCACGCCTTCTTGCTGCACCATACGCTAATTACCGCGACAGAAATGCTGTGCGGCCTGCTATTGGGCGTTCTGCTTGGCGCGCTGCTGGCGCTGGCGATGATTTATTCCCCGCGAGTGCAACGCTGGCTGATGCCGGTGGTGGTGACCAGTCAGGCGATACCGGTTTTTGCGCTGGCTCCCCTGCTGGTGCTGTGGTTCGGCTTTGGTATCAGCGCCAAAGTGGCGATGGCAGTGCTGGTGATCTTCTTTCCGGTGGTTTCAACCTTTTATGACGGCCTGCGGCAGGTCAATGGCGATTATCTCGATCTGGCCCGCACCATGGGTGCCTCACGCTGGGCGCAGTTGCGCCATGTGCGGCTGATGGCGGCACTACCAGCCTTTGGTTCAGGGCTCCGTATGGCGGCGGTCATCGCCCCGATCGGTGCGATTATTGGTGAATGGGTCGGCTCAGCAGAAGGTCTGGGCTATCTGATGCTTAATGCCAATGCGCGCATGCAAACCGATCTCTGTTTTGCCGCACTGTTTATCCTGGTCGTTTTGACCGTCTTACTGTGGAAAACGGTGGATGTCCTGGTTCGTCGCCTGGTGTTCTGGGCACCAGAACCCCCCTCATCTTCAATATAAAAGGCCCTATGATGAAAAAAAGCATATTTGCGTTGATGCTCAGTGCCGTAATGGCAGCCAATGCCAGCGCCGCCGAGAAAATTACCCTGGTGCTCGACTGGTATATCAACCCGGATCACGCGCCGATTATGGTCGCCGAGCAAATTGGCGCCTTTAAACAACAAGGGCTGGAGGTCAACATTGTGCCGCCTTCCGACCCGGCACTGCCACCACGGCTGGTGGCGGCCGGACAAGCCGATCTCGCCATTACCTATCAGCCACAATTGCACTTTTTTGCCGACCAGGGTTTACCGCTGATGCGCGTCGGCACCTTAATTAACACGCCGCTGAATACGCTGATTGCGCTGGATAAAAACATCCGCTCACCGGCCGATTTGAAAGGGAAGAAAGTTGGATATTCGGTTAGCGGCATTGAGGAAGCCACGGTCGCCACTATGCTGCATCATGAAAAGCTCAGGGCGGATGATATCAAACTGATTAACGTGAATTTCCAGCTAACCAGCGCGCTGATGGCGGGTCAGGTGGATGCCATTATTGGAGGTTATCGCAATATTGAAGCACTGGAACTGGCGTTGCACGGCAAACAGCCCGTGGTGTTTAATGTTGAGGATTATGGCGTTCCGGCATACGACGAACTGATTATTGTTGCCAATAAAGCCGCCGTCAATCAGCCTAAAATCAAGAAATTTCTCGCGGCACTGAAGCAAGGTAATGACTACTTGCAGGCGCATCCTGAGGAGAGCTGGAACCGCTTCGCCGCCAGCCACGCGGAACTGAATACCGAGCTGAACCGACTGGCGTGGCAAAAAACATTGCCATTATTTGCCAGCGATCCGGCTAAGCTGGATCGCGCACGCTACCAGGCCTATGAGCAATTTCTTTTCGATCACCAACTGATCAAAAAGATCACTCCGGTCAGCGAGTATGCCACTGAACTGAAGTGATCGTCAGCCGAAGCCGGGGGAACTGCCCCCGGCTCTGCCACGTCAGAAATCGGTATTATTAATATCGATAACAAAACGGTACTTCACATCGCCTTTCAGCATGCGGGCAAAGGCATCTTCAATCTGATTGCCTTTAATCAGTTCGATATCCGCGGTGATATTGTGCTGACCACAGAAATCCAGCACTTCCTGCGTCTCGCGGATACTGCCGATTGAGGTTCCGCTAATGCTCAGACGGCGGAACACCATTGGCGTGACATCCGGTGCCGGATGGCGGCTGTCGGGAATCCCCACCAGTACCAGATGACCGTTGGTTTTTAACGTACTCAGATACGCATCCAGATCGTGTGGAGCCGCCACGCAATCCAGAATCAGATCGAGGGTATTTGCCGCGTCGGCCATCTGTTTTGCATCGGTCGAGACCACCACGGATTTCGCGCCCAGACGGATGGCGTCCGCGCCTTTCTGCGGAGACGTGGTAAACAGCGTCACCTCAGCACCCAATGCGCTGGCCAGTTTGACCGCCATATGGCCGAGGCCACCCAGTCCTACCACGCCGACTTTATCACCGGCTTTCACATTCCAGTGACGCAGCGGCGACCAGACGGTAACGCCAGCACACAGCAACGGAGCCACGCCGCTCAGCTCAAGGTTTTCAGGCACGGACACCACAAATTTGCTGTCCACCACGATACCTTCCGCGTAACCACCCCAGGTGGTGCCGCCGGTATAGCGATCCTGGCCGTTATAAGTCGGGGTAAAGCCCGCTTCGCAATACTGCTCTTCCGCGCCCGCACAGGCCGCGCAGTGGCCGCAGGAGTCGACCATCACCCCCACACCCACCAGATCGCCGGCTTTAAAGCGGCTGACCTGATGACCGGTTTCGCGCACCCGGCCCACAATCTCATGGCCCGGCAGCATCGGGTACTGGCTGACGCCCCATTCATTACGCGCCAGATGCAGATCCGAATGGCAGACACCGCAATAGAGAATATCGATGCGAACGTCATCAGGTTGAACATCACGCGCGTCAACGCTGGCTGGCGCGAGCGGTAAATGTGCCGCGCTGGCAACAATGCCTTTAATTTTCATAGGATCATCCAGATTGTGTCGGTTGCACCTGTTATCACAGGCCATGTCAGAGGGCGGCCACTATAGACAAAAGGGGTTAATATTGGTAGTAGTTACCCTTTTGGGACATAGGTACCAAAAGGTGACCATATGCCAGTAATCGTTGACGGCAAAATGATGTTTTACGCGGATTCCGAACCGCGTCGTTTAATGGAATTGTTCTCGGTAAAGTGGACCACCATGGTGATTCATGCGCTGTATCACTGGCCGGGCGGAAAATGCCGTACCGGCGAATTGCAGCGCAGCCTTGATGGCATATCAAAGAAAATGCTGGTGCAATCGCTACGTGAAGTCGAGCGGCGTGGACTGGTCAAACGCAATGTTTTTAATGTCGTACCGCCGAAAGTGGAGTACGAATTAACTGAACTGGGCCGCACCTTCGCCGAACCCATTGAGCTGATGTATCAATGGGGGCTGGATAATCAGGCCGCGCTGGATGCCATGGAAGCCGCCTGTCAGCAGAATCGGTCATTGTAGCGGCGGGGTTAGCGCTGTGCCTTAGCCATAATTTTGCGAAATTCCGGGCAGTCGAGATGGTCGCTGGCCGGGCAGCTGGCAACATGTCGTAAACCGTCGCGCACCTTCATTAACCGCTTAATGGTGCGATCGATCTCACTGGCTTTATTGCTAAGCAGCACACGATCAATCACCATTTCCCCCTGCGCGGTAAACATCGCGGCAATATCATCCAGGGTAAAACCTGCGGTGCGACCCAGCGCAATCAGCGCCAGTTTTTGCAGCACCGCGACGTGATATTGCCGCCGCAAACCGTGGCGACCCGTCGGCTGGATCAGCCCTTTCTTCTCGTAAAAACGCAGCGTCGAGGGTCTGACGCCTGCACGCTGAGCCACCTCAGCAATATCGAGTTCTTTCATGCTTGACTTGAAGTTCACTTTAGGTTGCACAATGCCGCTCAGCTTATCATCTTACCCTGTACGGAGCGTAACGCATGTTATCTGAGGTCATTATTCGTCTGTCGCTGATCGGTATCGGTGCCACGCTGTTAATGGATGGCGGGTCACTGCTGCAAAAACATCTGCTCGGCATTCCGCCGCTGAATTATGCCCTGCCAGGCCGCTGGATTTTGTCGATGTTTCGCGGCCAGTTTGTCCACCGCACTATTTTGCAAACGCCGCCAGTCAAAGGCGAGCGCACGATCGGCTGGCTGTTTCATTATCTTACCGGCATGGTATTTGCCGTCATTCCGTTGCTGCTGGCCGGTGCGGAATGGCTGGATCAGCCGGGTTTACTGACCGGGTTACTTGCCGGGCTGCTGACCTGCGCCGCCCCTTTCCTGATTATGCAGCCGGCGTTTGGCTTTGGTGTGGCGGCAGCTAACGCGCCGAACCCCGCGCGCGCCAGACTACTCAGCTTACTGACGCATAGCGTATTTGGCCTCGGTCTGTTTCTGGCGGCGCAGCTGACTAAACTGGTGTGACGCAGTGATATACTCACGGCAAAAGCGCATAAGGAGATTTTTATGAACGGTCTTACGGTTACAGAAGCACTGGATAAACTGGAAGCGATGTACGATGCGGCGGTTAATGCATTACGTGATGCAATTACCACGTATATTGCCGATGGCTCGCTGCCTGCGGCCGATCAACGTGCGGCTGGCCTGTTTGTTTACCCGCAAATCCGTGTCAGCTGGGAAGGCAGTGCCGCCGATCATCACTTATCCCGCGCTTTTGGTCGCTTTACCCGCCCTGGCTGTTACACCACCACCGTCACCCGACCGGCGCTGTTTCGTGCCTATTTACAGCAACAGCTGGAAATGCTGAGCGGCGAATATCCGATTACCCTTAAAGTAGAGCCGTCACAGCAGGAGATTCCGTTTCCTTATGTGATTGACGGTTCCCGGCTGATGCTGGATCGCAGTATGAGCGCCGGTATCGCCCGGCATTTCCCGACCACCGAGCTGTCGCAGATTGGCGATGAAAATGCTGATGGCACCTTTCATCCCTCCGATACCTTACCGCTTTCCCACTTTGATGCGCTGCGCAGTGATTTCTCCCTCGCGCGCCTGAAACACTATACCGGCACGCCGGTAGAGCACTTCCAGTCGTGGGTGCTGTTTACCAATTATACCCGCTATGTGGATGAGTTTGTGCGCTGGGCTTGCGAACAGATTGCGGATGCGGATTCGCCGTATCAGGCGCTCTCCTGCGCCGGTAATATTGTGATTACCGCAGAAACCCGCGATCCGCAGCAGACCATTTCCGATCTGGCGTGGAAAAATCATCAGATGCCCGCCTGGCACCTGATTGCTGAACAGGGTCAGGGAATTACGCTGGTGAATATTGGCGTTGGCCCGTCGAACGCCAAGACCATTTGCGACCATCTGGCGGTACTGCGGCCGCATGCGTGGCTGATGATCGGCCACTGTGGCGGCCTGCGTGAAAGTCAGACGATTGGCGACTATGTGCTGGCGCATGCCTATCTGCGCGACGATCACGTGCTGGATGCGGTGCTGCCGCCGGATATTCCGATTCCCAGCATTGCGGAAGTTCAACGTGCGCTGTTCGACGCCACCAAAATTGTCAGCGCCATGCCGGGTGAAAAGGTTAAACAGCGGTTGCGTACCGGTACGGTGGTCACCACTGACGATCGTAACTGGGAATTACGCTACTCGGCGTCGGCGCTGCGTTTTAACCTCAGTCGGGCGGTAGCGGTGGATATGGAAAGCGCCACTATCGCGGCGCAGGGATATCGCTTTCGCGTGCCTTACGGCACACTGCTGTGCGTTTCGGATAAACCGTTGCATGGTGAAATCAAACTGCCCGGTCAGGCGAACCGCTTTTACGAAGGGGCGATTTCGGAACATCTGCAAATCGGTATTTGCGCCATCGATCTGCTGCGTGCCGAAGGCGACCGCCTGCATTCCCGTAAGCTGCGTACCTTTAATGAGCCGCCGTTCCGCTAAAGATAACCGTTGGGGCGGCGTTATCACCGCCCCAACACAATCCCTTTACTACCAGCTATAACTCGCTGACGCCACGATACTGCGACCGCTGCCGTAGAAGCAGGCCGAGGTGTTGCTACAGGATGAAACATAGTGTTTATCGCTGAGGTTATTCACATTCAACTGTAATGTCGTGCCCTTCAGCGCCGAGGAGATGGCACCCAGCTGGTACTTCGCCATCGCATCATACAGCGTGTAATGCGCCACATTAAACCCACCCTCGGAGTCACCCGGTGTGGTGCCGGTATAACGCACACCGGTGCCCAGCGTCAGTCCGTTCAGTGCCCCTTCCAGGAAGCTGTAACTTCCCCAGGCCGATGCGGCGTGACGGGGAACCGAAGCAATTGCCTGCCCTTCCTGTAGCGGGTTACTGCTGGCTTTGGTCACCGCATCGGTATAAGTGTACGCCGCCATTACCGCGATTTCCGGCGTCAGCTGGCTGCGTAACTCCGTTTCAACACCTTGCGATTTCACCTTGCCAATCTGCTCGAAGTAACCAAGAACGCTGTTGTACTGGCTGATATTTTTCTGCGTCAGATCAAACGCCGAGAGCGTCAGCACCGTATCCTGCCCCGGAGGCTGGAACTTCACCCCCACTTCCGTCTGTTCGCCGGTAGTGGGCGCAAACGGATCGCTGCCCGGCGCACCAATACTGAGGTTAGGTTCAAACGAGGTGCTGTAGCTGATATACGGCGACAGGCCATTATCAAAGGCGTACAGTAATCCGGCGCGACCGGTTAGCTTGTTGTCATTTTGCTGGCGGCGGGTATTGTCGGTGCGATCCTGAGTACGCACTTCTGACCAGTCATTACGGCCCGACAACAGCAGATTCCACTGATTCCACTCCAGTTGATCCTGTAAATAGATCCCGACTTGATCCAGCTTCTTACGGCTACTGGTGGCAAGGCTTAACTGGCTTTCGTCTACGCTGACAGGCTGCGGACGCGTCCAGTCCAGGTTGTATTTATCGCTGCTCTCGCGCCATAACTTGCTGTCGAGGTCGCTCCATTTATAGTCCAGACCGGCCAGCAGCGTATGCTGCACCGCGCCGGTGTCAAACAGCGCTTTAAACTGGTTGTCAATGCCCAGCTCTTTCGACTCAATTTTATCATGCTGTGGACGACGGCCAATGGTGGTCGGTGCGCCGCTCACGCCGCTGGTAAACACCAGATATTTGTAGGATTCGCTCATGGTGCTGTAACGGAAATTCTGCTGGAACGACAGCGCCTCATTAAAGTTATGCTCAAAAATATAACCTAATGAAGTTTGTTCACGCTTCGCCTGATTAAAGCTCGGGTCGCTGACATTAAAGTCGTAAGGGATATAGCTGCCATTACCCGGCACCACGGTGCCGACATACGGCAGGAAGTTACGGTAACCGGCCTTTGGCTCGTTGGTGTAGCTGGTCAGCAGCGTAATACTGGTATCGTCATTCGGTAACCAGGTGATGGCCGGCGCAATCGCCATGCGCTGCTGCTTATTATCCTTAACGAACTCATGTCTGGTGCTGGCGATACCATTCAGTCGGTAAAACAGCGAGTAGTCATCATTCAGCGCGCCGCCAAAATCAAATGCCGCTTCGGCCAGATGCTGATTACCACTGCTGAACTGCACTTTATGGATACTCTCTGCCGTCGGGCGCTTGCTGGTCATGCTGATCAGCCCACCGGGATTCACCTGGCCATACAGCACCGATGCCGGGCCATGCACCATCTCCACCCGCTCCAGCAACCAGGGATCAACCTGCCCGGCCGCCCCCGCCTGGCCGGATAAACCGTAGCTCAGACCGTCGAGAAACTTCGGCGCATAGCGAAAGCCACGGCTGATTACTTCATCATTACGGTTGGAGTTACCCCGGTAGTTGGTGAGCACGCCGCTGGTATAGCTCAGCGCATCGGATACCGACGGTGCCGCCTGATCGTCCATCTGCTGGCGGGTGATAACCGAGATCGATTGCGGCGTTTTTCTGAGTGCCGTTGGCGTTTTGGTGCCTGAAGCACTCTCTTTCGCCACGATGCCTTTTAGTGGTGCGGTGACACTCTCCCCGGACTCGGCTGTGACGAGCAGCGTGTTTTCGCTGGCCGCCATGCTGTGTGCAACCGGCATCACCAGCAAGGTTGAAGTCAGCAATACTCTGATAGCCGGTTCTTTGACTGGCTGTTTTTTATTTCGGTCGGACATGATGTTAATCCCTGTCAGCACTGCCTGATGAAAATACCCAGTTATATCCATAACCCCTTGCCACAGAGGGAAAATACTCACTCAGTTGAGGTCGGCGCTGATGCTATTGCAAATGTAAATAATTCTCAATGACATTTGCATTAGTAGTTCTTAAGATAGATATTATCAACAACGCGTCAGGTTCTGTGACGCACGCTAATGGAGGATAAGGTGAGCATTAACCCGATTAAGCCAGTGCAACCTGAGGGTACAGCGGCTGGTTTACTGGCAGCGGCAGACGCCGGTCAGCCGCAGTGGTGGCAACAGCTGGCACAACTGGGCACACCGCTAATTGAACCGGCAGGCAATAGTGAAGTGAAAATGAACTATTTCTGGCGTGACCCGACCGGAACGGCACAACAATCCGCCATTGTGCGGGTGTATATTGATATTAATGGCATCACCGACCATCACAGCCGCACGCCGCAAAGCTTGCAGCGACTGGCCGGAACCGATATCTGGTACTGGTCAACCACCGTCGATGCGCGCTGGCGCGGCAGTTATAGCCTGATACCGATCGATGCCAGCCAGTTGCCACCGGCTTTCAGCGCGGATGATAATCTCGCCAGTCAGCAGCAGCGCGAATGGTGGATATCGCTGTTTCCGCTGGCGATCGCCGACCCGCTGAATCCGCTGCGCAGCTATTTTAACAGCCGTGGTCAGCCGCTCTCTGCCGCGCATATGCCGGCTGCACCGCCGCAAACTGGCTGGCTGGCGTGGGATCATCACCGTGAAGCGCCGGTTGATACTAGCCGTCTGCAACAATTCAACTGGCACAGCTCACGGCTGGATAATCAGCGCCGCATCTGGCTGTATAGCAGCGGCGAAACCGCGCAGCCTGCCACGCGCCCGCTGGTGATTCTGCTCGACGGGCAAAACTGGGCGCAAGGTATTCCACTGTTTTCGGTAATTGAGCAGCAGACGGCTGCAGGATTACTGCCGGCTGCCTGTTGGTTATTTATTGATGTTATTGATATGGCTCACCGCGAACAGGAACTGCCCTGTAACCCCGAATTCTGGCAGGCGATACAGCAGGAGTTACTGCCCGAGGCGCGTCGCCGGGCGGCATTCACCGAAGATCCCCAACACACGGTGGTGGCCGGTCAGAGCTACGGCGGTCTGGCGGCGATGTATGCCGGTCTGCACTGGCCGCAGCGCTTTGGCCGGGTGCTCAGTCAGTCGGGATCGTTCTGGTGGCCGGAGGTAAAATTTGTCACTCAGTCGGCGCAACGCGACAGCTATCAGCCAGGCTGGCTGACCAGACAGGTCGACGAGCATCACGTGGCCGCCGCCACCCTGACTATTTTCCTGGAATATGGCGACCGCGAACCAAGTATCGGCTTTGTTAATCAACAGATGCTGCGGGCCTTAACCGCCGCCGGACATCGTATCGAACAGCGCGAATTTATCGGCGGTCACGACTCCCTTTGCTGGCGCGGTGGCCTGCTCGACGGATTACAACGGTTGTTGAACGCAGAGTAACCGGCGACGCCCCTTCCCGTTCAGTCCGGCGAAGGGGCATGAAAACGCCCGCAGGGCACAATCATTGGCGTATGTGACACCGGATCGTCAATCACAATACAGGCCATGCCAAATACGCGCTCAACCAGTTCCGCACTGATGATGTCCGCCGGTTTGCCCTGCGCAATAATCTCGCCGCTGCGCATCACAATCAGATGGTCGGCATAGCGACAGGCCTGATTCAGATCGTGCAGCACCGCAATCAGCGTATGGCCCGCCTGCTGATTCAACTCACGAAACAGATCCAGCAACTCGATTTGATGCGCAATATCCAGCCAGGTGGTCGGCTCATCCAGCAGTAACAGCGGGGTTTGCTGCGCCAGTACCATCGCCACCCAGACCCGCTGACGCTGGCCGCCCGACAGCTCATCGACACTGCGATCCGCAAGCTGTTCGACATTTGTCGCGCGCATTGCCGCGCTGACCGCCTGCTGATCCGCTTCGCTCCACTGCTTTAACAAACTCTGGTGTGGATAACGACCCCGCGCCACCAGTTCAGCCACGCTAATCCCTTCCGGCACGATGGCATGTTGCGGCAGCAGGCCAAGCTGACGCGCCAGCGCTTTGGTGCCCAGTTGATGAATATCTTTGCCGTCAAGCAGCACCTGTCCGGCACGTGGCTTCAGCAGACGACAGAGCGCCCGCAGCAGCGTCGACTTGCCGCAGGCGTTCGGGCCGATAATCACCGTAAACTGATTATCGGGAATATTGACGCTCAGCTCACTGGCAATCACTTTTTGCTCATACGCCAGCGTCAGTTGCGCTGCCTGCAAACGACTTTTAACCAAAGATTTCATACTTAGCGACGAGCCTCACGAATCAACAACCAAATCAGATACAGCCCACCAATGCTGACAGTCACCGCGCCAACCGGCAGCTGTACACCGTCGAAGCTGTGTTGTGCCGTCAGGTCGGCAGCCAAAAGTAACAGTGCGCCGGTGGTGGCGGCAGAAAACAGCGGCACCGAGCTGGCGCGCGTCAGGCGGCGGGCAATCTGCGGTGCCGCCAGTGCAATAAAGGATATTGGTCCGGCGCTGGCGGTCGCGACGGCGGTGAGGATAATGCCAAACAGCATCAACCACAGGCGGCTGGCTTCAGCATTCACTCCCAGCGCACGCGCGCTGTCGTCGCCCATTTCCATCAGTTGCAGCCGCTTACCCATTAACAGCACCGCCAGCATGGTCAGCGGGATGCACAGCAGCGCCGGTTGCCCTTTGGCCCAGGTCATACCGTTCAGTGAGCCCGCCCCCCACAGCGCCGCATTCATCGCGCTCTCCAGCGAGCCGGTGATAATCAGCCAGGTATTAAACGCCGACAGCAGCGCCGCAATGCCCAGACCGACAATAATCAGACGAAATCCGGCAATGCCGTCACGCCACGCCAGCAGATAAACCAGTGCGGCAGCCGCAATCCCGCCCACCAGCGCCCCGCTGGCAATCTGATAGTAACTGCCGTTCAGCAGGATAATCGTCACCAGCGCACCGGTATAAGCACCGGTATTAAAGCCCACCACATCCGGGCTCCCCAGCGGATTACGAATGACCGACTGGAAAATCGCCCCGCTGACGCCAAGACCGGCACCCAGTACCAGCGCCAGCACAATGCGCGGCGCACGCCACTGGGTCACCACGGTCACCATGCCGCGCGCGCCCTCGCCGTGCAATGCCTGCCACACCTGCTGCGGCGACAGATGTAAGCTGCCGTAGCAGAGCGCAAACAACGCCAGTAACAGCGCCAGCATTAACAGTACGCCGTTAGTCAACAGTACGCGTAATGACATCCTGGTATTGATAAAACCACGGGCATTTCCCAATTGCAGTGTCCTGGCAACCACCCTGTTCTCCTTAATGTTTACGCTGGCGCACCAGCCAAATCAGCACCGGTGCACCAATAAAGGCGGTGACAATGGAGACCCGCAGCTCACCCGGCACCAGCAGACGCCCGACAATATCCGCCACCAGCAGCAGTATGGGTGCCATCAGTAACGACGCGCCAAGCACCCAGCGCTGGTCTGAACCGACCCACCAGCGCGCCACGTGAGGCACCATCAGGCCGACAAAGCCAATCGGCCCGACCAGCGCAGTGGCAGAACCGCACATCATCATGACCGCCAGTACCGCCATCAGCCGCACCAGCAGCACATGCGTACCAAGGGCAGCCGCCATCTCTTCGCCCATACTCAGCGTATTCAGTGCACGCGCCGACAGCAGCGCCAGCAGACAACCGCCAATAATCGCCGGAGCGACAAAGGTCATATTGCTTAGTGAACGGATATCCAGCGTACCGGCTTGCCAGATCCGCATCTGATCGAAAGTTTGCGGATTCAGCAGCGCCAGCGAGGAGGTCATACCGCTCAGCACCGCGCTCAGCGCCACGCCGGCTAACGTCAGACGCACCGGGTTTACCCGCCCGCCGCCGAGTGAACCGATCAGCCAGACGGCAATACTGGCAATCAGCGCGCCACTCCAGGCAAAACCCAGCCAGCCCAGCACCCCGGTCACGCCAAACAGACTGATGCCGAGGGCAATGGCAAAACTGGCTCCGGCATTGACGCCTAAAATTCCCGGATCGGCCAGTGGATTGCGCGTCAGCGCCTGGATCACCGCCCCGGCTCCGCCCAGCGCCAGGCCGGCCAGAATCCCGGCGAGAGTACGCGGCAGGCGCGACTGCATGACAATTACGCTGTCGGCATTGTCCAGCTGACCGCGCAGACTGTACCAGATATCAGCGGGGGCAATGGTTTTCGCCCCTGACAGTAAACTCAGCAAGCTGACGACTGCCAGCAGCAGCAGCAGGCCGCCGACAATCGTCAGCTGACGGCGCAGGCTACTGGCGGCCAAAATGACGCTCGATGCTGTTTAACATATTGCTGGCACTGTAGTAATCCAGCCGGAAGGTATCCGGCCCCATGGCATACACGCGCTGCTGCTGTACCGCGTCCAGATGTTGCAGGAAAGGGTTGGCACTGACCTCTTTTACCGTGCGGTCGTCAGCGGAAAACAGCAGCAGCGTGTTGCCATTCAGACCGCTGGCCATATTCTCCCCCGACAACTGGATAATATCGTTACGTTTTCCCATACTGGTTTGCGGCGTGACGCTGTCAGGCAGCGTGGCAAGGGTAAAGCCGAGTTCGGATAATAATTTCCCCTGCGCGGAAGCGTCGGTCCACAGATTGACGCCGCGTCCATCCTGATAATAAACCAGGGCGGAAACCGGCTGCGGCGGTAAGTTAATGGCCTGTTTGACGGCCGCCACCCGCTGCCCGAAGCCATCGATACGGCGTTGCGCGTCAGCTTCATGGCCCGTGGCTTTTCCCAGCAATTGCGCCAGCTGCTGCCAGCTTTTATCGCCGTAATCAATCACCAGCGTTGGGGCTATCGCTGATAACTGATCGTAGAGTTTCAGCGCCGAGTCACCGCCGGTGGCGGCAATCACGATCAAATCCGGCACTTCGGCGGCGATTGCCTCTGCGTTTGGCTCCGTGATATACAGGGATTTCAGATGGCGCGCTTTGGCTTCCTGACTCCACTGGGTGAAAAAGCCCTGCTCATCCGCTACTGTGCTGTTACGGCTGGTGGAACCGGAGGCGATAACCGGCGCATCGATGGCCAGCAGTGTACCGGTCAGCGTGACGCTGGTTGAGACAATGCGGGCTGGCGGATGCGCCAGCGTCACTGGTCCTCTGGCGGTAATCAGCGTGCGCGGCCAGCCACTTTCTGCGGCGGTTTGTGTCTGAGGTAATGAAGGATCCGTCGGGCTGAAATCACAGCCGGTCAACGTCAGCAGCAACGGCATGGCAAATAACAGTGAGAGTCTGGATAACAAAATTTTCATTTATTAGCGAAATTTATGTAAATGCGTATCATTATCATACAGATAAACTGACTGAATTGAAATGTGTTTACCGCCCCATGCGGGCTGACTGGCGGTTCTGCGGGCAGGCTAAAAGGACTTTTCGTGCTCTGACTGATAAATAGATTGATTATTATGCGCTCCTTAACCATCCTTTAACCACTCCCCCTGAATTTTCTGATCTTGCTGGTACTCACTTGCTAAAGCTGCCCACAATTTTGCTGCGTGCTGTTCAACGCACGGCATGGTATCCGAAACGGCATTCCTACCGTGTTCTGCTAAAGCGTGAGATTACCCCGCTGGCGGTACCGATCTTCTTTGAAAATCTGTGCGTCTTGCTGATGGGCGTGCTCAGTACCTTTCTGGTCAGCCGGTTAGGTAAGGAAGCGATGGCCGCCGTCGGACTGGCCGAAAGCTTCAGTATGGTGATTATCGCTTTTATTGCCGCGGTCGATCTTGGCACCACGGTGGTTGTGGCATTCAGTCTGGGTAAACGCAATCGCAAGCGCGCCCGTGCCGCCACCCGGCAATCACTAGTGCTGATGACGCTGGCTTCGGTACTGCTGGCGCTGGTTATCGAATTTTCCGGGCAGTCGATTATCAATATCATTGCCGGTCCCGCCGCTCCGGAAGTCAAAGAGCTGGCGCTGACCTACTTACGCATCACCGTCTGGAGCTATCCGGCCGCCGCCATCGCGCTGATTGGCTGCGGTGCGCTGCGCGGAGCGGGCAATACCAAAATGCCGATGCTAATCAACGGCGGCATGAATATCCTGAATATTATTATCAGTAGCGTACTGATCTACGGCTGTTTTTCCTGGTCCGGGCTGGGGTTTATCGGTGCCGGAATTGGCCTGACGCTGTCACGCTATATCGGTGCGGCAGCGGTGATTTATGTGTTGATGATCGGTTTTAACCCGGCGCTAAAAATCACCCTCAGCAGTTACTTTCGCCGCATGGATATTCCGATCCTGCGCGAAGTGTTAAGTATTGGCCTGCCCGCCAGTATCGAGTCGGTGCTGTTTAACGGCGGCAAACTGTTAACTCAGGTGTTTGTGGCGGGTATGGGCACCAACGTTATCGCCGGTAACTTTATCGCCTTCTCGATTGCCTCGCTGATTAACTTGCCGGGAAACTCGCTAGGCTCCGCTTCGACGATTATTGTCGGCACCCGGCTGGGCAAAAACCAAATCGGCCAGTCGGAGCGTCAGCTTAAACATATCTTTTGGTTATCGACCATTGGACTCTGCATGCTGGCACTGCTTTCTGTCCCGCTGGCGGGCGTGCTGGCCTCGTTCTATACCAACGAAGAAGATGTGATTGAGGTGGTGAAGATGCTGGTATGGCTGAACGCCGCGTTTATGCCGATCTGGGCCGCCTCCTGGGTACTTCCTGCCGGGCTGAAAGGCGCACGCGACGCGCGCTTTACCATGTGGGTCTCGATTCTCAGTATGTGGGGATGCCGTATCGTCGCCGGTTATACGCTGGGGATTGTTTTTGGCTTTGGTGTGGTCGGTATCTGGCTGGGCATGTTCCTCGACTGGATAGTGCGCGGTCTGTTTTTCTGGTGGCGTCTGGTCAGTGGCCGTTGGTTATGGAAGTACCGCAACGTGTCGGCTGAAAAGTAACCTCTGGCGACACAGTCAGCGTGAGGGTTGCCGTCTGGAGGTGTGGAAAATGCGCAGAATACGCACTTCATTGTCAACGATAAGATAAACCAGAATAAACGGGAAATGAGGGATAACCAGTTTACGCTGGTTCGTTGCCTTGCCGGCAACCGCACCGGCATGGGGGTTATCGATAAGTATTGCCGCCACGCGGGTAAATTTCTCATCAGCCGCCAAGGCAACCGGCGATCCCGCCTGCCTGGCAAGCCAGCTAAAAATTGCTTCCCGGTCAATGGCTGCCCGGCTTTCCCAACGAACCTGAGTCATAGGTCTCCTTTTAACGCCTTAGCTTTCAGCACGTCCATGCGCGTTTTCATTTCGTCATCACTGATGAAATGGGTTATCTGGTTTTCATGATATTCAAACGCTTCAGCAATCGCGTTTTCCAGCCAGCGATCCTGTTCCATGCTTTGCATCTCCTGTTCTTCGGCAGCCAGTTGCTCAACCCGCTGACGAACCAGTTTAGTCAGGTCGGTATTTTTACGTTCTGCTGCCTGCATCGCCAGACGCTTGGTGGTCTCATCAATGCGAAAATGGATATTTGACATGCTGATTACTCCAACGTGTTGTCATTTGTGTAGTCAGTATGCCAGTGCGGTTCAATACTGTCACCATTCTCTGCTGCGTAAAATCAATCTGCGCCAAATTTGCGGCAGATGCCGAAAAAATGCTTCTTACGCGCAGCGGCATTACCGTTACTGCGCTAGTTAATAACCCATTGCTGAACAGGCTGCATCCGGTGATAAGCCTGATTGACAGCGACCGAAAGTTTGATTACCGTCAGAATATATTTAACCAGAATCAATTCGAATTATTATTCGGGCGCTTTCCCGCATGCGCAATAATATAAAAACCCATCATTACGCGATAATTTATTAATTTAAAATAAATATGATTAATCACTCGCCATAAGGACAGGCAAATGACCCATCGTTACCCGATTATTTATATTCGTGGTTTTACCATGACCGAAGCCGAGAGAAATAAAACCGTTGCCGATCCATTCTGTGGTTTTAATTACGGCTCGACTCTCTATCGCGCGGCGGAAAGCAAGCAGCAGCGCGCAGATAAATTCTTTTTTGAATCACCGCTGGTCAGGCTGAGTACTGAATATCAGTATCAGCCGGTTTATCACAATGGTGATGATATTGTTGATGCTGGCTGGCAAGGAAAACCGGATGAAGACGGCAATATCATCCCAGGCATCCCCGCTGCTTCAATTATTATTTATCGCTATTATGACGACGACTCAACGTTTTTGGGTGACGGTAATTCACGCTCCATTAGCGAATATGCGGCGGGTCTCAATGCACTGATCCTGCGGGTCAAACAACTGGTGCTGCAATATCCCTGCGCAGAGGGTTCATTGATGCGGGACAGTGATTTCCGCTGCTATCTGGTGGCGTATTCGATGGGAGGGCTGATAGCACGTGCTTTTCTGCAAAGTACCGAGCAGAGTTTTCATCAGGCGCAGCAAGCGGTCGCCAAACTGTTTACCTATGCCACACCCCACAACGGCATTGATATTCTGGGGATGAATGTCCCCGGCTGGTTAACCGCTGGCCAGATGAATACCTTTAATCGCGCAAAGATGAGGCAGTACCTTAATCTGCAAACGCTCTCACCGCACTTTGACCATCGTGTTGACCTGATCCCCGAATCCGCGCTGCCGGCCGATCGGATTTTTTGTATGATTGGCACCAATCGCAGCGATTACGAACCTTTGCAGGGCATGCTGCGCAATTTTGTCGGCCATGGCAGTGACGGGCTGGTATTAATCGATAATGCCTCACTGTGGGGAGTGAAAGAGGATAACATGCCGGTTCAGGTGGCGACGGCCTATGCTTTCCGTTCTCACTCGGGCTATTTCGGCATTGTTAATTCTGAAGAGGCGTATCAAAACCTGGTGCGTTTTCTGTTTGGTGATGTGCGGGTTGATGTCTGGGCTGATATTCATACGGTTACGTTACCGCCAGCCATCGAGCCACAAGCGGCAAAAGTCTCCGGGCTGTATCAGTTTGAGTTTCGCGCCGCACCCAAGGGCAAGCGCTGGTTTCTTACCCGGCGCGCCTCGGTGGAAGACTCCCCGGCCTGTCGCAGTCATGCGCAATTAACCGCAACCAACCACTCCGATCGGCAAGTCTATCTGTCGAGCCTGTTTTTATCCAGACACGGCAAAGTCGACCAGGTTACCCGTGATCTTTGCTACTCAATGACCTTCTCCGCCAAAGTGCCGGATTACAAAATTGAGCGAAAATTCTGGTCTGACGGGCATCACGAAGGAGCCGATCTGTTTCGCGACATGGCCATTATTACCCTCACGCCACCGCCACGACGGGACGGCATCGGCGACTGGACGGTAAAATACGGCTGGTCAGAGAATCCGACTGAGTATCAGCACACTCTCAATTTTCATATAGCCAACGATCGTCATGAATTGCGCCTGCCGTTTGAAAATAGCGCCAGGCCGGGAATTCGCGGGGCAATACGAATGATTGTCCGTCCATGGTCGTAAGCGGTTAACTGCTGGCGACCCGCTCTCTGAGTCGCAGAACCTATACCAGCAGCCGATCATTATTGATGATGATGCGCCAGTTCTCTCGCCGGTGGTAGCATCTGGTGCAGACCATCGGCAACCCGTTCGCGTATCGCTTTGTCATGGAAAATGCCGACAATCGCTGCGCCGCGATCGCGCGCTTCTTCAATGAGCCTCACGACCGCCGCACTGTTATTGCTGTCGAGCGACGCGGTCGGGTCATCCAGCAGTAAAATCGGATAGTCAGCGATAAACCCGCGCGCGATATTCACCCGCTGTTGTTCGCCGCCGGAGAAGGTCGAGGGTGCCAGCGCCCATAAGCGCTCCGGTACATTAAGACGCGTCAGTAAATGACGTGCGCGTGCCTCACAAATGGCGCGTTCGACACCGCGCTCCAGCAATGGCTGCATCACCACTTCAAAGGCAGAAATGTGGGGAGCGACGCGTAATAACGGACTGACCCAGCCAAGAGTTTCACGGCGTACCGCAAGGATCTGACGCGCCGGGGCATTCACCAGATCGATCCACTGCTGTTGATGGCGCAGCCAGATATGGCCACTTTCCGGCTGATAATTGGCATACAGCAAGCGCAGTAAGGTCGATTTACCGCTGCCGGATTGACCATCGAGCACCACACATTCTCCGGCATTTACGCTAAAACTGGCATCACGCAATACCGGCAACACCGCCCCTTGCTGATTATGTAACACAAAGGTTTTACTCAGATTTTCGACGCGAAGTTGGCTATTCATTGCATGTTCCCTTATCAGCTTAAAACCGACGACACCCACAGTTGGGTATACGGGTGGTGCGGATCGTCCAGCACCCGATCGGTGAGCCCGCTCTCCACCACGCGCCCCTGCTTCATCACCAACAGCCGGTGAGCCAGTAAGCGCACCACCGCGAGATCATCGCTGGCTATCACCACCGCCAGATCCAGCTCGCGCACCAGCTCGATCAGGCGCGACTGTACTGACATATCCAGCCCGTCGATTGGCTCATCGATAAACACCAGCCGCGGATGTTGATGCGCCAGGCTCCATTCACTGCGCAGCAAGTGACGGCGCTCACTTTCACTCAGACCATACAGTTCGTTGCCCTGATAAAGAATGCTGCCCTGCTGCGGCTTCAGCCGGGTAGAGATCGCCTGCAGCAAGCTGGTTTTCCCCGCCCCGGACTCGCCGACAATGCCGAGGACTTCTCCCGGAAACAGCTCAAATGAGACGTGCTCAAAGCCCTTGCCAGGCGCCCAGAGATGCGTCAGGTTGTTAACCGCAAGCAGCGGTTGTTCACTTTTCATCACGGGTATCCTGTCGCTGACAGGCATTGGCGACAGCCATCAGCACACCTCAACTTGCGTGGTGTGCGGCAAGGCCATCATCGCTTCACCACAGGTAAAGATCAGGTCGATAGGTTGTGGAAATACCTGCGCCCGCTGACGCAGAAACGCCAGCAATTTTTCCGGCAGCTGCGGGGCGATGGCGCGGGTTTCCCTCAGGCCGGGGCCGCGAAGGCGTAGCGTCAGCCCACCATTCAGCGACGGCACTTCAAAAATCACCGTGGTGCTTTTTTCCGGCGACAGATTGTCGCCAGCAGCAAAATGCTGCGGGTCAATATCCGATCGGGCATGCAACAGGGCAACGGGCGCCTGATACCTGTCGGTCACCGGTGCGCCGGTGTGAAAACGCAGGTTAGCCAGCAGTGTTTCGTTGTACAGTGCCTTATCCAGCCACAGCGGGGTTTCGCGATCGACCAGCGTCAGTAACACCACCGTCGCCGCAGGTGAAATCGATCCCCAACCGTGTTGCAGTGGCAGAGATACCATCACGCCCGGCTCGCTCATGGCTTTCAGTATGCGGCGAAAGGCGTGCTGCGCGTCGGCAACCGGATGGTTAAAACTTGCCAGTAAAGTCATTCATTATCTCCGCGCATCAGGGTGAGGAAATCGACGCAGCTGGCTGTTAGCGTTTCCATTTAATGCTCCATTGTCAGCTCAATCATGTCGGCGCGCGTCAGGCTGACGGAGTATTCCGCCATCTCGCCGCTCGCCATTTCGTTCAGCGTGCGTACGCATAACAGCGCGGCCTGCAAGCTGGTTTCCAGCAGCTTGCTCTCTTTAGCCTGTGCACGACGGGCGCTGATACGGGTCTGACGACGCGTCAGTGACTGATTAAGATGTTGTTGAATAAATTGATGCAGTGAGCCGCTGTGGAAATGCTGTAGTTGCGGCCACCACGTGAGGTGGGGAATAAAATGGTTTATCAGACATACCGGCACGCCGTTCGCCCGACGCAGAGTGCGCAGATGAATTACGCTGTCGCCCTCCTGACAGCCCAGCGCAGCAGCCACATCGCTGCTGGCCGGACGCAGTACCGCCAGCAGACGCTCACTGGTCGGGTGGCTGCCTTGCTCCATCAGGTTCTGACTGAAGTGTGTCCGGGCGTGCAGCGGATAATCCCACGGGCGCATCAGCACCAGGATGCCGACGCCGTGACGACGCTGTAATAATCCCTTGCTAACCAGCTCATCTACCGCCCGACGCAGGGTATGACGATTCACCGCATAACGCGTCGCCAGCTGCTGTTCCGACGGCAAATAGTCACCGCAGCGATAGCCTTTGCGCAGCTCCTCTTCAAGCTGAGTGGCAACCGCCTGATAGACAGTGGTCGGATGTCTGGACAAGTTCATCATTGGCATAACCTCCGTAACGCGAAGCTGACGACATACGAGGATCAGAAATTTTTACTGGCCAGGGATTCTGGCGTGCCATTACCTTGCCGTGGGGGTGTGACAGAGAGGTTAAAGAGAGATTACGCGCAGATGAATTTGGCAATGTCTGACGCAAACTGCCCTTGCGTCAGCATTGACTCCTTCCGCCATTTGGCTATTATTTACTATGTCAAATGGCAGCAATACGAGGCCCAATGAAAACCTACACTCCCCCTGCAAAAAGAGAGAAGCCCACCAGTTTATGGGTGGCCGCTAATCTGCCGAATGCCTCTGGTCCTGAGCTACGCTGCATGATGTCACGCGGCCTCAACATTGGTGTTATCGATAATATTCGCGATATCGTTGGTTTTAAAAAAGAGGAATTCCTCACCACGCTGGGGCTGAGCGCACGCAGCATTGCCCGGCGTAAAGATCGCCTGTCGCCCGGCGAGAGTGAATCCATTACTCGTTACGTCACGGCTTTTGATCTGGCGCTGGCGATGTTTGGTAACGATTATCATAAAACCATCAGCTGGATGGATACTCCGGCCAGAGTACTTGGCGGCGAAACACCGAATCAGGCGATGAAAACCGAAACCGGCGCCCGCGATGTAATGAGCCTGATTGAAGGCATCAAACATGGCGTCGTGATGTGATTTTATATCGATTTTGCCAGAAGCAATGGATAACCACCGCCTGGAGCGGAGTCGGCGCGGTAAATAACAGCGTGGCGCGCTGGAATAATCTCGGCACCCCGATGGTGTATCTCGCCAGCTCGGTTTCGCTGGCGATGCTCGAAATTCTGGTCCATGTCCAGGATGAATCGATTCTGTCGCTGTATCAGTTGATGAGCATTGAGGTGCCGGATTCGTTGATTGTCAAGCTTAACCCGGGCGATTTGCCAAAAAACTGGAACGCCGAAGTGCCAGGTCGGGAAACCAAAGAGATTGGCAGTGAGTGGTTCAGTGGCGGCTCCAGCGTGGCCATGATGGTGCCCTCAGCGATTGTGCCGATGGAATACAATGTGCTGCTCAACAATGAACATCCTGATTTCGCCGCCTGCCTGCCATCGGTAAAAATGCTTAATTTTTCCTTTGATGCGCGCTTAATATAGCGCGGGAAGCCAACACTTAGTCCAGCGCTTCACATACCACTTCGCAAAACCAGCGCACGCCAGCAGGGATCACATTATCATTAAAATCATACGCAGAGTGATGTAGCGGTCGGCTGTCGCCGGAACCTGGCCACAAATAAGCGCCAGGCGTTTCCTACAACATATTCCGGACGTTTTTTTCGCTGCTATGGGTAACAGGGTCAAAAAACGAAAAAAGCAGGGGTGGTTAATCCCCTGCCTTATTCAAGTTCCATCTTCCCTTACGGGCGTCCGGTCAGTTGCTTGATGGCAACGATAATCTGCAATGTCACGTGAATTATCTTCAACGCCACAAGGATAGTTGTCAGACTTATCACTTAGCTGCCTCCTTATCAGGAGAGAGCCACACGGCATAACTGCTTTTGGGCTACCCATTATGGCGTGTACCAGTAGTTAGCAGGTACAAGCAGCACTCTTTTGGGTGGAAGCAAACCGGCCAGCACCACCTGTGTCCGGTCGGGATTTAAAACCTACGCGACTAAGCCCAAATCCCCTTCTGAGAGGCCACAATAACTTATAACTGATAACGGGGGTGATTATAAATCCACCTTCCAACCGCCGCAACAGTTGCATTATTGACCATTTCGTTAATTAGCAGTAAGATTGACCACAGTTAGCAGGTACAAGCAGCACCGTTGTTGAAAGCAGTCACCAACCGTTCAACAACAGAAAAACAACTCGGCTTACCAGGCCGGGTTTTTTTTCGCCTTACTTTCGCCCTTCATCCTATTCGTTCAACTCCTGACTACTTCAGGATCATCAAGTTCGCTAAAACCGCCGTTCTGTAAAATTGTCTTTTATCATCTGTCTTAACATGTTGTTATAAATCTTTGTCACTCTGTACTTAAGTGAAAAAATGGACGATCGCTCCTGCAGAACTGTCAAAGCCCTTTATGAAAAACATAGTGCGGCTTTTGAACAGTTACGGCCAACAAACCTGGTTGAAAAAGCCTGGCTGGACAGATTTATCACTAACATCAAGCCGGAAGGACACATTCTGGACATCGGTTGCGGCAACGCAACACCGATTGCCGAGTACCTGCTCAGCCAGGGATTCAGCGTGACAGGCGTTGATTCATCTCCATCCATGATCGCCCGATGCAAAGCAAAATTTCCGCAACAAGCGTGGTTAATCGCGGATATGCGGGAACTGAATCTGGGCATTAAATTTGATGGCATTCTTGCCTGGGACAGTTTTTTCCATCTCCCCCGCGCTGATCAACGTCAGATGTTCAGGATTTTTTCTGCTCATGCCCAGGCCGGGGCGGCTCTGATGTTCAACACTGGCACCAGTGATGGTGAAGCTATCGGCAAGTTTGAAGGCGAGCCTCTTTATCACGCAAGTCTGGCACCTGATGAATATACATTGTTAATGCAGAACTCCGGCTTCCAGGTAATCCAACAGATTGTTGAGGATCCGCAATGTGGCGGCCGCACGGTCTGGCTGGCCGGTACAAACCCGTGAGGTCAACAATGCCAATTCTGACTGTTTCTCAGGCAGAGAAACCCACCCTGCATCTTGTATGCGGAAAAATTGCATCAGGAAAATCGACGCTTTCAGCCAGGCTGGCAACGGTTCCCGGCACGGTACTAATAAGTGAAGATCAGTGGCTCGCTGCCCTCTATGCGGACGAAATGCAGTCTGTAGCCGATTATGTTCGTTGCTCATCAAAGCTAAAAGACGCAATAAAGCCGCACCTGATTTCATTACTCACCGCAGGCATCTCTGTTGTGCTGGATTTTCCGGCAAATACCCAGGCAAACCGGGAATGGATGATGAGTATTATCAACGAATCAGGTGCCAATAATTGCCTGCATTATCTCAGGGTGTCCGATGAAATATGTAAATCCCGTTTGCAAGCCCGCAATGCAGCAGGCTCACATGACTTTTCCGCAACGGATGAGCAGTTTGAGCTGATAACTCGTTATTTTAATCAGCCACGCGCCGACGAGGGTTTTCATATTATTGAGTACCGCTAAATCATCTTTCCGGGTGTGATACCGCCCGGAAAAACCTGATGTTATAGAATTCGACATTGTTTATATTGAAATGTCGTGGTCCCAGCTGCCGGACGTCTCTTTTCGGGAACCCTGCAATATGGTCATTATTTCTACTTTAAAACTTCAAATCCTGTGGCAGAAGCAGCCGTCAATCCAGACTAAACCGGCTCCCACAGGGCCGTTAAACGACTGCTGAAAGTCAGTGCCGAAAGAAGTGATATTGATGATATGACCGCGATCGGCTTTACGAAGGGTTGACAAGCTGTTCAAAAAGGACAGTCGCCGCTGAGCATAGCTCTATTGGAGCAAATAACTCAGGAAGATAACGATGAGAACGGTAGAATTCTTGCTAAACACGCTTGAACCCGGAACTGGCCACGATTTCCACAGAATAATGAAAGCGTTATATAACCCGTATTCCATTCCCGTCATTGTCAACCTGAAAACCGTCAGACCATCCGATTAATCAGCCCATCGCCTGAGTCATTAAGCCAAACACCTGTGTGCCACCTGCGACGGGCTGCCACGGTGTTCCTTTCACCATAATGGTCGGTGCATCCACCGCCACTAATCCCTGTGCGCTTAGCCACTCGCCCAGCCCTGAAACGGCATCGGTATCAATACGCACAAACTGGCCGGACAGGTCGCTCAGTGACTGACTTACCAGCAGGATCGCCTGTGGCAAGCTGTGGGCAATAATCGGGCCGATGGAATAACCATGGCCAAAGCGACGGACGCAGGCGAACCCAGCGATGTCGCCATCCTGTTCCAGTACCCGCACCCGCTCGGCGTGGCTGAGCAGTTCGGCAATAAGCTGTGGCCGGTACTGACCGTGCGCCTGATGATCGAGCAGGGTCAGCCGTTCAGCATCATTAGCTTGTGCATCACGCAGCTGTTGCCCGGCGGCGGGCAGTTCGGCGATGATACCGCCCAGTTCGCGGCACTGATGTTGCTGAACCTTGCCGATCGCGACAAATCCCAGTTTTTCATACAGCCCTTTGCCCGCTTCGGTCGCGTGCAACCGCACATTACTGTCGGCCAGCGTATCCAGCACCGACTGCATCAGCTGTTGACCAATGCCTTTGCCCTGCGCCGCATCAGCCACAATCACCAGCCCCAATGTGGCGTAGTCGCGGCCCCAGCGCCAGCACAGCGCGGTGCCGATCAGCTCGCCATCCCGTTCCGCGGCTACCCCTTCCCCCAGTTGCAGCGCCTGCTGCCAGTCGGCACGCCGATGCGGCCATTTCAGCTGCTGAGTCAGGACAAATGCCTGATCGAGATCGCCCTCATTCATTACCCGAAGTTGTATGCTCATCACGGCTCCTTACATCATGCCTGGCGTATCAAGGCCCGACCTATCCACCAGACGCGAATAACGGTACGGACGAGGATCGACAATCGGTTGCTTATTCATCATCAGATCGGCGGCCAGACGTCCCGCCCCCGGCCCGATACCAAAACCGTGACCGCTGTAGCCTGCCGAGATCACTAAGCCTGGCAGTTGCGGCACGGTGGAAATCACCGGAATCGCATCCGGCGCACTGTCGATCATCCCGCCCCATGCCTGCACCATGCGAAGATTGCCCAACGCCGGATACTCGTTACGCATCGCGTTAATGCCTTCCTGTACCATGGCGAAATCGGCTTGCGGATCGAGAATACGGACTTTCTCAAACGGTGAAATAGCGTCAAATTGCCAGCGTACCAGCGCTTCCGGCCCGCGTAAAAACGGCGCAAGCCCAAGACGGAGGGTGAGATTTTTGCGGCGCGCTTTGAATGTCGGATAAAACTGGCGCGCGTAGCGTAAACCTTGCGCTCCCGGCTCCAGACGCCCGCGCCCGGACACCGACACCGTGTAACTGCCATCCAGTTGCGGACGGCAGGCAAAGGCAGGCGTATACAGTGGCATGGTAATCGCCTGCTCAATCGGCGCGGTGCGAAACGCGGTGCCAATCACATTACCCAGCGGCAGATCGATGCCATGGCGACGACAGAACATCGACGTCCAGGCTCCACCGGCGCAAATCACGCTGGCGGTTTTGATCAGTCCACGTTCGGTCCAGACGCCGCTGACCCGACCAGCAGAAATATCCAGCCCGCGCACCGCACACTGCTGAATCACACTGGCTCCCAGACGCTGCGCGGCAATGGCTAAACCCGGTGCCGCCAGCGAGGGTTCGGCATGACCATCGGTCGGTGACGAGACGCCGCCCAGCCAGTCAGTGGTGCTGCCTGGCGTCATCGCTTTCGCCTGTTCAGCATTCAGGATTTCACTACGAATGTCGTAGCTTTTTGCCATTTTTCCCCAGTTATCCCAGGCATCAATTTCACTCTGGTTGCGCGTGGCGTACACCAGCCCGGTACGGCGGAAGCCCAGCTCTTCACCGGTCTCGCGGCCAAGTTCTTCCCAGCGGCGCATGGCATAAATAATCAGCGGCAGTTCACGTTCATCACGGTTCTGTTGACGACACCAGCCCCAGTTGCGGCTGGACTGCTCGCCAGCAATCAGCCCCTTTTCCAGCAGCAGCACGCTGACGCCTTGCTTCGCCAGCTCATAAGCCGCAGCGGCACCGGCGATCCCGCCGCCGATCACCACAACCTCTGCGGATTCAGGAAAATGCGTGCTGTCCTGTACATATCGAATCGGTGCTGGCATTCGGTGTGTTACCTCATGATCAGATTTTTTGTATGAATGGCGATGTTGGTCGTCAACATAATATGACCATTTACTGCTGAATCGCCACAACAACACCGACGTAAGTATCGCGGCGAGAGAGATTTTAACCAGGTGACGGGGTGTTGATAGCAACAGACGGGCGGCCAGAATGCCGCCCGTGGGAACGGAAAATTAAATCTGGAAATCGATGACTGGCGCTTCTTCATCCTCTAATGACAACGCCTGGCGCTTAATCTCTTCCAGCGACAGGTTAGCATTACATAACTCAAGGAATTGCCAGACGTAATTACGTTGCAGCTGGCCGCGTTTCAGCCCCAGCCAGACGGTATTGGATTCAAACAGATGTTTCGCTTCCAGCCGCGTCAGCCTGGAATGCTGATCCAGCTGGCAAGCCTGATCGGCCAGCACGCCGACGCCAAGCCCCAGTTCGACATAGGTTTTCACCACATCAGAATCCTGCGCACTCAGCACGATATCCGATTTTAAACCTGCGGCGTGGAAGGCGCGATCAACACGCGAACGGCCTGTAATCCCCTGACGATAAGTGATCAGCGGATAGCGACTCAGCGCCGCCAGCGTCACCGGTTGCTGCTGTTCCAGTTCATGACCCTTCGGCACCAGCAAGGCATGATGCCAGCTAAACCAGGGAAATGCCGCCAGCGCCGGATTATTTACCACCTGCTCACTGGCAATACCGACATCCGCCTCACCGGCCACCAGCATCGCCACAATTTCCTGCGGTGAACCCTGATTCAGTTCCAGCCGCACATTGGGATACAGTGCACGGAACGCTTTAATCACGCGCGGCAGGCTGTAGCGTGCCTGAGTGTGGGTGGTGGCAATGGTCAGCACGCCGCTGGATTCATTGGTAAACACATCCGCCAGACGACGCACTTTACCCGCTTCATCCAGAATACGCTCGGCAATGGTGAGTAACGCTTTACCCGGCTCGGTCATGCCTAACAGGCGCTTACCGCGACGAATAAAGATTTCCACGCCCAGTTCATCTTCCAGATCGCGTATATGTCGGCTGACGCCAGATTGTGAGGTGAACAGCGCATTAGCGACTTCGGTGAGGTTAAATTCGCAACGGGCGGCTTCTTTGATAATTTTAAGTTGCTGGAAATTCACGCGCTTTCCCCCTCTGTTATTTGTTAAGTTGCCTTTATGTTAAGGAGGCAAATTGATAGCAACAAATAATAAAAAAGGGTTTCTTATGCGATTTAGTGATAAGGCTTGCGCCGCTTCCCTGCGCGCCCGGCTGCTGGTGAAGCATTTGATTAGCTGACTAACATCAGGCCACATTCTTCCAGCTGCGGTTTATTCAGTAGTGACAGCAGGATATTTTTCACTGCCTGTGCCGACGGAGACAGCGGCAGTCGTGCAGAGATATTCAGTGACAACGGCAGATTCAGTGACGGGCTGGTGATCCGCGCCATCCACGCATTCGTGGCGCTGACCAGCGCACGCGCCGCCGATTCGGGAAGTACCGTTACGCCCATCCCGCTGGAGATCGCCGCACTCAGCGTGGCGATGGATTCAATTTCGCCGATAATCCGCGCACTGAGGCGGCGCAATGAAAAGGCTTCATCAACCCGTTTACGAACCGCACTGTAGTCGCGAGGCAGAAAAAGATTCATTTGCGCCACATCGGCCAGATCGATGCTGGATCCCGGACAAGGCGTCGCCCCGACCAGATACAGCTCCTCTTTCATCAGTGGCATACTGGTGATGCCGGCCGTCGGCGCACGGTCATAAAGTACCGCCATATCCAGCTGACCATTCAGCACTTTTTCGTTAAGGGATGCGCCGCTGTTTTCATGTAAATAGACCAGCACATCAGGAAACTGCTCGCGCACCGTTTGCAACAGTGGCATCGTCAGCGATGACGCTGCCGTACCGGGAGCCAGTCCGATAGAAACCTGGCCATTCAGCGCCTGTCCGGCGTTGATGACCGCCGTTTGTGCCTGCTCACACTGGCGCAAAATCGTACGTGCATGGGCATAAAGAATTTTGCCCGCCTCGGTCGGCGTGACGCCGCGCTTGGTGCGGATCAATAACTGCTGATCCAGTTCATTTTCCAGCGTCGCCACCTGCTGACTAAGCGCAGGCTGTGCAATATGCAACACTTCTGCCGCCTGAGTCAGGCTGCCGATATCGACGATTTTCACGAAATATTTCAGTCGTCTTAAGTTCATTTTGCCCCCGTTGCGAATCTCTGAATGCCTGATTTCGGCCGTTGCTAACAGATTGCAATTTACAGGCCAGTTTTTTTAGCCGAAGCCGTCAGAAAATAGCGGCGGCCGCTAAACGCCGGTAAAATAAGAGAATCTGATTACCTCCGAAGAGGTAATCAGTATCAGTAATACTCTACCGGGCAGAGCAGTCAGGCAGGACGCACTATTCTGGTGCGCGAAATGCGTTAGTGATGTGCAATACTAGTACGCTAAGTCACTATGACTCATTGCAGGCAATGTGAACCCGCTCAGTGTGCAACAGCCTATAACCAATTATCTTTTCTTACGGTTACGGTGCATATCAATGGAAACTGCCGCCACAATAATGATGCCTTTAATAATATCCTGCACATAGGCATCAACACCGACAAAGGTGAAACCGCTCTTAATCAGCCCGAGAATCACCGCGCCGATCAGCGTGCCGGTGATACGACCCACGCCACCCATCAGGCTGCTGCCGCCAATAACCGCCGCGGCAATCGCGTCGAGTTCGTAGGACATACCCATGCTCGACTGGCCGCTGCTGACGCGTGCCGCCAGCACCACGCCCGCCAGCCCTGCCAGGCCACCGGCAATGGTATATACGATCACCAGATACTTATTAACGTTGATACCGGAAACTTTGGCTGAGGTCATATTACCGCCAATGGCGTAAACATATTTGCCGTAGCGGGTATGCTTCAGGGCGATATGAAATATCACTGCGACCACCAGAAAAATGATCACCGGCATCGCGCCCTGCCCGATGGCGGTAAAACCATCAGAGAGGAAACTGATCGGATTCCCCTGCGTATAGTATTGCGCCAGGCCGCGAGCCGAGACCATCATCCCCAGGGTGGCAATAAAAGGGGGAATACCGGTTTTAGTAATTAAAAATCCGTTAAAAACGCCGCACACCAGCCCGACCCCAATCCCGGCGACAATCGGCACCACCGCTGGCAGGTTAACCAGTGACGGGAACATCGGTGACAGACTGTCGGAGGTTTGCGCCAGACTGGCCGCCACCACCGCGCTCAGTGCAATCAACGAGCCGGATGAAAGGTCGATGCCGGTGGTGATAATCACCTGCGTCACCCCGACGGCTATAATTCCGATAATCGCCACCTGCAACACGATTAACACCAACCGGTTAGGGTTCAGCAAAAACGACTGGTCGCGCACATACCAACCGGCGATTTCAAAAATCAGTGCAATACCAAGCATCACCACAAAGATGCCGGTATCTTTCGGCATTTTGCTTTTTAAATTGCCGAACAGCGAACCGCGTTCCGCTGGCTGCTGCTGAGAGCTGACTTTTACGTTACTCATAATTTTTCCTTACGCCTCACTCGGATGCCAGCGACATAATGGTTTCCTGATCGGCGTTCTCTTTATCGAGGATGCCGGTTATACGACCTTCATGCATCACCATGACCCGGTCGCTCATGCCGAGAATTTCCGGCAGTTCCGACGACACCATAATGATGGCGACACCGCGGTTCGCCAGTTCACTGATCAGACGGTAAATCTCAGCTTTGGCACCGACATCAATGCCGCGCGTTGGCTCATCGAGAATCAGGATTTTCGGTTGTGCCAGCAGCCAGCGAGCAATCAACACTTTCTGCTGATTACCGCCGCTGAGGTTATTGATAATTTGATCCATGGTGGGGGTTTTAATATTGAGCCGCCGAATCTGCTCCATACAATCTTTCGCCATCTGCACGTGGCTGACAAAACCGGCTTTGGCGCTGTATTCCGGCATATTGACGATGCTCATATTCTCCATCACCGACAACACCAGAAACAGCCCGGACTTTTTGCGATCCTCAGTCAGAAACGCCAGCCCTTTCTCTATCGCCACTGAGGGAGAATCGATTTTAGTCGGCACGCCATCAATGAGCACTTCACCGCTGTCAAAAGCGGTCATGCCAAACAGGCTCTCCATCACTTCGCTGCGCCCGGCACCGACCAGCCCGGCGACACCCAGAATCTCGCCGCGCCGCACGCTGAAGCTGATATCGTGAAACTTATCTTTCTGCGTCAGGTTGCGCACCGTCAGCACTTCTTCACCGATATCGTTATTAAATTTCGGAAACAGCTGAGTAAGCTCCCGCCCGACCATTTGGGTGATCAGCGACTGACGCGTGTAGCTGGCGGTCTGATCGCTGGCTACCCAGGTTCCGTCGCGAAACACACTGACTTCATCGGTAATGGCAAAGATCTCATCCATTTTATGGCTGATATAGATGATGGCTTTACCCTGCGTACGCAGGTCACGAATAATGGTAAACAGGTGAGCCACCTCACCTTCGGTCAGCGCCGAAGTCGGCTCATCCATAATCACGATATCGGCATTCCACGATACCGCTTTGGCGATCTCCACCATCTGCTGCGCGGCGATACTCAGATCCCCCACCATCTGCTCGGCTTTCAGACGAATATTCAGTTTACTCAGCAGATCCTGGGTAATTTTGTTGAGCTTTGCGTGGTCGACAAAACCGTATTTCATCGGTTCGCGGCCTAGCCAGATATTTTCGGCTACCGTCATATGCGGCACCAGATTAAGCTCCTGATGGATCATCGAGATACCTGAACGCAGCGCGTCCAGGGTATCTTCAAACTGCACCGGCTCCCCTTTAATGCGAATCACACCGTCATCGGGACGGTAAATCCCGATGAGGCATTTCATTAAAGTGGATTTACCCGCGCCATTCTCTCCCATCAGAGCATGAACCGTTCCTGGCTTAACGCGTAAAGACACCTTATTCAGTGCTTTTACACCCGGGAAAAATTTGCTGATGCCTTCGGCTTCAAGCGCATAAGCGGCCATACATCACCTCCGTACCACTGGGTCAGGAACGATTATTTTTGATTCATGCTGGTAAATTTTTCGTAGTTATCTTTATTAATCAGCTGGAAGGGAATATCGACAATTTTCTCTACTTCCTCACCTTTCACCAGTTTGATCGCCGTTTGTACCGCACCTTCACCCTGGCCTTTGGCATCCTGGAATACCGTCGCCACCATCTTGCCGTTTTTGATCATCTGCAACGCATCAGGCGTGCCATCAACACCGGCAATCAGCACCTTATCGTTATTTTTGCCCAGTGCCTGCAAAGCACCAATGGCCATTTCGTCGTTATTCGAGGCAATCGCATTGATATCATCGCCCGCCGTCATCCAGTTACTGACCACATCCACCGCGTCATTACGGGTGAATTTCGCGGTTTGTTTCTGCACGATTTTGATATCCGGATATTTCGCCACCACCGCTTCCACCCCTTTGGTGCGCTCACGCGTGGATTCGTTGGCTAAATCCCCTAACAGGATGGCCACATTTCCTTTACCCTTCATCTCTTTAGCCAGCGCCTCCATTTGCAGACGTCCCGCCAGTTCAGAATCCGAACCCACATAGGCCATTTTGCCGGTCAGCTCAGCCTGCGGGCGACGGTTAACAAAAATCAGTGGAATACCGGCTTTAGTGGCTTGATCCATAATCGGTTTTACCGCATTGGTATCCACCGGATTGACGATAATTGCGTCAACACCCTGGCCAATAAAGTTCTGCACCTGTTGCAGCTGCTGGGCAACATCGCCTTTCGCGTCCTCAACCTGGCCTTTAACACCGTCTTTTTGCATCTCTTTCTGCATCGACGTTCTGACGATAGTCAGAAAGTTGTCGTCAAACAGCGCCATCGACACGCCCAGCTGAATATCTTTGGCCCAGGCGGCGGCTGGCAACATACAAGCTAACAAGGACGTTACGATCGCTTTTTTAAAGTTCATAGGTCACCCTTTTAATCGTTAACATGCGAAGGCTGGCTGGACCACGAATGAAAAATATCTTTTACATTCACTCAACGTCACCGACGGATTTATTAGTAGTCAGAGGTCAGATATAGCGTTATTGCAGTTTATGGTGCTGGTCACTCCTGTTAAGCAATCTGTTGATTATCAGACTTTTAATTTCAAACCACTGTTTCATTTTCACCGGACAAAAAACCACACCCGGCGAAATAGTTCATTTGTTTCATAATCACACGGTTTGAAATTTTCATCATGAAAGCATTGAAACGCGTGTTTTAAAATCGCTAAACAACAAAAATTTGACACACCTCTAACATCTGCGGCGAATTCGCTTTAAAGTGAGATCCAGCTCAGCAGATTACCTTTGCGCCATATCAGTCGTAAAAACAGCAATTCGCTGTTTTTGCCAGCAAACGCACCGAAAAGCCCGATCTGCCCTTTGACATCTGTGCGGCGCATCGCTAATATTCGCCCCGTTCCAACGATTCCTCTGTAGTTCAGTCGGTAGAACGGCGGACTGTTAATCCGTATGTCACTGGTTCGAGTCCAGTCAGAGGAGCCAAATTCTTGTTTTCATGCCGCTTTGCGAATGCTTATGTGATTTAGATTCAATAGGTTGGCGTGAAAAGTCTTCCCGATGCATTTTCATTCCCCCCTCCGCATCGGGCAAGATTGGTGGTCTGATTTGCGGTCATTTCAGTTCGATTATGGTGTGACCACCATATGTCTCTGAACAACACTAAAATCCTCAGGATTAACCGACGTATCCGCCCGTGACAAACAGGCGTCAGTGTCAAAGATATCTGATTAGTGTACGGCTCAGGAGCGGTTCACCTGAACGATTATCTCCTGTCGCAGATGTCACCCCCCTGTTGTTATCACGCGAGTATCTTCACGACCACTTTGCCCTTCGCATGTCCCCCGGCCAGGTAAATAAGAGCATCTTTTGCTTCGGCAAAGGGAAACACCTTGTCGATCACCGGCCTGATTTGTTCCGCCTCAATGAGTTTGCCGATTTGTGTGAGTTGATTGCCATCTGGACGGACAAAAAGAAATGAATAGCTCAGGCTCCGTTTTTTCGTAAGACGCATAATCTTACGGCTCATCAGCCCGAATACTAAACGCAGGAGGAAGTTTAATCCCCGCGCCCGGGCGAACGCGGCATCTAACGGGCCGATGAGAGAAACAATCTTTCCACCTGGCTTGAGAATTTGGGTAGACTTTTCAATTGAATCGCCTTTAATAGTGCCGAGAACCATATCGTAGCCACTCAGTTCATTTTCAAATTCTTGCTTTTTATAATCGACCACTTCGTCTGCGCCAAGATGACTCACCCACCCGACGTTGTCTGTACTGGTTGTCGTTGCCACCTGTGCGCCAAGGTGCTTCGCCAGTTGGATGGCAAAACTGCCAATCCCCCCGGAACCTGCCGGGATGAATACCTTCTGACCAGGCTGCAACCCGGCTCGCTCTGTCAGCGCCTGCCAGGATGTGAGGCTCACCATCGGGAGGGAAGCCGCCTGCACGAAATCCAGGTTTGCGGGTTTCATCGCCGCAGCGCTTTCAGGCACTAAAGCAAATTCGGCAAGAGAACCTGTTCCCCTGTCGAAAATGCTGGCGAAAATTTCGTCGCCTGGCTTGAAACGCGTCACGCGACTCCCCGCTGCGATGACAACCCCGGACAAGTCGCTGCCCAATGTGGCGGGGAGCCTGAAATGCAAAACCGGCTTGAATATTCCGGTTGGGATCATGTTATCAATCGGGTTCAGACCCACAGCGTAAACTTTAACCAGGATTTCATCAGCATCGGGAGCAGGATAATCGATGTTATCGAATCCCAGCTCAGGAGATTTACCATAACGTTTAAACGTAAACGCTTTCATCGTTTTAGCCTCCATTTATTCTTTCGCATCAAGCTGAAGACTTTTGCGCACCACCTTATCCAGGAATGACGCAGGGGCGAATCTGAGAATAAAATTCAATTGATCTGCCAGCCTTCCCGCCGTGTAGCGCACCTTCGGATGTAAAGTCTGAGCTGCTTTAACCACCACGTCAGCCACCACCTCCGGACTTTCCGCCTCAGCCATTGCCTTGCTGACCACTTTCGCCAGCTTAGCCCGGATCAGGTCATATTCTTCAAGCCTGACATCCGGCTCGATATTATTGGCTGCAAACTGTGTTTTTATATAGGCAGGTTCAATGACAGAAACTCTGATGCCCTGCGTGCGCAGTTCATGATCCAGTGCGCCCGAATACCCTTCTACCGCATGCTTACTGGCCGCATAAAGTGCCATATAAGGCAGCGGAACGATGCCGAGTATCGAACCGATGTTAATGATGCGCCCGCTGCCCTGACGGCGCATATGAGGAATCACTGCCCGGCTCAACCTGACGATGCCCAGAAAGTTGGTGTCGAAAATGCTCATGGCCTGTTCCGCAGAACTTTCTTCTGCCGCCGCCGGAGCGATCCCAAAGCCCGCATTGTTCACCAGAACATCGATCCGCCCCTCCAGACGCAGCAACTCCTCAATGGCAGCCCCGACAGAAGCGTCGTCCGTCACATCAAGCGTCAGTAACGGAAACGGACGTTTTCCCGCCTGGGAGCCACGCCGGCTGGTGCCATATACCCTATACCCTGCGGCTGAAAGTTTACGGGCAGACGCTTCGCCGATACCAGAGGACGCGCCGGTAACCAGTGCTACACGTTTTTTTGTCATGCTGAATAAGGCCTTTATGATGTGTTTGAGGTTTCTCATCGCTGATGAGACGACAGGCTGTAAGGGATTTATGTCGGATTTATCTCTGTGCAGAACAACCGGGAGACCGTTCTGCACAGTGCACCTCATTGACTACAGTGCTTTATATCGTTCGGCGGCCTCATTTTGTTTGACATCTGAAAGCAGAGCCTGACGCGAAGCATCGAGGGAGTCCCAGCGGGCAGCTTTATGTAAAGGCGGGATGGTGACCAGTTCACGGCGATCAAAGCCCAGCAGTGCGGCATCCACTAACTCGCCCACTTCCATTAATTTTGCCGAGTTACTGAGGTCGATACCCGCACGGTCCCAAATTTCCGTGTAAGTGCCGGCAGGGAGCACAGCCTGGATATAAATGCCCTTAGATGACAGCTCCACATTCATTCCCTGAGACAGGAAAAGAACAAAGGCTTTGGTTGCGCCGTAAACCGTCATGGCAAATTCCGGAGCCAGGCCTACGACGGAACTGATATTGACGATCGCGCCCTCTCCGGCTTTTACCAGCCGTGGTGCCACGGCACTGGCAAGTCTCGTCAGGGCGGTGATGTTAAGCGCGATAAGGCTTTCTATCGAATCAGGCGTCTGCTCTGTAAAACTGCCAGACTGCGCGATACCCGCGTTATTGATAAGGATGCCAATCCGTGTGTCTTCACGCAGACGAGCTTCGACCGCGGCTAAATCATTCGTTTGCGTAAGGTCGGCAGGCAGAACGTCGACAGAAATAGCATTTTCTTGTCGCATACGCGCGGCCAGTATCTCTAACTTCGCTTTGTCGCGTGCGACCAGAACAAGGTCGTGGCCCCGGCGGGCAAACCGTTCAGCATAAACAGCACCAATACCCGTGGATGCGCCGGTAATGAGAACTGAAGCTTTAGTCATAAGTTGTCCTTCTTTATTAAGGTGTAAACAGAAGCCGCAATGTGCGATGTATGTAGAACCGTGACACCGAAGCTTTACTTGCTGGTCTCAGTAAGCGAGGGGTAATCGGTATATCCCGCTGCGCCACCGCCATAAAGTGTTTCAGGATTGAGTGAGGCCAGAGGTGCACCCGTTTTAAGCCTTTCGACCAGATCCGGGTTGGAGATGAACGGGCGACCAAACGCGAACAGATCGGCTTTACCCTGCGCAAGCTGAGCGGACGCCAGTTCCAGGTCATAGCCATTGTTGCCAATGTAGGTGTTTTTAAAACGCCGGCGCAGGGAGTCGTAATCGAACGGTGATACATCACGCGAGCCGCCCGTAGCACCTTCAACCACATGGAGGTACACGATGCCTAATCCATCGAGTTGTTCAGCGAGGTAGTCATATTGTGGCTGCGGATCACTGCATGAAATCGCATTAGCAGGTGAAACCGGTGAAATACGTACGCCGATGCGTTCTGCGCCGATCTCATCTTTTACGGCCGCCGTGACTTCCAGCAGCAGGCGCGCACGATTCTCAACAGAGCCGCCGTATTCATCAGTACGCTGATTTGCACCATCTTTAAGGAACTGTTCCAGCAGATAACCATTCGCGCCGTGGATCTCTACACCGTCAAATCCGGCGGCAATGGCATTGGCCGCTGCCTTTCTGAAATCGTCGATAATCCCCGGTATTTCATGCACCTCCAGCGCACGTGGCTCAGAGACGTCAGCAAAACTGTTGTTCACAAAGGTCTTAGTCTCGGCACGGATCGCGGACGGAGCAACCGGCGCAGCGCCACAAGGTTGTAAATCGACATGCGAAATTCGTCCTACGTGCCATAGCTGTACAAATATGTGCCCACCTTTGGCATGCACCGCGTCGGTCACTTTGCGCCAGCCATCTATTTGAGCCTGCGTGTAGATCCCCGGTGTATCCTGATAACCCTGCGCCTGTGCAGAGATCTGCGTCGCTTCGGTAATCAGTAAGCCTGCTGTAGCACGCTGGGCGTAATAAGTTGCTGCCAGTTCGCTCGGTACCAGCCCTGCGCCAGCCCGGTTACGTGTCAGCGGTGCCATCACGATGTGGTTGGCACGTGTTATTGAACCAAGATCATAGGGTTGAAATAGTGGTCGATTCGTCATGTTTATTCGCCTGCTAAGTGGTGAGCCAAAGGTCAATATAATGATGATGATCATAATCTATAAAGTCAACCAGTTTGATTATGGTCATCATCAATGTATACTTAAACCCTATTTTTGAGAGGGGCAGGAAAGCATGAAAGTGTCAAAAGAGCAGGTTCGGGAAAACCGGATGCGCATTGTTGAAACGGCCTCAGAACTTTTTCGTGAACGCGGTTACGATGGCGTGGGCGTCGCGGAATTGATGTCTGCGGCAGGCTTAACCCACGGCGGGTTCTACAAACACTTTGGTTCCAAGACTGATCTGATGTCCGAGGCGATGAGCTGTGGTTTTAGGCGATCCGCAGAAAGCACGGCAGGTGTGAACCGGGAAAAATTTATTGAATACTACCTATCCCGACAACATCGGGCTGATATGGGAAAGGGTTGTGTGATGTCGGCACTTGGCACCGATACAGCCCGTCAGTCTGAGTCAATCAAGGCGGCATTTGCAGCCGGAATTGAACGTCAGCTTGCAGTTTTAGGAAACGAAAAAAATGTGGAAGGCAGCACGCGCGCCGATCTGATTGACACTATTGCCCATCTTGTCGGTGCCCTGGTGCTGTCTCGTGCCTGCCCGGATAATTCCGCTCTGGCTGATGAAATTCTGGATGTCTGCCGCGCGCGTCTTATCAGTCATGAAGCCAGTAAGGACTGAATTTGCTGGCTAAAGGATTTTTCTGTGCAGTGCATCTAAATAAATCGCCAACGTCCGCTGGCACTAAGCGGTCAGAATCAGGGTGGGCCGCTCCGCTCTGGTCGAAGAGCGGAAGTGCAAAATTGTTCTCTCAATTGGTGGAAGAATTACTAACATTGCAGTGTTTTAATCAACGGGTAGCAGATCATCCCGTTTCGTTTAATGCAAAACAACGGGAAATGTTTCTTCTGCGTACCCTCGGTGAACTGGAGGATACCTCCGCCAGAAACGATTAAATGCCACTCTGCTGACGCTCATTTATCAGTAAGGTTTTCACTTCATCTTCGTCCAGGCCTGTCATTTCCTGCACTTTCTCAATATCCCACCCTTTTGCTAACATATTGCGCGCCACATCCTGTATCCCTTCCTTGCGGCCTTTTTCCAGGCCTTTTTCCAGGCCTTTTTCCACGCCTTTCTGCTCGAATTTTTCTGCGATTGTCATCAGTATTTCCTTCTGTTGCGGTGACCGTACTGCCAGCTCACGGATAAAGGATTCCGGGTCGGCAGTTTCTCCTGCCTGGACGATATAGTTCATCAGCACGACCAACTGTTCATTAGTAGTGTAACCACTGCTCATCAACGTGACCAGATGCTCAAGCAACTCCGACATGTCGCGCAGACGGATATGTTTCTGGAGCAGCTCAAGCGCCGCCATACGCCGGTGAGTCATAATTTCATCATCAGGGATAACCGTCACATCCACCAGCGGAAAGTCGCTGCCATAAATCTGTCCGGCGAGCTCTGGATCGCCGAATCCAACTAGCCAGTTCATCGAATGCGGATAGGGGCTTTTCTGTCCATGATAAAAATGAATCGGAATCACCAATGGCAGCTGTTTATGCCCAGCCTTGAGGTGCTGCTGCATGGCCGCGATGGCATAACGCATCAGCCGGAAGGCCATCAGTTCATCTTCGGTACTCTGATGTTCGATAAGGCAGTAGATATACCCTTCGCCGCTATCTGTTTTTAGTGAATACAGCACATCCGAGTGAAATGCTCGCAGATGATCCTCAACAAAACTGCCAGAGGTGAGTTGCAGGGTATCAAGATCGCAACGGTTCAGCAGCGACGGAGGCAAATGTATCTGCAGAAAGTCGCGCGCAGTTTCTCTGTCAGAAAGAAATTGTTTGAATACAGCATCATGCGGGGTTGGAGTAATACCCATTTTTTTTTACCTGTCATCCAAATTGACAAGTAGCGACTCTAACATAACTAAATAGTGGTTAAAATATGCTCACCCCGCCTGACTGAAGTAAAAATATCCCTGATTTGCGCGCATCAGTTGATGACCTTCTACACTAAGTAGCAAGCGCGCAGGCTTAATAATATCTGAATATCTCCCAAAATTAATGGCACGGTTTACCGGGATGCTTACACAGGCTGATGTGCATATATGTATTCAGAGTTGGGACAACGAACTGTCAATAACCGCTGTGATGGAGGACAGGAACCAGACACAACCGGCGTACGGACTGCCCCCACTGCATTTACCGCATCATATCCAGTCCCTGCCTCAGTGATACATCAGGAAAATAACCGAGTTCATTCCTGGCTTTAGTGATATCCAGTGAAACCTCAACAGCTGATGTGGCATAGACCTGCATATTCAACGGACTTTTTATTCGACCACATGATATCCAGTTTATTCCATCACCCAACTTTGCCAGTAAATAAATGAGTCCTCGGGGTACGCTTTTGTCAGGCACAGCAATCCCCTGAGTGGCCAATAATTCGCTCACAAACTGACGGAAAATAGAGGGCTTTTCGTCAGTTATGAAATAGGCCTCGCCATGACCTCCATACTCTGCGGCGCGGCTTATCCCCTGGCAAAGATTATCGATATGTGTTGTAGACGTTAAATAGTTACCCTCGCTAATCCAGGCAAATTTACCGGATTTCACAGCTTCCATCAGTTGCGGCAGGGCGGTAGTGTCTCCTTTACCCCAGACAAAGCGAGGCCGGACAATGACTACGCTGAAATCCTTGTCCGACTGCTTTAACGCAGCTAGTTCACCCTCAGCTTTTGAACCGGAATACGCGCCAACAAACTTATTCGGGAACGGTAGCGACTCTTTAGCCATGATAAGCGGTTTACCTGTGAGCAGTACTGACTCAGTACTGACGTGCAAAGCTCTGTTGATACCTGCTTTTCGCGCAGCGTTGAATACCCGTTGCGTACCTTCGACATTGACCCGCCATTGATCTGCTGAGTGACAGGCGTGTGAGGTATTGGCGGCAGCATGTATCAAAAGGTCGCAGCCCTGCATCGAAAGATACAGGTCTGAATCGAACAAACTTTTTCGAACCGGCTGCCCCCCTGCTTCAATGATTGTCCGTTCTGCTGCATCACTCCTTGCCAGTGCCCGAACTTCCGCCCCCGCATTTTTGTAATAGCGAATCACATTTTGGCCTATAAAGCCGCTGCCGCCGGTAATGAATACCCGCCGGGTACGCATTGCTGCCGCTAAATCTGCGTGGCTTTTAGTCATCTTTTTCTCCTGTTGCCGCTGCAACCGGAACATCCTGATCCGCCAGCCAGTTAAGCTCTGCCAGAATTTGTGCACGTTCGGTGGCACTCCACTTATGAAAATCCAGATGATCGAGAAATTTGAATCCCTCCAGCGCCAGATAAGCCAGCAGCGCGCCACGAGGATAAGCGGATGTGGTAATGATGCGTTCAATGACTTCAGACTGATGTTGCTGCATCGTTCTACGCAATTCGGTATTCAGAATAAGCGCAGAACTGAGATTTAATGCTATTGGTCGAAATTCTTCTGGCGGCGGCGTTTTGGCCACCTCAATGCGACCTCTGAGCGCTACACTGTCATTTTTATCAAGCCTCAGTTCGGCTTCACGGTGTATACCGTCATCTCGTTGCATTGCACGAGTGACTAACGCTTCCAGCAGTGCCTGCTTGGTTTTGTGAACATACAATACACTGGCCTTACTGATTTTCGCCTGTGCCGCAACGGCCTCGATTGTCAGTCTGGCGACACCTGACTGCCCGATAACCTGTTCAGCCGCATCAAGAATACTGTCAGTACTAATCTCTTTTTTTCGTCCCATTTACCCCTCCTGATTTATAACCATCTGGATGGATATTAAATAAGGTGGATTTTTTATGCAATCCCCCACGGCTAAGATCGATTAGCGCTCGTAACAAAGAAGATAATCCACTGCGCAAAGCGGCGATGGCTTAGGGAATTAAGCTGGCGTCGTGATCTGCGTGACAGGTTGTCACCCTTAGCCCGTCAGGCCAACAGCCAGATTCGTCAGTCGGCTTAAAATTGGTTATCATCCGCTGCCACTCTCCATCCGGGTAGACAGATGTCCAGCATAATCGATACTTTTATTGCCCCACCGTGCCATGACGAGATCGAGTATCTTTATCAGGACGATCACCTGGTGCTGATCAATAAACCCACCGGGCTGCTCAGCCTCTCGGGGAAAAATCCGCAAAATCGCGATTCAGTGCACCATCGGCTGGTAGAGATATTCCCCGGCTGCACCCTGATCCACCGCCTTGATTTCGGTACTTCCGGGCTGATGGTGATTGCCCGCAATAAAGCGATCAATGCCGCGCTCTGCCAACAGTTCAGCCAGCGCACAGTGACTAAAGTGTACAGCGCACTGCTCTGCGGACATCTGGAAGACAACGAAGGGGTGATAGACGCAGCAATTGCCAAAGACCCGACGCTGTTCCCGCTGATGTCGATTTGCGCAATCAACGGCAAGCCCGCTCGCTCAGGCTATCGGGTTGTGGAGCGCTTTTACCATGAGCATGAGGACGGGACGTTACTGCCCTTGACGCGAGTACAACTCACCCCGGAAACCGGGCGCACTCATCAACTCCGCATCCACTGTCAGCAGTTGGGCCACCCTATTTTGGGCTGTGACCTGTATGGCGGTCGCCTGCTGCCCGGCACCGAACGGACACCGCGGCTGATGCTGCACGCCAGTGAACTGCATTTTATTCATCCCGTTAGCCAGCAGTGGATCAAAGCCCATAATCCCGGCCCGTTCTGAAAGTAACCCTACCGCCCGAAGACGCCCGGCGTGGCGGCAAAGTACATAAGGAAAGGGTTAATCAGATGACGGCGATCGTCAAAACCGACACCTGTCACCGTTAACTACCACATTAAATCATCGGGCACTTTAAAGTCGGCATACGGATCTTCTTCATCTTGCTCTTCCTGACTCAGCGCGCTATTTAAAACAATACTGTCTGCATCACGCTGCGCAATTTTATCGGCTACGCTCGCCGGGATAATCGCGTATTCGCTGCCACCATTATTATCAACCACCAAACGCGCGATGGCGAGGCGACCACTAATCAGTTGAGCCTGGGTAGTGCTGTCCACAACAATTTTTTTGATTAAATTATTGTCAGTGAAGTTAAAACCGATATCGCCTTTTGGCAGGGGAATTCTGTTCATTTCAATAAGCTGCTTCACCTGAGCTTTATATTCCTTAGATAACGCGGCCTGTTTTTGCTGTTCGCTTAGCTGTTTATCACGCTCAAGTTGCGCTTTTTTATTCTCTTCCACCGCCTCTCTGGCCTCACGAGCCTGAACGCGTGATTTTTTGGCCGTTCTCTGGACTTTGGCCATTTTTTTGCTGGACACTAATCCAGCTTTTAACATCTGCTCTTGTAGGGTAAGTTTTGTCATCTTCGTTTCTAAACCAGTTGAATAATGAGTGGGATTATACCTGTAATTTTTGAGACTTTACCAGGTTGCAGGAACTGACCACGATGTGGCTTGAGTTGGCGTGCTATCAGTGGCTGGCGCGACCGGTTTTCAGGAGTCGATACAACGCCATGGTAAACAGAGCCAGATCGCGTGTTCTTCCTTCCAGCTCGAGTCCGATGCGTGACCTGCTCCCCTCTAATTAATGCAGTGCGGACTTAGCAACATCCGCTTCTGGCACAAAGCTGCCTGCAACAACAATCAGGGTCAGCTACGAGCGAGGTACGGACGTTGGTTATGGGTTGAAATGCTCCCGAAATTTCTGGATTCTCAGTGGAGTTTTATTTTTTAAAGTTTTTTCGATCAAAATACTGGATTTCATATCAGAAGACTTCACTTCTCTATTCATAACAATCGACTTGATTTACTGTACTCTTCAAACTCAGCATAGCGTGATAGTGAACGATCTTTTCGGAGCATATTTCTTATAAAGAAACAGCACCAACATGCTAATACGACGAAGGGCACCCAATGCATGGAAAATATAGAAAACGCCATGTAAATAGCAATCTCCCCAAGATAGTTAGGATTACGGCTATATTTAAATAATCCATCAGTAATTAATCCTTTTTTTAAACGCAAAGTATAAAATTTCTGTGCATCACTAACGTAATGCAGATAAATCCCGATGATATAAATCGATAATGCCAGACAGATCAGCCATGGTTGAACTGTTACATTATTGCTAATCAACAGATACGGAGTCAGGTAATAACCAGCCAAGGGAGTAAAGATAAATAACCATCCCACCCACGCCGGGGGAAACTCATTGGCAAACCGCTGGTCAGGAAAAGTCGACTCTTTAACCAGCCACAGGATGGAATATGTGCCATGCAATGCCAGATAGGTGCAGGCAGTCATTGAGTCATTTTGGTAATACCACATAAGGAATAAAATCACTGGTATCACTAAAATCTTGTGTAAGTTTATGAAAAATAAAGTGCTCATAAGTCCGGCCTCATCTTAAATTTAAGGATATGAATGGATGCACGCCACAATTTTGTCAGTGACAAGATTAAATTCACAGATCATGTTGTCAGTGTCAAGTTGATTTGATTAAATGGATAGAAGCTACGCTTAGGGAGAGATCATGACTTCATCAAATGCAAAAAAGAGTTACCACCATGGTGATTTACGCGCCACGCTCATTAATGCGGCACTTGAGATCATTGAAAATGAAGGAATAGACAGGCTTTCTCTGCGCGCCTGTGCAAGAAAAGCCGAGGTTTCGCACGCTGCACCGGCCCATCATTTTGGAACTATTACGGGGCTGCTGGATGAACTTGCCGCCGAAGGGTACCGCCTCCTGACGCAAGAAATGCAAAAAAAAACGCAGAATTCCACGGCAGAGAGTTTGCTCAATGCGGGTACAGGCTATATTCGTTTTGCGGTAACTCACCCCGGTCTCTTTCGTGTTATGACAAAAATGAAAACCAGCCCCTTACCTTCGGAAAGACTTTCGAAAAATAGCGATGAGGCCTTAGAGTTTCTGAAGTGTGCATTGAAACAGTCTTACAAGGCTGAATATGGCACTTTGCTGTCGGATAACGCGCTGGCAACAAGAACAGAACTGGCCTGGTGTACGGTACACGGATATGCACACTTGTACATTGAGGGTATGTGTCAAAAATTTACTTTCCAGGATCCTGAAATAATCCTTAAACACCTGCGAGTCGCTTTACTGGCAAGAGATTAATAAACAAAACATGGATAGTTTCTATCCACCACATTTTTACTCAGTAGCCAGAAATATTTAAAGGCGTACATTTCACCGCCCTGATATGTTTGCTTTTGTCCGACGCTGCCGGCAGCACAATTTGCTGATGAAATAAGCGGATTGACTCTGACCAGTCAGATTTTGCCGCTTCTGTAAGCAAACGCACTCAAAAGGTGAAATCCGGCTTTGACATCCGCGCGGCGCATCGCTAATATTCGCCCCGTTCCAACGATTCCTCTGTAGTTCAGTCGGTAGAACGGCGGACTGTTAATCCGTATGTCACTGGTTCGAGTCCAGTCAGAGGAGCCAAATTAGAAAAGCCCGCTCAGGGAAACCTGAGCGGGCTTTTTGCTCTTTAGCCAGACGGTTGCTAATCGCATCACGGCACCTCCGGCACAGTTAGCCCCCCTTCCCCGACAAACTTTCTACAATTCGTTTAACCCAGGCGGATTGTGTCACGCCGCCAGCAACGTTACCCTAAGCCCAGCCCTAAACATTATCAGGATGTCCCCCTATGCCAGCTCCAGCCAAGAGAAAGAACGATCCGGAAGGACTAAAAAAACGCATTATCGCCGGAGCCCTGAAAACCTTTGCTGAATTTGGTATGCAGGGCGCACGGCTGGAGCAGATTGCCGAACAGGCCGACACCACCAAGCGTATGGTGGTCTATCACTTTGGCAACAAGGAAAGCCTCTATATCGAGGTGCTCGAACATGTCTATCATCAGATTCGTCAGCACGAAACTGCACTGAATCTGTCAGCACTGGCACCGCAGGAAGCGATGATCAAACTGGTGGAAGAGAGTTTCGATTATCATGCTTCTCACCCGGATTTTATTCGTCTGGTATGCAGTGAAAACCTGTTGCGTGGCCGCTATATCAGCCAGTCCGCGCGTATCCAGTCACTGAATAAAAGTGCGGTGGATGTGCTCGACGATATTCTTAACCGTGGTCGCGCCGCGGGTTTATTCAGGGACGATGTGGAAACGCTGGATGTGCACCGCCTTCTGAGCAGCATTTGTGTCCACCATGTCTCAAACCACTACACTTTCAGCACCCTGTTTACCCGTGATAAAAGCGATACCGAAATTGCCACACGTAATCGTCATTTAGCCGTTACCGCGACCCTGCGCTATATCCGCTGCGACTGATTGCCGCGAAAAATGGCGTTTTTGAGCGAAATTTTGCCAATTGCGTCACAGATATAATAACTGAGACAGTAATCTCTTTGACTTTCCGCTGCGGCAAAATATACAACTAGTCCCAGGCGTGTAACTGGTTATCCAGGCAAGACCTGAAGCTCTCTCTTAAAAAAGGGGGCTTCAGGTCTTTTTTTTTGGGCGGCAGGAGAGTCGTGACATGAATTACCTTCAGACAGCGCAGGAAATTATTAATCTGGTGGGTGGCAGTGACAATATCGATCATACAGATCATTGCTCTACCCGACTGCGGCTGACTCTCCGTGATAATGCGCGGGTTAATCAACCGGCGCTGGAAAAGGTGCCGGGCGTACTGGGTGTCAGAATTAACGCCCAGTGCCAGGTGATTATTGGCAGCGAAGTGATTGGTGTTTATCAGGCGGTGAAAAGTCTTACCGACGATCAGCCCAAAAGCGAAAGCAGCACGCCGGTTCGCACCAGCCGGATGTCATATATTATCGATTTTATTATCAGCGTCTTTCAGCCGCTGGTGCCGGCAATCGCCGGTGGCGGCGTACTGAAATCAATACTGCTGTTACTGGATCTGATGGGCTGGTTAAGCCGCAATAGTTCAACTTATAAAGTGCTGGATAATATCGGCTCCGCCCCACTCTACTTTTTACCGATCCTGGTGGCGATAACCACCGCGATGAAATTAAAGGTCAATATTCTGGTCGCGGTATCGGCGGTTTCGGTGATGGTATTACCGGCGATGTCGAAGCAACTGGCGGAAGGTGCCGAATTCTTCTCGCTTGATTTGAAAAATATCGCCTACGCTTCTCAGGTATTTCCGGCAATTCTATGCGTTATTTTTTATGCGCAAACCGAGAAATTCTTTAATCGCTATTCTCCTGGCGCACTGCGTATTTTCCTGTCCCCGATGCTTTCTTTACTGGTTACCGTGCCGGTTACCCTGTTGTTCCTTGGCCCGCTAGGTTATGAAGTGGGTGCCGGCCTGGCAACGGTGATTCTCTGGCTGTATGGCAAGTTAGGTTTTGTTGCTACCGCGCTGTTGGCAGGTGTACTGCCATTTATGGTGGCCTCCGGGATGCATAAACCGATGATCCCCTACGTTGTGGCGTCGATGGGGCAATTTGGCCGCGAGATGTTATATCTGCCGGCTTCGCTGGCGCACAATATTGCCGAAGCGGGTACCTGTCTGGCAATTGCACTGAAAACCAAAGACAAAGTACTCAAATCCACCGCCCTCTCCTCCGGTATTTCGGCACTATGCGGCATTACCGAACCCGCGCTGTATGGTATTACCCTGCTGCATAAAAAAGCGCTCTGTTCGGTGATTATCGGCAGCGTTATTGGTGGTGCTTTTATTGGCTGGATGGCGGTCGAGGCGTTTGCGCTGGTCGGTCCGGGTCTGCCCAGTATTTCATTGTTTGTTTCACCGGATAATAAATGGAATATCGTCTGGGCCTTGGCCGCAGCGGGTATCGCCTTTAGCGTCTCGTTCTTTATCACCCTATTTATCTGGCGCGAAGAGCAGCAGGCCACTCCCGCCGACAGCCTGCAAGCCACGCCGGAGCTGCGCTTTAACAGCCCTGCCGAAGGCCAGGTGATCCCGCTTGAACAGGTGAATGACGAGGTGTTTTCCACCCGCATTATGGGCGACGGTATTGCGATTCGTCCGGTCAAAGGTGCGCTGTATGCGCCAGCAGACGGGGTGATCAGCAATGTGTTCGATACCGGCCATGCGCTCAGCATGTTAACCAACGGTGGCGTCGAGCTGATTTTCCATATCGGTATCGACACCATCAAAATGAATGGCGCGGGATTTGCGCCGCAGGTCAGCGCACAGCAACCGGTGAAAACCGGCGATTTGCTGGTGGAATTTGACCTCGAAGCCATAATCACCGCAGGTTATGACCCGGTGATTATGATGGTGGTCACTAACAGCGAACGTTTCAGCGTCTCGGCTGAAATCCCCCGACTCAGTATCAATAATCATCACAACATCATGACGTTAAAGGAGTCTGTATGAAGGACACGCAATCTGGCTTTCCTGAACACTTTTTATGGGGTGGCGCTATCGCCGCCAACCAGGCTGAAGGCGCATGGAACCTGGATGGTAAAGGGCCTTCTGTCGCGGATGCAATTACCTATAAAGCTAATTTAGATCTGACTAACTATGAAGGCCATATGGCGCTCAGCGATCAGAATATTGACGATGCGCTGAACGGCCACAATGATGCGCTCTACCCGAAACGGCGCGGCATCGATTTTTACCATCGTTACAAAGACGATCTGGCGCTGTTTGCCGAGATGGGCTGCAAAGTGTTGCGCGTGTCGATTGCCTGGGCGCGCATCTTCCCCACCGGTGAAGATGCCGAGCCCAATGAGGCCGGGCTACAATTTTATGAAGATCTGTTCCGTGAGATGCGCAAACATCAGATTGAACCGCTGGTGACGCTGTCCCATTACGAAATGCCGCTGGTGCTGAGTGAAAAATATAACGGCTGGGTACACCGTAATGTTGTCGACGCCTTTGTGCGTTACAGCAATGTGTGCTTCGATCGCTACAAAGATCTGGTGCGTTACTGGCTGACGTTTAATGAAATCGACAGTATTCATCGTCATCCCTTTACCACTGCCGGTATTCGTCATGAAAAAAGCGCGCCAGGACGAGAAACCCGCGATGTTTATCAGGGGCTGCATCATCAGTTTGTCGCCTCAGCGCTGGCGACGCGCGACTGCCACGCGAAAATTCCCGGTAGTCAGGTGGGTTGTATGCTGACCAAACTGACCACTTATCCGCGCACCTGCCATCCGGCCGATGTCGAAGCCACGCTAAAGAAAAATATCGAGAACTATTTCTATACCGATGTGCAGATTCGCGGTGCTTACCCGCCACTGATTAAACGCGATCTGGAACTGCGCGGCATTCAGATTGAAATGCAGCCGGGCGACGAGGACATTCTGCGCCAGTACACCGTGGACTTCCTGTCGTTCAGCTATTACATGTCGCTGACCGAATCAACCCAGCCCGACGCCGAGCGTATTGCCGGCAATACCGTGTTGGGGGTGAAAAACCCGTACCTGCCGGCATCGGAATGGGGCTGGCAGATAGATCCGGTCGGGCTGAAAATTTCACTGCTGGAACTCTACGATCGCTATCAGAAACCGCTATTTATTGTCGAAAACGGCCTTGGCGCGAAAGATAGTATTGAGGATGGCAAAATCCATGACGGCTATCGCATTGACTACTTCCGCTCACACTTTGAGCAAATGGAGCAGGCAATCAATGAAGGCGTTGAGCTGATGGGCTTTACCAGCTGGGGCACCATCGACATTATCAGTGCCGGTACCTCACAAATGACTAAAAGATATGGATTTATTTATGTCGATCAGGATGATGACGGTAATGGCTCACTGGCGCGCCTGAGAAAAGACTCGTTCTGGTGGTATAAAAAAGTCATCGCCAGCAATGGCCGCGACCTCGACTGACTGTGAATTATCGCCGCAGGGAAATATCGTGATTAAAGTGAAGAAATCGCTGAACAACAGCATGTTACTGGTAGACCATGACCAACGGGAAATGATTCTGTTTGGCAAGGGTATTGGTTTCGGCACCAAACCCGGCACGCTGGTTGATGTGGCAGAGGTTGAGCAGGTTTTTATACCGCTGGATAACCTCAAGTCGAGACACTTTCTTTCGCTTACCGATACCATTCCTGCGGCATTTTTTGATGCCACCCATGACATTATCACCATGGCTCAGCAGCATTATGTTGAGAAACTCAATTCCGTACTGTTTTTTACGCTGGCAGAACATCTGTACTTTGCCGTTGAGCGCTGCAAAAACGGCAGCAGCTTTGCCAATAAACTCAGCTGGGAAGTGAAGCGGTACTATCAGCGTGAATATGAGTTAGGTGTGTTGGCAAAGAACAGCGTCAGCCAGCGCTTTAACATCGAGCTGCCCGAGGATGAAGCGGTGAATATCGCTTTTCATCTGATCAACGCTTCCGGCGACAGCGAAAACAGCGATGCGCACTTGCAGGTGCAGCTGGTGAATCGCATTGCAGAAATTGTCCGTTATAAACTGAATAAAAACATCGATATTAACGCGATAAATTACATCCGTTTTATCACCCATCTGCGCTATTTTGCCGAGCGGATTATTACGAAAAAAATCGCGCCAAAAAACAGCGACGACTTTTACCACGAGCTGCTGAAGTTCTATCCTGCGGCGATGAACGTCTCCTGGGCGATTCGCGACTATATCGCCGAGAAGTATCAGATTGCCCTGCCAAAAGATGAGCTGACCTGGCTGACGATTCATATCAGCAGGCTGGCGGACAGTAATGAGCCGGAAGAAAACCTTAGCTGACCCACGCCCGATATCGGCTGTCAAAACCTGGCATTAAACCAAATGGTCTACGCTACAGAGAGCGGCGGATAAATGTATCCGTCCTCTGTCAGTCACGCTCTTCACTCTGCCAGAGGCGCTGACAATTCACAGACCAGATGGAAGGAATGTTGTAGTGGAAACAGACGATAAGCGCTTCCCGCTCAGAAATACCGAATCAAACCATAGTGATACTCAGGTGTGGAACTGGGCGCAAAATGCTCAGTTAGGTGACCGTCGTGCGGTTTGTCGGCCAGAGAGCGAGGCAGAATTACAGCAACTGCTCGCCAGCCACAGTGGCAAAGTTAAGGTGATCGGCAGCAGACTGGCACCTGGCCGCATGCTGAAAATCGATCATCAGCAGGATATGTTGCTGGATCTCAGCCAGCTGTCAGGCGTGCTGGATTCCACCGATAACAGTGTGACCTTTGCCGCCGCCACGCCGCTTGGTAAGGTCTATCAGACGCTCAGCGAGATGGGACGCATGCTGGCCTCTTCGCCGGGAGTGATCTCAATACAAACGCTGGCGGGCGCGATGGCGACCGGCACCCATGGTCAGGGATTGCAACAAAGCTCGCTGGCCGATGAGGCACTGAATATCCGTATGGTGCTGGCCGATGGCAGTATCCGCGAATTCGACCGTCAACATCCGTGGTTTGGCGCGGTACAGGTGGCGCTCGGCTCGCTGGGTGTGGTGACGGCGGTGACGTTGAAAACCATTCCGTCACGTATCTACACCTGCTTTAAAAATGCCGTCAGCGCCAGCAATCTGGAACAAGATCTTTATCAGTGGAATGAAAATTATGCGCTGAGTAAAGCCTGGTGGTTTGTCGATGAAGATCAGATGCATGTCTGGTGCGCCCGTGAGGCCACGTCGGAAGAAGAACAGGTTTATCGCCTCAATTACGGCGATCTGGTTAAACAAGCCGACAGTGACAGCTCGCTGAACAACACCATCGAGCAGACGCTGGAACATATGCATAACGATACTCAGATTCGCGGTGAAGGCGGCAAACAGTTTAAAACCGTCACCCGGTTTAAAGATTTTTCGGATGTGACCGGCGATATCTATCAGGTGTTCTGCCGCGGAATCGCGGTGCCACAAATTAATGTGGAAATCGGTATCCCGCTGGCGCGTGCCGCAGAAGTGATCGGCAAAATCAAACGCTGGTATGCGGAAAAGCATCCACATATGCACTATCCGATTATTCTGCGCTGTACCGGCCCCTCTTCCGCCTGGCTCAGCCCGGCGTATCAGCAGGCCACCTGCTTCTTTGGCTTTGTGGTCTATTACGCCGATGACGGCAGTTTGTCAGCAGAAGGCACCCATTTTCTTAGCGAAGTGGAGAAACTGCTGGCGGCAGAAGGCGGGCGCCCGCACTGGGGCAAATATTATGACTCGCACCTTTATCACTGGCGGGAAAATTATCCGCAGTGGGATGCCTTCCGTGAAGTGCGTCACCAGCTTGATCCACAGAGAAAATTCAGCAACGACTACCTGTCACAACTTTTTGACTAAGACACAACCGGGGGAAACGCTATGCAGGCATGGATAACATTGCTGACTCAGCCCGACTATCTGACGGGTGTACAAACGCTGCATAAATCATTACGCCAGAGTGGCAGCCGCTATCCGCTGGTAGTGATGGTGACCGAAAATATTGAACCGGCGATCGCCGACCGACTGAAAGCTGAGGGCTGCAAAATCGTGGCGGTCTCGGCGCTGAATCCGCAAAGTGAGCTGGCGCATCATTACGCTTCGGCGCGCTTCTCGGAAGTCTGGACTAAACTGCGCGCCTGGCAGCTGACCGACTATCAGCGACTGGTGTTTCTCGATGCCGATATGCTGGTGTTGCAAAATATGGATGAGCTGTTTGAGCTTGAACTGCCGGAAAACGGCATCGCCGCCTGTCACGCCTGCCGCTGCAACCCAAATAAAATCACCAGTTATCCGCCACACTGGGTACCGGAAAACTGTTTCTATAGCTGGCAGGATCGTCAGCAACCTGCGCCAGCGCACCTCGACGCCTATTTAAACGCCGGATTTCTGGTGCTGACGCCAGACGCTGAGGTTTTTGACCAGCTGGAGCGAAAAATCGCTGCAATTGACGATCTCTCCCGCTACCCGTTTTCGGAACAGGATCTGCTAAATGAGTTTTTCGCCGGATGCTGGAAAGCGTTGCCGTATATCTATAACGCGCTGAAAACGCTATCAGTTCAGCATGCCCGAAGCTGGAATTTGGCGGAGGTGAAGAATCTGCATTATATCCTGGCCAAGCCGTGGGAGCGTGACTGGCAGCAAGCGGCTGATGAAAGCGACCGCTATTACGAACTGGATAAGTTATGGTTGCAGGTTGCCCGCAATAACTGAGTCGGTTTACGTCAAATAACCGGGAATAAAGTTACTCTGTAGGGGAGCCGTTTTCGGCTCCCGTCCTGATGGTATGCAGGGTGCAAAACGCAGCCTCTGGGAAAAACGTCGTTAAACCTTCATCCAGCGCCGTTCAATGGCCGATACCGCAATCGCTTCCAGAACTTTCGACACCTGCAAACCTTCGGCGAAATCTGGCCACATCCGGTCATTCGCGGCAATGCCGTTAATCAAATCACGGATCTCAACGGTTTTCTGATCGTTAAAACCAATTCCATGCCCGGCTGAAATGCAGAATGCGGCATAATCCGGATGTGCGGGGCCAGTGAGAATGGTTTTAAATCCTTGCCGCCCGGCGGGATCGTCATGCAAATACAGCTCCAGCTCTGCCATGCGCTCCTGGGTATAACGCAGGGTTCCCTTAGTACCGGTCACCACATAGGTCAGACCCATTTTGCTGCCGCAGGCGATACGCGAGGTTTCAATCACGCCATGCGCACCCTGCGAGAAACGCAGTAAAGCGCTGGCCTGATCCTCATTTTCTACCGGCAATAACCGTGCCGGATCTTTCGGGTCGGGACGTTGCTTAATCACCGTCAGCATATCACCGCTGACCTCGTCGATATCGCCCACCAGATAGTGCGCCATATTGACGATATGCGCCGCCAGATCGCCCAGTGCACCCAGCCCGGCCAGCGCTTTCTGGCAGTGCCAGTCGAGCGGTGTGTCAGGGTTCGCCAGATAATCTTCATTATGAGTACCGTAGAAATGCACCACTTCGCCGATTTCACCACGAGCAATGATCTCACGCGCCAGCTGGCTGGTCGGGTTCTTCATATAGTTGAAGCCCACCAGCGTTTTCACCCCGGCCTGTTCGGCAGCGCGGGTCATCTCTTCGGCATCCGCTACCGTTAACGCCAGCGGTTTTTCTGAGTAGACATGTTTACCGTGACGAATCGCCTCCAGCGCCATCTCTTTATGCAGGAAGTTCGGCGCACAGATATCGACCACATCGATATTGGGGTCGCTGACCAGCTCGCGCCAGTTACCCGTTGAGCGGTTAAAACTGAACTCATCAGCCTTACTACGCGCCAGTTCCGGCGTTACTTCCGCCAGCATTTCACGCACGATCTCGCCTTTTAACTTAAACACTGTCGATGCCTGAGCATAAGCAATTGCGTGACAACGACCAATATAGCCCGTACCAATAAGTCCGATTCTCACCTTTTCCATGCCGATTTCCTGCCGTTGATAAACCCTGTGACTGGAATGTATATTTCAAAAAATGATTCCACAATATGAAAATGAAATAAATGTGATCATTCTTCCGAAGATGAATGCAAAACTTTTGCAACAGGATGATGTGTTCAAACGGTTTTAACCGCGTCAACAGCACAAATTTGCCGCTAAACAATCCGGAAAACATCACGACTGGTGCTTTATTCGGCAGTCAGTGGCATTTTGTGAAAACAGGTTTGACATCTGTGCGGCGCATCGCTAATATTCGCCCCGTTACAACGATTCCTCTGTAGTTCAGTCGGTAGAACGGCGGACTGTTAATCCGTATGTCACTGGTTCGAGTCCAGTCAGAGGAGCCATATTTAGAAAAGCCCGCTCAGGGAAACCTGAGCGGGCTTTTTGCATTGATTTCAACAGTCTGATATTCAGCCGGTGGCATGCAGCAGCAGCAAATCAATCAGCATCACCAGGTTGGATTCAAATGAGGTGATCTCGCCAACGTCCACCGCTTCATTGCTGGCATCGTCATATAACTGAAAGTGTATATCCGCCAGCCTGCTGAGTGAGTTGAAAGACGCACGGGTAAACACCACCACCGTCATGCCAGAACTCAGCGCAATACGCGCTTTATCCAGCACCTGCTCCGTTTCACCGCTGCGCGAAATAGCAATAAATACCCGGTATTTTGCGGCGTTATTCAGAAAGATACTGCGGCTGTCACCCAGGCCTGAGGCGAAAGCCGTTTTGCCGAGAATCTGTAACTTTTTCGCCAGATATTCAGCAAATAGATGGGAAAAGCCAGTACCATACAGGAAAAAGCTCTCTTGCTGATGCAATAGCTGACTGAAGGCACTGATACTTTCGGCGCTGATAAAATCAAACGTTCGCTGGTAGTTGGCGACAAATTGCGGGAATGCCAGCGGCGTGGGCTGATGAGTTTCTGACGGCGGCAGAGGCGGCTGCGTCGGGTAGTCATTTAGTAGCAGCTTGATGTGAAAGATAAATTCGCTGAATCCACTGAACCCCAGTTTCTGGCACAACCGCATAATGGTGGCGGTGGAAACAAATGTCTCCTCTGCCAGCATTCTTACCGTCAGTTTATTGATGCGATATGTATTGTCGGCGACAAAGGCCAGTGCACGGTATTCAGCGCGGGTAAGATCGCGACCCCGTTGCAGCAGTGGCGTGAGACTGTTATGCATAACGCCCCTCGGTAAGCAGTGATGCGCTATCCTAAAGGCGGATCGGACAGGATTCAATAACGCTATGATAAGTTTGGGACGCAGCACGCTGCGCCCCGTTCGGTTTTACTTAGCTTTGCGGCTGGCCATCTTTAAATGCCTGTTTTAGCGCTGGCCAGTAATCCTGGTTCGCCGCGATCATCTCGTCGAGAATGGCTTTGGCATGCTGCATGGTCGGCACCGTGCGGTTAAGGGTAAATGCCTGTAATGCCTTCTCGTAGCTGCCTTCCATCGTCGCTTCGACCAGCAATTGTTCCGAAGCCAGCTGCTGTTCCAGTAAGGCTCGGTGGAACTGCGGCACATTACCCATCCGCACCGGCTCCGGCCCCTGCGCTGTAATATAAGCAGGCACTTCAACCATCGCATCATACGGCAGATTGGCGATGGCGCCGCGATTTTCAACAATCACCAGATGGCGCTGGCGCAAATCGAACGCCAGCGAGCAGGCGACATCGACAATAAACGCACCGTGCACGCCAACGTGGAACGCATCCGGCAGAATACCGGTCTGCTGATATTCCGCGGCGGCGGCAAACAGTTTCTTTTCACGGCCATCCATCACTTCATTGGCGCGGGTGTAATCAGGATCCTGATGCTCAACAATTTGATTCGGCATCAGATAATATTGCAGATAGGGATTCGGCAGGAAATCCGGAAAATGGTCCATTATCGGTTTGATATTACGCCAGGTTTTCACCCATGATGGATCGGCATGCTGTGGATCGGTGGCCGCTGCATCCTCCGTCAACAGGCCGAAACGCGCCACATGCTCACGCACTTCCGCCAGGCGGTCGACACCGTCGACATATAAATGCGTAAACCAGCCAAAATGGTTCAGGCCGAAGTAATCGACGGTCACCTGATGACGATCGACGCCCAGGATCGCGGCGATATTTCGCATCGCTGCCACCGGCATATCACAGATATTCAGTACCCGCGCCTGCGGGCGAAGACGCCGGACGCCCTCGGCCACAATTGCTGCCGGGTTGGAATAGTTAACAATCCAGGCATTGTTATCCGCATAGCGCTCGACCAGGTCAATTAACTCCACCATCGGCAAAATGGTACGCAGGCCATAGGCCAGACCGCCCGGCCCGCAGGTCTCCTGCCCCACGACGCCATGACGTAGTGGGATTTTTTCATCCTGCTCGCGCATTTTATATTGCCCGACGCGCATCTGGGCGAAAACGAAATTCGCCTGACTGAACGCCACTTCGGCATCGCTGGTGACGGTGAACTTGATACTGTCACTGTGATCGCGAATCACTTTCTCCACCACCGGTGCGATAATCTGCTGACGCTGACTGTCGATGTCATACAGCCGAATCTCTGCCAGTGGAAAATCAGCCAGACGCACCATCAGGCTCTTAACAATACCAGGCGTGTAAGTGCTGCCACCACCGGCAATCGCGAGAATAAACGGGGACTTTTTCATGTACTTCTCCTCTCAGAGCGCGGTTTCAACAGCTTCACGCATTTTCTTAACGTGCAACCCATACACCACCTGGACAGTGTTACCCTGACGGATAACCCCTTTCGCACCGGTGTCTTTGAGCTGCTGTTCATTGATAGTATTGATATCTTTTAGCGTCACCCGCAGACGGGTATAACAGTTGTCGACCACCTCGATATTTTGCTTACCGCCCAGTCCGGCGATAATATTCAGACCGAGGGCATTAGCGTCCGGCGCAGATTCAGCGCGGGCTGAACGCCCGTTTTTACCCTGGTAATCATTCTTCGAGTAGAGTCGGGTTTCGACCTCATCGTCTTCACGGCCTGGCGTTTTCATATCAAAACGCAGGATCAGAAAGCGGAAGATAATGAAGTAGAGTGTCGACATCATCAGGCCCACCACGATGTACATCGGCCAGTCAGATTTGGCGATGCCCAGCGGCAGATTGTACAAAATGAAATCAATCGCGCCGTTTGCGCCGATGGCATGTACGCCGAACAGATAAAACAGCATCATGCCAATACCGGTCAGTACGGCATGTACGCCGAACAGCATCGGGGCAACAAACAGGAATGAAAACTCCAGCGGTTCCGTTACGCCCAGCAGGAACGAGGTGAAAGCCGCCGGAATCAGAATCGCTTTGGCCGCATCCTTGCGTTCCGGTCTGGCGGTGAGATACATCGCCAGCGCCGCCGCCGTCAGACCAAACATCTTGCTGATACCACGCGCGTCCCAGACTGCCGTCGGGCTGAGCTGCGCCACACTGTGACAGGCCATTTCGGCGAAATAGATATTGCGGGCGCCCTGATAAACTGTGCCGCAGACCTCGCGTGTGCCACCCAGCTCGGTATACAGAAACGGGGTGTACACCAGATGATGCAAACCGGTCGGGATCAGAATACGTTCCAGAAAACCGTAGATCGCCACGCCAGCCGCACCAGCACCGTGAATGCCATAGGCCATCGCCGTAATCGCATGCTGGGCGAACGGCCACAGATAGCTCATGGCAAAACCGAGCGCAATGGACAGCGGGATGCCGATAATTGCCACAAAACAGTGGCCGGAGTAAATCGCCATCACGCCGTTAAACTGAATTCCCGAGAAACGGTTATACAGATAACCAGAAATCGCCCCGGTCAAAATCCCGGCAAACACCCCCATTTCCAGCACCTGCACGCCCAGCACCATGCTCTGGCCAGAAGCCCGCAGCGCCTCGCTGTTCACCAGCTTGTCCTGTAATTGCAGCGTGATATTCATCGCATTGATAAAGATGATAAACACCACCAGCCCAATTAATGCGGCATAGCCTTTATCACGTTTCGCCAGACCAATCGGAATGCCAACGGCAAATATCAGCGCCAGATTAGCCAGAATGGCGACAGCAGATTTTGAAATCAGTTGACCAAAATCCTGCACCAGCGGATGCGCCAGAAAAGGCAGATATCCGGCAAGATTACCGTTACCGAACACATTACCGAGGGCAATAAATAGCCCGACAATCGGTAATATCAGTACCGGCGCGTACAGCGACTTGCCAAAATTTTGCAGCGCATTAACGGCTTGGTTCATGGCATGCCCTCATTATTGATAGTGGTTATCGGGTCGTGAGTGGTGATGGATACCGCTGGAATGTAGCAGTATCGGCAGGAGTAAACACGCTATCTTGCTGATTTAAAAACATATAACCCTAAAGGTTACATGTAACCTTTTAGTTTGTGATCGGCGCAACGTTTATTCCGGCGCGGCAATAATGGCTATCTTCCGCTATCACGCCTATGCTTCCATTTACTCCTCAACAAGATAATGATAACCATTATCATAAAGAGCAGTGATTAACGGAGTGAAGGTATGCAACCCGCTGCACCAAAAGTGTTAACCACCGACTGTTGTATTATCGGCGGCGGCCCGGCCGGAATGATGCTCGGGTATCTGTTTGCCCGGGCGGGGGTAAAGGTGGTGGTGATTGAGAAACACGATGATTTTCTGCGTGATTTCAGAGGCGATACGATTCACCCCTCGACCCTGCAAATCATGCATCAGCTCGGATTACTGGAGGAACTGCTCAGCCTGCCCCATCAGCGTGCCGAAAAATTACAGGCAGAGGTGGCGGGTGAAGAAGTCACCCTTGCTGATTTTTCCCGGCTGCCGGTGAAATGCCGCTTTATCGCTTTTATGCCACAGTGGGATTTCCTCAACTTTCTGGCGGCAAAAGCCTCGCTGCTGCCTGAATTTACCCTGCTGCAATCCACCCGCTTTGACGAGTTTATCTACCAGCATGACAAGGTTTGCGGCGTCAGGGCGTTGGCGAATGGCGAGAAAACGGAAATCCGCGCGCAACTGGTGATCGGTGCCGACGGGCGTCACTCGCAGGTGCGGCAAAAAGCCGGTCTGACCGCCCGCTCGTTTGGCGCACCGCGTGACGTGCTGTGGTTTAAGCTGACAAAACAGCCCGACGATCCCGAGTGGAGCATGGGCCATAAAGGGCCAAAGCAAAACTTTATTATCATCGATCGCGGCGACTTCTGGCAGTGTGGCTACTCGATTAGAAAAGGACAGTATGAGCCGATAAAGGCCGCCGGTCTCGCGCCGCTGAAAAGTCAGATTGCCGGGGTGTCGCCCTTCCCGGCCGAACGGCTGGAGGAACTGAGCGACTGGCAACAGCTAAAGCTGCTGATTATCCGCATTGACCGGCTGGATCAATGGATGATTCCTGGCGTGCTGTGCATTGGTGATGCGGCTCATGCCATGTCACCAATTGGCGGTGTCGGGGTCAATCTGGCGATTCAGGATGCCGTCGCTACCGCTAATCTCCTGACGTTGCCATTGCGTAAAGGTAAGGTGAGCGTGCGGCAGCTGAAGAAAGTGCAGAAGCGACGCCAGTTTCCGACCTGCGCAACACAATTTATTCAGATAAAAATGAGTGGTAAGAACAGAGATAAGAATAAGCCCAGCCCGCTACCCCGACTGGTCAGGCGTCTGCCTTTTCTGCCGACGGTTTTTGGCTGGATTATTGGACTGGGATTTCGCCGGGAAAAACCGCGCTATATCGGTTAGCGGCACGGGCGACGAAAACTGGCATGGGCGGCAAGAATGCCGCCCTTACGGGATTATTCCTGAGGCTTTGGCTCGCCCATCGCTTTCAGTTTCTTCGACAGCTCGCGACGCTCTTTGGACAGGTCGGCATTTTTGATGATGTAGTCATCAACACGATCTTCATAGTCACTGCGCATACTGGCAATGATTTCCTGAATGGCTTCGATACTCATGCCCGGTTTGATGTATTCGCTCAGGTTGTCGAGCAGCAGTACACGCTTCTGGTTGTCACGAACTTTCTTTTCGTTATCGTGAATTTCACGCTGCAGTTTGTTCTTACGACGGAACATACGGACGAATTCCAGAACGTCCTGAAAAGATTGCTTTGCATTTTCCATGATGACACCCTTCATTGGGCCTGCAGAAACAGGCGTAATTGTCGTAGCCTTCAGCTTAGCGGCTCACTATTACCGATGGCAATTTTCACATTCAAATTCGGACTGATGGCTATCTTAACGCGAAACCGGTTGTCGACGCAGTAAGTTGTTGCTTAGACGGTTATTTACGCATCGCCAGACGGATCAAATCCGACAGCCTTTCCAGCTGGCGCGTCAGTTCGAGGCTTAGCCAGACATAGCCATGGATCGGCGTTTCAATACCGTAATCGCCGTTCGACTCACTGATTAACTGCCGCAACTCCTGCGAAATTTCTGCCAGTTCAGCGCTGTTCGCCGCCACTTTACGGGTATCGCCATTCAGCAATGCCCCGGCGAGCGCCTGCAACGTATTTTCTGTCATCTGCTGGGTACGACGCAGCGTCGGCGCATTCAGCATTATCAGATGGCTTTCGCGCGACGACCACCAGGCATTGATTTGCAGTTCGAGGGTACAGAACATATTGCGGTTAATGGTCTGAATCGCGTCCAGCACCGACTTCGGTATCCGCGTCTCTTTACTGGCCGGTTCCAGCAGCGCACGCATTTTCACCACGTCGCTCAGCAGCCGCTGTAACGGTTTGGTTAGCCGCGGCTGCTCAACCAGGTTAGGAGAAAGCCCCGCCTGATGCAGCTTCGCCATTGATGACAGCGAGTCCGACAGCTTAATTCGCCAGTGGGTATAGGCTTTTTGCGGGTAAATGCTGCTGAACAACAGCGCCAGCAGCGAACCGAGAATCACATCGCCGCCACGCCATAACGCCGTTTCCATATCGCCCGCCGGCGCACCACACACTACCGCCAGCGTAATACCGATCAGCAACGCCATATAAGGGTGTTTCCCCAGCGTCAGATAGCCACAGAGAAACATCACGGTGGCGCACCACACCAGCATCCACGGCAGTGAAATCAGTTCGAGTTTCAGCGCGATCAGACCGGATATAGAGCCAAAAATAGTGCCACCAATGCGTTGCACCGCGCGCGGTAACACGGTGCCCCACGACGAAATTGGCCCCATCACCACCACCAGCGTAATCAGCGGCCAGCTGCCTTCGGGAATATTCAGTTCGCGCACCAGCAAAAATGTCAGGATAAATGCCAGCGCAATTCGCACGCCATGCACCATGCGGTAGTGGCGGTAAACGCTGAACTCAATCTTCGAAAGGGGCTTATCGGGACGCAAAGGTCTCCTCCAGTGCCTGATGGTTAACTCACCGCATATCATACCCCATGCGATGGCCAGACCTCAGACTCCAGTCTTATTTTACTGACAGTTTTTCCTGCTGTTTACATCACGCCGCCATTTCCGCAACGTCAGGGCAATAACAATGCTAACCCTGCTGCTTATGCTTTACTTTTACCGGCGAAAATGAAGGAAGGCAAATCAAGCGGGCGAGACTGGTGCTCGCCCACAGGGGTCAGAATTTCAGTTTGAGATAGTCCTGCATCCGGGTAAACAGACCTGCGGTCTCCACCGGCTGCAAGGCCATCAGCGGATAACTGGCAATCTGCTTATCGTGATCGATCAACTGGATAGTCCCGACCTGCTCATTGGCTTTCAGCGGCGCTTCCAGATCCTTCCGCTCAATGACATATTTCGCCTTAATATTTTTTAGCTGATCACGGGGCAGTGACAGATAAATATCTTTATCGCTGCCGACATCCACCTGATGCGGATTACCGTACCACACGGTTTCATGGCCGATGGCTTTGCCTGCGTGGAACAGCTGCACGGTATCAAAGTTATTCTGACCCCAGGTCAGCAGCTTACGCGCTTGTTCTTCGCGCCCCTTCGGACTTTTTCCGCCCATGATGACCGCAATCAGACGGCGCTGCCCCTCAACGCTGGAGGCAATAATATTAAAACCAGCGCTTTCAGTATGACCGGTTTTCAGGCCGTCAACGTGCAGAGTTTTATCCCACAGCAGGCCGTTACGGTTCTGCTGCGTGATACCATTCCAGGTCAGTGATTTCTCACTGTACATCTGATAAAAATCGGGTTCGCCTTTAATGATGGCGCGTGAAAGTTTTGCCAGATCGCGCGCGGTGGTGTATTGCCCCGGCGCATCAAGGCCATGTACCGTTTCAAAGTGGGTATTGGTCAGGCCAAGTTTGCCGACATATTCATTCATCATTTTAACGAAGTTGGCTTCACTGCCGGCGACATAGTCCGCCAGCGCCACGCAGGCGTCGTTACCGGAGTCGATAATCACGCCGCGACTGAGATCCCGGACTGACACTTTTTCACCGGGTTTCAGAAACATCAGCGATGAACCTTTGAACACCGGGTTGCCAGCGCCCCAGGCATCATGACCGACGGTGACCCTATCATCACGCGTGATATGGTGATTATCAATCGCGCGATCAACCACATAGCCGGTCATCAGCTTGGTCAGGCTGGCCGGATTGCGACGATCGTCAGCATGGCCTTCGGTAAGGATCTGCCCGGTCGTCGAGTCCATCAGTACCCAGGAAGCCGCATCAATCGTCGGCGGAGTGAGCGGGAAAGGCATCGCGTTCTCATCGGCATGCGCCTGGGAGACCAATACTAAAAACAGAGTAACACTTGCAAGCTGACGCCTTTTCAACGATTTATCCTCAAATTAGCCACATCAATAAACTGGCCGATGTTGTACGGCAATGAAGAGCGGATTGTGTTAATTAATTGCAAGAAAGTATTAATAGTCTTATCAATTTCAGGCTCACTTCTTACCCGATTGCGCCCGACGATCCAGCGCTTCACGTTGCACCGCAATTCGCACCATTCGCCGGTGCTGGCGTAATGCCTCTTCAGCTTCACTTTGTCTGCGCGTCGGCATGATCGGTGCCGGGCGTCGGGCTTCAATCAGTCTGTCGAGCTGCTGACGCTGTAATGTCGGCTCGGCTGCCGCAGAAAACATTGAGGATCGCTGAGCATGCACCACCATATCGCGGTGAACCTCTCGCACGGGATCAACCGGCGTGATGGCCGCCGGACTGCGGCTGCGTACAGATTGAGATAACGGCGGGCAGTCACTGCCGGCAACAGCGCGTAAGGGGCGTCGCGATGAAAAATGTAAACTATCCAGCGGCATCTGTGGATGGGCTGCGCCGCGATCACTTCGCCGGATAAAATCAACAAAGTGCATGATGTTCGCCGCGCCGCTGTTGGCCGGGTAAGCGGGACGGCGTGTCCAGACCGGGTTACGCACAACGGGCCTGTCTGACTGTCGAGTCACGGTGGCGGGCGCCAGCAGCTGGGTGGCACTGAAATTGCTGTTAATATTGAGTAAGACTCCGGCACTTTCTGCTATCCCCGGCGTCACTGGGGCTACCTTACTGTATTGCAGTTCGTGCTGTGGCGCGGCCAGTTGCAACGGAGGCTGCGCAACCCCTTCAGGCCCGGCTTCCAGCCTGGCAGGACTGGCTTCATCATCCTCTGATAGCGGATCACTATGCACTGCATCGCGGTGGCGACTGCCGATTAACGTCTGGCGTTGCACGCGCTCAGCCCGCCTCTTTCTCTCCAGCAGTGCCTGTTCCAGCTGAAAATTTAAACGTTTCACGTCATATATCTGGTGCTCAGCGTGACGTAGGTGGCTATCGCGGACATCGCGCCCCGCCTGCCAGGATTGCTGTTGTAACTTATCGCGCATCACACAATCTTGCTGATGCGCCACACTGAATGCCGGTTGACTCAGCGCCATAAGCCCTTCACTAAACACGCTGGCGAAGTTGCCGGGCAAAGCAGCAGCATCGCTGGCTCGGCGGTTCTCAGACGACTGATGGTGTAGCAGACTGGCCAGATAACGTGACGGCTTACCCTCACTGGCCTCGCTCGATAACGAGTGAATTTTACCTTTGGCTTTCAGAGTGCAGCTCATTCCCTCGCGGGTGCTTTTGCTAATCTGTTTAAGTTGACGTTTAACCGGGTCTGTTTTGTGGCGCTTATTCTGCCCGCTTTCCGAGCGTAAATTTAAGGAATGCTGGCGGATCGAATGAAAATGCTGCGGCAGCGCGTTGAAGTAGCTCAGGCGTCGGTCAACACCGGTAAAGTGCTGCATCGCTTGCAGATTCTCTTCAATATCATCCAGATGCGATGAGATCGATTGCAGTTCAGCGTCGTCAGCGTCCCTTTTTTTACTGCCGTTAATCTCGCTCAGCGCCAGTTTAATTTTCCTGAGCGGCGCCTTTTTGCCGTGCTGGGTAAAGCGATGGTGATCGGCAGTCATATCGGCATGATATTTATTCAGTTGCTGATTAATCCGTGCGGCGTTTTTTTCAATTTTGCTGGTATTGGTTAACGCAGAGAATCCCTCTGCCTGGTTGCTTTGCGCTGCTGGCGACAGCGCGATATTACTGGCTGACATACGGCGTAAAAATTGCTGGCTGAGTAACGATGGCGCCTGAGCGAGAGAATGTCCGCCAATCTGCTGAGCGGCGGCAATCAACGAAGCGTTGTTACCCGGTTGCCAGGTGACCTGTGCCATTTCCCGTGGCCCATCAGCGGTTTGTTGCAGCAGATTAAGCGTATTATTTCGCACCACCAGCACAAGTTGGTTATCACTGAGCAGTGGCGGATGAGCGAGAATGCTTTGACCTTGCGGATCAAAAAAATAACGTGCCTCCCCCTCTTCGTCCTCGCCCACCACATACCAGCCATGCTGTGTCGCCAGTCCGGCTAACATTTCGGCATCGTTCAGTCTGGTAATGTATTCATCGCTAATTACCTGACTAAACTCTTTGACATAATTTAATAGCGCAAAGATGTCCGGTGATACGACCGGCTGCGGCGGAAAAATTGGTGAGTTTGGCGATAGTCGGTTGATATCCATGGCAATTTGATAACTGGCGGGTATCAGCCCGTCGGCGATCATCCTCTGCAAAGCGGCAATCACCTCACGGTTACCCCCGCTCACCAGACCGGGTAGCTGATGCGCAATGTGTTGCAAAAAACGGCGACCGCCAGCGGAAGAGGTAAACTCATGCAGATAACTCTGGCGCTGTGCACGCGGCAAAGGTTTCAGGCAATCACTGACCAGCTGTTGCCAGACGATCAGTTTGCCATCCTGCCCAATCCGGTGTGCAACCGCATCACTCAGACTCCAGTGGAAATCACGCTCATGGGGCGAAATAATGCGCAAAATCTGCAACGGCGTCAGCAACTGCTCCACCAGCATTTTCCTCAGCGTCGTCAGGTACAAGGTGCTGGTGATACCTGGAAGTGCTGAGCGGTGAGCAGCCAGATATCCGAGGCGACTGCCAATGTTCCGACCATAGTTGATAATAAACGGGCTGACCGACAGCATGTCACTCATTCCGGCACCGGACGTATTGGCCAGGGTGGTAGCAACTTGCGCCAGATCCTCCAGCGCATGATGAAGCTGAAACGGCGTCAGTCTTTCTGGCTGAGCCAGTGAGCGATAATCGGGTTCATCGGTGAGACTGCTGGCTGACCCGGTGTCGAAACTGTCTGACGATAATTCACGCCGGATAAATTGGTAGCCATTAAGTTTGGTATATTGCGCCAGATAATCAGCATCATATTCCAGCACCAGCATCACCAGTGAATCCGCATTTTGCAGAATGACTTTTAATAACGCTAATTTGTCAGCATGCAGTTCGGTCAGCAGCTGGGCCGGATTGTGGTAGGTCAGACCGCTGATATTGGCAATCACCGTCCAGACCGGATCGTTGAAGATCTCGCGTCGGGTGGCTCTTAACCATGCAGGCGATAAACCATACTCCTGCTGCTGGTGCTGCATAAATGCCCGCCACCTGGCGTCATCCAGCGTCGCCCCTTTCGCTTTTTCCAGCATTTCCAGAAAACGCATTCGGCTAATACCGGCTGGCGTTGGCGTCTTCATCATAATGGCATCGTAGATTTTTGACAGTAACAGATCCGCCAGCCCCTCAAGGGATGAGGTTTCATGCTGCTCTTCGCTCATTGCGTTAAGGGCGGAGACCGTGGTTCTTAATTCATTCGGTAAGCCATAGCCGATTAAATAGAACATATCTTCGGTCGACAGGACGCCTGGCATCATATGGCTGACTTCGTGGGGGACAGTTTGCAGCAATTTCACGAAGCTGGCTTGCTGGTTCAGGGTAGTAAACACAATGCGACGTTGGTGATCGTCGGGAAAAGCGGCAGCGTCGACGCCCGGTTGTTGCTCATTCGGCGACGACAGTAAAAACTGATTAAAATCTTCGTTAAGATAGCGCTGACATACCTGATAATAATGAGTCAGACGCTGGTGGATCAGCTCCAGCATTTCGCCACTGACTTCAGGTGGTGTAATGCCCAGCTGGCGGGCAACAATGTGCGAAATACGTGACGTGTTTTGCGAAACAGTGCTCAGCATATTATACAGGCTGTTATCGAACAGATTTAGCGCCTCGCGAATAAACGGCATTTGCTGTTGCACATCACTCCCGCGCGCTATCAGGTTGTATCCCTGCCCATGAAGCAGGGTTTCAAAATCGTCATTGGCCCCCCGATAAGGCGCATGAGTGATCGACGGTCTTGGTGCCCAGTGGTGGAAATAGCGGTTGATATAGTGCTGGCAGTTGCCGTCATGATGCAGTGTCTCGACCAGAGACTGGCGGAAGCGCAGAATTTCCAGACTACTGACCTGATCGGGCATCAGATTATATCTGGCGGTATATAACGCCAGCATAAAATGGTCGCCGTAAGGCACGTCATCCATCGCCTCAAAGTGGCCGCTCAGCAAGGGCGTATAAAATATCTGTTCATGCTGATTAACCGTCTGGCGTAGCACCAAAACGCTACTCGCCTCGCCGGTTGGCGGCGGTAAAAACAGCACGCGGTTACTCTGCTGATCCTCAATACGCAGCGCCACGCCCTGCCAGCCCGGAAGATTAAGCGCAATAAACGCTGCCAGTTCCATCACTTCGATATTCCATAATCCGTTATGACCCATATCATTGATAATGCCACCGTAATGTTGATCGCTGAGTGTGAGCAGATAGTTACTGCCTGCGGGCGGCAATACGGGAGAGCTGGCCGGGCTGCGAGGCTCGCGCACGGGTTGCTGACTGCCGGAAGCGACTGGTTCCATGGAGCTCCTGAGATTATGCGATTATCCGTCATCTTTAGTGTTACTCTTTTGCGCTTCACTCCGTTGGTAGTAGCCGCTGTGCAAGCTTTCGTTTTGCATCACACGGCGGTTAAACCGCCGGCTGGTTTCCGCCTGCGGCTGCAAAAGATCGACCAATGACCGGCGGTTTTGTAGATAGCGATCGAGCTGTTGTCGCTGAGAGGTGCGCTCGCCAGTGGCCGTAAATAGCTGATTACGTTGGGCGCTGACCACCATACGGCGATGGCTGAGAATATCCTGACGGAGCGGTTCATTCGCTGCAGGAGCGTCGTTCCGCCGGCGCATCCTCAACGTCGGTTCGCGCCGGGTGGTGTAGCAGGGAATGACCGGCGGACGCCGGGTGGACAGCCGCAGAGTGCGAAATCTTTCAGATTGTGGCTGCTGAGGGCGGTTATTACGCCGGATGATCTGCGTGAAGGTCATAATATTCGCGTCACCGCTGTTGGCAGCAAAAGAGCGCGGCTGAGAACGGGCATGATGCCAGATATTTCGCCCGCTATCGGCTTGCTGCACAACCGTGCCAGGCGCCAGCATCAGCGTGGTCGTTCCGCTACTCTGCGTATTCAGTATCACCGCGCTGGCTGCCGCCACAGATTGCGCAGCAGCATCCGGGGAAACAAAAACCCGCTGCTTAACCGGCTGTGATGATTCCGCAGCCAGACCCGACTGCGGATTTAACGCGGCTGACGCCGCTTCTGAGACGGGCGCGGATCCCCGCGGGACGGCATTTTCACTCTTTGCATTATCTTGATCAGTACTGGTCTGATTGCCTGCTCCCCTGGCATTGCTACCCGGTCCACGCCCATACGGCACCGTCAGCCGTTTTGGTGGTTTTTTCTCTCCGTTCGGCTGCCCGGCATTGACCAGCTGCTTAATAATCAGTTGGGTATCCATTCGTACCCTTTCACGCAGCTGCAACTGAATATCATCCCGCTGTGCACGGTTCTGCAACCATTGCTGCTTCTGCTCAACATCACGGTCTTCACATTGCCGGAAGTGCTGTTCGCTAAAGGCGGGTCCGCTGATGATTTCCAGAGCGCTGGCAAACATATGACTCAGTGTGCCGCCCGCCGCGTCACTGCGCTGGCCACTTTGCGGCTTTTTCGCCAAGCGCAGCTGTGATCTTGGCGGCCTGCCGTCACTACATTGACTGATCAGGGAGTGGATCTCCCCTTTGGTTTTCAGGGTAAGACTCATCCCTGCCAGCGTATTCTTTTCCAGCTGTTTAATCTTTTGCATCGAATCGCGACGGTTTTTCGTCTTTTTTCCCGCAGGAATTGCCGCCCTTAAGTTTAAAATATGCTGACGGATTGAATGGAACTGGCGCGGTAACTGATGAAAATAGTTTAAGCGTGAATCGACCCCGCGCCAAAGTTGCATATTACGCAGATTATTTTCAATCGCCTCAATATATGCAGAGATAGAACTGACATCTTGCTGATTATTTTCACCCCTCTCCGATACGGTTATTTCGTTGATATTTTCTTTCATCTTTTTTAGCGGCGTGGATTGCCGTGGCTCCAGCGTCGGAATATCTTCAGGCGCCATTTGATAAAAGTAATAATGGAGAATGTCATTTATTGCCCTGGCATTGCTGTTGATCTTTTCGACATCCACTAATTGCGTCATTCCCTGAGGCGCTGGCTGCAAAGCGTGATGATCGTCAGGCGCGACAGCCGGGCGCAATTTCATTCGTGTTAAAAAACCGCGAATCAGGGCATTATCATCAACCAGTCCGCCAGAGCCACTCAGTTGTTCCATTGCTTTGAGTAATGCCAGGTTATTATCAACACTCTCCGTTTGCTCAATGATTAACTCCGGGCCTTGCGCCGTTTGCTGATATAAGCTCAGTGTATTCTGTCCAAGCACCAGCACTGTTTCATCATGAGTTAATCGTGGTGGATCGGCGCTGATATCATTTCCCTGTGGATCAAAAAAAATCCCGGGATCACCTTCACTGTTTTCACTGACCACATACCAGCCATAAAAATTCGCGATCCCCGCCAGCATATCGGCTTCGTTAAGTTGCAGAAGATAGTCGTTATAAATATGCACCCGGTTTTCATCAGTATATTTTAATAACGTGTCGAGGTTAATTAATCGCCGACCCGGCGGCAAGTTAGCAGTGCGCAAACGGTTAATGCTGATCGCCACTTCATAACTTGCGGGTATCAGACCATCCTGCACCATCGCCGCAAGGGTATTAATCACCTCCGGATAACGGGCAGGATCGTTTTCAATCACCGCAAGCTGCGATTCAATCTGGCGATAAAATCCCCGCCCGCGTTCTGAGGAAGTAAAACCAGCGCGATAACTCGCGTGCAGATGCGGCGGCAGCTGGCTGAAACAGTCGCGAATCAGCTGCTGCCAGGCCAGTAACTTGCCGTCACGCCAGAAATTATCCGCGATGGCGTCGCTTAAGGCATAAGACGAAGAGTCATCATCCGGTGAAATAATATTTAACACCTGTTGCGGGGTCAGGTGATGGCAATCCAGCAATCTTTTCAGCGAGGCAAGGTAAAGGGTATGGCTTAATTGCGGTATCACGGCGCCACGATGAAACAGCGCCCCCATGGCGCGCGAGATCATCCGTCCGGCAGTACGGATAAAACGCCCGGCCATCATATTGCAGGGAGTATCCGCGGAAATTTGTAGTGAAGAGGTTGCCGATGCCAGCGCAAAATCTTCCAGCGCATGAAAAAACTGAAATGGCGTGAGGGTTTCCGGATGGATTAATGCATCATAATAAGCCTCCTCGGTCGAACTCATATCCGATAAGATCTCAGTGCTGTCCAGTCGCTGCTGCGGATCGAGCTGACGATGATTGTTCCGCAGGTATTCCCGGATATATTCCGCTTGATATTCCACCACCAACAACACTAACGAATCAGCATTTCTGAGCACCACCTTGAGTAATTTGCGCCGGTCGGCGACCAGCTCACTCAAAAATTGTGCCGGGGTGTGGTATTCCAGCCCGGCTATCTCTGCGATGCATTCCCATAATTGGTGATCGGTAACAGAGCTGCGTAAGTTATTCAGCCAGGATTCGGGAGCCTGATAACTTTCCTGCATTTCCTGCAGGAAATCTTGCCACTGGCCGTCATCCAGTATCGCTTCTTTGGCGCGTTCAAACACCCGGCTATGTTGCGCCAGCGTCAGGTGGGGCGGTCTGGCGCTGCCAGACTGGATGGAATCAAAAATATTAGAGAGAATTAAGTCCCGGAACCCAAGTGGCGTGTAAGCCAGCGAGTTCTCTTCCAATATATCGGATAAGAGGGTTTCAGTGGTGGTGCTGTTATTCGCAATACCATAATGCAGCACATAGAAAAGGTCTTCGGCACGATTATCGCCATCCATCATATGGCTTATTTCATGGGGAATAGCGCGCAGTATCTGGATAAAAGGAGAATTTGTTATGCCGCTGGTGAGAATAATCCGTTTGTGCGGATCGTCAGGAAAGGCTTCAGCCAGCACACCGCGACAGGAATCATTAGCCGAAGAGAGAATAAACTGGTTACCATACTCTTCTGTATAGCGCGCGGTCATCTGCTGGTATTCCACCAGATGCGCCCGGGTTTCCTGAATCATCTCCTCGCTCACCTGAGCCAGTCCAAGATTCAGCTGGCGGGCAAGCAGTTTTTTCAGACGCGCACTGTCGTGGCTGATATTAACCAGCATATGCCATAAACAGTCGTCAAACAGCCGCAGCGCTTCACGAAGCTGCGGCATTTGCCGATGGGTGTCCTCCCCTCTGGCACGTACAGTAAATCCCATCTGCGGCAGGTTTTGTTCAAAGGGATCATTATTGCCCTGATAAGGAAAATCCGTTACCACCGGCCCCGGCATCCAGTGCCGGAAATGCTGATTAATATAATACTGGCAGGGTTCATCGTCCGCCAGCAGTGCCGACAACTGCTGGCGAAAGCGTAAGACTTCCATGCTACCAATTTGATGTGGCATCGAATGATATCTGGCGGCACAGAGCGCGATAAGCAATTGATCGCCATACACAGGTGAGGTTATTTCTTCGAAATAATCGGCGATTAAAGGCCGAAAGAAACGTTGATGCGAGGGGCTTTGCTGCTGCTGCAACACCACCAGATTATCGGCAACACCCGACGCCGCCGGCAAAAACAGGATTTCATGATTGTTCTCATCCTCAATACGCAGCGAAAAATTTTGCCAGTCGGGAAGATTAAGCGCAATAAATGGCACCATTTCCATCGCCGCAGTGCTCCACAGCCCGGGATGGTTGATATCCTGGATAATATTATCCCGCTGTGAGGCGCTAAGAGTATGCAGATAATTGTTCATTACGGGTCTGGCGACAGAGAAAGAATATAACGATGTGCTGCCCCCACTTACCGGAGTATTGATTTCCATGTCATCACCTGGTTTATTTAGAACGACGTACTATAAGCTGAGTACCGGTTTAGACAGCTATTATAAAAAGCTCATCGCTGTCATCTCTGACAGGCAAAAAAAAACGCCCGGTGAGAGCACCGGGCGTTGATTAATACTGCTGTCGCTTAGCGATTATTTCTGGTCAGGCAGCGCGTAAGCAACAATATAGTCACCCAGCTTAGTACCAAATGAACCATGACCACCGGCCGCAATCAGCACATATTGCTTGCCGTTAACTTCATAGGTCATTGGTGTCGCCTGGCCACCTGCCGGTAAACGCGCTTCCCACAGTTTTTCACCGTTAGAAACGTTAAAGGCACGCAGATAGTTATCCGCCGTTGCCGCAATAAAGAAGATGTTACCAGCAGTGGTGATTGGCGCACCCAGCATTGGCATCCCCATTTTAAACGGCAAGGGAACCGGAGAGCTGTCGCGAACGGTACCGATGCGCTTTTTCCACACGATATCGTTAGTTTTCAGGTCAACCGCAGAAATGTAGCCCCATGAAGGTTGCTTACAAGGGAAGCCCAGCGGCGACAGGAACGGGTTCAGCGTCACGCCATACGGCACGCCGTACTGCGGCTGAATGCCGGATTCAGAACCGGTACCGCCTTTGTCGTTCTCGTCTGGCTCGATTGGGTTACCCGGACCACGTGGGATCAGGCGGGAAACAAACGGCAGCGCCATTGGGTTAGCCACGGCAATCTGACGGTGAGTATCCACCGAAATACCGCCCCACTCGAACATACCGAGGTTGCCCGGGAATACCAGCGTACCCTGCTCGGACGGCGGTGTGAACGGACCTTCATAACGCAGGCTGTGGAACATCACACGACAGATCAGCTGATCGTAGATGGTCGCGCCCCACATATCTTTGCCCTTCAGATGCTCTTTCGGACGGAATGACAGCTCAGAGTATGGCTGGGTCGGCGACAGTCGGTCACCTTTCGCCGGGCCCTGCGGTACTTTCATTTCCGGTGCCGGAGTGACAGGCTTACCGTCGCGACGATCCAGCACAAAGATGTCACCGGTTTTGGTCGGAATGTAGATTGACGGCACTTTATTACCGTTCTTATCGGTAATATCAGCCAGCGTCGGCTGTGCCGGTACATCCATATCCCACAGATCGTGATGCACAGTCTGATAGAACCACGCCAGTTTGCCCGTGGTGGCATTCAGCGCCAGCATACCGGTCGCGTAGCGCTCCATTTCCGGGGTGCGGTTACCGCCCCAGATATCCGGCGTTGCCACGCCGATTGGCAGGTAGACCAGATCCAGATTCGCATCATAGGCCGCCGGTGCCCATGAGTTTGGCGAGTTTGGCGTGTAGTGTTCATCAACGCCTGGCACTTTATTGGGATCTTTCGCGCCGGTGTCGAATGCCCACAGCAGTTTACCGGTATTCACATCAAAACCACGGATGACGCCGGAAGGCTCGCGGGTTGAGTAGTTATCGGTCACCGCGCCAGCAATAACAATCACTTTATCGGTGATTACCGGTGGTGAAGTCGGCTCATAAGCGCCCGCTTTGGCAAACGGCATATTCGCTTGCAGATTCACATCACCGTTATCACCAAACTCCGCACAACGTTCACCGGTTTCTGCGTCCAGCGCATAAAGGTGGCCGTCATTGACCGGCAGAATGATGCGACGTGAACAGATAGCCGGTTTCGCGCCCTGACCTTCAGCTTGCGCCACTGCTGGCGTTTCATGATAAGAAACACCACGACAGGTGACGTGCTGGAAAGTCGGGTTAGTTTTCATCTGCGGATCAAAACGCCATTTCTCTTTACCGGTGGCCGCATCCAGCGCAATCAGCTTCTGGTGTGGCGTACACAGGTAGAGTGAGTCACGGATTTTGATTGGCGTCACTTCATCGGTGATTTCGCCCGGATCGTTCGGGCCTTTCAGATCGCCAGTACGGAAGGTCCAGGCTTCTTTCAGCTCGCCAACGTTTTTGTCGTTAATCTGCTTCAGCGGTGAGTAACGGGTACCTTCCTGGGTACGGCCATAAGCTGGCCAGTCGGCATCAGGAATACCCTGCGCGTTTTTCTCAATTTCCGCCGTCTGCTGCTGACTCAGGGTGCCGTTGATCTCTTGCGGATCGTTAAACACGGAGTAAGCCAGCACAATAACGGTGAACACCAGCGAAGCCGCCAGCGCACCGCGCGGCAGCTTGCCGCTGGAGGCGACGCCGCGCCAGATAAATGGCAGCGCAATCCACAGGCCGAAGAAGAAGGTCACATCCAGACGCGGAGTCAGCGCCCAGAAATCAGAGCCGACTTCCCACAGTGACCAGATCGTGGTGGCCAACAGGAAAACAGCGTACAGCAGCAGCGCAGTGGCGCGACGACGATACAGTAACCAGGCAGTGATCAGCATCACCAGGCCCGCAACGATGTAGTACAGCGAGCCTCCCAGTTTTGCCAGCCAGATGCCGCCCACTAACAAATATACTCCGCTCAGGGCTGCGAACAGCACCGTGAGTATCACCAGAATTCGTGATAACGAAGTTCCATTTTTCATAGTTTAACCTTACCGAAATTTAAGAGCGTCGATTTAGCGTAAGCTAAATCGTCAAAAACACCCGATTACTGCTCAATATCCACTCGGGTGTTCCTAACCCGCCTTCAGACATCACCTGGTGTTGTTGTCCGGGGCTGGCTTTTTCTGGATTCTGTTTTGCATGTTACTCAAAGGTATAGCTCAGCGTGGCACCCACGCCATAATTTCGACCCGGTGCCGGTTCGAAGTAACGACCGTTACCTTCATTGACGATCACCGAGCCGACATATTCACGATCGAACAGGTTATCCACCCGGGTGAACATATCCAGCGACCAGTTGCTGCGCCAGTTCAGACGGTAACCGCCACTGAGGCCGACCACGGTATAGCTCGGTGCCTGGGCGCTGTTCTGGTCATCGACCTGAATATCGCTCATGTAACGCACATCCGCACCGGCGTGGAAGCCCTCTTCCGGTGCCCACTCCATTGAAGCGTAACCCATATTGCGCGCAATGCCTGGCAGGCGATTACCCGCCGGGGTGCAGGAGGCAGCACAGGTTTCATTACGATAGGTGGCGTCGAGCAGAGTCCACGCCATTTTCAGCCGCCAGTCCTGCGCGAACTGCTGGTCGAGCGCGAGTTCAACACCGCGACGACGGGTTTTACCGGCATTGGTATAACTGGTGCGCCCACCGGCACTTTCCGCCACCACCAGTTCATTATCGGTATTGGTCTGAAACAGCGCTGCCGTCACCAGTCCGTTACCGACACGGGTTTTACTGCCCAGTTCGTAAGTATCGCTGGTGGAAGGTTTCAGTCCGATATTCAGCCCTGACTGACCGTCCGAACGGTAGGAGAGTTCGTTAATGGTCGGCGTTTCAAAACCGCGACCCGCGGAGAAATAGAGATTCCACGCCGGGGTGACAGCATAGTTTATCGAAGCCATCGGCAGTAATTTGTGATAACGCGTGCTGCCGCTGTCATCGCCATTGGTACTGGTGATGTAATAATCTTCGGAATCAAAGTTGACGGTGCTGTAGCGCAGTCCGGCATCCAGCGTCCACTGTGACGTCAGGCTCCAGCTGGTTTGCAGATAAGGATCGAGGTTCCACATCTTATTTTTTTCATTACGACGCTGCGCCCCCTTCTCACCATATTCCGGCACACCGTTGTTCAGATTAAAGTTTTCAAAACCCTGACGGCGTTCGGTCATGGTTTCATAATCGAGGCCCGCAATCAGGCTAAACGGCACCGAACCGAGATTGTCCTCGTGTTTCCAGCGCGTATCAATTCCCTGATATTTTCTCTCCAGCACGATTACGCCACCGGCATGGGTTGGCCGTAGCTGGGGAGCCATCGGGATCGACTGATACTGAGTGGTATGACGCTCGCCGTGCCACGCGGTCATCGTCAGCTGGTCGTTTTCACTGATTTCGCGCTGATAACGCAGGCCAAACTGGGTCTGGTCGAGGGATTTACGGGTATTGTATTGATCGCCGCGTGGCGACTGGCGTGGATTATCTTTCCATTCCGCTTCAGACAGGCCGCCGGGATCGTTAGCATCCACCGAGACACTGTTAAACAGCAGCGTCAGGGTGCTGACGTCATCAAGACGCACACCAAATTTACCGTTGCCGAGACTCTTCTGCGTACCGCTGTGATCGCGATAGCCGTGGGTGGTAAAGCGTGAACCGGAGATCGCGTAATTGACGTCGCCCGCCTGGCTGCCGTCACCGGTTGCACCGGTCGCTTTGACACTGTTACGCCAGGTATTGTCACTGCCAAAATAGCTCCCGGCTTCCAGCGTGGTCGGCTGAGTACCGGTCTGGGTTTCGATATTGACCACCCCACCGGAGGCATTGCCATACAGTGCGGAATAAGGGCCGCGCAGCACTTCGACTTTTTCAATCGAGTTAATATCGATATTCGAGGTCTGACCCTGTCCGTCCGGCATGGTGGCCGGAATACCATCGACATAAATACGCACGCCGCGCACGCCATACATTGAACGACTGCCAAAGCCGCGCACCGACATTTGCAAATCCTGTGCGTAGTTCTGGCGGTTCTGAATCTGTAGACCAGGAACGCTGCCAAGGCTTTCTGACAGGTTAACTTGCGGTTTACTGTTGCGCAGCTGCTGCCCTTCGACCACGCTGACGGCAGCCGGCGTATCCAGTTCGGATAAACCACTGCGTTGCTTAACCACCATCAGCGTAGAATCCTGCGCGGTGGCAGAATCATGGCTGACACCGGAAACTGAAGTCTGAGCGTAACTGAGCGCGAGCGGTTGCATCATCAACAACGGCGTCAAAATAAAAGCAGAGGTTTTTTTGTTCACTGGAATGGTTCGATTTTTTTAGTTAATACTTCAACAATTTTTCCCGACCACCTGAGCCGGAGAAAAGTCACCCGCTGATCATCTGCATCGTGCTGAGCAGCAACGGTAAATCACCGCTGCCGAAAGTATAAAAGCTATTGACTGATTTGCCGGGTTTTTATCCGTCGGGCGTCAACGCTGTTCACCCCTGACCGAACGCCTTATGCAAACGAAACTGTTATGTTGCATAAAAACGTGATCATTGTAACACTTCATAGTTCGCTTGCGAACTATTTATCTCTTCAGGCTGAATCAATTCAGCCTGAATGCATGCCTTCGGCCCTTTACCTTTACGGCTGAGCTGCCTCTTCCAGTACCTGATGGATCACCTGTGATAACTCATTCACCTCAAACTTTGCCACATAGCCATTGGCACCAACCTTGCGCACGTGATCTTCATTGGCGCTGCCAGAGAGCGAAGAGTGAATCACCACCGGAATATTTTTCAGCCGGTGATCGGATTTAATATTGCGCGTCAGAGTAAAACCATCCATCTCCGGCATTTCCAGGTCGGTCAGTACCAGCGAGATTTTGTCGTGGATCGACTGCCCCGCCGCTTTCGCCTCGTCGGCCATCAGCTTGATTTTCTCCCAGGCTTCCAGACCGGTATTAAACATCAGCGCCGGAATGCCCATCTCTTTCAGTCCCTGCTCCAGCATTGATCGCGCCACCTTCGAATCTTCCGCCACAATCGCCAGCGCACCGGGCTTGAGGTTAAAGCTGCGCACGGCGACCGGTTCGCTCTTCACATTGCGCGCCGACGGAATAATGTCATACAGGATCTGCTCAACATCCAGCACCAGCGCCATTTCATTGCGGTTTTCTTCATTATTTAGTAGCGCAATACTGGTGACATTACGATTGCTGACACCAGCATCCGCAGCATGCACCTGGCTCCAGTCAAGCCGCACAATATTATCCACCGACTCGACGGCAAACGCCTGAGTATTACGGGCGTATTCGGTGACCAGCAGCAGCTTCAGACCGGAACCCGGCGTACAACCGGCAACGGCGGCGAGATCAATAACCGGGATAATCTGCCCCCGGATATTTGCCATCCCCAGCAAGGGTGACTTCATCCCGGCCGCTTTGGTAATGGTGGTCATCGGCACAATTTCGCGCAGCTTAAACACATTGATACCAAACAGCTCGGGTTTTTCGCCCTCAGCCGCCGCTCCCAGCCGGAACAACAGCATTTCAAATTTATTGGAGAGGGTGAGATTCGCTCTGTCATCGATATCTTTCTGAAAGTTATCCATTTTTTCCTCTGAATACTCATTTTTACAGGTGGACTTATCGCGATATCCAAAGCAGAGCGCGGCTTGCGGTACGGGCTGGCGTGCCTGAAATCACTGTCAGAGGTTATCGGCAGAAAGCGGAAAAAATAGAGGGGGGGATTCGGCTTAATCAGCTAAATGCCTCAGCCCTTTAGCCACCCGACAAAATGGTTTACCCTGTAGTATGCGCGCGCAGCCTCTGCGTGCCAGCTCATTTTGTGACAGGGACATTTACCGTGAAACAGCCAGCCAGCCAACCAACCTTTCTCTTCCATGATTATGAAACCTTTGGAAAAAGTCCGTCACTGGACCGTCCGGCGCAGTTTGCTGGCGTACGCACCGACATGGATTTCAATATTATTGGTGAACCGGAAGTGTTTTATTGCCAGCCCGCTGACGACTATCTGCCGCAGCCGGAAGCGGTGATGATTACCGGCATCACGCCGCAGCAGGCGAAAGCACGCGGCGTCAGCGAAGCCGAGTTTGCCCGCCGTATTCACGCCCTGTTCAGCGAACCCAACACCTGCATAGTGGGCTACAACAATGTGCGCTTCGATGATGAAGTCACGCGCAATATCTTCTATCGCAACTTCTACGATCCCTATGGCTGGAGCTGGCAAAACGGCAATACGCGCTGGGATCTGCTGGATGTGATGCGTGCCTGCTATGCACTGCGCCCGGAAGGGATTAACTGGCCGGAAAACAATGATGGTATGCCGAGCTTCCGCCTTGAGCATCTGACCAAAGCCAACGGTGTCGAACACGCCAATGCGCACGATGCAATGTCAGACGTTTACGCCACTATTGCCATGGCAAAACTGGTTAAACAGCAGCAGCCAAAGCTGTATGACTATCTGTTCAGCCATCGCAGCAAACAGAAAATCACCACGCTGGTGGATATTCCACAAATGAAGCCACTGGTGCATATTTCCGGGATGTTTGGCGCATTTCGCGGCAATACCAGCTGGATCGCCCCCCTTGCCTGGCACCCGGATAACCGCAATGCGCTGATTACCTGCGATCTCGCCGGTGATATGTCGCCGCTGCTGGAGCTGGATGCTGATGCACTACGTGAACGGCTGTACACGCCACGCGACCAGCTGGGCGACGCGGCGGCGGTGCCGATTAAGCTGGTACATATCAATAAATGTCCGGTACTGGCACCGGCCAATACCCTGCGACCGGAAGATGCGCAGCGCATTGGCATTGACCGTCAGCGCTGTCTGGCGAATCTGGCACTGCTGCGTCAGCACCCGGAGATCCGCGAAAAAGTGGTCACGCTGTTTGCCGAAGCAGAACCTTTTGCCGCCGTCGATGATGTTGATGCCCGGCTGTATGATGGCTTCTTCAGTGATGCCGACCGGTCGGCAATGAATATTATTTTGCAGACGGATTCGTCAAATTTACCGGCGCTGGATTTGACCTTTAACGACTCGCGTATTAAGCAGTTGCTGTTCCGTTATCGGGCACGTAACTTCCCCGGCACGCTGGATGATGCTGAACAGCAGCGCTGGCTGCAACACCGTCGTGAAGCGTTGAACCCGGAACGGGTACAACGTTATGTGCTGGAACTGGAGTCGTTGTTTAATTTGTATGAAGGCGATAACGATAAAATGGCGCAGCTAAAAGCGCTGTTTGATTACGCCCGCGATCTGGTTTCCTGAGCATAACCGTGGCCGCAAAAGCGGCCACCTGCTCCACCCGTTGAGCTTTTACACACTACTGGTGGTCGCTTGATCTGCCTCAATCGCAACCGGCCTCACGGCCTTTTTCTGCGGCAAACAATCAACGATGGCCTGCAACTTATTGAGATAATGAATCATTATCTCAATAACGATTTCCAGTTGTGCCGTCCCTGCGGTTTCCAGACTATCCACTCGCTCCTTCAACAGGCGGGTCACTTCAAGCAAGTTGGCGTGCGCTGACTCGGCATTTTTGACGCTTTTGACACTGGAAATATTCGCCGACGCTTCGGCCAGAGACAGCACAAATTCGATGGCGACTTTTACATCACTACACACTTCGTGCCAGATTTTAAGATTTTTCGGCGTGTCGAAGGGCACAATCCTGCCGCTTAAAACGGTTACCGTGGCACGGATAAAACGATAAATATTACTGCCGACAATCGCAATACTTTGTGAAGAAGTCTCAGAGTAACCATATTTCGTCGCGCTATAAAACAGAATGTTACCGAACATATCGGCATCCATCGGCCAGCCTTTTTCACCCCTCGCCTTCGCCGACCAGTTTCTCCAGGCACACCAGGCATCCGCCCCCGCTGAGCAAACCCAAACGAGATTTACCCCCATTGAAATCTTACCAAATATCCCGTTGGTAAATACGGCCACCAGCACAGAAGGTATGGATAACGCCGCCGTCGCCAATAGCAGCAATGTCTGTTTATAAAATGTGCGCTCAGCCGCATCAACGCCATGTAGCTTTGCTTTCTCCAGGCAGTCATTGGCTTTTTTAGCCACATTATCAATAAATATGTTAACCGCATCAGGGCTATTAAAGTTGTCAGGTGCCGTCATCCCCAGTGTGGCGGTTAACGATGTACCCGAAACAGTACTGGCGAGAGAATGCGCGCTATCCTGGCGTCTAACTAAGCGGTTTAAATTTTCAGTGCTAACATTTCGTGGACACATTAAACCTCCAAAAGTTTAATAGCTTAAATCAGCCAGCAGGCTTTTCGCCTGCTGATGGAGCCAGTGGTGACTGGCGGCGTCATTGTTTAGCGAGCGGCATAAAGTGAGCGTGGACTCCAGTGCGTCACAGGCCTCGGTGATATTGCCCAGCGTATTAAGGCAACCGGCGATATGAAAATAAGCCCAGGGTTCATCGGCCTGGAGAAAAATGCAGTGCATAAAGAGTTTCAGTGCTTGCTCGGTCTCGCCTTGTTGCTTAAGTGCGCAAGCAAAAGCAAACAGGAAGCGGCGTTCCAGTGGGTGGTGAATGGCAGCTTCAGCAAAACATTCCGTGGCTTGTTCAAAAAAACCGTCATTCCAGAGGTTGTAACCACGCTCATAGATTTCCTCCAGCTCATTGTCGGGCGGAGGGTGGCATTCATTAACGATGGTTGGATTTTTCATCTGTTATTGTTATCCGAATTGAGCATTAATTATCTAATTTAAAAATCATTCATATTTAAATTATCAATTAGCGCATAATAAATATTTATTGCCGACTCAGGATAAGTTGAATTAATCACAGTTAATTGACGAAATTGTCATGAGAATTGAATTATGATTTTTAAAATTCTTATACGCCTAAAACATCTGTTTTGTAAGCATAAAAAAACGCCCATGAATTATCATGAGCGTTTTATTTTACTCGCTGTCGGTCACTCTGACCGTTTTCAGATTACATCAAATCTTCACTGCACTGCGGCACCGGGTTACGGAAGCTGCGTGTCACCACGGCCAGATAGGTCAGGCCAATCGCCCCCCATACCAGGCCGAGAATCATCGAGCTCTCTTCAAGGTTAACCCACAGCGCGCCAACGGTTAACGCACCGCACAGCGGCAGAATCAGGAAGTTGAAATTATCTTTCAGCGTTTTATTGCGACCTTCACGGATCCAGAACTGCGAAATTACCGACAGGTTAACAAAGGTAAACGCCACCAGCGCACCGAAGTTAATCAGCGCAGTCGCCGTCACCAAATCAAAGGTGATGGAGGAGAGCGCAATTACGCCGACCAGCACCACGTTCAGTGCCGGAGTACGCCATTTCGGATGGATATAACCGAAGAAACGCTCCGGGAACACGCCATCACGACCCATCACATACATCAGACGGGAAACGCCTGCATGTGCTGCCATACCGGAAGCCAGTACCGTTACGCAGGAGAAGATCAAAATGCCGAACTGGAAGGCTTTGCCTGCCACATACAGCATGATCTCAGGCTGTGACGCATCCGGGTCTTTAAAGCGGCTGATATCCGGGAAGTACAGCTGCAGGAAGTAGGAGACCACAATAAAGATCACCCCACCAATCAACGCGGTCAGGAAGATCGCTTTCGGGATCACCCGGCCTGCGTCTTTGGTCTCTTCCGACAGCGAGCTGATGCCGTCAAAGCCGAGGAACGAGAAGCACAGGATAGTCGCACCGGTAATCATCGGCACCACATGCGCATTCTCAGACCAGAATGGACGACTGCTGGTCAGCGTGCCGGCACCTTCGCCGTGCGCAACGCCGTACACCACCATGCCCATAATCGCGACCATCACTGCGACCTGCAACACCACAATCACGCTGTTAAAGTTAGCAACGGTTTTGATGCCACGCAGGTTGGAAATGGTCATAAAGCCCACCAGCAGCACGACAAATATCCACGAAGGAATGCCGGGCACCAGTGCTTCAAAATAAATTTTCGCCAGCAGAATGTTGATCATCGGCATAAACAGATAATCAAGCAGTGACGACCAGCCCACCATAAAGCCAACGTGCGGGCTGATCGCTTTCTGTGCGTAAGTGTAAGCGGATCCCGCAGATGGGAAGCGGCGTACCAGCTTACCGTAGCTTAACGCGGTAAACAGAATCGCAATCAGTGCAAAGGCGTAGGCGGTGGCAACGTGGCCATCAGTCAGACCTGAAACGATGCCAAAGGTATCGAACAGTGTCATCGGCTGCATATAGGCCAGACCCATCATTACAACAGGTAACAGCGTCAGCGTTTTTTTCAGTTGCGCGCGCGACTGTGGCGCAGCAGAGGCGGAATTATGCGTCATGATTCAGCCTCCCCATAGTGCCAACCTTTCTGGGTTGAACCACAGGGAAACTTCGCGAGGTGCGATAGAGACTACTTTTCAGAGGGGAATTACTGGAACAGGCAGGCGAAATACGTCCCGCAGCGGCGCCGTAGTCATCACGTTGGCGAATACCGGTAGATACCGGTGCAGTGTTAAAATGTTGCCCCATCTTTCTTTTCCTCAACAAGACACGTTCATGCGTGCTTAAAGCGACTATCTATCCGGAACCAGGTCCGGCCTCTGTGTGTGATTTGGTTTAATGCAAAAAATAACCGGCGCTTTACGCGTCGGTTATCATTTCTATACCCAAAATCATTATGGATGCTAAAAGCACCACCGCAAATTCATTAACTAAGGGTATGTTTTGCAGGGCGCATATTCTGCACTACCTCAAGGGCAGATGACAAGATGTTGAGACCTTCAGTAACAATTTCTTTGCTGGCGGTCAGTGGAATCAGAAATCTGATCACATTTCCGCGCACGCCGCAGGATAATAAAACCAGCCCCTGACGCCCGGCTTCCTGTACCAGCGCCTGGGTTAACACTTTATCCGGTTTGTGGCGATCGCGCTGTTCCACCAGCTCAATGGCAACCATCGCGCCGAGGCCGCGCACGTCACCAATGCAGTCAAAGCGCTCGGCCAGCTGTTGCAGATGTTGCGTCACCCACGCGCCCTGCGCCTGCGCTTTAAGATTCAGTTGCTCCTCTTCGACCAGCTCGACGACCGCCAGCGCCGCGGCAATCCCCAGCGGCGAACCGGCATAGGTGCCACCCAACCCGCCAGCCTGCGCTTTCTGCATCAGCGCCTGTTTGCCAACCAGCGCCGAGAGCGGGAACCCCCCGGCAAGACTTTTTGCCATGGTGACTAAATCCGGCTCGACGCCGCTGTGTTCAATGGCAAAGGTTTTACCGGTGCGGCAAAAGCCACTCTGGATTTCATCAACAATCAGCACAATGCCGTGCTCATCACAGAGCGTGCGCAGTTGTTGCAGAAAATGCGCCGACGCGGCGTAGAATCCGCCTTCTCCCTGTACTGGCTCAATAATAATCGCCGCCACTTCGTCCGGCGACACATCGGCGGCAAAAATGCCCTGCAACGCGCCAATCGCCTGCAATTCGCTGATGCCAAGATAACTTGCCGGATATGGAGCATGAAAAATCCCGCCGGGGAACGGGCCGTAACCTTTTTTATACGGCTGGACTTTGCCGGTCAGCGCCATACCCAGTAAGGTACGGCCATGAAACGCGCCGCGAAAGGCAATCACCGCCGTACGGCCGGTTGCCACTCGCGCCACTTTGATTGCATTTTCCACCGCCTCCGCGCCGGTCGACATCAACAGCGTTTGTGTCGGCCCGCTAATCGGCACCAGCTTATTGAGCTTTTCTGCCAGTTCGATATAGCTGCCGTAAGGCGTGACCTGGAAACAGGGATGGGTAAATTTCTCCAGTTGCGCGCTGACGGCCTCGATCACTTTTGGATGGTTATGACCGGTGTTAACTACCGCAATGCCGGACGCAAAGTCGATATAACGTTTGCCCTCCGCATCCCATAATTCCGCATTGCGCGCTTTTTCAATATAGACCTGCAACGAATTGCCGACCCCTGGGGTTACCGCCGCCTCACGACGCGCCTGCCACTGCTGATTACTTTGCTTCATCTCGTGCTCCCCTGGCAAAACTGCAAATCATCAGCATGGGCGGCAATCACGCCGCCGCTGGAAATAACGTTTCTTTATTCACGTAACGTATCAGGCATTTTTTAACATCCAGTCGATCTCTGTCGCTGTGATCAGTCGCTCAAAATGCATCAGTTCATGATGTTTACAACTGTGCCAGACAAAGCTGAAACGCTCGCCGAACAGTTTTTGCAACGGGTAACTCTGTTCAAACTCATACAGCGCATCGCTCTGGCGAGTCGGTAACGGATTCCCTGCGGCCTGATGACCGTTTCCTTTTACCGGATGCGGTAAAGGCAACGGGTTATCAATCCCGTGCAGGATCCCGGCCAGAATCGTCGCCACCACCAGATAAGGGTTAGCATCCGCCCCGGCGACCCGATACTCAACGCGATGATTGTCAGCGTCACCACAGGGAATTCGCAGCGCCACCGTGCGGTTATTGTGCCCCCACGACGCCTGTAGCGGCACAAAAGCATCGGGCAGAAAGCGGCGATACGCGTTGACGTTGGGAGCCAGCAGCGCCATGGAAGCCGGCATCAGATCGATCATACCGGCCAGCGCGCGTTTCAGCAGCGGCGAATCACCGCCGTCATCGCTGGCAAAAGCGTTGTGATCGGCGGCATCCAGCATGCTGATATGCACATGCATCCCGCTACCGGCATACTCTTCGTAGGGCTTCGCCATAAAGGTGGCGTTCATTGCGTGGTTTTCCGCAGCCTGACGCACCAGCCGTTTCAGCAGAATGGCATGGTCGCAGGCGCTGAGCACATTTCGCGTGTGATGCAGGTTAATCTCAAACTGACCGGGCGAGGCTTCCGCCAGCGCACCCTCTGCCGGAATCCCCTGTAACCGCGCCAGCGCGTCGATATCCCCCAGCACTTCGGCAAAGTGATCGAGATTATCCAGCGAGTAAACCTGGCTCTGCATATTGCGCTCATCGCTGCCCGGTGCGCAGGGTGGCTGGATATAGCCTTCAGCATCGCGTTTTTTATCCACCAGATAGAACTCCAGCTCTACCGCTACCACCGGAAACAGACCTCGGTTACGCAGTTGCTGCCAAAGGTTATTGAGCACGTTTCGGGGTTCAACGTCAAAGGGAGTGCCATCTTGATTACGCATGGTCAGCAGCACCTGCGCAAGATGTCTGGGATCGGAAGCTGAAGGAATAAGCGTGCCACTGACCGGAAGACAAAGATTATCGGGTTCACCCAGCGCCTGACCTAAACCGGCCTCTTCTACGGTATTGCCGAGAATATCCATGGCGAACACCGATGCCGGGAAGTAACAACCTTTTTCTGTTTTTGCCAGGCTGGCGAAGGGAATGCGTTTACCGCGAAAGACACCGTTGAGATCGTTAAGAAGGATATCGACATACTGCGTTTCAGGATGGCGTTCCAGATAGGCTTTTACCTCATTCTGGAACGCGCTGGTTCGTTTCTCTTCACTGTGTCTCGTGAAGTCTTCTACTTCCACCAGATTTGTCATGATTTCACCCGCCATTGACCAGAGATAATCGGTTGTGCGTGATGCTCAAACTAACGGCCACATCTCTAACATAGCGCCAACATAAAAAGTGTGCAAATGTTACAATTTGGTTTGAATAATGAACAACTGATTGCTAGATTGAAAATCTGATGCACAGCTTTTCGCCATGTGCGCCCTGCCGATAATGACTTCAGACTGTGCTGCGAGGGAGTAATGGGCATTATTTTTAATAAGCCATTGATCGGCGTAGTGATGTGCCAGATTGTCAACGGCGGTCATCCCAGCCAGACGGTACATAACAAATACCTCGATGCGATTCTCTCCGCCGGTGGCGTGCCGCTTGGCCTGCCGCACGGGTTGATGAATCAACCTGAATTATTGGAAAATGCGATGGCGGTGCTGGACGGGATTTTACTCACCGGCAGCCCCAGCAATATCGAACCCTTTCATTATGGTGCCACCGGCACTGAGCCACACGCTGACCCTGGCCGCGACAAACTCGCTTTTGCCCTGATTACCGCAGCGATTGCCCGGAAAATGCCGATGCTGGCGATCTGTCGCGGCTTACAGGAACTGGTGGTGGCAACCGGCGGCTCATTATATCGACAGTTACATTTGCAAGCTGGCTTGCAGGACCATCGCGAAAATGAAGCGCTGCCGCTGGAACAACAGTATGCGCCAGCGCATGACGTGCAGCCGGAACCCGGTGGATTGCTGGCGGATTTGCTTAACAGCCGCGAAAAACTGCGGGTCAATTCGTTGCATCAGCAAGGTATTCGAACCTTAGGTTCACAGCTGCGCATCGAGGCGCGCGCCGCTGATGGGCTGATTGAAGCGGTCAGCCTGCGGCAGCACCCTTTTGCTTTGGCCGTACAGTGGCATCCCGAATGGCAGAGCGATAACTCAGCGCCCTCACGTGAGTTATTTGCTGGCTTTATTCACGCCTGCAACCGCTATCAACAAGAAACCCGACGATAATCGTTTAAAACCGACATGCTGGCTCCGGAGGTGGGATGAAACACGTGGAGAGTTATTACGCGGCGACGGCCCATTATCATCAACCCTGGCCTCAGCTCACGGAAAGTGTTCAGTGTGATGTGTGCATTATCGGCGGCGGCTTTACCGGCCTCTCCTCAGCGCTGTTTCTGACCGAAGCCGGTTACGACGTGGTGCTGCTGGAAGCCGCGCAGATCGGCTATGGTGCCAGCGGACGGAACGGCGGACAAGTTGTCAACTCTTACAGCCGCGATATTGATGTGATTGAGCGGCGATACGGTGCGAATATCGCAAAAATACTGGGAAGCATGATGTTTGAAGGCGCGGATATTATTCGCGACCGCATCGATCGTTACGCCATTGACTGCGACTATCGTCCGGGCGGGATTTTTGCCGCGCTGAATGCACGACAAATGGGGCATTTGCGTGCGCAACACGCGCTGTGGGAAAGTTACGGTAACTCTCAGTTAACGCTGCTGGATGAAACGGCTATTCAGCGCGAAGTGACATCCGGGCGCTATGTCGGCGGGCTGCTTGACCAACGCGGTGGGCATTTACATCCGCTAAACCTGGCGCTTGGCGAGGCCGAAGCGATTCGCCGTCATGGTGGCCGTATTTATGAACAATCTGCCGCCACTGCAGTGGCGTATGGCAGCCCCAATCGGGTAAAAACCGCCAGCGGTGAGGTCAGCGCGAAATTTGTGGTATTTGCCGGGAATGCCTATCTTGCGCCGCAGCTGGAACCGCGGCTCAGCAGTAAAAGTATGCCCTGCGGCTCGCAGATTATCACCACCGAGCCGCTAAGCGCAGAGCTGGCGCGCTCGTTACTGCCGACCAATCGCTGCGTGGAGGATTGTAACTATCTGCTGGATTACTTCCGCCTGACGGCCGATAACCGCCTGTTATATGGCGGTGGCGTGATTTATGGCGCAGACGAACCGCAAGATATTGATGCGCTGATTCGCCCTAAATTACTGAGGACTTTTCCGCAGCTTGACGGCATTGCATTCAGCTATCGCTGGAGCGGCAACTTCCTGCTGACGCTGTCACGCATGCCGCAGTTTGGCCGGCTGGAAAATAATGTCTACTACATGCAGGGAGACAGTGGGCATGGTGTAACCTGCACGCATCTGGCGGGCAAGCTGATTGCCGAAACGCTGCGCGGTGATGCCGAACGTTTTGACGCCTTCGCCACGATTCCACATTTGCCGTTTCCCGGCGGGCGACGTTTTAAAGTGCCATTAACCGCCATCGGTGCCGCGTGGTATGCGCTGCGCGATCGGTTAGGTGTGTAGGGGAGCCGTTTTCGGCTCCCGTGCTGAGGGGCGGCGAGAACGCCGCCCCTGCGACACGCATACCAGGATGCATTTAACTACGCCAGCGGCATCTTCTGCGGATCGGGCCAGCTGTACTCAAACCCCAACTCATGGCAAATTTTATTACCGTCGATAATTTTACCGCTCGCCGCATCACTGTCCGCTATAAACGTCGGTGGCGTCAGCCCCAGCTGGCGGGCAACCGCCGGATAGAACTGGCTGCGCGCCGGATGCTGCGGCGCACTCAGATTGTAAACATGGCCGCCTTTCGGCGTTTGCAGCAGCAGGCTAATCGCCTCGACCACATCATCCAGATGCACTAAGTTGACGCCATGTGCGCCGTCGGCGACATCGGTTCGGCCCGCCAGGAAGCGCCCCGGATGGCGATTTGGCCCGACCAGACCGGATAAACGCACGATATCCACAGAGGTTCCCGGCAAATCATGCAGCCAGTTTTCCAGCTCCACCAGCGTTTTACCTGCCACGGTTTCCGGCTGTAGCGGGCTGTTCTCGCGCATCACTCCGCCACCTTTGCCATACACCGAAGTTGAACTGGTAAACAGAATGCGCGGCACGTTAAAGGCCAGCGCGCTGTCAACAATCTGCTGAACCGCCTGCACATAGTGCTCTCCGCCCTCAACTGTGCGGCTGGCGGGCAGCGTCACCACCAGTGCATCCACACTCAGCAACGCTTCAAGATCGTCAGCATCGCAGATTAACTCCGGCGTTAACTCCAGCTGATAACCATCAATACCGCACATGCGGGCGGCTTCGACGCCATCCGGCGTGGTCTTACTGCCGCTAACCTGCCAGCCACGTGCCGCCAGCGCCATCGCCAGTGGCATTCCCAGCCACCCCAGCCCAACTATCGCGACTTTTTTCATGCCTTAACTCCATGCAGTTTCGCCCTGAACTCTTAGGCTACGCCACAGACTCCATACTGACAATCAACGCTTAATAAGAGAATCTTTCATGGTCGATAAAAAAGGGTTGCCATTAGCGCATATTCTGGTTAGGTTATTTACACATTAAATGAATACACATTCATACGGAATTTTTATGACACGCGTTCAGTTCAACCACCATCATCACCATCACCCTGACTAGTCTTTCAGGCGATGAGTGCTGGAAGACATTTAGATCTTCCAGTGGCGCAGAACGCATAGAGAGCCCCCGGAAGATCATCTTCCGGGGGCTTTTTTTTGGACTTAACGCGGCATCAGAACCGTAACAAATACAATATTGCTAACCAGCAGACAGAGGACAGAATCGATGTTAGATAAAAGCCGTTTACGCATAGCTATGCAAAAATCAGGGCGTTTAAGTGATGATTCACGCGAGCTGCTGGCCCGCTGCGGCATCAAAATTAACTTACAGCAGCAGCGTCTGATCGCCTTCGCTGAGAATATGCCTATCGATATTATGCGTGTGCGTGATGACGATATCCCCGGTCTGGTGATGGACGGCGTAGTCGACCTGGGTATTATCGGTGAGAACGTACTGGAAGAAGAGCTGCTGACCCGCCGTGCGCAGGGCGAAGACCCGCGCTACTTCACCCTGCGTCGTCTGGATTTCGGCGGCTGTCGTCTGTCGCTGGCAATGCCGGTTGACGATGAGTACACCGGTCCGCAATGCCTGCAAAATACCCGTATCGCCACCTCTTATCCGCACCTGCTGAAGCAGTACCTTGATAAACAAGGCATTAACTTTAAATCCTGCCTGCTGAACGGTTCCGTTGAAGTTGCACCTCGTGCCGGCCTGGCGGATGCCATCTGTGACCTGGTGTCGACCGGCGCCACGCTGGAAGCCAACGGCCTGCGTGAAGTTGAAGTCATCTACCGTTCGAAAGCCTGCCTGATTCAGCGCGACGGCGAAATGCCAGCTGAAAAACAGCAGCTGATCGACAAACTGATGACGCGTATTCAGGGCGTGATCAAAGCACGTGAATCCAAATACATCATGCTGCACGCGCCAAGCGATCGCCTGGAAGAAGTGATCGCCCTGCTGCCAGGTGCAGAACGTCCGACCGTACTGCCGCTGGCTGGCGATCAGAGCCGTCTGGCGATGCACATGGTCAGCAGCGAAACGCTGTTCTGGGAAACCATGGAGAAGCTGAAAGCGCTTGGTGCCAGCTCAATCCTGGTGCTACCAATTGAGAAGATGATGGAGTAAGGCAATGAGCGCGTTCAATACCGTTATCGACTGGCAGGCATGCAGTGCCGAACAGCAGCAAAGTTTACTGACGCGTCCGGCTATTTCGGCTTCTGAGACTATTGCGCAGACCGTGCGTGGCATTCTCGACAAAGTGAAAAATGAGGGTGATGAAGCACTGCGCTATTACAGCGCCACCTTCGATAAAACCACCGTGGATGCGCTACGGGTCAGCGAACAGCAAATCAGCGCCGCTGCGGCGCGTCTGGGTGATGAGATCAAACAGGCGATGGCGGTGGCGGTGGGGAATATCGAAAAATTTCACCTTGCGCAGCAGCTGCCGGAGGTGGATATCGAAACCCAGCCTGGCGTGCGTTGCCAGCAGATTACCCGTCCGGTGGCGTCGGTAGGCTTGTATATTCCTGGCGGTTCGGCACCGCTGTTCTCAACGGTATTGATGCTGGCAACCCCGGCGCGCATCGCCGGTTGTCAGCGCGTGGTGCTGTGCTCGCCACCGCCGATTGCCGATGAAATTCTCTATGCCGCGCAACTGTGTGGCGTGCAGGAAGTGTTTCAGGTTGGCGGTGCGCAGGCGATTGCCGCACTGGCGCTGGGTACGGAATCCGTACCGAAAGTGGACAAAATTTTTGGTCCGGGCAACGCGTATGTTACCGAGGCGAAACGCCAGGTGAGCCAGCGTCTGGATGGCGCGGCAATTGATATGCCTGCCGGCCCTTCTGAAGTGCTGGTGATTGCCGATGCCGAAGCCACACCGGCTTTCGTCGCTTCGGATCTGCTGTCGCAGGCGGAGCACGGCCCGGATTCGCAGGTGATTTTGCTGACGCCCTCCACCGGGATGGCTGAAGCCGTCGCCGTCGCAGTTGAGCAGCAACTGGCCGAATTGCCACGCGCCGAAACCGCACGTCAGGCCTTAGCCAGCAGCCGCCTGATTGTGGCACGCGATCTGCAACAGTGTATCGAGATTTCTAACCGCTACGGGCCGGAACACCTGATTATTCAGACCCGCCAGGCACGTGATCTGGTTGACAGCATCACCAGCGCCGGTTCGGTGTTTCTCGGTGACTGGTCACCGGAATCGGCTGGTGATTACGCCTCCGGCACCAACCATGTGCTGCCGACCTATGGCTACACTGCCACCTGCTCCAGCCTTGGTCTGGCAGATTTCCAGAAGCGGATGACGGTGCAGGAACTGACGCCACAAGGCTTTATGAACCTCGCCGCCACCATTGAAACCCTGGCCGCCGCCGAGCAGCTGACCGCTCATAAAAATGCCGTTACATTGCGCGTTGCTGCGCTGCGGGAGAAAGCATGAGTACGCAGAATATTGAAGAGCTGGCACGTGCCAATGTGCGCGCCCTGACCCCTTATCAGTCGGCACGCCGTCTCGGCGGCAACGGCGACGTCTGGCTGAATGCCAACGAATACCCGCTGGCAGTGCCGTTTGACTTAAGTCAGCAGACGCTGAATCGCTATCCGGAATGTCAGCCAAAACAGGTTATCGAGCGCTATGCCGCCTATGCTGGCCTGACACCGGAGCAGGTGCTGGTCAGTCGTGGTGCCGATGAAGGCATTGAGCTGTTAATGCGCGCCTTCTGCGAACCGGGTAAAGATGCCGTGCTGTTCTGTCCACCGACGTATGGCATGTACAGCGTCAGTGCAGAAACGATTGGCATTGAGTACCGCACCGTCGAAGCGCGCGCCGACTGGCAGCTGAATCTGCCAGCAATTGCTGAACAGCTTGATGGCGTTAAACTGGTGTATGTGTGCAGCCCGAACAACCCGACCGGCAATCTGATTAATCCGGACGATCTGCGCGAGTTGCTGGAAATGACCAGCGGCAAAGCGTTAGTGGTGGCGGATGAAGCCTACATTGAGTTTTGCCCGGACGCGACGCTGGCAGGCTGGTTGCAGGAGTATCCGCATCTGGTGGTGCTGCGCACGCTGTCAAAAGCGTTTGCGCTGGCCGGACTGCGCTGCGGTTTTACCCTCGCCAACAAGCCAGTTATCGATCTGCTGCTGAAAGTGATCGCCCCCTACCCGCTTTCGACGCCGGTGGCCGATATCGCCGCGCAGGCGCTGAGCGCACAGGGTATTGCGCTGATGCGCCAGCATACCGATGAGCTGATCGCTAACCGTACCTGGCTGATTCAGGCGCTGAGCAGTTGTGACTGCGTGGAGCAAGTGTTCGACAGTCACACTAATTATGTCCTCGCGCGCTTTACCGCTTCGAGTCAGGTATTTAAAACGCTCTGGGATCAAGGCATTATCTTACGTGACCAGAATAAACAACCGGGTCTTGCCGGATGCCTGCGCATCTCGATTGGCACCCGTGAAGAGTGTGAGCGTGCCATCGCCGCACTGAAACCTTTACCCGGCGCAGCTGTATCCAGGGAGCAAGCATGAGCCAGAAGACGCTTTTTATCGACCGTGACGGCACCATTATTTCCGAACCACCTGAAGATTTTCAGGTCGACCGTATGGACAAACTGGCCTTTGAGCCAGACGTAATTCCCGCGCTGCTGGCGTTGCAGCAGGCCGGTTATCAGCTGGTGATGATCACCAATCAGGATGGTCTTGGCACCAGCAGCTTCCCGCAGGCAGACTTTGACGGCCCGCACAATCTGATGATGCAGATCCTCAGCTCGCAGGGCGTCAAGTTCGACGACATTTTGATTTGCCCGCACAAACCGGAAGATAACTGTGACTGCCGCAAGCCGAAAGTGCAGCTGGTCGAAGGCTGGCTGGCGGAAGGTGCGCTGGACAAAGCCAACAGCTATGTGATTGGTGACCGCGCAACCGATATCGAACTGGCCGAGAATATGGGCATCACCGGCTTGCGTTATAGCAAAGATGGCCTGAACTGGCAGCAAATCAGCCAGCAGCTGACCAAACGTGACCGCTACGCCAAAGTCAACCGTAATACCAAAGAGACGCAGATTGAAGTTGAAGTCTGGCTTGATCGTGAAGGCGGCAGCAAGATCAGTACCGGCGTCGGCTTCTTCGACCATATGCTCGATCAGATCTGTACCCACGGCGGATTCCGCATGAATATCGAGGTGAAGGGCGACCTGTACATCGACGATCACCACACCGTAGAAGATACCGGTCTGGCGCTCGGTGAAGCCCTGCTGAAAGCGCTGGGCGACAAACGCGGCATTGGTCGCTTTGGCTTTGTGCTGCCAATGGATGAGTGCCTGGCACGCTGTGCGCTGGATATCTCTGGTCGTCCGCACCTCGAATATAAAGCCGAATTCAGTTATCAGCGCGTGGGCGATCTGAGCACCGAAATGGTCGAGCACTTCTTCCGCTCGCTCTCTTATTCGATGGCCAGCACCCTGCACCTGCGCACCAAAGGCAAAAACGATCACCACCGCGTCGAGAGCCTGTTTAAAGCCTTTGGCCGTACGCTGCGTCAGGCTATTCGCGTTGAGGGCAACACCCTGCCGAGTTCGAAAGGAGTGCTGTAATGAACGTCGTCATTCTGGATACCGGCTGCGCTAATCTGTCGTCGGTAAAATGGGCGATTCAGCGCCTCGGCTATGACCCGGTGGTCAGCCGCGAAGCAGAAGTGGTGCTACAGGCCGATAAACTGTTTCTGCCGGGCGTGGGCACCGCACAGTCGGCGATGGATCAGTTACGACAGCGCGAGCTGATTGAACTGATTAAAGCCTGTACTCAGCCAACGCTGGGTATCTGTCTCGGTATGCAGCTGCTCGGTTCGTCCAGTGATGAAAGCGGCGGCATTGAGACCCTGGGGATTATCGATCATCCGGTCAAACTGATGCAGGACGTCGGTCTGCCGCTGCCGCATATGGGGTGGAACCAGATTACTCCGCAGGCCGGCAATCACCTGTTCCGTGGCATTGAGGACGGCGCTTATTTCTACTTCGTCCACAGCTATGCGATGCCGGTCAATGAATTTACTATCGCGCAGTGCAGCTACGGCGAACCCTTTACCGCCGCAGTGCAGAAAGATAATTTCTTTGGCGTGCAGTTCCACCCTGAGCGCTCTGGTGCCGCAGGTGCGCAGCTGATGAAAAACTTCCTGGAGATGTAACCGCGATGATAATCCCGGCTTTAGATTTAATTGATGGCAAAGTAGTGCGTCTGCATCAGGGCGATTATGGTCAGCAGCGCGACTACGGCAGCGACCCGCTGCCACGCCTGCAAGATTATCAGCGTCAGGGCGCAGAAGTTCTGCACCTGGTCGACTTAACCGGCGCGAAAGATCCGGCGGCACGGCAGATCCCGCTGCTGCAAAAACTGCTGGCTGGCGTCACCATTCCGGTACAGGTCGGCGGCGGCATTCGGACTAAACAGGACGTGGCAGCATTACTCGACGCTGGCGCAACGCGCGTGGTGGTCGGCTCCACGGCGGTCAAACAGCCGGAAGACGTGCAGAAATGGTTCGAAGAGTACGGCGCAGAAGCGATTGTACTGGCGCTGGATGTGCGCATTGATGCAGATAATCGCAAAGAAGTGGCGATTAGCGGCTGGCAGGAAGCGGCTGACGTTACGCTGGAGCAAGTGATTGAGCAGTTTCTGCCGTTTGGCCTGAAACATGTGCTCTGCACCGATATCTCCCGTGACGGCACGCTAAGCGGCTCTAACGTCACGCTGTACCAGGAAGTGACGGCGCGTTATCCGCAAATTGCTTTCCAGTCTTCCGGCGGCATTGGTTCGCTGGAAGATATTGCTGCGCTGCGCGGTTGTGGCGTTCAGGGCGTGATTGTTGGTCGCGCACTGCTTGAAGATAAATTTACCGTGACGGAGGCGATTTCATGCTGGCAAAACGGATAATTCCTTGCCTTGATGTACGTGACGGCCAGGTGGTTAAAGGCGTGCAGTTCCGCAACCATGAAATTATTGGCGATATCGTGCCGCTGGCGCAGCGCTATGCGCAGGAAGGCGCCGATGAGCTGGTGTTTTATGATATTACCGCTTCTTCCGATGGCCGGGTGGTTGATAAAAGCTGGGTGTCACGCGTCGCTGAAGTGATTGATATTCCGTTCTGCGTCGCCGGTGGGATCAAATCCGCCGAAGATGCAGCTCAGATTCTGTCGTTTGGCGCGGATAAAATCTCAATTAACTCACCGGCGCTGGCCGATCCAGAGCTGATTACCCGCCTCGCCGACCGCTTTGGTGTGCAGTGCATCGTGGTCGGCATTGACACCTGGTTTGACGAAAACAGCGGTAAATACCACGTTAATCAGTATACCGGCGACGAAAGCCGCACCCGCGTTACGCAGTGGGAAACGCTGGAATGGGTGCAGGAAGTGCAAAAGCGCGGCGCGGGTGAAATCGTACTGAATATGATGAATCAGGATGGCGTGCGTAACGGCTACGATCTGGTTCAGCTGAAAAAAGTGCGTGAAGTCTGCAAAGTGCCACTGATTGCTTCTGGCGGTGCCGGTACGATGGAACATTTCCATCAGGCATTTCGCGACGCCGACGTTGACGGCGCGCTGGCCGCTTCAGTGTTTCACAAACAGATTATCAATATTGGCGAGCTGAAAAGGTTCCTGGTTGAACAAGGTGTGGAGATTCGCGTGTGTTAACAGAACAACAACTGTCCCGACTGGATTGGGTAAAAACTGATGGTATGATGCCGGTTGTGGTACAGCATCGCGTCTCTGGCGAAGTGCTGATGCACGGTTATATGAATCAGCAAGCGCTGGATAAAACTCTGAGTGAAGGCAATGTCACCTTCTTCTCACGCACCAAACAGCGCTTATGGACCAAAGGTGAAACCTCGGGTAACTTCCTCAAGGTGGTCAGCATCACGCCGGATTGCGATAACGATACGCTGCTGGTGCTGGCGGATCCGATTGGCCCAACTTGCCACCTCGGTACCTCCAGCTGCTTCTCTCCGGCGGCCGCGGACTGGACTTTCCTTTATCAGCTGGAACAGCTGCTGGCAGAGCGTAAGCATGCCGATCCGAAAAGCTCTTATACCGCCAGTCTGTACGCCAGTGGCACCAAGCGTATTGCGCAAAAAGTCGGTGAAGAAGGCGTCGAAACGGCGCTGGCCGCAACGGTTAATGACCGTCACGAACTGACCAATGAAGCATCAGACCTGATTTATCATCTGTTAGTGCTGTTACAGGATCAGGAACTCGATCTGAGCACCATTATCGCCAACCTGCGCGAGCGCCATAAGTAATTATCCCTGTTCGCCGCCCGTCCGAGGGTTAGCACCCCGCATGTCCTCAGGACGGGAGCCGAAAACGGCTCCCCTACAGCAAAAAACCCGGCCTTGGCCGGGTTTTTCATTATCAGTGATTATTAACGGACTTGGTGCGTATCACGATAATTATGAACCATATTACGTCCCAGTACGATTGCTGAGCCTATAAGCCCGCCAAACACGATAGCCAGCAGCATGGTCAGCGTTCGTTTTGGACTGTCGCGACGGAACGGCAGGTCGGGTTTCATAATAAAGCGATAAGATTGCAGGTTATCCACCTGAATTTTGAGGTTCTTAATGGATAATAATGCACGCTGTGTGGAATAGTAATAATCGTCAAACGGCAGAGGTTTAGTACTCTCGTTAACGATCATCGCGTTTAACGCCGTGGTTCCCAGCAGATAAAGCGTATCGTCCGATAAAAATTCTGCCTGACGCAACTGTGACTGCTCAACACCTGATGCTTCAGCAATTTTCAGCGCCTGTTTCAACACCTCAACCCGCTGCTGCTTTTTATCCTTGGCAACTTCAACCTGCGAAATCAGCAACTCACCCAGCTCACGCTCTTTTACTGCCAGGTTACGCTTGATATCCGCCCCGAAATCATCAACCACATCATCATTGACGGACTTAATATATTCCATCAGCTCCTGCTGAGCCTGTTTGGCATTCTCAGCGCTAAAAGTCACGCTTAAAGGATCATTCTGCCCTTTCACTACCTGATCCACTTTCAGGTCGAGCGGATCTTCAAGATTTTGTAACGAACCGGAAAGCGCAGAAATTGACGCGCTGAAACGTGCGAAAAGCTGGCGCTGAAGATCATTAATCGCCAGTTTATCCTGCGGATACTGGGCATAGAGCACATTCAACGCCGCATTGTAGTTAGCTACCTGACCGGCACTGGGCGTAGTGATAATCGATTCAGAAGTCCACTTCTCTTTGGCAACAACGAGATAGATACCCGCAATAATCATCATTACCACAGTCGCAACAATAATTGTTACTTTTCCTCGCCACAGCTGAGCAATCACATCGAGCAAATCCAGCTCATCATTATTATTGTAAAAGGTCTGACGCAGCGGAGACTGTTCAACGACTTCAGGCTTGTTGTTATTACTCATAATTTCCTTGCAAAATCACTCAACGAAGAAACACAGGGCGAATAGTGGCAGTACCAGAGTGTTCTGCCAATTAAAGGAGAAAAATAGCTGAAATATGGGAAAAACCGAAGAGAAAATATCTGAAAATTGTGTCCGGAAGAAAAACTCCCGCCGAAGCGGGAGTTTATGACTGTCTTAATCCAGCCACTCGGTGTGGAACACACCGTCTTTGTCGATGCGCTTATAGGTGTGCGCACCGAAGTAGTCACGCTGAGCCTGAATCAGGTTAGCTGGCAGTACCGCTGAACGGTAGCTGTCGTAGTAGGCAATTGCCGCCGAGAAAGTCGGGGTTGGAATACCGTTCTGAACGGCATAAGCCACCACATCACGCAGCGCCTGCTGATACTCATCAGCGATGTTTTTGAAGTAAGGTGCCAGCAGCAGGTTAGCGATATTCGCGTCATCAGCATAAGCATCGGTAATTTTCTGCAGGAACTGAGCACGGATAATACAACCGGCACGGAAGATTTTAGCAATCTCGCCGTAATGCAGATCCCAGTTGTTCTCATCAGATGCAGCTTTCAGCTGTGAGAAGCCCTGAGCGTAAGAAACGATTTTGCCGAGGTACAGTGCACGACGCACCTTCTCAACAAACTCAGCTTTATCACCGCTTACCGCCTGAACGGTTGGGCCGCTCAGTACTTTCGATGCGGCAACACGCTGAGTTTTCAGTGAGGACAGGTAACGTGCAAACACCGATTCCGTGATCAGTGACAGCGGCTCGCCGAGATCCAGAGAGCTCTGGCTGGTCCACTTACCGGTACCTTTGTTAGCCGCTTCATCCAGAATCACATCAACCAGGTATTTACCCTCTTCATCTTTCTTCGTGAAGATATCCTTGGTGATGTCGATCAGGTAGCTGCTCAGCTCGCCTTCGTTCCACTCGCTGAAGGTTTTCGCCAGATCTTCGTTGCTCAGATTCAGGGCATTTTTCAGCAGAGAATAGGCTTCAGCAATCAGCTGCATATCACCGTATTCGATGCCGTTGTGCACCATCTTCACATAATGACCCGCACCGTCCGGACCGATATAAGCAACGCACGCTTCACCTTCTGCACGTGCAGCAATCTCTTCAAGGATTGGCGCAACCAGCTGGTAAGCTTCTTTCTGGCCACCAGGCATAATAGATGGGCCTTTCAGTGCACCCTCTTCGCCACCGGAAACACCGGTACCGATGAAGTTAAAGCCCTGCTCGGACAGCTCACGGTTACGACGGATGGTATCTTTATAGAAAGTGTTGCCGCCGTCGATCAGGATATCGCCTTTATCGAGGTGTGGAGTCAGGGAGGCGATAGTCTTATCGGTCGCTTCACCGGCCTGCACCATCAGCAGGATACGACGTGGTTTTTCCAGTGAATCAACAAACTCTTCAATGGTGTAGTGCGGAACCAGCTTCTTGCCTGGGTTCTCAGCAACGACTTCATCAGTTTTTTCACGTGAACGGTTGAAGATAGAAACTGAATAGCCGCGGCTCTCAATATTCAGAGCCAGATTGCGGCCCATTACAGCCATACCTACAACGCCGATCTGTTGCTTGGACATTACATACTCCTGTCTGATTAAAACCCTATGCAGGCCAAACCTGCAATGAGATAATAGTTCTGATGTTAACTCAGAACATATCAAAGTGGGTAGCAATTGGTGTGATAGATAGTAAGAATAATAACCTTATAAAACCTGGTTGATGAGGTTATTATTTCACCCCTTGCTGCGTACCTTCAACATAGCTGATGGCTGTTTTTTCATCAGTCTCTGGTTCACATCCACACATAAGATTATTTTATAAACTTATTCTTAGAGAGAACCCGCTTTAGTTTCGCCACAATACGCTCTGGTACTGATGGTCTCCAGGAATAATTCCAGTGATGGATGGCGTGAGTATTCTCTGTCAAATCGCTAAACATCAGATTTTTTATCGGATAAGCGAAAGGATTATAGGGATAGAAATAATCCCGCGGATAAACTTTCAGCGAAGGGAAACGATTATTTTCATAAACATATTGAAATATTTTCGGCATCGGAATGAAGTCTTTCACTAAAGAGGTTCTGACTTCATCCAGACATTTCGCCATAAACTCGTTGCCCGGCTGCGCACCGATAATCGCGCATCCCATATACTGCTCGGACTCCATGCCGACAAAGCACTCATGCCCGAGGAAAGGATCAAAACTCTTCACTAACTCCACATCAGTATCGAGATAAACGCCACCATGCTTAGCCAGTATATCTAACCTTGCGTAATCCGCACAAAAGGCCCACTGTTTTTTGGCAAAAGCTTTAGCAAAGCCGGGATCGTCAGAAGTATAGTTAGTCTCATCCCAGCGTTTGATTTCGTAATCTGGCAAATACCTTTTCCATGATTCGATGCACCTGGTCTCCAGCGCAGGGAAATCACGGCCGCCAAACCAGATAAAGTGCAGAACTTTCGGTATCATAATTTCTTTTCCATTTTTAATTTAACAAACATCATTAGCGTCATCAGGGAAAAAGAGATAAACCGCCCTGGCGAAGTGGCACCAAAAATTTTACGCAGATTTTTGAAAGAAAATATCGGGCAAAAATGGTATGCGCTTTGTTTGTAAATATTTGCATCAATTGTTTTAAGCTGCAGATTGGAGGTTATAAAAGCCAGCACGCCCTGCGGATTTGCCTGTAACAGCTTAAAATAGTTATTTGTCAATCCACCAGATAAATACTCGCCCAGATAAATAATCCGGTTGAAGCCCAGAAGACCGCCATTATCAAAAATGCGGTTCCACATATAAGACTCAGTGACGAATCGCTCGCCGGAGAACTGTGGGAACGGATGGGCAAGCATATACGCTTTACGCACGATAATTGCTTTATCACCTTTAACTGCCACAAATTTACAGCTGTTTAACTCACAGCAATCTTGCGCGAAATTCCCGGTCGGAACAGGTTGGTCAGAATAACCTCGCGTCATCCCCCTGAGATAAACCAGGCCTTTAATCGAGTCATCACTTTTTTCAATTTGCTGGCTGACAACGGCTATCGCATCTGTTACTAAAGTATCATCGCTATCAACAATAAATATCCAGTCAGATTGCGCCTCAGCCACACCACGGTTGACTGCGGCGTGCTTACCCTGATTTTTCTGCCTGATATACTGTATGCGGAAACCTGCCAGCTGACGAAAACCCTCGATATCGTCTTCGAGCCGGTCAACTGAACCATCGTCAACAATGATCCACTCAAACCGCTGATCAGTTTGAGAGAGCAAAGATTGAAACAGAGACTTTATAATATCCTTGCGGTTATAAACCGGCGTCAGGACTGAAATAAGCATTTTATTTTCCGATAATCACGAATGACACCCAGAGGGTTAAATACCGCCAGCAGCGCTTTGCACTGCAGAACAAATATCGATCTGACTCGCCTGATAAACAGGAAAAACAGGAAGTTAGCGATAAAATAGGACGCTAATGATACTACTGATGCTCCAACCGCGCCGTACGCCGGGATAACCAGCAGGTTCAGTTCCACGTTGAATACCGCGGCAACCACCGTTTTATAGATGTCCAGATTGATCTCATCGTTGGCATAAAGCCACTTAGAGGAGAATGCCCCCATAAAGACAAACAAACTGGACCAGATATGAATCGACAACACTTTAGCCGATGCCACCATTGGCTCACCGTATAATATTTGCAAAATATCACCACCGAAAAAGGTAATAAATATTGAAGCAAACAGCGTCAGATAGATAACCAGCGTAATCATCCATTGCAGCAGGAACAGACAATCACTCTTACGGCTTTTAAGCTGAATAATTTTCGGGAAAAATGCACTGGCAATCACACCCGCCATAAAAAACCAGATAGTCGATATTTTAAGTGCGGCGTTAAACACCCCGACTTCCTTGACCCCAGAAAACTTCTCCAGCATCAGGCTGTCAACCTGAACAAATATTGCCACGCTGAGGGTAGAAATAATCAGTTTTGCGCCGACGATCAGATAGCTTTTGGTGATAGCTTTGTCGTAGCTCCACAGCACACGTTTATCGAAACAGAAAAAGTAGATAACAACTGCCACCAGGAACTGCACAAAATAATAAAAGGCAAACGAAAAGAAGATCAGCTCAGGCCACTGTAAATTAGCGAAGAAGGAGAAACCGAAGCCGAACACCATCGATAACATAATGGTGATAGCGCGAAACTTCGATTCAACCAGAGCACTGTAATGCCAGAAGATGGTCTTACTGAAAATGCTAAAGAAATTGGCAATAACAAAGACAATAAAGTAGGTATTGACGTGGGCAATATCCTGATAAAAAGCCTTAATTATCAACCAGAAGAATAAGCTATAAGCGATCGCACCGAAAAACTGAATGGTTATCGCCGACCCAATCTCTACCCCTGCCCGCTCCTTGCTCTCAACAATCCTTTTGACCACCACCACATCAATGCCCAGCATAAACAGAGACATCAAAAGCTGAGAAAGATTGTTAATCGTCGACCAACCACCGAGGGTCTCCAGGTCGTAAAGTCGTTTGATAGAGACAAAGATATATAGCTGAAAGACCAACATCAGTAACCGATCTGCCAGCATCCAGATAAGGTTAAAAAGATATTTTTTCATCTGGATTATTCGTTACCATTATCAAGATAAACCACCCCATGCTGCACTCTGTCTGCCAGCTCATCAATAACCTGGAACAGATTATAAGTTAACGGTTGGTTGTTATAGAAAGTGTAATCATTACCTTTCGCGCTGACCACACTCATTGAGTACATAAACGGCAGCAAATTGATCGCCAGCAGCACCGCAACACGCTTATAGGCAATAGCGTTATTCGCAGGATTCTTGAAGAAATAGAACATAAACACGGCAGAGTATGAAAACAGGATAATACCCAATCGATTAGAAACTGTCGGTAACGGTAAAAACAGGAAGAATACCAACGCCTCTTTCAAAAACAGATAATAGGTAACCGTATCAATGCCTTTGGATTTGCTAATCAGATACAGCAGCACCAGCGTATTGATTGCCGTCAGGGCAACATAGGACAACGGCATCAGGCTAAATCTGCTATTATTAACCACCGCATTTGATTTAAGCAGCAGTGATTCTCCGAGGGGAGTAAATTTGACAAATGCCAATAGTGCCAGTCCGATTATAAATACGACCAGCAGCATTTTAAAAACGCTCTGAATACCGGCGATTTTCTTCTTATAGATAACGGCAAAGTAGTAAACAGAAATATTAATAATACCGGAGATATGCGCGGTAAAGCTCAGTAGAAAAAGCACAAATCTGACTTTACTGTTACGTACCGCATATACGGCATAGAGAAAAATAAACAAGGATAAATTTTGTCTTAGTACATAAGACATTGACTCAACAAAACCCAGAGTAAAAAAAAGCAAACCGAATAACGCCAGATGATAGCGGCGATTAACTTTAATACAAGTCGCATAGATCACTGCGAATATAAGAAAATAAATCGTAATTAGAAACATCTGATCGTTATTTGAAAAAATCCATCCTGTTACTTTCATTATTATCAGGATGAGAAATTCAGCGCCATGCCCGAAACGCTGATAATTGAATATATCTATCGTCCCATCATTAACCTGATGGTAAACGTTCATATATTCGGAAAGATCGGAAAAGGGTTGTAGTGATGAATAAAAGGTCACCGCGCACAATGGAATCAGCGGTGAAAATAACATCCTCAAGCGAGAATCAATATAAGGTGAGGCAAAACAGAAAAACAGGATAAATAGTAAGGGTGAAAAAAATAATAAAAACAGACTCAAGGTGAGTGCGACTATATTAGAGTATAACCTTATCTGTTGCTTAGAAGGCTCATGATCACCGATTGAATTAACTTTTTCCACACTCAACATAACCTTTAATTAATAATTTCAATGAAGTCAATTTGCCGAACTTATTCTTATCGGAGGGTCTGATAACGAACTTTCGCATCCAGAACAGCAAGGTAACCATTAACCCCTTCGCGGCACCATAACAACGGCGAAACAGCACACCACGGGATTTAAGCATTAATGCATCATAATATAGTTTTTCCCCGGTGCTCTCATCAGGATGATTGGTCACTGCTATCGGCAGAAAAACGATCTCCTGACCTGAATTTTGCATATCCGCCAGCACAACAGCTTCTTCCCCTACTGGCCAGGCCGCACCCAAACCAAATGACTCATCAAAACAAATGTTTTGCTGTTTCAACAACCCAAGATTCAAACACATCTCAATGGAAGAAACCTTCAGGACATCCAACGAGCTCAAAGTAAATGACTGATTTTTATATTTTTTTCTTAGCTTCCCATGCTCGTTAGTGCTTTGAATCTGCAGGTGCTGATGACGATATGCGGAGAGATTATCGATTAATTCACGCAACCCCTCAGGGCTGTACTTAACATCATCATCACTGATGATCAGAAAATCATAGCCTTGATCGATTGCAGCTTGCAGTAGGGTGTTTCTGCTGCGGCTTAATCCTGTCTCAAATTTGGTGATAACATTTACTGAGCTGAGGTCATGGTTATCCATTGAGAAAGCAGCAGCCTTATCTGTCACCTGCTGGCAGATGATAATATCACACACCCGACTTGCTTCCTTCGAATTGGTCAGCGCACGAAACACGCCCTCATTCATCGTCGAGATGCCAATAGCTATTTTCATCTTATCCCCGGAACACTGCACGGTATGCATAGTTTGCAAAAGAATATACCGTTTTTAAGAAATTTAACTTTTCTACATCGCGATAAATTTGCCATTGTCTTGCGGCTTTTTTTAATTTATTTCGGGAAATAGAGTTCTGCACAATACGATAATCAGTGAGACATTCCTGCAGCAGATAAGCCGTTTTCTGCTGTTTTAAAATCTTCAGCCAGAAAGCATAATCCTGGCCGGTACGTAACAACGGCATGGTCATATCGCTAATAATATCTTTTTTAATTACTACCGTAGAACAACCCAGCGTTGCCCTCTTACATAACATATCACTGTAGGTGAACGAGGTTTTCTTATTTCTCAGGTCAATTTCTTTATTTAAAACAACGCCTTGCTCATTAATCAGTCGGTAAGCGGTGAAAGTAAAGTTGTATTGATTCTCTTGCATAAAGGCGATCTGCTTGCTGAGTTTTTCAGGATGCCATAAATCATCACTATCAACAAAAGCCAGATATTCACCTTTAGCCCGGCTCAGACTTTCATTTCGGGAAACCGCCGCGCCCTGATTAAGATTATTTTTTTTAATACAGACACGAGAGTCTTGCGCGGCAATTTTTTCCAGCAAAGACCATGTATTATCTTTTGAACAATCATCGGTTATCAACCACTCCCAGTTTTCGTAAGTCTGGTTCAACAGACAAGCGAAAAGCGCTTCAATAAACTCAGCCGAATTATAGGTTGCAGTTATAATACTGACTTTAGGATTCACAAAACACCTCAAATGATTGATCACGAATGCGTATAGTATTCAAATTTATTACAATTAAAGGCTAAATTTATCGTTAGTTTATTTTGGGGAACCATATAAGTCGGATTATCAAAGTCATCACTCTCACTTCGACACAACTTTTTAACCACGCTACCGCCCCTGGCTCCCAGCAACCAGTTGCTGAAGTGACGTCAGCGATGTGAACTCAGGCGACAGGATACGCGTTTTGGCGGTGGATTTCACTCAGGATTTATCCTGGAGGTACGGGCAAGATGCCCCGGTCAGAAGCCATCTGCATGCTCAGGCCAGCGATAATTCTGTGGCTATATGATCAATTAGACATGTTTAGGTAGAGGAAGTAGCAGACGAATCCTGAGAGCAAGGTTTAATCCTTGGCGAAGAGTATATTTGGCACTCGACATCAGTTTTTTTCTTGGATTGTTGTCACGTAACATCGACATTTCGTGTCGGTAAAATACAAAAAAAGCCCTCTTTTAGCGATCAAAAAGAGGACTTATTATGCGTTATTTTTTTACTACTTATAACCCTGCGGATTCTTCGACTGCCAGTTCCAGGTATCGCGCATCATTGCATCTATCCCGCGCGTTACACGCCAGTTCAGCTCTTGATCGGCTAAAGCGGCATCAGCCCAGAAAGCAGCCAGGTCGCCATCGCGACGTGGAGAAATTTGATATGGCACTTTACGACCTGAAGCATGTTCAAATGCTTTAACCATCTCGAGCACGGAATAACCTTTCCCGGCTCCAAGGTTAAACGCTTTGTAACCATCGATCGCTGTCAGATGATCCAGCGCTTTCAGATGCCCTTCTGCCAGATCGACCACATGGATATAATCACGTACGCCCGTACCATCCGGGGTGTCATAATCATCACCAAAAATACCCAGTTTTTCCAGACGACCAATCGCAACTTGCGCGATATATGGCAGCAGATTGTTTGGAATACCGTTAGGGTCTTCACCGATCTCACCGGACTCATGTGCCCCGACCGGATTGAAGTAACGCAACGCAATGGCTCTGAAGTTGCAATCCGCTTTGGCGTAATCCTGTAAAATCTGTTCAACCATCAGCTTAGAGGTACCGTAAGGACTGGTGGTACCGCCAATAGGGGTGGTCTCAACATAAGGAACAGGCGCGTTAGCACCATATACCGTCGCACTGGAGCTGAAAATAAACTGATAAATGCCAGCGCTGCGCATCTCTTCCAGCAGTACTACTGTGCCCGAAACGTTGTTCTCATAGTATTCAAGGGGCTTACGGGTTGACTCACCTACCGCTTTTAAACCGGCAAAATGGATCACCGCAGTGATGTTATGACTGGCAAAAATATCGCGCAGACAGGCGCGGTCAAGGATATCACCTTCGCAAAACACCGCACTCTTACCGGCAAGCTTTTCGACGCGACTCAGCGATTCGCGTGAAGCATTGCTCAGGTTATCCAGCACTATAACATCGTCACCGCGCTCCAGCAGCGCCAGCACCGTGTGGGAACCAATATAGCCTGCCCCACCGGTTACCAAAATAGCCATCTGAACTCCTTCCAGCCGCGACTGATGCGCGGGGTAAATGTCGAATTATTTTGCCAACAACTTCTGAATCTGTTCGCGGAACTCACGTCCCTGAGCATTGTTACGCAGCCCATAAGAGACGAACGCCTGCATGTAACCGAGTTTGCGTCCACAGTCGAAACTGTTGCCGGTCATCAGAGTAGCATCAACCGGTTTTTTCTTGCTCAGATTAGCAATCGCATCGGTTAACTGAATACGGCCCCAGGCACCCGGCTCAAGGTTTTCAAGCTCTTGCCAGATATCGCCAGAAAGGACATAGCGACCTACCGCAGCGAGATCGGAATTAAGCGATTGAGGATTTTCTGGCTTTTCAACATACTCGGTAATTACCGCAGTATGCCCCTCATTTTCCAGACTTTCTTCCGTCACGATCACGGAGTACTCAGATAGATCGGCATCCGGCATATGTTTAGCCAGCACCTGGCTGCGACCGGTCTCTTCAAAACGAGCAACCATAGCAGCAAGGTTATAGCGCAGTGGGTCGGCGCTGGAGTCGTCTAACAACACATCTGGCAGCACCACCACAAAGGGATTATCGCCGATCATCGGGCGAGCGCACAGTACCGAATGCCCTAATCCCAGTGGCTGCGCCTGACGAACATTCATAATGGTCACGCCTGGTGGGCAGATGGACTGAACTTCACTCAGCAGCTGGCGCTTCACGCGCGCTTCCAGCAGCGCCTCGAGCTCATAAGATGTATCAAAATGGTTTTCAACCGCGTTCTTGGACGCATGGGTGACCAGCACAATCTCTTTGATACCCGCGGCAACGCATTCATCAATGATGTACTGAATCATTGGCTTATCGACAACAGGTAGCATCTCTTTAGGGATGGCTTTTGTAGCCGGGAGCATATGCATACCGAGTCCCGCGACCGGGATTACTGCTTTCAGCTTGGTCATGATTTATCCATGTTATGTTGTAAAGACATTCTGCCATTATGCATTGAAGGTATGATTAATAAATATAATCTTAATCTGAAAAAAAATGAACTCTACGCGTAAAATAGTTTCGCAAGTTGAAACTGCCCGAGCTTTATTAACAAGCTTTGCAGCATTGATTAAAAAATAATAAGATAAATAATCCACACTCTATAAAATCAAATCAGACTTCCGATCTTAACTGACTGGATAATATAAAACTTACTAAGTTTTACGATGTAAGGTGCCAGATGTTTACTATGTATATGATAAAATCAATAAAAACCAAGCTAAGCCCATCTGTATTCAAAGAAGATACGAATGAACTTTCTATCGCGCAACTTCACCGCAATGTAAGGGACCAACAAAGCGGCAATCCAAATTGTTACTGCTGTCGCGGCTTCACTAAAATTTAGCAGAGGAACAGCACGCTTAACAACCATAAATACCGGAATATGCATCAGGTAGAAAAAAATTGAATTCATGCCGATAAAGGCGAATACTCTGCCTACTTTTAACTTCTCAAGCATTTGTGCAATTACAGCGATTGTGACCAACGATAGCACAGCTAATGGAAAAAGGGCTATGTTAGTATGACTTAAAGAAGTACTATTCATTATGAAAGAAAGCGCAATCAGTGAGAATAGAGAAAGTACTATAAGATATTTATTTCTTACAACCTCGGCCAAATCCACACCACTCTTAATAATGTAATCACCCAAATAGAAAAACGCATAACAATAACACGCAGTACTGAAAGAAACTCCTGCTGAGAGGCCGTCACTAATAAGTATCGGTTCAACTTCAGCCAAAATAAAACTTAATGCTAATACAACAGGCAATACTAATATTGGGCTAAAGTTTCTAGTCCAGGGCTGAATCATAAAGAAAACAAAAACCCAGTACAAAAACCAAGTAACACTGGGCACACCAATTATTATTTTAAAGAAGTAAACAACAACATCATAAATATCCTTTTCACCATTAACTAATCCTCTCGCTGACATCAACACCAGCATCACGAGGGACCAAATGAGGTAAGGGTAAAGAATCGATTTAATTTTTCCTTTATGGTATTGCTCAATCCCTTTTTGAAGACCTCTCGAAACCAACATTCCTGATAACAGCATCAACAACTCCATTCTGATGGGGGCAACCGTGCTGTTTAAGAAACTGATAACCCTGGAGAAATAGATATATCCGGGAACATTATCAACTAATTGCAAATATTCAGTTCCAGAGTGAAGATGAAATGATATTACGAAAAGAATACTTAACCCACGGGTTATGTCTATCCACTGTTGCCTTTTATTGAAATCTATCATTTTCACCTCCTTTTATTTAACTATAAACAGAGCTATCACGCTTCAATTTTTAATAAACCTTAATTTTAGAGAAATACAATTGATAATTAATTTATCCAACACCACCTACTTGTCCTGAGTAACAAGGCAAGTAGCTTCGGAATTTACAGGTATAATTCTTAAAAATGATAATTTACTTATACTGGAGTGTCGCCAGCATGAACTCATGCTATGCTACGGCGATGTTTAACTGGTTGAGAAACAATAATGATTTACTCAGTGCAGTACCTGAGGGGAATCGCCGCATTGATGGTCGTCCTCCATCACATCGAAATTAAGGCAAAACAACATGATATATCCGCACTGAACGGGTTCCATATAGGCTATTTTGGTGTGGACTTGTTCTTTATAATCTCGGGTTTTATCATGTGTCATACCACATGGAAAAAAGACGTTACATTCAGTAAATTTATGAGTGCACGCGTAAAACGTATTTTGCCACTCTACTGGGTAGTAACAACTCTTGCCTTAATCGTCTTTATGGTCATGCCAGGGGTCGTCAACAGCGGTGGAGGAACAACGAGCATTTGGGCTTCCTACCTACTGGCACCAACGGGGGACAGGTTTCTGGTCGATAATGGCTGGACATTGAGCTATGAATTTCTATTTTATTTAATATTTGGTGCTTCATTGCTGCTTAAAACCCATCAGCGCGGATTAATTATTGGCAGTATCATCTCATTACTAGTGCTGGCAGGACTAATAATCAATCCTAAAAGCGCATGGCTTGAGTTCAGTACAAATGTGTTATTGCTAGAGTTTGTAATGGGAATGTTCGCATTCCATGTCATTAATAAATTTAATATAAATCGCTGGTTGGCAAGCTTTCTAATTTTCACAGGTTTGGCAACTCTGATACAGCAAAATATTTATGGCATGATACAAACGCCATTTTATCGTTCTGTCTATGCGGGACTACCTATGTTAGCAATTTTTATAGGTATTGTGAGATTCGAGAAAACTTTCCGTGACAGCAACAACTCAGTGTTCAAAATTACCGAGATTTTAGGTAATACATCTTATTCATTGTATCTTATTCATCCATTCGTGCTGAGCCCTGGCGCCATGATTTTACGTAAAATTGGTTTAGTTCAGTGGCCATGGGTGTTTACTGCTGCATTATTAGGTGGAGCATTGTTGGCGGGGTGGATGTGCTATAAGTATGTCGAATTGCCTTTAACAGCATTGACAAAAAAAAATAAAAGCAGCCAAGAGAAAGAAAAGAAAATTGCCTAAATATTATTTCTGAGTGTAAAAACAATCGACCCACTTAGTTGGGTCGATTGTTTATTATTAATAGCGCAACTGGTAATCACATCGAAAATATCAACTTAAGTCTTCTTGATACAAATCGCAATGCGCGATAAGTGAAAAAGTTAACTGCCGCCACACGTGTGAAAAAGTTGTTATATTTACTCAACACGGCGTGATAATCTTTCATCGTCTGTGCGCTGCACGGAACCTTCCCTTTTTGCTGAATTAAAATAATATTCAAGATGTTATTAATTATTCGCTGACGCACATACTTCCTGCTGTCATCATTTTTGCAGACAGGTAGTAACGACTCCAAAGCCTCAATGCTCCGAATATAACCGATGGCATTTTTTTCTGAACGTCCAGTCTGCATTATCGATCCAGCACGAACCCGCCGACGGAAGTAAACGCGATCGGTAACCACCGTTTTACCCCCAACGAAAAAAAGTCTCGGGGTAAATTCTTCATCCTCATGGATAATAGGCTTAAAAAATAATTCGTGTTCAACATGCAGACGACGCTGATATATATAAAGCCATGCATTAGGGAAAAACAATTCTTTTGCCGAAAGTGCATTAAAAGCATCTTCACCATCCGCAAAAACTGAATCCGTGTCTCTGCGGTATTGAGGGAGTTTAGGCTCACTACCAGAAACTGGTGACACTCCAAGCGTATCAAGAAATGATTCAGCCGAAAATGCGTAGATTTCCATATCTGGGTTTTCAGCCAAGGTATTGTAAAAACCTTCGACTAATCCATGTTCAAGAATATCGTCAGAGTCAAAGTAGTAGATATAATCACCCGTGGCAGCACGAGTTCCGACATTTCTCGCCTCACCCAGGCCCTGATTTTCAGTATGGATAATTTTTACATAGGGTAGAAAGCCATAATGCTCTTCTACCAACTCACCTGAATTGTCAGTGGATCCATCATCTACAATTATAACTTCATATGGATTTATAGATTGATTGATTACTGAATCCACCGCCGCAATGACGTACTTACTGACATTATAAACCGGAATAATGATTGATAGTGTATGCAATGAATTATTTACACTCATAACTCAATAAGCTCGCAATCAGGAACATCTTTAGTCCATGCATCGTAATAAGTTGAATTCTTACCGTAAGAATTATCCAGAAGTTTAGTTTTCATACCAAGCAAACAACATAGAATATGGCTGTGCATACGTGAAGTCACAACCGTATCATAAGACATGAAATATTCATTAATACGGTCAATCAAAGAATCAGTATACTTTCCCCACAAAGCTGGAGCAGGAACAAGCCCACTAGTTAACAGTTTGTTAAAACGCTCCATTTGATCCAGCATTTTCATTACATTTTTGTCTTTACTTGTACAGATGTCATCCCAGTCTTCGTAACCAGAAGCATCTGGAACACCTTCTAATCCAGACAAATTTGTCTCCTCGATATCTTTACGAATCATCCACAAGGTTTTTCGTTTTATATCTTCCGGCCGTTGCTTGGGGAATACATTCCATAACGAATGTGCCATATCAGGACACATTATAGCGTTAGTACAAAAATGATCTTTTAAAATTTGATGACTACGAGTATCACGACAAAGAATCGTCAGGTCTTTATGCTTACTAATTATATTTGCAGACTTTTGTAATTCTAAAGGATCTTTGAAATGAACGGTAATTGGTAAGATGACAACTTTATGTTCAGGAAAATTAAGAACCACTTGTTCTCTTAAACGTTGATGATGTACATAAAGATCGCCAAAACTCCCGCCACCTTGCAGAACAATAACTACATCTTTAGGTAAATTTTTAGTCTCTTTTACATACTTCAAACTACTTTTGTCAGTACGCCGCGCCAGAACTTTGTAATCTCTCTCTTTAAAAAATTGTTCAGTTCCCTTATAAATCAACAAATCGCCGACATTCAAATAAAGTGGGATATCCAGAAATACTACTTTACTTCCGCGAGGTATAACATCATCGATAAGTGATAATTTATCTTTAAGGAGATTCATTGGATGCATTTAAATTTTACTCTCTAATAAAACGACGAAGCTTTGGATGTTTAAAAATTTGCTTTTTTATTTCAATAATAAAAGCATTACGAGACAATAATATCGTAATTGCGAAGGTCAGCAAACCGGATGTAATTTGCAATACTAGCATTGTGATTACTGAGAAATAAGGTGCAAGAATGTAACCAGTAATCCATGCAACAAATACTGTAGGAAGAGCTAATCGCAACGGTAACCATATGCTCATAATATAGGCGCGATAGCTTTTTCCTAAAACAGGCTTAATTAATATAAAGTAACTAAGATAAGTATTGAGTATTTGAACAGCCAGGAATCCTAGCGCCGCCCCGACTCCCCCCCCCGTTTTTGCTCCAAACCAGATGCTAGGTATAAAGAGAAAAATTTTAAAAACATTGAATTTAAAACTAATATCTACTCGCGCCTTAGCCATTAACAATGAACCAATCGGATTACCGATTGAACGCAATAGGCCAACAATGCAAAGCACTTGCAAAATAGGTGTGATAAACCGCCATTTTTCCCCAAACATGAACAGGACAAAGTTTTCCGAAACCACAAGCAATCCTAACAAGGCAGGAAAATTTATCAGACCAACAAGTGATAGTAGTTTATAAAAATTATCACGTAGCTTTTCCTTATCATCCTGTATTTTTGCAAATGCCGGAAATAGCACGCGAGTGATTATGGGATTGAGACGTGTAGGTGGAATGACTGCGACGTTAAATGCCAAATTATACCCGCCAGCCATTACAGCACCAAGAGTACGGGATAGAATCACTGTAGCAATGTTAGCATTAAGTTGATTCACTAAACCGTCAGCAGTCAGATATGCACCAAACTTCAAATTAGAGGCAACAGATTTTAAATTAAAAATGAATCTAGGACTATATTGCTTACGTCCAACCCAAGAAAAAAGAAATGTTCGTACAGTAGCCATACAGAGATATCCCCACATTGCGGTAATCGCAAGGGGATAAAATGATGCAGACGTCATTGTGACGGTAAACCCAATAACAATAGCAATTGTTTCAATCAGTCCAATCTTGGAGAATTCAAGTTCCTTTTGTAATAACGCTCTAAACTGCTGCCCATGTGGAATAATCAAAAACGCAAATGATAAGGTTTTAATTAACCATTCAATATCTGGCTGATGTAACAATTGGGCAATTTGATGGCTTAGTAAATATGTCACCAGGAAAACCACAAAGCCAATTATTATATTAATCCAGTAGAGCGTAGATAGTTCAATTTCTGTTAACTCTTTTCTCTGTATTATCGAATTCGAAATACCAAAGTCTGCCAAAGTATCTGCAATTAAGATAACAACCATGGCAATAGTTAATAAACCAAATTGATGTGGCTCGATAATACGTGCCAGAAGTGTCATCTGTAAAAAACTGATACCAATACTGGCAACAGTTGAGATTGCCGACCACTTGGCACCTTTTACAGTTTTATCTCTGAGGCTCATAGCATTCTTCTTGAAATGGAGTAAGTGATATGTTTTGTCAATAACGCTATGTATCAAAAAAGTTATTGGCCACGTTTCACCAAAAAAAATTAATATGCAGTTTTGCTGACAAACCCTTTAAAAATTGTCATAAAAATAATCTTGAAATCAAGCCAAATACTCCAGTTACGGATGTAAGCCAGGTCGAATTCGATACGTTTCTCCATTTTTTCAATCGTATCTGTTTCACCTCGCCAACCATTAATCTGAGCCCAACCCGTTATCCCAGGTTTTACCTTATGCCGTAACATGTAGCCTTTTATCAGGCTTCGGTATTGCTCATTGTGTGCGACTGCATGCGGCCGTGGTCCTACGATAGACATATCACCAAAGAGTACATTAAAAAACTGTGGCAACTCATCTAAAGAGGTTCGCCGCAAAAACCCCCCAATTGGTGTTAGTCGACTATCACCCTTTTTAGCCTGAACCACTTTATCGCCATTTTCCATCACTGACATTGAACGGAATTTCCAGACTTTAATTGGTTTTCCATCTATACCGTAACGAACCTGGCGAAAAATTACAGGGCCAGACGATGTTATTTTAACCATAAAAGCAATGGTTATCAGCACAGGAGAGATAAACATCAAAATACTGGCCGCAACAATTATATCCTCGATGCGTTTCATAACCATATTGATACCATTTAACGGTGTATCAGTAATTGACAGTACTGGCACACCATTAATATCTTCTGGTCGAGATTGCAATATATTGAACGTAAATATGTCCGGAATAAGCATCACTGAGCAGGTGGTGTCACAAAGCTCATCAACCAGTTTTTTAATCTGGCTTTCTTCTCTCATTGACATCGCGATATAGATACGATCAATTTGCCCCTCTTTCGCATCTTTAACCACTTGCCAAATATTATTAACAAATGGGATGTTGTCGCTTTTGCTCTTAGGATCGTCACTATATATGCCTACAATACGAAATCCCAACCACGGAGCTTTATGTAAACTCTCCGCCAATTCGCGGCCAACTGGCATATTTCCTACAATTGCTACATTACGTGTATTATATCCACGCGCGCGTACAATACCAATAAGGTAACGAATGAAGATACGGCTACAAGTAATACCAACACTAACCAGCAGATACCATCCCATCCATATATTAAAGCTGATATCAACAACATTAATGAATGAAATTAGGCCAGCTGATATTATAACGCTTAATGTCCAGTTTTGTAGTACTAGCAAAACTTCAGAATGCAGCTGTATACCTCGCCAAGAGCGGTAAAAATCAGTGATCCCTCCAATCATTTGAAAGACAACTAAAGCCCCTAGTGCCATGAAAATATAGTTAAGGCTAAATTTGTCACCTGTGACTAAACTTACAATATATAGAGCGAAGAAAATAATAAAAACATCAGAAAATCTTTGCATCATGGAAATAAGAGATGCATTTGCTGAATTATGACTTTTTCTTATATTACTCATAACAGATACCCGCCAAAAAATTAATGAGGGACGGTTCTAAACCCTCCCCCTCTATAACTCAGTTAATATCAGCGAAGACCTATTTGTTGATATAATAGGGCCGTTTTTTCGATCATTGATCTAGAAGTAAACGCTTTACTGAACAATTTATTTCCCTTTTCTCCCATAAGCGTTAAATCAACATCTTTCAAGGCTAATATTTTATTTCTTAAATCATTAGCGTCGCCACTTCTAAACAAGAAACCTGAATCATTGTTATGCACAACTTCAGGTAATGAAGTTGAGTCACTGGCAACAACAGGCAATGAATAACTCATTGCTTCAAGTGGTACCATCGCAAAGCCCTCCCAACGGCTTGGAATGACCAAAGCATCTGATTTCAGAAAATACTTTTCGAGCTCATTTGATTTAATCCAACCAGTATACGTAATATTATCTAACGCGACTTTTTCTGTTTCCCCATTCACACTGTCTCCAACAATTGTCAGATGTATAGTGGGGTCATTTATTTTTTTCATTGCCGAAACTAAAAGGTCATAACCTTTCTGGAAGTCAAGTCGCCCGACAAACAATAAATCTATTTTATTTTCATTATTTAAACGTGGAGCATTATCACGTTGTGGCACACCATTGTGTATAACAACCAACTTCTTTTCATTAAGACCATATCGCACCGCTTGATTGCGCTCATAATCACTAACACAAATAATTTTATCAGTAATTAATGATAGAAAACGCTCGATCCAGACATAACACTTCTGCTTTAAAGAAGAACTTTCCATAAGGAAAGAAAATGCATGCGGACAATAGACTACTTTTGGTCGATGAATAGGATAAACCACTATCAATACTAAGCGTGCCAGCACACCGGAAAAAGTACTGTGTAAGTGCACTATGTCAGGTTTATCCTTTAACAATTGACGGGTGAATGTTTTTATCAACCTTATAAAAGATCCTAAATCACGGCCTTTTCGTTTGAACGTTATAATATTTTCATCTGCTATTTCATGTAATTCTTCTCGCTGGCTATCTGGCACGAGGCATATTATTCGTTCACATTCTGGTGAACTAATTTGTGCCGCTGCAATTTGCTTCAACACCGTTGCTACGCCACCTTTAATGGTTTCCGCGCAATGTAATATTTTCATTTTCATCATCCTGGATATCTTCCGCTTCTCTTAACCAACTTGTAGAGAACACGGCGTAAAAGAATAGCGGGTAAAACGGTGCAAGGTGGCGAACATAACTACCATAATCAGGTTCGAAAACACTCTGAATTGCTGTGAAAGCTACGATAAGACAGATAACGGATCTTAATACAGGATCTCGTTTATGAATAAGCTCCTGCTTGGTTGCTTGCCAAAACTTGAAATACAGAAATATAAGGAAAAATGAGATCACCATATAGTATGGTGACAGAGCCAAGATCAATGGCATTGGTACCATCAAAAACAACCATGTCAAGCACACGTTAAGCCAACCAACGATAAAACCGCCGCCAGGAATAATGCTGGTGATCATTGAGTCAGCACCTTGCTGCCCGGCGTCAAGTCGGACATCGTTAACGATGGTTCGAAAATTATCTACATCGACGCCCATTGCTGCACTAAATACAATCGCTAACGCAAATAACACAAAAAATACAATAAGAAACATATTTCTGGGGTTCTTTATAAATCTGAAAATTAAATATAACCCCCAGAACATGGCTAAAACCAGAAACCAGTAACTACGGAAGTAAACCCCATAAAAAATTACAAGTAACGACCAAGTCAGTAAACCAGGAACCCCTCTTTTGGCAAAAAACATAAAGGGTATTAGCATTAACATTACGATAAAGTCTTTACTTAACAATGACATATATACTATTGCCAACAATATATAGTAAAGGTAAGTTCCAAACTCAATCAGTGTTAATCTACCAGGCTTAGCGCGCTTCATAACAGTGAAGAAGAAACTAATAATAATGACTGATGAAATCAATGGAAAAAAGAAAGAATCTCTTGCCACATTAAAAAAGTTATAAAATGCTGCGGTGCTGGCATAAGAGTCACCAACGGTCATTGGCGTGTTTCGCAGCATAAAGTTTTGAATCGTGTTGGCATCCAGAAAGAAATAACGTGGTATCAAACTTTCTTTTATCAATGCGATTAACGGAAAGAACAATGTTACACAGGTCCATAACAGGAATGACAACCTGGCATCAAAAATAAAAACTTTATCTTTTGTTAACGTAACTTTTATTTTTGTTGGCTTCATACGTAGATAATCTCAAGATCTTTGCGGGCTTCAACAAACTGCTGATTGAAAACCTCTTCAGAGTGATTAGCAGATACATACTGCATCGCCTGTCGTCCTATATGCTCCGACAGCTCAGGTTCATTTATTAACCTTTCGACAACTTTCAATACCTGATGGGGTGTATTGACAAGCAAGCCTGTTTCATTATTTATAATATAGTTCTCAAGTTCTCCCACTGGCTTGACGATACATGTTAATCCCACACTCATCGCTTCCAGTGTTGCGATACTGAGTCCTTCAAAATCACTCATAAGTAAATAAGCATCATAGTGCGTGGCTTCTTGTATCCAATTATCCACAAAACCCTTCATATGAACTGCATCATTCAGATTCAGTGCTTTAATTTTTTCTGACAACGTATTTAGTAGCTCACCTTCACCAAAAATACTCAGCTGGACATCAAGACCTTCGCCACGCATCAGATGGATAGCTTCAATAGCTTCGTTATAATTCTTTTGAGAAGCAAGTCGGCCAACAGCCATCAGATTTATTGTTTTTCCGATTGTATAATCTTTTTTAGTAAATTTTTTTTCAGACATAAAAAAGAGAGGCAGCACTTTTTTTTCCACATTATTACTGCGAGCCATCAATGCTTTCTCAGTTGATTGAGAGTCGCACCAAAATTTATCAGTAATGAAGTCGGTTTTTTTCATTAAATGCCAGGCCATGCGGTTTTGAAACTCTGTATTATGCTCAAAAGTAATGAGTTTATAATTACAAAGTATTTTGGCAATGCGGGCAACTAGTACGGATTGTGATAGTGAAGAGATTACGATTTCGGGTTTAATCTCGCGCGCATTTTTAATGAATTTGGCTAAGTACACAGGAATATTCTTGTTACTAACCGGAGAATCGCTTAAGTAAATCACACGTCCAGCTACTGCCTTTTCGACACGCTTCTCCAGGTTACTGTTACTCCGGCTAAGACACACAATGTTAAGTTGAGTATTATCAAAGAACCCGCAATCAATCAGCATCTTGAGTCCCATCTCTGCGCCACCGGGATTCAAGCTATTAATTATATATATTATTTTTTTTTCAGCGTTGTTCATTCTATTAATTCACCTCTTCGAACTTCCTACTGCCTTGCCCGGCATAAATGCTTTACCTAAGATTCTGCTTAAGTAAAACATCTTAATCGCTCTGTAATAATCTCGGGGCATAGAAATTCTATGCCCCGCTTAGAATTATGACTTCTCAGACTTGTACTCGTACTCGTAATATCCGTAGCTACCGTAATAGCTTGCGGCCTTCTTAAATACAGAGTTGAGAATCAATCCTTTTATTTCAATTCCGTTTTGTTCGAAGCGATTAATACTCACCTCGATTTCCTTAAGTGTGTTCACACCAAAGCGGGCTACCATTAGCGCTGTTCCAATATGACGACCAATAATTGCAGCATCGGTTACTGCCAGTATTGGTGGCGTATCGACAATCACCAAATCGTAGTTTTTAGATGCCCAGTCTAGCATTGCTGCAAAACGGGAATTCATCAGTAGTTCTGACGGGTTTGGTGGAACCTGACCACGAGTCATTATATCAAGATTTTCAACGCCTGAAGGCTGGATAGCATCTTCGATTTTGGACTGGTCTGAGAGCAGCTCAGAAAGACCCACTTTATTATCCAGCCCCAGCAACGCATGGGTATAACCTTTACGTAAGTCACCATCAATGAATAGTACCTTTTTATTGGTTTGCGCCACCAATACTGAAAGGTTCGTGCTGACAAATGTTTTACCAATCGACGGACTAGCACCCGAGATCATCAAAATATTGTTCTTCGATTCTAACATCGCAAAGTGCAGGCTGGTACGCAGACTACGCATAGCTTCTACTGCAAGGTCTGTAGGATTACTTAATACTAGCAGGTCACTTGCTCGGTTCTTTGCTTTCTTAGAATTAAGTTGGCCAGCACGATCTTTTTTCTGCTGCCATTCAGAGAGCGGTACACTGGAGTAAACATTGATACCAGCCTCTTCTAGCTCAGCAGGATTTTCTATACCGCGATGTAAAACCGTTTTAATAATTACAACCAGAATCGATACAATCAAGCCTAATAGTAATGAAGCTAAGATTATGATGGTTTTCTTAGGCTGTACCAGACCTGGCAGCGTAACTGCTCGGTCTACAATACGTACATTGCCAACGGTGCTAGCTTTAGAAATGTTCAACTCTTGCTGTTTATTCAGCAATTGCATATATACTTCCTGACCAGATTGCACATCACGTGTCAGGCGAACAATCTCTTGCTGCGTTTTAGGCAGATTAGAGATCTTTTTGTTCAGGTTAGTTTTCTCATCTTCTAAAGTTTGACGCTTTTCTAATAATGTGCGATAGGCTGGATGCTCTTTAGTGTACAACTTAGATATTTCCGCTTCCCGAAAAGTTAACTGATTCAACTGAGCATCAATATTAACTACCGAGTCAAGCACAGACTTAGCTTCTAAAGAGAGGTCAACAGAATCATTTTCCTGACGGAACTGATTAAGTTTGTTTTCAGCAGCATCAAGTTCGCCACGTACTTTGGGTACCTGTACTTGCAGAAATTGAAGGCTTTTCTCTGCTTCAGCTGACTTACGCTCAACATTCTGCAGCAGATAATTTTGTGTGATTCCGTCCAAGGTTTTACGAATTTCAACCGGATCAGGTCCGGTATAAGTCAAATTGAGTACTCCGGTATCTTTACCAGAGTCTTCAATCAACAAGTTGCTCTTAATTCGATTCATCACCAGCAAAGATGGAGATTTTATCACGGTGAAACTGGTGCCCGGCTCCGCCTGGATGTCGCTAAGTAAGAGCGTAATACCATCTTTTTGAGCCAATTTACCCACTTCACCAGACATGACATCATCGCCATCACTCTTTAGTGTGAAATGGTTACCCTCCCCTACTTCCAGAGTGAAAGGGGTATTTTGTAAAGCGTCAGGCACAGTGAAGCGTGAAATGGCCAGTTCTCCCGACTTCTCACCGGTCAAACGTGCCCAGCCTTTGCCAAACAGAGGGAAATAATCCTGACTTACACTAATATCCAAGTGCAGATCTTCAACAGTTTTTCCCAGCACCATACGTGACTGAAGTAATTCTATTTCGGCTGCCGACTGAGGTTTGTCAGGTAGAAGACTATCAAGATTTTTCACTAGCTGGCTGCCAACACTCGATTCAACCTGTACCAATGCATTAGCTTGATAGATCGGTGTAGCAAAAATTGAATAGATAACGCCAATCACAGTAAAGAAAGAAGTGATTGCCAATATCAGCCATTTATAATCGAGGATTGAACCTAACAAATGACCGAGATCTACTTCGTTATGAACATCGGAGGTTGAGTTAACTCTTTTCTTATTCAAAATTCTGGCCCTTGAATCACTACCTGAGTTTATTTGCCCACTGCTCAGCCGCAGTATCCAGCAAGCTATAGACAGCCTGAAACGCATCCAGGCTCTTTTTGTAAGGATCAGGAATCTCCCGGTCATTCCAGTGACCGAAGAGCATAACTTTACCTCTTACTTCCGGAGCAATGTTGCACACTGAGGCAACGTGCCCTTTTTCCATGACCAGAATTAAGTCATATTCACGGCATAGAGACTTGGTTAACTGTTGTGCACAATGCCCTTCAAGCGAAAGTTGATGTTGTGCAGCCACTTCTAATGCACTCGCATCAGCAGGCTTACCTACAAGCGCACCCACTCCCGCCGAATCAATCTTTAATTTGGGGAGATATTTTCGAAGTAGTCGCTCTCCGGTGGGGGAACGACAAATATTCCCAACACAAACGACCAGAATTGAATTAAACATGTTTGTATCACCAATTATGAATGGTGCGAACATTGTCAGTGGCGTAACGCACACTGTTGATCGTCGGTAACAGCTGATTAATGACGCGATTCCAACGTGCTATTGGTACAGCAGTAGAATAGACAATATCATACGGTTGCAGCTGGAATTCAGTTGCCAGTACCATTGCCGTTGCATCTTGTGCATTCAATTGATAGATATTAGCAATTTTACCGCCGTTGTTAGCCCCTCTGATCGGCCGGATAACAAAGATCCCGGTCGCATCAGCTACTGATTGATTCATCCCTTCAGCACTACTCAGTGCTTCTGTCAGCGACATGCCACTACGGTCCATTTTCAGCGTTTGTTGTTTGTTAACTTCGCCCATAACAAAGACTTTTAGATCATCATTGCGTGGCACATACAGAATGTCGCCAGGATAGAGCAAGCGGTTCTGAGTAAGATCGCCGTTCTGCATCAATGCCTGGAGCGAAATACGCTGCTCGCGACCATTATGGGTTAAAATTACATTACGCCAGTCAGCATTTTCCGCCAGACCACCTGCCGTGTTAACAGCATCCAGAATAGTAAGAGGAATATTGGTGATCGCTTGTTTACCTGATGTTCCCACTTCGCCGGTTACATAAACTTTCTGTGAGCGGAAAGCGGCGATATTGACATCCACCTGCGGGCTTTCAATATAAGTTGCTAAGCGGTTTTGAATTTCATCGCGCACTTGTTGAATCGTCTTGCCTGTAACGCGTACCTTACCAATGTAGGGATAAAAAATTGTACCATCTGAGTGTACCCAGTTACCCGTGTCGCTGGCACTACGATACTGTCCCGCTGGAGTGGTCAATTCTGGATGATCCCAAACTGTTATGCTAAGGACATCACCCACACCAATTCGATATTCATAACTTGCCAACTCCTGGTCCAACTGTAGATTAGGGCGGGCTACTGTAGCTGTCACACGCAACTGCTCAATCAATGTTGGACTCAGCGGATAAACGTTAACCATTTTATCAAGGTCATAATTAGCATCCTGCTGCTTTATTACATCCTTGCCGCTGGTTGAAACGGTTTGCCCCGGGATGATAGTACAACCACTAATCAGTGTGATTGACGCCAGCAGGGGGGCCAACTTTAGTTTTGTTTTCATCATTAAATTATCATCACTATGTAAATTTGCTTTCAAGGCCACTCCGGCGCCTTCTGACAGGTATGTTCTGATACACGTCACGTAGTTGGGGGATTATCTCACATAGGTCGATATATCATCCCTAAATCTTTCGCAGTAAGCCTGGCAAGATAACAGATCCTCAGCAAGCCAAGAAAAGAAGATAATCACTTAAATGCTTAGTAAAAATGTTCATTTTAAGTAAAAAGTCTTTGCAGCCTCAAACTGCTGAGCATACCTTTAAACGTTAATTTTTTAATTAGCAACAGAACCAAACTCTCGCCACCCATCCATTGTCATAAGAATACCTTCTCTCCCACCCGGTTTAGGGGTCAGATAAGGCAGACGTTGACCCGGTGCTGGCGTGAACTCCTCCCATAAATTATCCGGTAAGTTCGCCTCTGGCAGGTCTTTTTTTCCACCAATAAACCCTCCTTTAAAAAGATTGATTTGAGGCATTACCGGACCTTTTAGAGACTTGGTAACCCATAACAAAGGACCTTTGCCGTCACTGGTATTATTTTCCAGAGAAGGCATAACTAAAGTTTCAGAAACAACCAGTGAAAACCCGACCTGGTTATTTTTTATCCTATTGCCGTGTAATTTTGGCGCTACAGCATATTGGTCAAACCAGAAGACCCCATGAGTTTCGGGACTGCCATTATCGTTAATTTGCACCTCATTATCCGCGATAGTTACATGGGCAGCACGGATAAACAACGACTTGGGTGCCTGCTTGCTATTCAGCAGGAAATGATTATCTACCAGCTTACTACCCTCACCATGTAACGAAATCACCCCATCATTGTAGCTTACGGGCATTAAGAAACGATTTCGCTGGACTAAAGCTTTTAAATTGAACTGCAACTTCACCGGACCGCTGAAGTAATTCTCCTCAAACGAGACATCTGACCAGCTGCTTTCAGCTGGAGAAAAGATCAGCTTTGGTGCCTTATCTGTTTTCACATCAAAGGTGTTACTACGGAAGATCGCTGTCTCATTCGAAGATAGCACTGAATCTTTTGGTTCTGCTCCCTGTTCAATCACAAAGGTATTACCAACAACTTCAAGCCCATAAAAATCACCTTTGCTCACGGTTTTAAATATCGGCGCAAAACCATAAATGTTTACGTAATTATAAAGGAATTTTAAATTTATTCGACTAGTCGTAAATGCCGGATAATCACGTGTTCGAACATAGTTATGACTAATTTCAAGGCTCTGATTAAAGGTCGATTTTGGAGTAAAGGTCATGCCTCCCAGATGAGAACGTTTTTGTTCCAATCCGCCTTGAGGGCACTTCACAGCCTCACAACCTAGCATGTCGGTAAAATTGCGCTGAATTACGCCACGTACACCACTGCACGTGATGGGTAAGTAGCAATTGAGCACTTTGTTATTGATTATTGACATATCCACAGCAGCTTCACCTTTGATGCCAATAACATAGCCATAAACTGTGCTGTTACTGATTTCGACACCTCGTGAAACTCTGTCAAGATCTTTCTGTTTAACATTTAGCCAGTTGACCATCGGGGGAGCAGCATCTGGTCGGTCGGTGCGGCTTACGCTAAATTCACTCCAGAAGCCGATGTAACCGCATAAGGTGTCTTTTAACTGCTGACCATTATCAGGTGATTTATGAACGACCGTATATTTTCGAGTATTCCATGCAATACAGTCAGCTATTTTACCGCCATAGCAAGACCAATAAAATATAGCCCCACCACTATTATCTCGGTCCATCCTTCCGGATCGATCGATAATTTGATTGGCGGAGACATTGTAAAAATAGATATTATGCGATTGAGGATTGAAGGACTTTTTACAATAAATACCGCTACCATATATATGGCTAAATCTTAAATTCCTGAAGACAGGATTTAAACAATAAATTGCATAAATACCGATACTACCCGTTGAATGGGGAGTTGGATGGCATTCTTCCAGACTATTTAAATTTGTGCCACCACCATTTCGCTGAAGTGAATAGTCAATAGTCAGATTTTCAATAACGGGTGAATCAATATATTGCTCGGTACCTTTCCCTTTAATCAGCAATAAGGGGGCTTCTGAAACCCAACTTTTATTGTCAGGACGTTCGGGTGGATCGATATTTTCGAAGGTGAAAATTGTCGCATATCCTTGTCCCCGAATCGTAAACTGCTTAATCCCGTCAAAGTATTCTATACGTTTGCGCAGTAAGCCAAAATTGACTTTACCTTTAGGAAAGGACAATGTGCCACCATTGATAGTGATATAGTCGATAGCAGAAGAAATATTATCTGCACGAGCAATACCGTCTCCTGTTACACCAAACCACTGGGCATCAATTTGCTCTGAAATATCACGCACCCAGCACCATTCTTCATTAACGCGAAATATGGTGCCACCATCCTCTTTCAGATGGTTATTGCGAACAGAATACAGTGTTCCGCCACCAACGGGATGAGTAAGACCTCCCCACCCTTGGCGGTGCCAGGAAGCCAGAGAAATGCGTTGCCCTGGCAATTCAGGGATAATCTTCTTGAGGTCCTCAACAGACAACGCTTGCCCAATATATTTAAGCCCATCTTGTTGGCGCAAGCTCGCCCTTAGCAAGTCAGAATGGGCCTTATTGCCGAAGTCAGACTCTGTTTTAGCTGACGGTAGTTTTGACACATCGGGTACGCTACCTTCTGCCCGAGCTTCATTAAAAACAAATGGCAATGCGGGGATTGCCAATAACGATTTTTTTAGCGCACTTCGACGCGCCTTCCCATCAACCTGTGGAATTTTCATCCATGTTTTGCGTAAGAATTTCAAATTTCGCTCCCCCGCTTTTAGCCAAATAATTTATACCTGCTTCTCTTGGCGAAAATAGTCTGAAAAGTAGCTTTTCAGGTTTTCATTATGCCGCTCAGATACGAAACTCTCAGTATGCTGTTTCGTCAGCTGCCAGGCTTCGGCTACCTCTTGCGGATTATCTCGCAGCCAAATCAACTTTATCTTCCAATCGTTTAGTGTATCCCCTTTCACCACAAAACTATCTGTTACTGTTTCAGGAATGCCACCATGATTCGAAACCAATACGGGTATGCCGCTTCGGATACCTTCAACCGCTACACGTCCAAATGGCTCATTCCACAGTGAAGGGGCGATCAGAAGGTCAAAAGATTCAAACAACTTAGCAGGATCGCTCCCCCAGCCTTTGTAGATGATATTATCGACACCGTACTGCCTGTCTTCTCGTGAGAAATAGACAAACTCAATATCTTTAAATACTTTTGCCAGCGCAACAAAGATGTCCTCACCCTTTATTTTCTTGGGGTTGATCATTCCAACACGCAACTTTCTGGTTGTAGGTAGCGGGCGATAATCTGTTTCAGGAAAATCAACTGGTGGATATAAAACAGCTATTTTTTCTTGTTTTATTTTGAAATGGCGGGATATTTCACTGCGCATAAATTGGCTATTGGTGATAACCATTGCAGCATCCTGATAACACTGCTTCACTCGCTTATCTATAAGTACTTCCAATACTTTCTTGCGCAACCGCTCTTTAAAGTTTTCGCCATTAACCTGATAATCGAGAAAATCTTCAAATGCGCGAGTAAGAATAATATTTCGCTTTGGTGAGACGCTATTAACAAAACTTGAAGTGCCGTTGGTGCTGATAAATGCCCCAACATCCCCACGCAGTGCACGCTGGCGTATCTGGTTTCTTAACCAGACCTTTTTTCTGGCTTTTGCCCTAAACGAGGCTCCTTCCAGACCAGGTTGAGTGATTAGCTTTACATTATGAAGCTTACTCTCAATCAGCTCCGGAGATACAATCGGCGAAATAACTTCGATTTGACCAAACTTAGCCAACTCTTTGATCAGAGAAAAGTTTGAAATCGTACCGCCTGTAGAGCGCTTATCCTGTGGTGAAAAAAACGTCGGCAAGCAGACGACAAGTTTTTCATTAGACATTTGCATTGTCACCTTAACCTAAATAATGATGTATTCCCGATGGAAGAAGCCAGCAATGATAAATTCTGTAAGAGCCAAAGCAACAACCTGAGTTAATTCTTAAAATTATTTTTTTTGCAGATCGCACATTGACATTAATCAAACCATTATTAGCAGCTGAATTCAGACACGCTACCGCCCCTGGCTTGCAGCTACCAACGCTGTTAGGAGGAACAGAGCTATTACGAGGACAAAGATTAGGTGAATTCCAGTGTTAAAACTGAAAACCCACCATTAAATCCGTTTCAGGGTTGTCTGCTTACCAGAGGCCCATTTATCACGATGTGATCACATAAGTTATGACCAGATTTTCATACTATTGAATGTTTGTTACAAGGGCGGGAAGCCAGATCCCGGCCACTTTCAGATTAAGACTAACTTAAATTATCCTATCACATTAGTAATCAATAGGTTAGGCTTAAAAAAGAAATCAGTCGTTTCCGGAAAATTCTATGTTGATAATACTATTTTTATCGTTATTAACCTAAATTCGCTGCAATTTCCATCAGTATAAATTTTCCGCCTGTCATGCGGTGGATAAAAGTCGTGCGACACGCGTGTCTTTTGCCCATTTATCCTCAACTTAGGATTAGTCTTAGATAGCATTGCGTTTTTGCGCTTCCCGTTCCAATATCAGCATTAATCTGGTTAATGCATCTTATAAGGTAAATTACGTCGTATGGAATGGATCGCCGATCCGTCAATTTGGGCCGGTCTGGTCACGTTGATCGTGCTGGAACTGGTGTTAGGTATTGATAATCTTGTTTTTATAGCCATCCTCGCAGAGAAACTGCCGCCTGCGCAACGCGATCGCGCGCGCGTAACGGGCTTGTTACTCGCGCTGGTGATGCGTTTGCTGCTGCTGACCTCTATTTCCTGGCTTGCCACCCTGACTAAACCGCTGCTTACTCTGGCAGGGCATCCGTTCAGTGCGCGTGACCTGATTATGCTGGTTGGCGGAGTATTCCTGTTGTTTAAAGCCACCATGGAGCTAAATGAGCGGCTTGAAGGTAAGGACGAAGAGCAGAATACGCAAAAGCGTGGCGCACGTTTCTGGCCGGTAGTGGCGCAAATTGTGGTGCTGGACGCCGTGTTTTCACTGGATTCGGTGATTACCGCAGTGGGTATGGTGGATCATCTCGCGGTGATGATGGCCGCTGTCGTGGTGGCAATTTTCCTGATGCTACTGGCCAGTAAGCCCCTCACCCGCTTTGTTAACAGTCACCCGACGATTGTTATTCTCTGTCTCAGTTTCTTACTGATGATTGGTTTTAGTCTGATCGCCGACGGTTTTGGTTTCCATATCCCTAAGGGCTATCTCTACGCGGCTATCGGTTTTTCGGTGATTATCGAAGCGCTGAATCAGCTGGCGCAGTTTAATCGTCGTCGCTTCCTGTCGGCGAAGCTGCCGCTACGCAAACGGACTGCCGAAGCGGTGCTGCGCCTACTGCGCGGGCACCATGAGAATGCCGATCTCGATGCTGAAACCTCATCACTGGTGGCCGACCATAACGAAAGTCAGGGCATTTTTAATAAGCAGGAACGCCTGATGATCGCCCGGGTGCTGGGCATGGGGCAGCGAAGCGTTCTCAGTATCATGACGTCACGCCACGATATTGAGAATATCGATCTCAGTGATGAGCCGGCGAAAATCATGGAGCAGCTCGATCGCAATCAGCACACGCGTATTATCATCACCGAAAAGAGTGACGAACCGCTGGGGGTAGTGCATGTTATCGACCTGCTGCAACAGTCGCTGCATGAAAACTCTCTCGATTTGCGCGCACTGATTCGCCAGCCGTTGGTGTTTCCCGAGCAGTTGCCGCTGTTACAGGCGCTGGAGCAGTTCCGTAATGCCCGTACGCACTTTGCTTTTGTCGTCGATGAATTTGGTTCGGTGGAAGGCGTGGTGACGCTAAGTGATGTGATGGAGACGATTGCCGGTAATTTGCCCAATGAGAGCGAAGAGCTGGATGCGCGTCACGATATTCTGCAAAACGAAGACGGTAGCTGGACCGCCAATGGTCATATGCCGCTGGAGGATCTGGTGATGTATCTGAAACTGCCTCTCGATGAGAAGCGCGAGTATCACACCATTGCCGGGCTATTAATGGAGCATCTGCAACGTATTCCGCAGGAAGGCGAAGAACTTCAGGTTGGCGACTATCTGTTCCGCACCCTACAGGTTGACAGTCATCGGGTACAGAAGGTGCAGATTATTCCGTTACAGGTTCCGGAATCGATAGCTTAAGACGGGAGCCGGAAACGGCTTCCGTTCTGATGGCATGCAGGGATGCAAATCTTCGGCACGGGCGGCGATAACGCCGCCCCTACGGGTAAGATGTTGATATCATTTGTGCAATACCGGCTCCCGGCCTGAGAATATGCCGGGTGCCGCCCCTGTAATTACTTCTTATCCTTCAATAATTGCTTCGCATCTTCGCTGTTTTTATCGCCCTGATTACGTTCAATCCAGCTGTTAATCCGCGATTTGGCTTCGTCCTGAATGCGTTTACGCAGCACCTGGTCAACCTGTAAAGAATATTGCAGGCTATCCCACGCGCCATACAGCCGCAGCGGGATAGCGGTTTCTGTCAGTTTTTGCACCAGCTCGTTATTGCCCTGCCAGCCATTGATTACCTTGATGTTAAAGGTGATATCACACTGCTGACTGTCGAGGTCAATAATACCTTTGCCCGCGAGATCAAGCATCGCTGAACGCCCTTGCAGGTTGACCAGTGCCATGGAACCATTGTCGAGCTGGAGCGAGCCTTTCAGGTGCTGTACTTCAGTGTAGCTGACATCAGAGTCAGTGCCACGCACCTGATCGCTGCTGCGTTCAACCGCACGCTGAATCATCTGCTGGAAATTCAGCCCGGCCAGCCGCGCATTTTGCATAGTCATCTCAGCGTTGCCACGCCAGTGTTGCTTGAAATCTTCCACGCTAAGTCCATTGCCGTGCAGTTTTCCCTTCATTGACAGCTTGCCACTGACCGTTTCCGGCAGTTCGAAAGCTTTCAGCAACGGTGCCAGCTCAATTTGATTGAACACCGGCTGGAAGGTGACCTGAGTCAGTGGATTACGGATATTCACCGTGCCTGGCAGTGAGAAATCGCCGGAGTCAGTTTTGCCGGTCAGGGTAGCAATATTCATCGCCCCGTGGTCGTTACTGCCGGCAAGCTGTACCTGGCTGAAATCCATACCGCGCCAGCGCAACGCATCAATCTGCATCCTCAGCGTCGCCGTGATGGCATTGAGCGGTGAGTTTTCATTGCTGCGTTCGGCTGGCTGGGCAATCACCGGCGCGCGGCCAGCGGTATGTACCTGCGATGGATGGGCGTCGCTGACGGTTTGCAGAAAGTTTCTACCGACAAGCGTATCGATATCCAGCTTCGGCGCATGAAGATCGATATTGAGATCCGGCGTAGCGCCTAACTTTCCAGAAACAGTGCCATTCAGCTGACTGTTATTGACAGTTAACGCGATATTTTTTAGCGAGAATTGCTGGGTTTCATCCAGCCAGTCAGCCAGCAGCGATGCTTCACCCTGCAAGCCTTGCGGCGGTAAATCCGCCCCTTTTAACTGCCAGCTGAGTCGATCAATATTGCCGGCAATGCGCTGTGGATACTCAGTGACATCCATCGCCCCGTTCAGTGCCAGCTGAAGCTCACGTTGATCGCGACTGACGCGCGTAGTCAGTTCCACACGGGCTTGTTTACGGTCGTTTTGCGCCAGGTTGAGGTTGATATCGCGGAAATTAATTTGTTCACCGCCAGCCTGTTGCCAGACCAGCAAGCTGTCCGCCACCTGCAATTTGGCGATATCAAATTTCCAGCCGCTGACCGGTTCCGGAGCCGATGAGCCAGATGGGCCAACCGGCGCATTTTCCGGGCGCTGCGCCTCGCTTTCAGGGGTAACGCGGATCACCGCGTTTTTCAGCATCACCTGTTTAACACTGAGCTGATGAGATAACAGCGGCAGAAGATTGACATCAAGGCGCATATTTTCCGCATTAATCAGCGGCTGCTGCGCGCCAGGTGCGGTGATCGACATCCGTCCGGCAAGAATGCTCAGCTGCGGCCAGACGTGCCAGCGCAGATTGCCTTGCAGCTCCAGTTTATAGCCACTGCGCTGTTCAACTTGCTGCACCATATAGGCACGAAAATCGTTGGGATTCACCAGCAGTACCAGCGCTGACATGCCTGCCACAATTACTACCAACAATATGGCCAGCGTGGTAATCAATCTTCTCATCCGATCCTCTTATCCGCCTGAAGCGCCAGGCTGTTAGTCTTTATCAATTCGGCTGGCAACCGCGCCTTGCTGATCCTTATATTTCGCATCCTGACGACGGTTATAAGGGCGCGCAGCCGGACCTGACAATGGTTCAAAGCTTAGCGCACCAATCAGCATTCCGGGGCGTAATGCTAAAGGAAGTTTACCGGAATTATAGAACTCAAGAACTATGCAGCCCTGCCAGCCGGGATCGATACGATGGGCGGTGACGTGAACCATTAAGCCAAGACGCGCCAGCGACGAGCGCCCATCCAGCCAGCCGACCAGGTCATCAGGAATCGTCACCGACTCAAAGGTGACCGCCAGCGCCAGCTCTCCCGGATGCAGAAAGAAGGCTTCCCCTTCCGGCAGCACGATTTCATCGCTCATTACCCGATCGAGTGCCGCGCTGACTTCATTTTTTGGCCCGCTTAAATCAATAAAGGCAGCGGTATGACCGCGAAAGGTGCGAAATTTATTGCCCAGGCGCACATCCACCGTTGCGCCACTGATGCGCTCTACCGGTGGACGCGGCGTAATTTCAAGCTTGCCGCTGTCAAGCCAGGCTTCGATATCGCGATCGCATAATCTCATCGCCGTCTACTCCATCACTGTATTGGTTGCTAACACTGCCACAGGGTTAGCGCAAACGCTATGCCAACCCTGTCATTTTTAAGGCATTTAATCATCGGGTGGCAAGCACGCCGCCGCTACTCGAAGAACTGATTGATCTTCGCTTTCAGAATATCAATCGCGATACGGTTTTTACCGCCGCGCGGCACAATAATGTCAGCATACTGTTTGGATGGCTCAATAAACTGCAGGAACATTGGGCGCACCGTTTTTTGATATTGTGCCATCACCGAATCCATCGAACGCCCACGCTCATTGACATCACGCTTCATACGACGCATCAGACAAATATCCAGTGGCGTATCAACGAAAATTGAGAAATTCATCTCCTGACGCAGACGCGCATCGGTCAGCAGCAGAATGCCTTCCAGAATAATGACTTTTTTTGGCTTCAGATGGATAGTTTCTTTGGTGCGGGTGTGGTCAACATAGCTGTAAACCGGCAATTCAATCGCCTGCCCCGATTTCAGCATCTGCAAATGTTGCAGCAGCAGATTGTGATCCATGGCGCTGGGATGGTCGTAGTTGGTTTTTACCCGCTCTTCCATGGTGAGGTGGCTTTGGTCTTTGTAGTAGCAATCTTCCGGGATCACGCCGATATGTTCATCGCCGACCTGATCGCGAACTTCACGATACAAGGTACTGGAGATTAAGCTTTTCCCCGACGCTGATGCGCCTGCGATTCCTACAATGACGCATTGGTGAGACTTGTCAGTCATAAAATTAAAGACCTGATAACTATGTGACTAATCGATAAGGCGGAGTCGTTTTTCTCTGCCGTATTGACGGGTCAGGAATGAGAGGGTTGTTTCGCTGGCAATTATAGGGATTTAGCTGAAGTGATGCCAGAAAAAACCGGTATCGCGCTTTTCAGAAATTCCCCCTTTGGCGCAAACTGTTTTCCTCGGTAAACTCATGGTTATCTGGCGCGCTGGCCTGAAGTCCGTTATTACCCTGAAGGAAAACTATGTCCTGGAACACATTAAGCTATCTTGGTGACAGCATGTTGCTCATCCCCACCGCAGTGATTATTGCGCTGGTGATGCCGTGGAAAAATAACGATCGGCGCGCCGTGTGGTTCTGGATTGTGGTTTTCTGCCTCGCCGGCGCGCTGGTCAGCCTGTCTAAAATTGCGTTTATGGGGTTTGGCATTGGCAGCGCACGCTTTAACTTCACCGGTTTTAGCGGCCACAGTGCGATGTCCGCTACCCTGTGGCCGGTGATGTTCTGGCTGCTGTCCGGCCGTTTAGCTTCAATGGCGCGCGTCACAGCGGTGGCGGTCGGCTATCTTATCCCATTGATGGTCGGCTTTTCGCGTCTGGAGCTGGATGTCCACTCCACCAGCGAAGTGGTAAGCGGCCTGTTACTGGGCTATACCCTGAGCAGCGCATTCTTGATCTCACAGCGCAGCTCTCAGCTAAAAGGGTTTAGTGTGGTGCAGCTTTGCGTCGCGCTGCTGGTGCCGGTGCTGCTGTTCAGTCATGGCCGCCTGGCGACCACCCAGGGCTTTCTGATCAATCTCTCCAAAGAGATCACCGGCTTAAAGAAACCGTTTACCCGTACCGAATTATTGAAACAGCATTAACCAACGGGTTTTTCATCGCCCTCTTCCGGCCGCGCGGTTTCTCGGTTATGGCGCGCATTATTTCGCTTTGCCACAAGCATTGCACAACGAATGTGCTAGCATGCAACAAGAAACGAGTATTGTTGAAAGCGTGTAAATCAGCCTGTTCGGCTCTCAGGCATGCAGCTGGAACCGATGATGACAGCAGATATTCTCTCTCACCGACTCACCACTTCAGGGTGGGGAAAAGCGTTAATCCTGGGCGCGTTAAGCTTCGCGCTGACGCTATTTTGTATTGAACTGATCATGGTCAATGGCAATATCTCGCCATTATGGTTTCCCACCACCCTGATGACCGTGGTGGTGTTCCGTCACTCCCTTGCTGCGCTGTTGCCGCTGCTGCTCAGTTGTCTGGTCGGCGTGGTGTTAGCCAATGCATTAATGCTTGGTGTGTCGTGGGCCAATATTAGCTTTCCGCTGGTAAATTTATTGCAGGCTTTGGCTGGCGGCTTTCTGCTGCGGCGGGTTCTTGATCGTAAAGCGCCCCTTAGCTCGCTAAGCAGCTGGTACAAAATGCTGGCGGCCATTGGAGTTGCCGCGCCACTGTTCGGCGGATTGCTGGCTAACGGCTTGCTGAATGATGCTGGCGCTCCGCCACTGCACTTTATCGCCACCTGGGCAATATCAGAAATGATCGGGATGCTGGCGCTGGCGCCGGTTTGTCTGCTGTGGCGGGCAGACTATTTTCGCAAGCACCTACATCACAAGACGCTGGCCGAAGCGATTATCACGCTGTTTGCCACTCTGGCACTCTGTTATATCGCGCTGCGCTTTCTCCCCTGGCCGTTCACTTTTGTAATTGTCGTGCTGTTCTGGAGCGCAGTGCGCCTGCCACGGCTGGAAGCCTTTATCGTCTTTCTCGCCAATATCGCCATGATGTCGCTGATGCTGGCATACCACTTTCTGAATTTGTACGCCGAAAGCACCCATGAAATTGCCAATGCCCCCTGGCTGCCCTTCCTGCTGGTGCTGATTCCCAGCCATATGATGACACTGGCGATGTATTCATTTCGTGAAGAGAAGAAACATATCAGCGAAAGCGAGCGCCGTTTTCGCAATGCGATGGAGTATTCTGCGATTGGTATGGCACTGGTGGCCCCTGACGGCAGCTGGTTACAGACCAATAAGTCACTGTGTCATTTACTTGGCTACAATCCTGATGAACTAAGACGGCTGAATTTTCAGCAAATCACCCATCCCGACGATCTGGATGACGATCTCAGCCAACTTAATGCTTTGCTGGCCGGAACCATCGAAAGCTATACCCTGGAAAAACGCTATGTGCGTAAAGACCGTAACATTGTCTGGGCGCGTCTGGCGGTGTCGCTGGTGCGGAACTCAGACCATCAGCCGCTCTATTTTATTTCCCAGGTTGAAGATATCACCGCGCTGAAACACTCCAATGAACAGAACCGTCTGCTGATGGAACGCATTACCATCGCCAATGAAGCTGGCGGCATTGGTGTGTGGGACTGGTATCTCGACAGTAATGAGATCAGTTGGGATCGGCGAATGTACGAAATTTTTGAGCTACCCGGTGAGCAACCCCCTACCGATCAATACTGGATCGGCTGCGTGATCCCGGAAGATCGTGCGATGGCCGAGCAAGCGCTGAAGAATGCGATAAAACTGCGTGAGCCTCTCAACGTTGAATACCGCATCAAGAGCAGCAACGGAATTCGCTATATACGTACCCAGGCCAACCGGATTCTCCGCGATGACGGGCGCGTTGAGCGTATTCTCGGCATCAGCCAGGATGTGACTGAAATTCGGACGCTGAATGAAGCTCTGTTTCAGGAAAAAGAGCGCATGCTGATTACCCTCGACTCCATCGGCGAGGCGGTCATCAGTACCAATGAAGAGATGCTGGTGACATTTATGAATCCGGTCGCTGAAGAGATGAGCGGCTGGTCGCAGGAGCGCGCGGCCGGTAAACATATCAGTAAAATTTTGCATATTACCCACGGCAGTAAAGGGCCGGAAATGGAAAATCTGCTGCTGTGCAAGCTACCTGCGGTCAAAACCACCCCCGATTTTGAGCAGGATTTGGTGCTGCACAATAATGCGGGCGATCAGTTTGATATTCACTACAGCATTACCCCGTTGAATACAATTGAAGGCCGCATTATTGGCTGCGTGATGGTGATTCATGACGTCAGTGAATCGCGGGAAATGTTAAAACGCCTGAGCTACAGTGCCTCACACGATATGCTGACGCGTTTACCTAACCGCTCCAGCTTTGAACATCAGTTGAAGCGACTGCTGGTTTCGTCCGGAGAACATCAGCATCAGCACGTGCTGACCTTTATTGACCTTGACCGCTTTAAAGCCATCAATGATACCGCGGGTCATGCAGCCGGGGATGCATTGCTGCGTGAGCTGGCGAAAATAATGCAGTCCCAGCTGCGCAGCAGCGATCTGCTGGCGCGCCTGGGCGGTGATGAGTTTGGCCTGTTATTAAGCGACAGTTTAACGGAGAGTGCCCGAGAGATCGTCCAACGCCTGGTCAACAGCATCAATGAGTATCGTTTCCTGTGGGAAGGACGACTGTATCGCGTCGGTGCCAGCGCCGGACTGACGCAAATTAGCAGCAACAACTGTATTGCCAGCGAAGTGATGGCGCAGGCAGATTTTGCCTGTTATAACGCCAAACATAATGGTCGCGGCCAGATCTCGGTGTATGAGGCGCGTCTGCAACGCCAGTTGCGGCCAGTGATGACGCGAGAAGAGAATATCCGCACCCTTCAGGAAAATCCGCTGCGCATGCTGGCCTCGCCGGTCGCCCCGCCGCGTAAAACGCAGGCGGTCAGTTTCTGGCTGATTAGCCTGCAACTGTTTTCGCGCACCGGCCAGGAGATAAGTGAAGCGGAATTCCGCGCCAGCCTGCATGACCCCGAGCTGTTTATCGCGCTGGATCGCAAAGTTATCGATACCTTTTACACCAGCTATGGCGAAGGCGTGGCACGCAAAGCAATCAGCCTCGCCCTGCCGCTGTCGGCTTACGGTTTAAAAGATGACACCTTTATCAGCTATCTGCTGGCCAGAATCCGGAGCGGCAGCGTGCAGGGTAATCTGCTGCGCTTTATGCTCGATGTTGACACCTTGCTTGAGCAGGATGAAACCCTGCATGCCAATATCGCCCGCCTGCGCGCCCTCGGCTGTGGCATTGTGCTGCGCGAGTTCGGGCGTAACCTCGATGCGTTCAACCTGCTGCATGCCGACGAAATTGACTATCTGATGCTTAGTGCGGACCTGGTGACCAACGTCCACTGCAACCTGATGGACGAAATGATGGTGTCGATCATTCATGGTCATGCGCTGCGGCTGAATATCGCCACGGTCGCCGGCCCGGTTGAGTTGCCGCTGGCGTTGACCACGCTGGCCACCATGGGTGTCGATGTGGTGTGGGGTGACGCGGTCGGCAGCCCGCAGACGCTCAGTGCCTTGCTGACTAACAGTTACTTCGCGATTAAATAGCCCTTCTCCGCTGTTGTTGTCCCGCCTGTTGCCCTCCGCAGAAAGCCGGATGGTATTGATTGCCCTGCACGACGTACTGCGCTAAAGTCGCCCCCTTTTTTCGCCGTTGGGAGGCAAAACATGTTTATCGGTTTCGATTACGGGACGGCAAACTGCTCGGTAGCTGTTATGGAGCAGGGTACGCCACGCCTGCTGCCGCTGGAAAATAATTCGCCGTGGTTGCCCTCAATGTTATGTGCGCCCACACGCGAAGCGATCAGCGAATGGCTGTTCCGTCATCATCAGGTTGCCACGCCGGACGCCGAAAACCAGGCGCTATTGCGCCGCGCCATCGCCTTTAACCGCGAAGAAGATATCGAGGTCAACAGCAACAGCGTGCAGTTTGGTCTGGCATCGCTGGCGCAATATATGGATGACCCGGAAGAGGTGTGGTTTGTTAAATCACCGAAATCATTCCTCGGTGCCAGCGGACTGAAGCCGCAGCAGATCGCGCTGTTTGAAGATCTGGTTTGCGCCATGATGCTGAATATCCGCAAAACCGCGCAAAGCCAGCTGGGTAGTGATATTCAGCAGGCGGTGATTGGTCGGCCGATTAACTTCCAGGGATTAGGCGGCGATGACGCCAACCGTCAGGCGCAGGGTATTCTGGAACGCGCCGCGCATCGTGCCGGTTTCCGTGACGTGGTGTTTCAGTTTGAGCCGGTCGCGGCCGGACTGGATTTCGAAGCCACGCTGCAAAAAGAGACCCGCGTGCTGGTGGTGGATATCGGTGGTGGTACCACTGACTGCAGTATGCTGCTGATGGGACCAGAATGGAGCGCGAAAGCCGATCGCGGCGACAGTTTGCTTGGCCACAGTGGTTGTCGCGTCGGCGGCAACGATCTGGATATTATGCTGGCATTTAAAGAGCTGATGCCGCACCTCGGCCTCGGCGGTCAGACGGCAAAAGGTATTGGACTGCCGGCCCTGCCATGGTGGAACGCCGTTGCCATTAATGATGTTCCGGCACAAAGCGATTTCTATGCTGCCGCCAGCCGTAAAATGTTGCAGGATCTGATTCGCGACGCGCAACAGCCGGACACCGTCAGGCGACTGCTGAAAGTCTGGCAACAGCGTCTCGGTTATCGTCTGGTACGTACCGCAGAAGAGAGCAAGATTGCTCTGTCGGACAGTCGTGAAGTGTCAGCCACGCTCGACTTTATCGAGCCAGCGCTGAGCACCTCAATCAGTGTGGAAGGCTTGCAGGCGGCGATTACCCAGCCGTTAGAGCGTATTCAGGAGCAGGTGAAACTGGCGCTGGCCACCAGCGGCACCCGTCCTGATGTGATCTATCTCACCGGCGGTAGCGCCCGTTCGCCGCTGCTGCGTCAGGCGTTACAGCAGCAGTTGCCGGATATCCCACTGGCGACTGGCGATGATTTTGGTTCCGTCACCGCCGGTCTGGCTCGCTGGGCGCAGGTGATGTTCGCGGGTTGATTAGCGGCTGGCTTCGGCCAGCTGCTCAATCTCTTCCGCCGAGAGTTTCAGCGTCGCCGCTTTGACCAGCTCATCAAGCTGTTGCAGTGAGGTGGCGCTGACAATCGGTGCGGTGATCCCCGGACGTGCAATCTGCCACGCCAGCGCCACCTGCGTTGGCGTGGCATCACGCGCGGCAGCAATCTGATCCAGCGCCGCCAGAATCGTTAATCCACGCGGGTTAAGGTATTGCTTCACCACCCCGTCACCGCGTTTACTTTTGCTGGCATCCTGCGGAGTACGGTATTTTCCGCTGAGGAAACCGCTGGCCAGTGAATAGTAATTAATCACCCCCAGTCCGTGCTCAATGGCCACCTGCTCCAGACCACTTTCATACTCGCTGCGATCATAGAGGTTATATTCTGGTTGCAGCGTTTCGTAACGGGTCAGATTGTGCTGCTCGCTGACCTTCAGCGCTTCCGACAGTCGCTCCGCGCTGTAGTTGGACGCGCCAATCGCCCGCACTTTGCCCTCTTTTACCAGCGCATCAAAGGTCGCCAGGGTTTCGGCCAGCGGTGTATCCTGGTCATCACGGTGCGCCTGATAGAGATCGATATAGTCGGTTTGCAGGCGACGCAGCGAGTCTTCTACCGCCTGACGAATGTAAGCCGGTGCCAGTCCGGTTTTCTGCGGGCTTAATTCCATCCCCACTTTGGTCGCCAGTACTATCTGGTCACGCTTACCGGTTTTCTTCAGCCAGTTGCCGATAATGGTTTCGGATTCGCCACCCTTATTGCCCGGTACCCATGCCGAATAGACATCAGCAGTATCGATAAAAAACAGGCCCTTCTCTACCAGCGCATCCAGCAGAGAAAAGGAGGTTGCCTGATCGATAGTCCAGCCAAACACGTTGCCGCCGAAAGTCAGTGGGGGAACCTGAATCTGGCTACGGCCTAACTGACGGGATGCTAATTGACTCATACTGTTTCTCCTGAAATTAAATGATTTCTGGCGCGACAATGAGCTTAGCAAACATTTTTTACCGCGCTTTGCTGATTTATTGCGAAAGATTTTCAGCAGGTGAATAGTGCCAACGGCTGAGGCCGTCATAATAGCGGGCAGAACCGTACAATCAGGCGACACAACCAAACTATACAGTTATCCTTATTTCCTTCATTTTTCTATCGCCTTAGCTGTCTACACTAAGGTTTTTGTGGGTTACCTCGTTTTGACCCACCAGGATTATCGCCCGCACCGCTGGAGAGCTACTGACAATATGAACGCCGCACGCCGCACACCAAAAAAATTGATTATTGTTGCCATCGTGGCAGTGATTGCCGCCGGTGCGTTCTGGTGGTGGCACCATAACAGCGCCCCCTCATCGCCAGGCGCGGCTGAACCGCAGCAGCAGCGCGGTAAAGGCGGCGCTCGCCGTGGAATGGCGCTGGCTCCGGTCCAGGCCGCCAGTGCAGTGACGCAGAGCGTGCCGCAATACCTTTCCGGTCTGGGAACCGTGACCGCCGCCAGCACCGTTACGCTGCGCAGCCGCGTCGACGGTGAACTGATGGCACTGCATTTTACCGAAGGGCAACAGGTGGCAGCCGGTCAACTGCTGGCCGAAGTCGATCCGCGTCCTTATCAGGTGGCGCTGACTCAGGCACAGGGGCAGCTGGCAAAAGATCAGGCGACGCTGGCCAATGCGCGCCGCGATCTGGCGCGCTATGAAAAGCTGGCAAAAACCGGGCTGGTCTCGCAGCAGGATCTGGATACCCAACGCTCGCTGGTCAGCGAAACGCTGGGCAGTATTAAAGCCGATGAAGGCAGTGTCGCCAGCGCCCGGCTTAATCTGACCTACAGCCGCATTACCGCGCCGATTGCCGGGCGCATCGGTCTGAAACAGGTCGATATCGGTAACTATATTACCAGCGGCGATACCAACGGCATTGTGGTGATCACCCAGACGCATCCGATAGATGTGGTGTTCAGCCTGCCGGAAAATAATATTGCGACGATTTTACAGGCGCAGAAGAGTGGCGAATCCTTGCTGACAGAAAGCTGGGATCGCAGCAATAAACGTCATCTCACCGACGGTCACCTGCTCAGCCTGGATAACCAGATCGACAGCACTACCGGCACCATTAAGCTGAAAGCACGTTTTGAAAATGCTGACGATACGCTGTTCCCGAATCAGTTTGTCAACGTGCGGCTGAAGGTCAACACGCTGCAAGATGCCATCGTTATTCCGGCCGCCGCGTTGCAGATGGGCAATGAAGGTCACTTTGTCTGGGTAGTTAACAGCGAAAATAAAGTCAGTAAAAAAGGCGTCAGTATCGGGATTCAGGACAGCGAGAAAGTGGTGATCACCGCCGGACTGGAGAGTGGTGAGCGGGTGGTCACCGACGGGCTGGATCGTCTGACGGAAGGCGCGACGGTTGAAGTGGTCGCGCCGCACAGCACGCCGCTGTCATCCGATAACACCGTTCAGCGCGCGAAGGGAGAGCGTTCCTGATGCAGGTTATGCCTCCTGAGTCCGGCGGCGGACCATCACGTCAGTTTATCCTGCGCCCGGTCGCAACTACCCTGCTGATGGTGGCGATTTTGCTGGCGGGGATTATCGGTTATCGCGCATTGCCGGTTTCCGCACTGCCGGAAGTTGACTATCCGACCATCCAGGTGGTGACACTGTATCCCGGTGCCAGCCCGGACGTGGTTACTTCCGCGATTACCGCGCCGCTTGAGCGTCAATTTGGCCAGATGTCCGGACTGAAGCAGATGTCTTCGCAAAGTTCTGGCGGCGCTTCCGTGGTCAATCTACAGTTCCAGCTTAGCCTACCGCTCGACGTTGCCGAGCAGGAAGTGCAGGCGGCGATTAACTCTGCCACTAATTTACTGCCCTCCGATCTGCCCAATCCGCCGGTTTACAGCAAGGTCAACCCGGCCGATCCGCCGATTATGACGCTGGCGGTCACCACCACCAGCATGCCGATGACTCAGGTGCAGGATATGGTGGAAACCCGGGTGGCGCAGAAAATCTCCCAGGTGTCCGGCGTCGGTCTGGTTACCCTCTCCGGCGGCCAGCGTCCGGCGGTTCGGGTGAAAATGAACGCCCAGGCAATCGGCGCGCTGGGGCTGGACAGTGAAACAATTCGCACTGCCATAACCTCTGCTAACGTCAACTCCGCCAAAGGCAGTCTTGATGGCCCGGAACGTTCGATCACGCTGTCGGCCAACGATCAGATGAAATCGGCGGAGGATTATCGCCAGCTGATTGTCGCGTATAAAAATGGCGCAGCAGTGCGGCTTGGTGATGTGGCCACTGTTGAGCAGGGGGCGGAAAACAGCTGGCTTGGCGCCTGGGCAAACCGCCAGCCCGCCATTGTGCTGAATGTGCAGCGTCAGCCTGGTGCCAATATTATTACCACCGCCGACAGTATTCGTCAGATGCTGCCAGCGCTCACCGCGTCACTGCCGAAATCGGTGGATGTACAGCTGCTGTCAGATCGCACCACCAATATCCGTGCCTCGGTTCACGATGTGCAGCTGGAACTGTTGCTGGCGATTTCGCTGGTGGTGATGATTATCTATCTGTTCCTGCGCAATGTTCCGGCGACGATTATTCCGGCGGTGGCGGTGCCGCTGTCGCTGGTCGGCACTTTTGCGGTGATGTATTTCCTCGATTTCTCGATCAATAACCTGACGCTGATGGCGCTGGTCATCGCCACTGGCTTTGTCGTTGATGATGCAATTGTGGTGATTGAGAACATTTCGCGCTATATCGAAAAAGGCGAAAAACCGGTGGCGGCGGCGCTGAAAGGTGCCGGAGAAATTGGTTTTACTATTATCTCACTGACCCTCTCGCTGATAGCAGTATTGATTCCACTGCTGTTTATGGGCGATATCGTTGGCCGATTGTTCCGCGAGTTTGCCGTCACGTTGGCCGTCGCCATTTTAATCTCGGCGGTAGTGTCACTGACGCTGACGCCAATGATGTGCGCACGCATGCTTAGCGCCGAATCCCTGCGCAAGCAGAATCGTTTCTCCCGTGCCAGCGAGGCGATGTTTGATCGGGTAATTGCGGCCTATGGTCGGCTGCTGAAGCGGGTGCTGAATCATCCGTGGCTGACGCTTGGTGTGGCGATTGGCACCCTGCTGCTGACCATTATGCTGTGGACGCTGATCCCGAAAGGCTTCTTCCCGTTGCAGGATAACGGCATTATTCAGGGCACGGTGCAGGCACCGCAGTCGGTCTCGTACGCCAGTATGGCGCAGCGCCAGCAGACCGTTGCCTCGATCATTATGAAAGATCCGGCGGTACAGAGCCTGACATCGTTTGTCGGCGTGGACGGCACCAACGCGGCGCTGAACAGTGGTCGCCTGCAAATCAACCTGAAACCGCTGGCCGAGCGTGATGATCGCATTCCGGCGGTGATTGAACGATTGCAAACCGAGGTTGCCCGCGTGCCCGGCATTACGCTCTATCTGCAACCGGTGCAGGATCTGACCATCGATACGCAGCTCAGCCGCACCCAGTATCAATTCACTTTACAGGCCGGTTCCCTGGATGCACTGAGTCAGTGGGTACCGACGCTGTTAAGCGCGTTGCAGAAACTGCCACAGTTGCAGGATGTCAGCAGCGACTGGCAGGATCAGGGGCTGGAAGCCTATATCAAAGTCGACCGCGACAGCGCCAGCCGGTTGGGTATTTCGATGTCCGACGTGGATAACGCGCTGTATAACGCCTTTGGTCAGCGACTGGTCTCCACCATTTACACCCAGGCGAATCAATATCGCGTGGTACTGGAACAGGATACCAGCACCACGCCGGGGCTGGCGGCACTGGATGGCATACGTCTGACCAGCAGTGACGGCAGCAGCGTCCCACTCAGCGCGATTGCCAGCGTTGAGCAGCGCCACAGTGCGCTGGCGATCAATCATCTCGACCAGTTCCCGTCGACCACCTTCTCGTTTAACGTCAGTGACGGTTATTCGCTGGAAGAAGCGACCAAAGCGATTACCCAGGCGGAACAACAACTGGACATGCCGGGCGAAATAATGACCCAGTTCCAGGGCAGCACGCTGGCGTTCCAGGCGGCGCTGGGCAGCACAGTGTGGCTGATTGTGGCGGCAGTGGTAGCGATGTACATCGTGCTTGGCGTGCTTTATGAAAGCTTTATCCATCCGATTACCATTCTGTCGACGCTACCAACCGCCGGGGTTGGCGCGTTACTGGCGCTGATGCTCAGCGGCAATGAGCTGGATGTGATTGCGATTATCGGCATTATTCTGCTGATTGGTATCGTCAAGAAAAATGCCATTATGATGATCGACTTCGCCCTCGCCGCTGAACGTGAACAGGGAATGACGCCGGATGAGGCCATTTATCAGGCGTGTCTGCTGCGCTTCCGTCCGATTTTAATGACCACGCTGGCGGCGCTGTTTGGTGCACTACCGCTGATGCTCAGTACCGGCGTTGGTGCGGAGCTGCGCCATCCCTTGGGCGTCGCGATGGTGGGCGGGCTGATCCTCAGCCAGATCCTGACGCTGTTTACCACGCCGGTGATCTATCTGCTGTTTGATCGCCTGTCGCTGGCAACTCGCCGCCGCTTTAAGCGCACGGAGAACGCGTCGTGAAGTTCTTCGCCCTGTTTATTCATCGACCAGTCGCCACCATTCTGCTGACGATTGCCATTGCCCTCGCCGGCATTCTCGGTTTTCGCCTGTTGCCGGTCGCGCCGCTGCCGCAAGTCGATTTCCCGGTGATTATGGTCAGCGCCTCACTGCCAGGCGCGTCGCCGGAAACCATGGCGTCGTCGGTGGCGACGCCGCTGGAGCGCTCGCTGGGGCGTATCGCTGGCGTCAGTGAAATGAGCTCCAGCAGTTCGCTCGGCAGTACGCGGATTATCCTGGTATTCGATTACGAGCGGGATATCAACGGTGCGGCGCGCGACGTGCAGGCAGCCATTAATGCCGCGCAGGCGCTGTTGCCGAGCGGCATGCCGAGTCGCCCGACTTACCGCAAGGCGAATCCGTCCGATGCGCCGATTATGATTATGACGCTGACCTCGGATATCTATTCCCAGGGTCAGCTTTATGACTATGCCTCAACCCAGCTGGCGCAAAAACTGGCGCAAATCGACGGCGTCGGTGATGTCTCGGTTGGCGGCAGTTCCTTACCAGCGGTGCGGGTGGCGCTTAATCCGCAAGCGCTGTTCAATCAGGGCGTGTCGCTGGATGCCGTGCGCACAGCCATTTCCGCCGCCAATGTGCGCAAACCGCAGGGGGCAATTGAAGATCAGCAGCAGCGCTGGCAAATAAAAACCAATGATGAACTGAAAACCGCCGCCGAATACCAGCCACTGATCGTCCACTACAATAACGGCGCGGCGGTGCGTTTGCAGGATGTCGCCACCGTCGAAGATTCGGTGCAGGATCTGCGTAACGCCGGGATGTCTGACGCACGCCCGGCGATTCTGCTGATGATCCGTAAATCGCCGGAAGCCAATATTATTCAGACGGTTGATCGTATCCGCGCGGAGATGCCGGAGCTGGAGAATATTGTGCCGGCGTCCATTCAGCTGGAAATCGCTCAGGATCGCTCACCGACCATCCGCGCTTCGCTGGCGGAAGTCGAGCAGTCGTTAGTGATTGCCGTCGCGCTGGTGATTCTGGTGGTTTTCGTCTTTCTGCGTTCCGGCCGCGCCACGCTGATTCCGGCGGTAGCGGTACCGGTTTCGCTGATCGGCACCTTCGCCGCCATGTACCTGTGCGGCTTCAGCCTGAACAATCTGTCGCTGATGGCGCTGACCATTGCCACCGGCTTTGTGGTCGATGACGCGATTGTGGTGCTGGAAAATATCTCGCGCCATATTGAAGCGGGCATGAAGCCGCTTCAGGCGTCACTTCAGGGGGTGCGCGAAGTCGGCTTTACCGTGCTGTCGATGAGCATCTCCCTGGTGGCGGTGTTTATTCCGCTGCTGCTGATGGGCGGACTGGTCGGGCGGCTGTTCCGCGAATTTGCCGTCACCCTGTCGGTGGCAATTGGCATCTCGTTGCTGATCTCAGTCACGCTGACGCCCATGATGTGCGCGTACCTGTTAAAGGCGCATCAACCGCGCAGCCAGCCGCGTATCCGTGGCTTTAATAAGCTGCTGTTGCGGCTACAGCAGGGCTATGGCTCTTCTCTGCGCTGGGTGCTGAATCATGCACGCTGGACGTTACTGGTGCTGCTGGCCACCATCGGCCTGACGGTTTATATGTATATCTCGATCCCAAAAACCTTCTTCCCGGAGCAGGACACCGGCCGCCTGATGGGCAATATTTCCGCCGACCAGAGCATTTCATTTCAGGCGATGCGCGGCAAGCTGGAAGATTTTATGAAGATTGTGCGCGAAGATCCGGCTGTCACCAATGTGACCGGTTTTACCGGTGGCTCGCGCACCAACAGCGGCATGATGTTTATTACACTGAAATCCCTTTCCGAGCGTAAAGAGAGTTCGCAACAAGTGATTGCGCGCCTGCGGGAAAAACTGGCGAAAGAGCCAGGCGCCAGCCTGTTTCTGATGGCAGTGCAGGATATCCGCGTTGGCGGTCGTCAGTCGAACGCCGAATACCAGTATTCGCTGCTCTCTGATGACCTGGACGCGCTGCGCGAGTGGGAGCCGAAAATCCGCCAGGCTTTCAGCAAGCTGCCTGAACTGGCTGATGTCAATTCCGACCAGCAGGATAAAGGGTCGGAAATGGCGCTGATTTATGACCGCGAAAGTATGTCGCGTCTGGGCATTACGGTTTCCGACGCCAATGCGCTGCTGAATAATGCCTTTGGACAGCGCCAGATCTCCACCATTTATCAGCCGCTGAATCAGTATAAAGTGGTGATGGAGGTCGATCCGCGCTATACCCAGGATATCAGCGCGCTGGATCAGATGTTTGTGATTAACAGCGAAGGTAAGTCGATCCCCCTGTCTTACTTTGCCAAATGGCAACCGGCCAATGCCCCCCTGTCGGTAAACCATGAAGGGCTGTCAGCGTCTTCAACTATCTCGTTCAACCTGCCAGCCGGGAAGTCACTGTCGGAAGCATCCGCGGCGATTGATCGTACCATGACTGCGCTTGGCGTCCCTGGCAGCGTGCGCGGCAGTTTTGCCGGTACCGCCCAGGTCTTCCAGGATACGCAGAACAGTCAGTTGCTGCTGATTATCGCGGCAATTGCCACCGTGTATATCGTGCTGGGGATTCTGTATGAAAGCTACGTCCATCCGCTGACGATTCTCTCTACCCTGCCCTCCGCCGGGGTCGGCGCACTGCTGGCGCTGGAGCTGTTTGGCGCACCGTTTAGCTTAATCGCGTTGATTGGCATTATGTTGTTGATCGGCATCGTGAAAAAGAATGCGATTATGATGGTGGACTTTGCGCTGGATGCCCAGCGTAATGGCAATCTGAGTGCGCGTGACGCGATTTACCAGGCCTGTCTGCTGCGCTTCCGGCCGATTCTGATGACCACGCTGGCGGCGCTGCTCGGTGCCTTGCCGCTGGTGCTGACCAGCGGCGACGGGGCGGAATTGCGTCAGCCGCTGGGGATTACCATTGTCGGCGGGCTGGTAATGAGCCAGCTGTTGACGCTTTACACTACGCCGGTAGTCTATCTGTATATGGATAAGCTGCGACGTAAAAAGCGTTATCAGCCGCAGTATGAGTCTTAACCGCGCAGTGTTGATCATCTCTGCCCGCAGGAGCATCAAAAAGTCATGAAAAAAATGCGTGTCGGCATCAGCGCCAAACTGTTTTGTGCCATTTTCTCCACCTGTATGCTGGTGTTGATTATCATGCACTGGGGCGTGCGCCTCAGCTTTGAGCATGGCTTTATTGACTATATCAAGCGCGGTAATGAACAGCGGCTGGCACTGCTTAGCGATGCGCTGGCCGATCAGTATGAACAGCACGGTAACTGGGATTTTCTGCGCAATAACAACAAGCTGATCTTTAGCATTCTGCGCTCACTGGAGCAAAACCCCGACGCCAGTAACAACCTGCCGCCGCACGGCTGGCGCACGCAGTTCTGGATTATCGATCAGCAGTATCGCGTATTGGTCGGCCCGCGCGCACCGGTGCCACCGGAGGGTACCCGGCGCAATATCACCACCAGCAATAATAAAATCGTCGGCTGGGTGATCGGTTCGCCGCCAGAACGGCTGACCCGCAGCACCGATATTAACTTTGACCAGCAGCAACGGCGCACCAGCTGGTTAATTGTCGGCTTGTCGACGCTGCTAGCCGCCGCCGTCACCTGGCTGATGGCGCGCGGCCTGCTGGCACCGGTAAAACGGCTGGTGGAAGGCACCCATCATCTGGCCGCCGGTGATTTTTCCAAGCGGGTTGAAGTTGGCAGCCGCGATGAACTTGGCCGCCTGGCGCAGGACTTTAACAAGCTGGCCAGTTCGCTGGAGAAAAACGAGAGTATGCGCCGCGCATTTATGGCGGATATCTCCCATGAACTGCGCACCCCGCTGGCCATTCTGCGCGGTGAACTGGAAGCGATGCAGGATGGCGTGCGTAAACTGACGCCAGAAGCACTGGTCTCATTGCAGGCGGAAGTGGTGACGCTGACCAAGCTGGTCGACGATTTGCACCAGCTTTCGCTGTCAGATGAAGGAGCACTCGCCTACCGTAAAAGCCCGACCGATGTGGTTTCGTTACTGGAAGTGGTCGGCGGAATATTTCGCGCGCGCTTTGCCAGCCGCCAGCTATCCTTATCCCTGTCGCTGCCGCAACAGGCACCGTTTTTTGGTGATGCTGACCGCCTGATACAACTGTTTACCAATCTGATGGAGAACAGCCTGCGCTATACCGATGCCGGTGGTGGCTTGAGGATTTCACTGGAATCACAACCTGCTAAGATGTTGCTGCATTTTGATGATACTGCGCCAGGCGTCAGCGATGAACAGCGTCAGCAGATCTTTGAACGCTTTTACCGTACCGAAAGCTCGCGTAATCGTGCCAGCGGCGGCTCCGGGCTGGGCCTGGCGATTTGCAAAAATATTGTCGAGGCGCACGGCGGCACCCTCAGTGCGGAGCACTCTGATATAGGTGGCTTACGCATTACCGTAGAATTGCCGCTCGACTCTAACTGAATAAGAGAAAATGACTGAATATCACCAGCCCCTGATTCTGGTAGTGGAAGATGAGCCAAAACTGGCTCAGTTGATGATTGATTACTTACAGGCATCCAACTACCGCACCCTGCATATTGCCGATGGTAATCAGGTACTCAGCACGGTGCGGCAGAACGCGCCGGATCTGGTGCTGCTCGATCTGATGCTGCCGGGCACCGATGGCCTGACGCTGTGTCGCGAGATCCGCCGTTTTTCCGATCTGCCGATTATGATGGTGACGGCGAAAACCGAAGAGATCGACCGCCTGCTGGGGCTGGAAATTGGCGCGGATGACTATATCTGCAAGCCGTTTAGCCCGCGTGAGGTGGTGGCGCGCGTGAAAACTATTCTGCGCCGCGTCAGGCAGACGCCGGAAGAGGCGCAGCAAGCCTCACTGCTGCTGGTGGACGAGGGGCGTTTTCAGGCCAGCTGGAATCAGCGTCCGCTGGATCTGACCCCGGCCGAATTTCGGCTGCTGAAAACCCTCGCGCAGGAACCCGGTAAGGTGTTCTCACGTGAACAGCTGCTAAATCACCTGTATGACGACTACCGGGTAGTGACGGATCGCACCATCGACAGCCATATTAAAAACCTGCGGCGTAAACTGGAAGCGCTCGACAGCGACCAGCCTTTTATCCGCGCGGTCTACGGCATGGGCTACCGCTGGGAAGCAGATGTCTGTCGTTTGATCTAGCGCAATTTACATTCCCTTCCCGACCTCCTACAATCCCCGCACAATTTGTAAGGCCAGCCCGACAACCTTGTCTGGCGCTGGCTGGCGGCTAAATGCCGTTCTGACCTGACATCAGACTGAGAAAAATATGTTTAAACCGGAACTCCTTTCTCCGGCCGGAACGCTGAAAAATATGCGTTACGCCTTTGCCTATGGTGCAGACGCGGTGTATGCCGGTCAGCCACGTTACAGCCTGCGGGTGCGCAATAACGAATTCAATCATGAGAATCTCGCCAAAGGGATCGATGAAGCGCACGCGCTGGGTAAAAAGTTTTACGTGGTAGTCAATATCGCGCCGCATAACGCCAAGCTGAAAACTTTTATCCGCGATCTGAAACCGGTGATTGAGATGGCGCCGGATGCGCTGATCATGTCCGATCCCGGCTTGATTATGCTGGTGCGCGACGCTTTTCCGGCGATGCCGGTGCATCTGTCGGTGCAGGCTAACGCGGTAAACTGGGCCACGGTAAAATTCTGGCAGCAGATGGGGCTGACGCGGGTGATTCTGTCGCGTGAACTGTTGCTGGAAGAGATTGCAGAAATTCGTCAGCAAGTGCCGGAAATGGAGCTGGAGATCTTCGTACATGGCGCACTGTGCATGGCCTACTCCGGCCGCTGCCTGCTTTCCGGCTATCTGAATAAACGCGATCCCAATCAGGGAACCTGCACCAATGCCTGCCGCTGGGAATATAAGGTCGAAGAAGGGAAACAGGATGAGGTCGGCAATATCGTCCATCAGTATGCGCCGATTCCGGTGAAAAATGTTGAGCCGACGCTGGGTCAGGGGCAGCCGACCGATAAAGTGTTTATGATCGAAGAAACTCAGCGTCCGGGCGAATATATGACCGCGTTCGAAGATGAGCACGGCACCTATATTATGAACTCCAAAGATCTGCGCGCGGTTGCCCACGTCGAGCGGCTGACGCAGATGGGAATGCATTCGCTGAAAATTGAAGGCCGCACCAAATCTTTTTATTACTGCGCCCGTACCGCACAGGTTTACCGCCGGGCAATTGACGATGCCGCCGCGGGCAAACCCTTCGATCCGTCGCTGCTGGAAACGCTGGAAGGACTGGCACATCGCGGCTATACCGAAGGCTTTCTCCGTCGCCATACCCATGACAGCTATCAGAGCTATGAAACCGGGCATTCGCTGTCGGATCGTCAGCAGTTTGTCGGCGAATTTACCGGCGAACGTCGCGGTCATCTGGCGCAGGTGGACGTTAAAAATAAATTCGCCATCGGCAACAGTCTGGAGCTGATGACGCCGGCGGGTAATGTCAATTTCACCCTTGAAGAGATGGAAAACAACCGGGCGCAGGCGGTGGACGTCGCACCCGGCAATGGCCATTTTGTCTGGGTGCCGATTCCCGCCGAGATTGATCTCAGCTACGCGCTGCTGATGCGTAACCTTAACTAAAACAAGGGCAGGTGAACGCGGCCCGCGGTCAGATTCACCTGCGGTTACAGATCTTAGAATTTGATCACATTCACCCGGTGGTTTTCTGGCTACTATCTGGCTTGCTAAAAACGACCAACACCAAATGGCAAGGTTTTACAGAACCACCTCATTCACCCGCCCGGCTCCCCCGTGCGGGTTTTTCTTTTTTTATCCCCGGTCTGCCGTCTGTCTGATAAAACTTCCCGTCAGGATATGCTATAAAATCTGCCACAGTCTCCGATTTACCGGCCATTTCGGCCAGCGCATGACAAGGATCAATAATGGACAAGCAGGCACTTACGCTGGTGATCTTAAATGGTAAAGGCGCAGGCAACGACGAGTTGCGCGCCGCGATTACTGGCCTGCGCGATGAAGGCTACCCGATTGAAGTCCGTGTGACCTGGGAGCATGGCGACGGCGAACGTTATGTGCGCGAGGCGATAGAACTGAACGCCGAAACTGTGGTGGCGGGAGGGGGTGATGGCACGATTAATGAAATCGCCACGGCGCTGGCAAAACTGGAGGGGTGTACCCCGCCGGTATTGGGTATTCTGCCCCTCGGCACCGCCAATGATTTCGCCACCAGCGCCGGGATTCCCGACAATATGGAACAGGCATTAAGACTGGCGATTGTTGGCAAAGCGGTCAGCATCGATCTGGCCTGTGTTAATCAGCAGCGCTACTTTATTAATATGGCAACCGGCGGATTTGGCACGCGTATTACCACAGAAACGCCGGAGAAACTGAAATCCGCGCTGGGCGGTGTCTCCTATTTTATTCACGGCCTGATGCGTATGGATCAGCTAAAAGCCGACAGCTGTGAAATTCAGGGGCCGGATTTTACCTGGCAAGGGGATGCGTTAGTGATTGGCATTGGTAATGGTCGTCAGGCGGGCGGCGGTCAACGTTTATGCCCGAGCGCGTTGATTAATGATGGCGCGCTGGAGCTGAGTATCGTTACCTCGCAGGAAATCCTCCCTACCCTGCTGCACTCATTAACCCGTGATGATGACAATCCGAATATGGTCACCGCCTCACTGCCGTGGCTGACCATTCGTTCGCCGAACGAAATGACGTTTAACCTCGACGGCGAACCGCTAAGCGGCAGCGAATTCCGCATTGAAGTGATGCCGGATGCGCTGCAATGCCGTTTGCCGCCTTCCTGTGAATTACTGGCTTAATTATTATGCGGCCTTCCTCAGTGATTGGGGAAGGCAGGCGATTCAGGCAATCTCTTGATATAAATATCAAATAAATTATAGTTCTTATGGCAGACGTATACTGGAGAAGAAGGTAACAATAAATATGATTATGGCAGCATATTAATGAACTGAAAAAAGTTCACTCTCAGTATTATTAGCCTTTTACTTTGTCTATTCTTTATTTTTTACTACTCTTATTTCAAAGAAGAACTTTATATCGACGGCGATGAGATCAAAAACGTTTGCGATGCACGGCGGGTGTTTGTCGTCGATGATATTCGTGACTTCACTGCCCCGCTTAGCTTATTAATAATTTCACCGTTTATTTTCTTTAGCCTGAAAAAAAGTACGCGTTGCGGATATTTAACGTTGATCACGCTATTTTTATTCTGCCTGTGGTTCTGGCGATTTTTTGGCAGATTCCTGTGGTGTAGTTAGTGGGTTAATTATTCAACTGCCAGTATCCCATTTTCGGTTACCGTCCTGATGGCATGCAGGATGCAAAAATGTGTCCCAAGCGGTTAACTGACTGACAACGTGATCGACGCCGCAAATCTGAGCGAGCAACTTGTATGGTAGTATAATTGCGCGTAGTTTTTCATCATCGAACGCAGTCACAGGGTTATCGAGATGAAAATTGTTAATGCCGAAGTATTTGTCACCTGTCCGGGAAGAAACTTCGTCACCGTTAAAATTACCACCGATGAAGGCCTGACCGGCATCGGCGATGCCACGCTAAATGGCCGTGAACTGCCGGTGGCGTCGTATCTGAAAGATCATATCTGTCCGCAGCTGATTGGCCGCGATGCCCATCAGATCGAAGATATCTGGCAGTTTTTCTATAAGGGTGCCTACTGGCGTCGTGGCCCGGTCACCATGTCGGCCATCTCTGCGGTCGATATGGCGCTGTGGGATATCAAAGGCAAAGCCGCCAATATGCCGCTGTATCAGTTGCTGGGCGGCGCATCGCGTACCGGCGTGATGGTCTATTGCCACACCACCGGTCACAGTATTGATGAAGTGATGGACGACTACGCACGCCATAAAGAGCTGGGGTTTAAAGCAATTCGCGCCCAGTGCGGCGTGCCGGGTATGAAAACCACTTACGGCATGGCGAAAGGCAAAGGACTGGCTTATGAACCGGCGACCAAGGGCAACTGGCCGGAAGAGCAGCTGTGGTCGACGGAAAAGTATCTCGATTTCACACCAAAACTGTTCGCGGCTATCCGCGACAGATTCGGTTTCAACGAACATCTGCTGCACGATATGCATCACCGTCTGACGCCGATTGAAGCGGCGCGTTTCGGTAAAAGTGTCGAAGATTATCGTCTGTTCTGGATGGAAGATCCGACGCCAGCAGAAAATCAGGAAAGCTTCCGTCTGATTCGTCAGCATACCGTCACGCCGATTGCGGTCGGTGAAGTGTTTAACAGCATCTGGGACTGTAAACAGCTGATTGAAGAGCAGTTAATCGACTATATCCGCACCACCATTACCCATGCCGGCGGTATTAGCGGCATGCGCCGCATTGCCGACTTCGCCTCGCTGTATCAGGTGCGCACCGGCTCCCACGGCCCTTCCGATTTATCGCCCATTTGTATGGCGGCAGCGCTGCATTTCGACCTCTGGGTGCCGAACTTTGGCGTGCAGGAGTATATGGGTTACTCCGAACAGATGCTGGAAGTGTTTAACCACAGCTGGAGCTTTGATAACGGCTATATGCATCCGGGTGAGAAACCGGGTCTCGGTATCGAATTCGATGAAAAGCTGGCGGCGAAATATCCCTATGAGCCAGCGTATTTGCCGGTGGCGCGTCTGGAAGACGGCACCCTGTGGAACTGGTAAGGAGACGAGAATGAAAAGCGTAGTGATTGAACGTCCCGGCAGCTTAACCATTGAAACGCGCCCGCTGCCGCAACCCGCAGCAGGTGAAGTGCGGGTCAAAGTGCAGTATGCCAGTATCTGCGGTTCTGACGTGCATATCTGGCACGGCCATAATCCTTTTGCGCGCTATCCACGCGTTATTGGCCACGAATTTTTTGGCCGGATTGATGCAGTTGGTGAGGGTATCGACAGTCGCCGCATCGGCGAACGCGTGGCGGTCGATCCGGTGGTCAGTTGCGGACACTGTTATCCCTGCTCGGTGGGTCGTCCCAATGTCTGTAGCGAATTGCAGGTGATTGGCGTGCATCGCGACGGTGGCTTTAGCGAGTATGCGCTGGCACCGGCGGACAACGCCTGGCCGTTACCAGAAAGCATTCCCGATACGCTGGCCAGCCTGGTGGAGCCGTTTACCATTGCCGCCAATATCACCGCTTTCCTGCAACCCACCGCTAACGATATCGCGTTGATTTACGGTGCCGGTCCGATGGGCCTTACCGCGATTCAGGTGCTGAAAGGAGTCTATGGCGTACAACAGGTGATTGTCGTTGACCGTCTGCCAGAACGGCTGGCGCTGGCGCAAGAAAACGGCGCAGACCAGGTAATTGATAATAGCCAGCGGCCGCTTGATGCCCAGCTGGACGGCATTAAGCCGACGCTGATTATTGATGCCGCCTGCCATCCGTCGATTTTAGCCGAAGCGGTGGCGCTCGCCTCCCCGGCGGCGCGTATCGGCCTGCTGGGTTTCTCCGGCGAGCCTTGCACCCTGACACAACAGAGTCTGACCAGCAAAGAGCTGTCACTGTTTACCTCGCGACTGAACAGCAAACGTTTTCCGCAGGTGATCGGCTGGATAGAACAGGGATTGCTTCAGCCGGAGAAGCTGGTCACCCACACCTTTGCGCTCAGTGAGATTGAACAGGCAATGACGCTGTTTGAAAAGCAGCCGCGTCACTGCTGCAAAGTCATTTTAAAAGTGGATTAATTTTACCTGCCGCCGGTGTTTGCCGGTGGCCACCAGGCCTGCTGTCCCTATAATTAAAACGGTTACGGAGTCATCATGTTCAAGAACCTGCGCTGGACAATCGTGCTGCTGTTATTTTTGGTCTACATGATCAATTACCTCGATCGTGTCGCCCTGTCACTTACCGTCCCGATGATCGAAAAAGATCTGCTGCTGAATGCTGAACAGTTCGGCATGATTTTCGGCAGCTTCTTTTTTGGTTATGCGCTGTTTAACTTTATTGGCGGCCTCGCGACCGATAAATATGGCCCGACGCTGGTACTCGGTGTCGCGGTCGGGATGTGGTCACTGTTTTGTGGCCTGACGGCAGTTGCCACCGGTTTCTGGTCCATGCTGATTCTGCGCGTGCTGTTTGGTATGGCGGAAGGCCCGATTTGCGCCTCGGCCAATAAAGCCATTAACGGCTGGTTCCCGAAAAAACAGGCCGCAACGGCGATGGGCTTTCTCAGTGCCGGTTCGCCGCTGGGCGGTGCGGTAGCCGGGCCGATTGTCGGCTATCTGGCGCTCTCCTTTGGCTGGCGTCCGGCGTTTATGATTATCTGCTCGATTGGTATTGTCTGGATGGTGTTCTGGTTCTTTATCTCGGCGGATAATCCGGCCAAAAGCAAACTGGTTTCGGCGAAAGAGCGCGAACTGATCGAGCAGATGAAACAGGAGTCCATCAGTGCAGAAGAGGATCTCGCCCAGTCGGCGCATGGCCTCGGTTACTATTTGCGTCAGCCGGTGATTCTGGTCACTGCCTTCGCCTTCTTCTGCTACAACTACATTCTGTTTTTCTTCCTCAGCTGGTTCCCGGCTTATCTGGTGCAGGCGCATAACCTCGATATTAAGTCGATGAGTATTACCACCATGATCCCGTGGATTGTCGGCTTTGTTGGCCTGGCTCTGGGCGGATTGATTTCCGATAAGATCTTTAAGATCACCGGCAGGCTGCTGCTGTCGCGAAAAATTGTGCTGGTGGTCTCGTTACTGGCGGCGGCGATTTGTGTGGCGCTGGCCGGCACGGTACAAGGGGTCACTTCCGCCGTGGTGCTGATGTCGGTTTCCATCTTCTTCCTGTATATCACCGGCGCGATTTACTGGGCGATTATTCAGGATGTGGTGCATAAAAGCCGTGTTGGCGGCATCAGCGGCTTTATTCATCTGATCGGCAGTATTTCCGGCATTATCGGCCCGATCGCTACCGGTTATATCGTGCAGAACACCGGTAAATTTGACAGCGCTTTTGTGCTGGCAGGGGTGATTGCCGCACTTGGTGCCATGCTGGTGCTGTTACTGATTAAAAGCCCGAAAGCGCCCACTCAGCCGGTTTCGGCCTGATTATTCAGGGCGCGGCGTGCGCCCTGCTCTGGATAAGGATTGATTATGTTCTCCGTCGAACTGCTTCCGACTTATGACCGTTCCGCGCTGCGCACCCGCATCGTCCACATCGGTTTTGGTGCCTTTCATCGCGCTCATCAGGCGCTGTGCTGCGATAAACTGGCCAGCGACCACCGCAGCGACTGGGGTCTCTGCGAAGTGAATCTGAACAGTGGCGAACTGATTGCCGCGCTGCGCGAGCAGTCGCTGCTGTACAGCGTCACGGAAATGGCTGATGACAGTCTGTCGACCCGGGTGATTGGCGTGGTGAAACATGCGCTGCATGGCCAGAGTGAGGGGATTGACGCAGTGATTGAAGCGATGAGTCAGCCGGATGTGGCGATTATTTCGATGACGGTGACGGAAAAAGGTTACTGCCATCATCCCGCCAGCGGCCAGCTGAATCTGCAACATCCCTCGATTCAGCATGATGTCCGCCAGCCCGATGCGCCGGTTTCACTGCCCGGCCTGATTATCGCGGCAATTAAACGCCGTCGCCAGCGCGGTTTAGCCCCGTTCAGCGTGATGTCCTGCGACAATATGCCGGAAAACGGTCGCGTTACCCGTCAGGTGGTGATACAGCTGGCGCAGCAACAGGATAGCGCGCTGGCAGAGTATATCGCTGAGCAGATAGCTTTTCCGTCCACCATGGTCGACCGCATTGTTCCGGCGATGACGCCAGAAACCTTAAGCGCGGTCAGTGACAAACTGGGCTGTCGCGATGAGGTCGCGGTAGTCTGTGAGCCGTTTTTCCAGTGGGTCATTGAAGACAATTTTGTCAGCGGCCGCCCGGCGTGGGAAAAAGCGGGCGCAGAGCTGGTAGCCGACGTGCTGCCGTTCGAAGAGATGAAACTGCGGATGCTAAATGGCAGCCACTCCTTCCTGGCTTACCTCGGCTATCTGGCGGGTTATCAGCATATCAGCGACTGCATGGCGGATGAAAACTTCCTGATCGCTGCCCGTCAGCTGATGCTGGCCGAGCAGGCACCGACGCTAAGGACTACTGACGTTGACCTGCCCGGCTATGCAGACTCCCTGATTGCCCGCTATCAGAATCGGGCGATTAAGCACCGCACTTACCAGATTGCCAGCGACGGCAGCCAGAAACTGCCACAGCGCTGGCTCGACAGCATGCGCTGGCACCTGAAAAATGGCAGTCGATTTGATCTGCTGGCGCTCGGCGTGGCGGGCTGGATGCGCTATATCGGCGGCGTCGATGAGCAAGGCGCAGCCATTATCATCAACGACCCGTTAAAAGATGAATTCGCCCAATGCGTTGCCGCCACGCCGGATGGCCCGGCACGCGTTCAGGCACTGCTGTCGCTGGAGGCGATTTTTGGCAGTGAACTGGCGACCAGCCCGTTGGTGGCTGAACGCGTCGCTACATTCTATCAACAGCTGCAAACCCAAGGGGCCAGAGAGACGGTGAAGCAGTTGATTAGCCACTACTAAAAGCGCTGGCGCTGGCGCTCCGGGCTGTTTAGACTGAAAGCTTTCCAGCCTGGTTGACCACTGCGTTAGCCGCAAAAAGGATGTTGCTGATGTCGATCCCCTACACCATAACTGCCAGCGAACCGGTTAATCAGCAGATTTACCGCTTTTTGCGCCAGGATATCGTCACCTGCGCTATTCATCCTGGTGCGTTGCTGTCGGAGAAAGAGGTCTCCACCCGGTTTAATGTCTCGCGCCAGCCGGTGCGGGAAGCCTTTATCAAACTGGCAGAAGCCGGACTGGTACAGGTGTTGCCGCAGCGCGGAACCTTTGTGCGCAAAATCTCTGCACAGCGCGTGGCCGATGGGCGTTTTATCCGTGAGGCGGTCGAAGTGGCGGTCGTCCGCCGCGCGGCGTTACAGGCTGATCCGGCCGCGTTAGCCGAGCTGGAGCACAATTTACAGTTGCAGCGGCTGGCCGCTCAGCGCCATGACAGTCAGGCATTTTTACTGCTGGATGATGAATTTCACCGGCTGATTGCGCAAAGCATTCAGTGTGAACTGGCCTGGGAAACGGTGGAAAATATTAAAGCGACCATGGATCGCGTGCGCTTTCTGACACTCAGTGAAGTGTCACCGCCGGAAAGTTTAATTGAACAACATCAGCTGATTTATCAGGCGATTGTTGATGGCGATGCCGATGCCGCCGAAAGCGCCCTGCGCCGCCATTTGCAGGAGATGATTTTCTCGATAACGCCAATTGCTGAACAGAATAGCGAGTGGTTTGAGCAGGTGTAACGCCATCATTGTGGCGGTGAAAATCTTTGCTACGGGCGGCGAGAACACCGCCCGAAAAACGGTTACGCGAGGGTGACATCTTTTGACAGATACACATCCTGTACTGAATTAATCAGCGCCACGCCGTCTTTCATCGACTTCTTAAACGCCTTACGTCCCAGAATCAGCCCCATACCACCGGCACGTTTATTGATTACCGCAGTACGCACCGACTCGGCGATATCGGTATCACCGGAAGCCGCGCCACCGGAGTTAATCAATCCGGCACGGCCCATATAACAGTTGGCTAACTGGTAACGCACCAGGTCAATCGGGTTTTCACTGGTCAGTTTGCTGTAAACGCGCTCATCGGTATAACCGAACTTCACCGCCTGATAGCCGCCATTGTTTTCCGCCATTTTCTGCTTAACAATATCCGCGCCAATGGTGGCGGCCAGATGATTAGCCTGACCGGTCAGGTCTGCGCTGGCGTGGTAGTCAGTGCCATCCTTTTTAAATTCATTATTACGCAGATAAGCCCACAGCACGGTCACCATCCCCAGCTCATGCGCCCGCTCAAAGGCGGCGGAGATCTCTTCAATCTGTCGACGCGACTGCTCAGAGCCAAAATAGATCGTGGCACCGACCGCCACCGCGCCGAGGTTAAACGCCTGCTCGACGCTGGCATACAGCGTTTGATCATACTGGGTCGGATAGCTCAGCGTCTCATTATGGTTCAGCTTGACCATAAACGGGATGCGATGCGCATAGCGACGCGACACCGAAGCCAGCACGCCGTAGGTAGAGGCCACACAGTTACAGCCAGCTTCAATCGCCAGCTCAACAATATTCTTCGGATCAAAATAGAGTGGGTTCGCCGCAAACGAGGCCGCCGCCGAGTGCTCTACGCCCTGGTCAACCGGCAGAATCGACAGATAGCCGGTGCCCGCCAGCCGCCCGGTGTTGTACAGCGTTTGCATATTGCGTAACACGGCAGGAGAACGGTTGTTATCGATCATCACGCGATCGACATAATCCGCGCCTGGCAAATACAGGCTTTCCGCTGGAATGGTCATGCAGCGATGTTGCAGAAGGTGATCAGCTTCTTTGCCCAATAACTGTACGATGTCCGTCATGCTAGCTCCTGAAAGATAAGTGATGGGCCGAATTTCTTCGGCCCGACCGTCGACTGTCGCCGACCCACCTCAGCCTGGACCCAAACATGTGGTTAAGGCAAATTGCTGACTCCATTTTTCAGAACGATCCGCAGCAAAAATGGCAGTTTTGGCGTGATGCCCTACCACCAGCGATAAAAATGGTGCACTGGCCCAACGCCGCCGCCCACTTCCAGCGAATCAGCATGTTCCAGCGCGCCTTGCAGCCAGTGTTTGGCCACTTCAACCGTGGCCGCCCAGCTTTCATGCCGCGGGCGCAGCGCCGTCAGCGCCGCCGACAGGCTACAGCCGGTGCCATGGGTATGACGCGTCGCCACGCGCGGCGCGGTAAAGCGCTGCTCAAGATCGGCGGTGAACAGCCAGTCAGGGCTTTCATGCTCACTGAGATGACCGCCTTTCATCAGCACCGCCTGACAGCCCAGTTCCAGCATGGCGCGCCCCTGCGCCTGCATTTCCTGCTCGTTGCGCGCCATACGGCAATCCAGCAGCGCCGCCGCCTCCGGGATATTTGGCGTAATCAGCGAAACCTGCGGCAATAAGCGCTGACGCATGGTATCAATCGCTTTTACCGACAGCAGCGGATCGCCACTTTTTGCCAGCATCACGGTATCGAGAACCACCCACGGCAGCGCCGCCCGCTGCAAACTATCGGCGACCACATCAACGATATCACACTCCGCCAGCATGCCGATTTTTGCGCTATCGATGCGCACATCCGACAGCACTGAATCCAGCTGTGCAGCAACAAACTCTGGCTCAATGCGGTATACCGACTGCACCCCACGGGTGTTTTGCGCTACCAGCGCGGTAATCACACTGGTACCATAAGCGCCCAACGCCGAAAACGCTTTCAGGTCGGCCTGAATGCCTGCGCCACCGCTGGGATCGGTACCGGCAATGGTCAGTGCGTTAATCCGTTTCATACCCATTCCTCCTTATCAAGCTGATAGAGTGCATCAAGAAAAGCGGGGATAAAGCTACCCGGCCCGTTGGCTGCCGCTGCCGCGCGCCCTCCGGCGCGGGAAACCACCTGACAGGCACTGGCAATATGGCAAATCCGCTCGCCCGGCAGCGCGGCAAAACCGGCTACCACCGCCGAAAGCGCACAACCGGTGCCAACGACCCGGGTCATCAGCGGCGAACCGCCGCGAATACTGAATGTCTGTTTACCGTCAGTGACATAATCCACCTCGCCGGTCACTGCCACCACCGCGCCGCTGGCCTGCGCCAGCTGCCGTGCGGCATCAATCGCCGCCGCGGAATCGTGTAAGCTGTCGACACCGCGACCGCTGCCAGTGTGTTGCACCAGCGCCAGAATCTCAGAGGCATTGGCACGAATCGCCGCCGGTCGCATTTGCAGCAACCGCTGGCAAAATTCGCTACGGAATGTCAGGCCGCCCACGGCGACCGGATCCAGCGTCCAGGGTTTCTGCGCCTGATTAGCGGCGTCAATCGCCGCCAGCATTGCCTGCGCGCGCTCGCGGGTTAAGGTGCCGACGTTAATTAACAGTCCATCAGCGATAGCGCTAAACTGCGCAGCTTCTTCAGCGTCGATAACCATCGCGGGTGACGCGCCAAGTGCCAGCAGCACATTAGCAGTAAAAGTCTGAACAACGTCATTAGTCATACAGTGCACCAATGGCGCATGCTGACGAAACAGGGAGAGGGATTGGGCGACGGAGGCGCCAGAAACAGGCTCAGGTTGAAGATTCATAACACTCCCAACCGGCGATCAAGAAGGCGATGCGCTCAGGCATCTGACTTCCCTCCGCTGGCATTATCCAGTTCAGGTTCAACGGGTAATTCTCAGCCGGTCTCTGATGAAGAGACGGCACCCCGAGTCATTGATCAATCACTAAATTGTCGCTGGCGCTTGCGCCAGCAGGTGATAAGGATAAAGCGCCAGTCTGCCTTTGTAAACTTATCGTCATCATTACCCGGCAAGGTGGACGCGCTAACCCGCTGTAATCCTTCAACACACATTTACCCTTGCCTGTTGAGTGTGACTGACGAAATGATAGGAAATCGGGCTGATGGAATCGGCTAACTCACTGGAGACTGTATGGCTAAGACAAAGATAATGCTTCTGGCGACACTGCTGGCAACCGCCAGCGCCAGTTTTGCCGCCCCAACCGTGGTGACACCGCCGACGGAAAATAAGTCGTATGAGATAAGCGAATTTACCGCTGATTTTACCCGCTTTACCCTCGGCGACACTGCCCCGGCGCTTTATCGCAGTGATAAATATTCGATTAAAAAATGGCAGGTGCGTAATCTGCCAGCCCCGGAGGCCGGCAGTCACTGGACTTATATGGGAACTAATTACGTGCTGATTAGCGACAGTGACGGCAAAATTCTGAAAGCGTTTGATGGCAATATTTTTTACCAGCGCTGAAATGGCTTCCGTCCTGATGGCATACAGGATGCTACCCCTTGGCACGGGCGGCGAGAACGTCGCCCGTGCAAAAAATGGGTACCAGAAAGGCTTAAGGCATTAGCCGTTTTCGGCACCCGTGGCATATTCCAGTCACTTTCTTACCGTGCCAGCGCCACCGCTTCACCCAATTGCCACACCGCCATCGCGTAGTGATTACTGTGATTATAACGGGTAATCACATAGAAATTCGGCAAGCCATACCAGTACTGATACGAGGTGCCCATATCAAAACGCAGCAAACTCACCTGTTGGTTATTTTGCAACGGCGCTTGTGGTCGCAGTCCGGCAGCCGCCAGCGTAGCCGGGCTGTAACGGGTTTTAAAGCCGGTTTCCAGCCCTGGTGCCTGACCGCTGGCCGGAATGGCGATTGACTGATTGCTCTGCCAGCCGTGCTGTTTAAAGTAGTTAGCCACACTACCGATGGCATCAACCGGATCCCACAGATTAATATGACCATCACCGTTAAAATCAACCGCATAGTCTTTAAAGGATGACGGCATAAACTGACCGTAGCCCATCGCACCGGCGTAAGAACCGCGCAGATCCAGCGGATCGTCTTGTTCTTTTCGCGCCATCAACAGGAACGTTTCCAGTTCACCGCTGAAGTATTCGGCACGGCGTGGATAGGCAAATGATAAGGTCGCCAGCGCATCAATAATGCGGGTTTTGCCCATGACGCGTCCCCAGCGTGTTTCGACGCCAATTATACCGACGATAATTTCTGGCGGCACGCCGTACACCTGATACGCACGCGTCAGCGCATCCTGATGCTGATGCCAGAATGCCACGCCGTTCTGCACATTATCCGGGGTAATAAATTTATTACGGTAGCGGATCCATGCGCCGTTCGGCCCGGATGGCGGCCCATAGCTCGGAGCCTGGCGATCCATCAGACGCAGCACAAAATCGAGGCGTTTGGTCTGTGCCAGCACATCATGCAGCTGCTGACGGTCAAAACCATGCTTGCTGACCATTTTATCGATAAAACGCTCGGTCGCCGGGTTACCGGCAAAATCACCGCCTAACGGATGAATGGCATGGGAAGGCTCAAGTAAAAATCCGCCGCGGGTATCGCCACGGAAAGGATTACCCGATGCTGGCGTTTCAGGCGGGGTCGGTTTGCTGCTACAGGCAGCCAGTAAGGTGATCAACGGTAATAACGTGACGAGAGAGCGCATCAAAAATCCCAATAGCCGGGCCGGACAGAGTTAAATGGTAAGCATTGTCGTGCGCCGAGTAAAAGAAAATCCAGAAATCAGTGTCGAAAGTTTACTGAAATGCGCGGCGCACGGATTGCAGCGGCAGAAAACAATTCATTTCCCTGAGCTATTATAGTGGTGAGTTTGATAAGTCGCTGCATATTCAGGAGAAAGCCGTGCATATTCGCCCTTTTACCGAAACTGACCGTCCGTTTTTACGTACCCTGTTTTTAGCCGCGCGCAAAGCCAGCTGGCACTGGCTGGACAGCAACGACTGGCGACTGGAAGATTTTGACGCTATTACGCTGGGGGAAACGATTCTGGTCGCGGAACGGGATGGCCATCGCCTCGGTTTTGCTGCACTACTGGATAACGATAATTTCCTGCACAGCTTATTTATTGATCCGCAGGCGCAGCGTCAGGGCATCGGCAGCGCGTTACTGCATGCGGTGCAACAGCGCTTTAGTTCAACCGGCGCATTAAAGTGTCTGACGGCGAATCAGGCGGCGTGCCAGTTTTATCTGCACCATGGCTGGAAGGTAATTTCGCGCGGCGAGAGTCCACAGGGAGAGTATTTGTTAATGCATTTTGTCTTGGCATAATTGCTACGGGTGGAGCATCCTCCACCCGTAGCAAACTGATCACAGCGCCCGGAAAGCAATATCCCCCGGAATCACCTCACCCTGCCAGTAGAGCTGTGCCGCTACAGCGCCCGCCAGCTGGCGATAAAGCGCGGTAAAATCACTCTCCGGTCGACGCACGACGGTCGGCACACCGCTATCCAGATCTTCACGTAAGGTGATATGTAACGGTAACTGGCTCAGCAGGCGGGTGTTATAGCGTTCCACCAGCTGCTGCGCGCCGCCGCTGCCGAATATCGCTTCATGATGGCCGCAGTTGCTGCAAATATGCATACTCATATTTTCCACCACGCCCAGCACCGGGACATGCACTTTTTCAAACATCACAATGCCTTTACGCGCATCGATCAGCGCAATATCCTGCGGTGTGGTGACGACCAGTGCCCCAGTGACCGGCACGTTTTGCGCCAGTGTCAGCTGAATATCGCCGGTACCCGGTGGCATATCCAGAATCAGGTAGTCCAGTTCCGGCCACAGCGTCTCATTCAGTAGCTGCATCAGCGCTTTGCTGGCCATCGGGCCGCGCCACACCATGGCATTATCATCCGTGACCAAATAACCAATCGAGTTGGTAGCCAGGCCGTGCGCCATAATCGGGGCCATATGCGTACCGTCAGGTGAGGTTGGCCGCTGATCTTCCGTGCCCAACATATTCGGTACCGAGGGGCCGTAGATATCCGCATCAAGAATACCGACTCTGGCTCCTTCGGCGATCAGCGCCAGCGCAAGGTTCACTGCGGTACTGGATTTGCCCACCCCGCCCTTGCCGGAGCTGACGGCAATAATATTTTTGACGCCGTTTACCCCGGCATGATTTTTCACCCGCTTCAGCGTGGCGATATCGTGGCTCAGACGCCAGTTAATCGCGCTGGCAGCGGTAATACGCAATAAATCCGCACTGCACTGCTCTTTCAGCACCTCAAAACCGCTCTGCCAGGCGAACGGCATCACCAGTTCGATATGCAGCGTGTTATCCATCAGTGCCACATGATGTAGCGCTTTCAGCCTGGTCAGATTGTGCTGTAGCGTCGGATGTTCAAATGCGGTCAACACGCCCATCACCATGGCACGCAGGGTGTCAGGTGAGTGTGGACCTTGGGATTGTGAATTCATCCCGGCTCCTTGATAGCTTGATGGTTATTGTCAGACAGACCTGTGATTAATCATACCAGATGCAAGAAAATTCAGCTTTACTGCCCGTGCGTCAAACCCCTTGTTTACGCAGGGTCGGCCTTTCGGTTAACATCAGAAGTCCTTTTCAAACCAGAAGAAAGCAAGTTCTCTTATGACTCAAGTCGCGAAAAAAATTTTGGTAACGTGCGCACTGCCGTACGCCAACGGTTCTATCCATCTCGGCCACATGCTCGAGCATATCCAGGCAGATATTTGGGTCCGTTACCAGCGAATGCGCGGCAATCAGGCATATTTCATCTGTGCAGATGACGCGCACGGCACGCCAATCATGCTGAAAGCTCAGCAGCTGGGCATTGCACCGGAACAGATGATCGCCGAAATGAGTCAGGAACATCAGACTGATTTTGCTGGCTTCAACATCAGCTATGACAACTATCACTCGACGCACAGCGACGAAAACCGCGAGCTGTCATCGTTGATCTATGGCCGTTTGAAAGAAAATGGTTTTATTAAAAATCGCACCATTTCACAGCTGTACGATCCGGAAAAAGGCATGTTCCTGCCCGATCGTTTCGTTAAAGGCACCTGCCCGAAATGTAAAGCCGCCGATCAATATGGCGATAACTGTGAAGTGTGCAGTGCGACCTACAGCCCAACCGAACTGATTGATCCGAAGTCGGTGATTTCCGGTGCCACGCCAGTAATGCGTGACTCTGAGCACTTCTTCTTTGATCTGCCAGAATTCAGTGCGATGTTGCAGGCGTGGACCCGCTCCGGTGCGCTGCAGGAGCAGGTGGCGAATAAAATGCAGGAGTGGTTCGAATCCGGCCTGCAACAGTGGGATATCTCCCGTGATGCGCCGTATTTCGGCTTTGAAATCCCGGATGCGCCGGGCAAATACTTTTACGTCTGGCTGGATGCACCTATTGGTTATATGGGTTCGTTTAAGAATCTGTGTGATAAACGTGGCGACATCGATTTTGACGCGTTCTGGAATAAAGATTCAGATGCCGATCTGTATCACTTTATCGGCAAAGATATCGTCTATTTCCACAGCCTGTTCTGGCCAGCGATGCTGGAAGGCAGCAATTTCCGCAAGCCAACCAACCTGTTTGTTCACGGCTATGTGACGGTGAATGGTGCCAAGATGTCGAAATCGCGCGGCACCTTTATCAAAGCCAGCACCTGGTTGCAGCATCTGGATGCCGACAGCCTGCGTTACTACTACGCGGCGAAACTCTCTTCGCGCATTGATGATATCGACCTGAACCTGGAAGATTTTGTCCAGCGTGTTAACGCCGATATCGTTAATAAAGTGGTTAACCTGGCCTCGCGTAATGCCGGCTTTATCAACAAACGTTTCGGCGGCAAACTGGCCGACGAACTGGCCGATCCGGCGCTGTATAAAACCTTTACCGATGCGGCAACCAGCATTGGTGAAGCGTGGAACAGCCGCGAGTTCAGCCGCGCTATCCGTGAGATTATGGCGCTGGCCGACCTGGCAAACCGTTATGTCGACGAGCAGGCACCGTGGGTGGTGGCGAAACAGGAAGGCCGCGATGCTGACCTGCAAGCGATCTGCTCCATGGGCATCAATATGTTCCGCGTACTGATGACCTGGCTGAAACCGGTTGTGCCATCGCTGGCAGAGCGTGTTGAAGCCTTCCTGAATGTCGAACTGAGCTGGGAAGGTATTCATCAGCCGCTGCTGAGCCACGATATTGCCGCGTTTAAAGCGCTGTACAGCCGTATCGAAATGGACAAAGTTAACGGCCTGATTGAAGCGTCAAAAGAGGACGCAGCGGCGGCCGCTAAACCGGCGCTGACCGGCCCACTGGCGGACGACCCGATTCAGGACACTATCACTTTTGACGATTTCGCCAAAGTGGATATGCGTATTGCGCTGATTCAGAAAGCGGAATTGGTGGACGGTTCCGACAAGCTGCTGCGTCTGTCGCTGGATTTAGGCGGTGAAACCCGTCAGGTGTTCTCCGGTATTCGCGCGGCTTATCCTGACCCAGCCGTACTGGAAGGTCGTCTGACCGTGATGGTTGCTAACCTGGCACCACGCAAAATGCGCTTTGGCATCTCGGAAGGGATGGTGATGGCAGCGGGTCCTGGCGGTAAGGATATTTTCCTGCTTAGCCCGGACAGCGGCGCACAGCCGGGTCAGCAGGTTAAGTAAGATTGCTGTATGGGCGGCGTTTATCGCCGCCCGTGCCGGATGTTTGCACTCTGCCTGTCATCAGGACGGGAGCCGAAAACGGCTCCCCTACTGGTATTCTGCGCCGCCCGCTCAGGAGCTTGTTATGCTCAGCGTGTTATCTGTCAGCTGGCGTTATCTTCGCGCCTTTATCATTATTTATCTCTGCTTATATGCCGGTAATGGCATCTCATCCCTGCTGCCGCTGACGATTCCGGGCAGTATCATTGGCATGCTGCTGCTGTTCTCGCTGCTGGCATTGCAGATTCTGCCGGTACATTGGGTTCAGCCCGGTAGCCATCTGCTGATTCGCTATATGGCGTTGCTGTTTGTCCCCATCAGCGTCGGCATTATGAGCTATACCGATATCCTTAGCGCCCAGTTTGGCCCGATTGTGGTTTCCTGCGTAGTCAGCACGCTGATGGTGCTGGTGATTGTCGGTGTCACCGCCCAACGGATGCACAAGGGGAACGCCGATGAGTGATATCTGGTGGTCACTGCCGCTGACGCTTGGCGTATTCTTTGCCTCACGGCTGCTGGCGGCGAAGGTTAAAATTTCCCTGCTGAACCCGCTGCTGGTCTCGATGGCGGTGATTATTCCGCTACTGTTACTGATTAATATGCCCTACGCGCGCTACTTTCAGGGCAGCGAAATACTGAATCATCTGCTGCAACCGGCGGTGGTGGCGCTGGCCGTGCCGCTGTATGAACAGATGCATCAAATCCGTGCCCGCTGGAAGTCAATCATCAGCGTCTGCTTTATCGGCAGCCTGACGGCGATGATCTCCGGCACCGCTATCGCCCTGTGGCTCGGCGCAACACCGGAAATCGCCGCGACGATTCTGCCGAAATCGGTGACTACACCAATTGCCATGGCGGTTTCCGACTCGCAGCACGGGATTCCTGCCATTAGCGCCATCTGCGTATTACTGGCGGGGGTATTAGGTGCAGTTTTCGGGCATATGCTGCTCAGGCTGCTGCGGGTGCGCAGTAAAGCCGCACGTGGACTCGCTATCGGCAACGCCTCGCATGCGCTGGGTACTGCACGCTGCGCCGAGCTTGATTTTCAGGAAGGCGCGTTCAGCTCACTGGCTCTGGTGATTTGCGGCATTATCACTTCACTGCTGGCACCCTTTATCTTCCCGATTTTGTTGCACCTGCTGCGTTAAAACTTGCGAGAGATCTCGCAATTCAGCATCAACTTTCATAGATTGCATTGATAGAGCGACATAGATCACATATAACCTCCTGATTGCACCGTAAAATCCGTTGCCAACAACGCTAATGAGAGGCACTCAATGCATCCACGTTTTCAATCCGCTTTTGCCGACCTGTCGCCCGAATTACAGTCTGCACTGAAGCCGATCCTTGATGCTGAAGATTTCAGCGCCCGTTTTAGCCCGGAACAGATTGCGGCAATCAAACAACAAACCGCACTGGATGAAGATGCGCTGGCCTTCGCGCTGCTGCCGTTAGCGGCCGCCTGTGCGCTGGCACCGCTGTCGGACTTTAATGTCGGCGCGGTGGCGCGTGGCAAAAGCGGTAGCTGGTATTTTGGTGCCAATATGGAGTTTGCTGGCGCCACCATGCAGCAAACCGTGCATGCCGAGCAAAGCGCGGTGACGCACGCCTGGCTGAGTGGCGAGCTGGCGCTGGAAGCCATCACCGTCAACTACTCGCCTTGCGGCCACTGTCGCCAGTTTATGAATGAGCTGAACAGCGGCACCGCACTGCGCATCTATTTACCTGGCCGCCAGCCGGCGACGCTGGGCGACTATCTGCCGTATGCCTTTGGTCCGCGCGATCTGGCGATTGAAACCCTGCTGCTCGATCCTGTCGATCATGGCTATCACCTCAGCGGCGACGCGCTGGAACAGCAGGCAATTAACGCCGCCAGTCACAGCCATGCGCCTTACAGCAATGCGCACAGCGGCGTGGCGCTGGAAAGTGCCAGCGGGCAGATTTATGCCGGTCGCTATGCCGAAAATGCCGCCTTCAACCCCAGCCTGCCGCCATTACAGGCCGCACTGATTCTGTTGAATATGCACGGCGAAAGCTGCACGCAGATTACGCGTGCCGTGCTGGCCGAAAGTCCCGACGGCAAACTGATTCAGCGCCAGGCGACCGAAGCCACGCTTCAGGCGTTAGGCTGCCAGCATATTCGCTGCGTTGAGTTGCAAAAACCGTAAGCATTCCCGCAATACCTCGAGAAAGATCGCAGCTTTTGTAATCTGTTATTAACAAAAGCTGTACTTCTGCGCTTTTTTTCATAGGATCGTGGGCACACAATGTCATTGAGCCAGAGGCTGTTTTTAAATGGAACTCGAGTACGAGAGTAAAAGACCGTTATATATTCCTTACGCCGGACCTATTCTGTTGGAATTTCCGCTGCTGAATAAAGGCAGCGCCTTCTCAGTTGAAGAACGTAATGATTTCAATCTCCGCGGCCTGTTACCCGAAACCGTAGAGACCATCGAAGAGCAGGCCGAACGCGCCTGGCGTCAGTTCCAGGACTTCAAAAACAATAACGATAAACACGTCTACCTGCGCAATATTCAGGACACTAACGAAACCCTGTTCTACCGGCTGCTGGATAATCATCTCGAAGAGATGATGCCGATTATCTACACCCCGACGGTCGGTGCTGCATGTGAACACTTCTCCGAAATCTATCGTCGCGCCCGCGGTCTGTTTATTTCTTATCCGAACCGCAACAATATCGAGGATATGCTGCAAAACGCCACCAAACAAAACGTAAAAGTGATTGTGGTGACGGACGGCGAACGTATTCTCGGCCTCGGCGACCAGGGGATCGGCGGCATGGGCATTCCCATTGGTAAGCTGTCGCTGTACACCGCCTGTGGCGGCATTAGCCCGGCCTACACCCTGCCGGTAGTACTGGATGTTGGTACCAATAACCAGCAGCTGCTGAATGACCCGTTGTATATGGGCTGGCGTCATCCGCGCATTACCGGCGAAGAGTACGATGCCTTCGTTAACGAATTTATCCAGGCAGTGAAAAGCCGCTGGCCAAATGTGCTGTTGCAGTTTGAAGATTTCGCCCAGAAAAATGCGATGCCATTGCTGGAGCGCTATCGCGATGAAGTCTGCTGCTTTAACGACGATATTCAGGGTACCGCTGCGGTCACGCTGGGTACGCTGATTGCCGCCAGCCGCGCGGCCGGCAGCAAACTACGCGATCAGAATGTGGTCTTCCTCGGTGCCGGTTCCGCCGGTTGTGGAATTGCCGAGCAGATTATCGCCCAGATGAAATCGGAAGGACTGAGCGACGAAGAAGCTCGCGCCCGCGTGTTTATGGTCGACCGCTTCGGTCTGTTGACCGACAAACTGCCTAACCTGCTTAATTTCCAGAGCAAGCTGGTGCAGAAAAGCGAAAACCTCAGCAAATGGGATGTCAGCACTGATTCACTGTCGCTGCTGGATGTGGTGCGCAATGCGCAGCCGGATATCCTGATTGGCGTTTCGGGTCAGCCGGGTCTGTTTAGCGAAGAGATTATTCGCGAGATGCACAAGCACTGCCCGCGCCCGATTGTGATGCCGCTGTCCAACCCAACCTCACGGGTTGAAGCCACGCCGCAGGATATTCTTGCCTGGACCGATGGCGCAGCGCTGGTCGCAACCGGTAGCCCGTTCTCGCCGGTAAGCTGGAAAGGCGTCACCTATCCGATTGCCCAGTGTAATAACTCCTATATCTTCCCTGGCATCGGCCTTGGTGTGGTCGCTTCCGGTGCAACTCGCGTCACCGACAGCATGCTGATGGCGGCAAGCCGCACGCTGGCTGAATGCTCTCCACTGGCGAATGATGGCGTCGGCGCAGTATTGCCGGAAATCAAAGATATCCAGGGCGTATCGAAACTGATCGCCATGGCGGTGGGTAAAGCCGCTCAGCTGGCTGGCGTCGCGGTAGTCACGTCAGAAGATGTGCTGTCGAAATCGATCGCTAACAACTTCTGGCTGCCGCAATACCGTAACTACCGTCGCACGTCGATTTAATCCCCTGATCCGGGCCTGACGCGCCCGGAGATGGCTAAAAATGCGGCGACTGACGCTGCTGTGCTTGCTTCACAGCAGCGGCTCAAGTAGCCTTAAATTATCCTGTTACCTGCCAGACAGAGCGCCGCTGAGCATGTTGAAACGCTTGATTTATGGTCTGATTATCATCGTTGCCCTGATGGTAGTGACCGCGCTCGGCCTCGATCGCTGGATTAGCTGGAAAACCGCCCCCTATGTCTACGACGATTTAACCTCACTGCCCCATCGTCAGGTTGGCGTGGTATTAGGCACGGCCAAGTATTACCGCACTGGCGGGGTTAATCAGTACTACCGTTACCGGATGCAGGGAGCCATCAACGCCTATAACAGTGGCAAAGTGAATTATCTGTTGTTGAGCGGCGACAATGCGCTGCAAAGCTATAACGAGCCGATGACTATGCGGCGCGACCTGATTGCCGCTGGCGTTCAGCCTGCGGATATCGTGCTGGACTATGCGGGTTTCCGCACCCTCGATTCGATTGTGCGTACGCGCAAAGTGTTTGATACCAATGATTTCATAATTATTACGCAGCGCTTCCACTGTGAACGCGCGCTGTTTATTGCCCTGCATATGGGCATTCAGGCGCAGTGTTATGCCGTGCCGTCGCCCAAAAATATGCTGACTATTCGTTTTCGTGAAGTCGGTGCGCGACTTGGCGCACTGGCGGATCTCTATCTGATGAAGCGCGAACCCCGTTTTCTCGGCCCGTTAGTGCCGATCCCGGCGATACATGAAGTGCCGGAGAATGCGCAAAGCTACCCGGCAGTCACGCCCGAGCAGTTGCTGGAATTGCAGCAGAAGCTGGAGAAGAAATAGCAGGGACACGGGGATATTGCCAGGGGCGAGGTTATTTCTGGAGCCGTTTTCGGCTCCCCTACTGATGGCATAAAGAGTGCTAACCCTCGGCAGGGGCGGCGAAAACACCGCCCCTGCCAATAGCGCAATGATTATTTTTTACGAGAATACTTCAGCGAATCCAGCGCCACGGCGAAAATAATGATGCCGCCCTTGATGATATACTGCCAGTAAGGGTTAACGCCGATGTAGGTCAGACCGTAGTTAATTACCGTAAAGATAATCACCCCGGTCACCACACCTGCCACGGTACCGACACCACCGGCAAAGGAAACGCCCCCCACCACGCAGGCAGCAATCGCATCCAGCTCATACATAAAGCCGAGGTTATTGGTGGCACTGCCGATACGCCCGGCTTCCAGCATCCCGCCGAAAGCGTAAAACACTCCCGACAGCGCATAGATCATAATCAGGTTAAGCGGCACATTCACGCCAGACACTTTCGCCGCTTCCGGGTTACCGCCGATGGCAAAAATGTTTTTACCGAAGCGGGTTTTATTCCACAAAATCCAGACGAAAATAATCGCGATAATCGCATAGAAGGTGATGTAAGAGAGCTTAAAGTCACCGAATCGCAGGAAGCCCTGAGCAAAGGTCGAGAAGCCCGAATCAAAACCAGCAATCGGTGAAGCACCAACATAATCGTAATACAGCGAGTTAACGCCATAGACGATAATCATGGTGCCCAGTGTGGTAATAAACGGCGTGACCTTCAGGTAAGCAATAATAATCCCGTTAATCAGGCCAATAAAAGCACCGATAAGACAAACGGTCAGGATAACCAACGGAATCGGAATGGTATCGATGCCCGGGAAAACCTTATTCACGTTGTCCATCGCCTGCAACATAGTGGCCGCCACCACCGCCGCAAGGCCAACCTGACGCCCTGCCGAGAGGTCAGTCCCTTGCGTAACAATCAGACCGGCAACACCCAGTGCAATAATCACGCGTACTGAAGATTGCGTCAGAATATTACTCAGGTTCATTAAACTGAGGAAAGTGGGATCCTGGAAAATAATAATTGCCAGCAGAACCAGCAAGACGACGTAGATACCGCCTTCTTTTAACCAGGTGAGCGCATTTTTCTTATTAACAGCTTTCATGGTAACAGCCCTTACATCATTAAAGGTGTAACGACGCTAAACGCAATATTTCGTTCTGCGTGGTAGTTTTGGTTTCGACAATGCCTGCAACCAGGCCATTACTCATGACCAGTATCCGGTCGGTAATCCCTAACAGCTCCGGCATTTCAGAAGAGATGATAATAATCCCCTTCTCCTTCTTCGCCAGTTCTGCGATCAGCTGGTAAATTTCAAACTTGGCCCCGACGTCAATACCCCGCGTCGGCTCATCCAGCATTAATATCTCTGGCTGGGTTAACAACCAGCGACCAATAATCACTTTTTGCTGATTCCCGCCAGACAGTGAACCGATCGAAGTATGATGCCCCGGCGTTTTTACCCGCATCGAATCGATCACCCACTGGGTATCACTTTTCATCCGGCGATTATCCAGCAGGCCAATGCTGTTTTTATATTTACGGATATTGGATATCAGCGAGTTGAAGCCGATATCCAGATAAGCATAAATACCGGTTGAGCGGCGCTCTTCGGTGACCAGTGCAAAGCCGTGGTTAATCGCTTCATTGGCGCTGTGGTTATTAATCGCTTTACCGTGCAGCTTAATGGTGCCGCCGGATTTATCGCGAATACCAAATAACGTCTCAACGATATCGGTACGTTTTGCCCCTACCAGCCCGGCGATACCAAGAATTTCGCCTTTATGCAGATCAAAAGAGATATCGCGGATTGAAGGCTGGCTGCGCGAGGTTAAATTACGCACCTCAAGAATCACTTCGCCCGGCACATTGGATTTATCCGGGAAGCGCTGATTAAGTGAACGCCCCACCATCATCGCGATGATCTTGTCCATATCCAGCCCTTCCAGCGACTGGGTAGCAATCCACTGACCATCACGCAAAATGGTAATCTCGTCGCACAGCTGGAAAATCTCTTCCATTTTGTGCGAGATATAAACAATGCCGCAGCCACGATCTTTTAATTTACGGATAATGGTAAACAGGTGGTTTACCTCTTTTTCCGTTAACGAAGAGGTCGGCTCATCCATAATGACGATTTTGGCGTTGTAAGAGAACGCTTTGGCGATTTCGATCATTTGCATCTGCGAAACAGAAAGTCCCGCCACTTTGTCACGCGGATCGATATCAATATCCAGTTCGTCGAAGATCGCTTTGGTATCGCGATACATTTTATCCTGGTCGACAAACAGCCCTTTACGCGGATAGCGGCCAAGCCACATGTTATCCATGACCGTACGCTGTAAAACCAGATTAAGTTCCTGATGCACCATTGATACGCCGTTTTCCAGCGCCTCTTTGGAGCTTTTAAAATCGATTTCCTCACCCTGAAACAGGATGCTCCCCGAATCTTTTTTATAAATGCCAAACAGGCATTTTAATAACGTCGATTTGCCCGCGCCGTTTTCTCCCATCAAAGCATGAATAGAGTGCGGCCGAACTTTTAAATTGACGTTGTCGAGTGCCTTCACGCCAGGAAATGATTTATTAATATTGCTCATTTCCAGCAGGAATTCACGCTGCGGTAGGGTTTTATCACTGGCCATAATTTACCTGGCTGAAAGAGTCATGCATGGGCGCAGAATAACTCTGCGCCCCGCTGGTTTTATTTCACGAACTGAGACAGGTTATCTTTATCAACCGCCACGTAAGGAACACGAACGATTTTGTTTTCCAGCTTATAGTTAGTGCCTTCGGCAGCCGGTTTGCCTGCTGCAAGGTTTTTCGCCATATCAAAGGTCGCTTTCGCCTGGTTATCCGCGTCATTGAGTACGGTACCGGCCATCGCCCCGGATTTCACCATTGCCAGTGCTTCGGGCAGTGCATCAACACCAAACACCGGAATCGAGGATTTGTTATGCGCTTTCAGCGCTTCTACTGCACCCATTGCCATCGCGTCGTTATTGGCAATCACCACTTCAATTTTGTTGCCGTTCGGGCCGGATAACCAGGCATCCATCTTGTCTTTCGCCTGTGCAGTATCCCACATGGCGGTATCTAAGTGCAGTTGCTGGGTTTTCAGACCATCTTTATTAAGCGTGTCGATGACATACTTAGTACGTGCTTCCGCATCCGGGTGGCCCGGTTCACCTTTCAGCAGCACAAACTGAATCTGTCCGTCTTTGTTCAGATCCCAGCCTGGATTGGCTTTCCAGTGTTTCTCAATCAGCTCACCCTGCTTCACGCCAGACTCTTTGGAGTCAGTACCGACGTAATAAGCTTTGTCGTAACTGGCCAGCGCTTTTGCCGTCGGTTCTTTGTTAAAGAACACCACCGGCACATCGTTCGAGCGGGCTTTATCGATAATCACTGCCGCCGCCGCCGGATCAACCAGGTTAATGGCCAGAGCTTTAACGCCTTTCGCCATCAGTACATCAACCTGATCGTTCTGAGTAGACTGGCTGTTCTGCGAGTCATTCATTAACAGCTGAACGTCCGGGCTATTTTTCGCTTCTTTCTCAATCGCTTTACGCACGACAGACATAAAGTTATCGTCATATTTGTAGATAGTGACGCCAATGCGCGTATCTGCTGCGTGTGCCGTTGCGCCAAACATCATACTGGCCACCAGGGCGGTAAGCGTGAAAACCTTCTTATTCATATTATCTCCGGGTTTTAGCAGGGTATTTCTCAGTCCTGTTCTGTCACCGCGTGGTGATCAGAATAAGACAATCGGTAATTAACCCTCGGCAACGCGCAACTGTGAAAAACAGGTACGCAAAGCCAACGGCGTGCTGTCACAAACCTGACTTCCCTATTCGGTAATACTTCCAGGACCAGATATTCAGAACTGTTTTGCAGTGGCGAGAGGGACGCAGTAACCCGAAAGATTAACGCGTTACATTATGTTTCAGCCGCTGCATTGCGCTGTCATCATAGAGAGCGCGATGTTAATTAACTGTGAATTTACTCACAGATTGAAAACGGTTACATGGGTAAATCGCTTCAATTAGTGACCGGCTCCACAGTTTGTCGCTGCGCCACCGAATGTCGACGCACCAGGGTCGGCATAAAACAGTGCTGAGCAGTATGGTCGAGCTGCCCTGCCGCACCTTTCAGCGCCAGTTCAGTGGCAAGTTTTGCCATGGAAACAATAGGATAGCGCACCGTCGTCAGTTGCGGATCGGTATAGCGCGAGATGGGAATATCATCAAAACCGACGATGGAAACCTGTTGCGGCACCAGGATACCGTTATCTTTCAATGCGGTGAGCGCACCAGCAGCCATACTGTCGTTATAGGCAAACACCGCGCTCAGATGCTGATTGCGCCCGAGCAGCTCGACCATCGCCGCTTCACCGCCCGACAAATCGGCTTCGCCGCTGGCAATCCACCCTTCCGGCGGCGCAATGCCCTGCTCGGCCAGCGCCTGCTGCCAGCCGTCGCGCCGCTGCGTCACGTCTTCAATGGGATGGCAAGAGCTGAGATAGCCAATGCGCGTATGTCCCTGCTGCTGCAACATACGCGTCGCCATCAGCGCACCGCTGACATTATCCAGACAGACGCAGCGATGGGCATAGCCCGGCACAATGCGGTTAACCAGCACCATGCCCGGCACCTGGTCCATAAAGTTGGCTAATTCCGCATCTGACAGCATTTTTGCATGCACAATTAACGCGTTACAGCGCTGACGGATCAACACTTCAATCGCATGACGCTCTTTCGCTTCCTGATGCCACGAGTTACTGATCAGTACATGCTTGTTCATCTGCTGGGCGACGGTATCGACCGCTTTGACCAGCGCGCCAAAAAAGGGGTCGGAAACGTCCATCACCACCACGCCAATGGTGTCACTGACCTGGGTCGCCAGCGCCTGGGCGTTAGCATTGGGACGATAATCTAATGATGCAGCAGCCTGTAACACGTTTTCACGCGTTTCAGCAGTGACTGCACTGTTGTTATTCAGCACGCGAGAAACCGTTGCCACGGAAACGCCCGCAAGGCGCGCCACATCACGGATTGTTATCATGAACGCCTGACCCTGAAATAGTTGATCGCATCGCTCTTTCCGACATCTGAAGTGTTTCTGTCGGCTATTTTGTCAGGCGTAAAGGGATGACAGCGTGAATCAGATCACACTGATGAAAACGGTTACATACAATTGTGTCACCTTTGTGATGACGGTCATTATCCGACGCGGGAATGGTCGGCGGGTTTTCCGGCAGCGAGACGGGTCAATTGACGCCACAACCACTCCATCGGCCCCTGACGAAACAGGCGCAGCCAGAACAGCGAGAAGAGAATATTGGCAGCCCATACCGCCGGCACCACCGCCAGCAACGCCAGGCGGTCAAGCTGCATAAACCAGCCAAAGCGATAGAACAAAGTGGTGCAGATCAGCGTTTGTAGCAGATAGTTAGTCAGCGCCATGCGTCCGACGCAGCAGATAGCCTGAGTGATTTTCAGTTTTGCCAGCCATGGCCAGTAGCCAAAGCAGAGCGCAGCATAGCCGATTGCCTGTAGCGGCGCGGCTAAATCGCGCGGTATCTGAAGCAAAAATCCGGTCCAGCGAAAATCCCAGCGCAGGGTCCACTGCAAAAAGATCCCCGGAATCTGAATCAGGAACGCGATGCCAATCAGCACCCATGCGGTGCGACGATAATGCGCAAGACTGAATTCGCCTTTCAGCCAGCCATTACGCATCAATGCGCCGCCAATCATCATTAATCCTGCCAGTTGCCAGCCATACTGCGCGCCGAGTGCCAGCAGGCTGGAAGAGAGGTGATCGAGACGGTTCTGCACCGCTTCCCAGCCACCCGCCAGCTTCCAGAATGATTCATATTGCAGATCGGCAATACCTGGCAGCCAGGAGCTGTTCGCTTTCCCGCTGGAGATCATACTGAACACAATCAACACTGCAACGCCCACCAGATACAGCAGCGCACCGGTATTAAACAGTGAACGGGTTGAAGGCACATCGCGGATCATGCGCCAGGCGATCAGGCCAACAATCGCGTAATCCAGCAGGATATCGCCTTCCCAGAAAAACACCGCGTGAATAAAGCCGAAAATAGCCAGCCATGTCAGGCGTGACTGCAACCAGCCCTTACCGCGCGGCAACAGCATCTGCAATCCGGCGCCAAACAGGATGGCAAACAGCGTCAGAAATTTGATTTGTGCCAGCAGATCGAGCGTAGCCCAGGTCCAGATCTCATGGACAGCAGGCATACCGCGCCAGGCGGGATTGAGGTAAGCGGCGGAGGGTAAACCAAAACCGCTGATATTCAGCAACAGGATACCGAGAACGGCGAGACCACGAATAAAGTCCAGCGTGATATTGCGTTGCATTCAGGCTTCCTGTGAAAAAATTAAGTCTCTCCCCCGCAGCCAGGGGGAGAGAAACTGCCTATCAGCTATGACGCACCGCGCGCAGAAACTCCTGCCGGGTATTCTGGCTGGATTTAAACAGGCCACCCAGTGAGGTGGTGGTGGTGGCGCTGGTGGCATCGCGGATACCGCGCGCTTTGACACAGTAATGCACCGCGTCAATCGACACGGCGACATTGCTGGTGCCGAGCAGGGTTTGCAGCGCCACTAAAATCTGTTGCGTCAGACGTTCCTGTACCTGCGGACGTGAAGAGAAGAACTGCACGATGCGGTTGATCTTCGACAAGCCAATCACTTTCTCTTTCGGGATATACGCCACGGTAGCTTTACCGTCGATAATCACAAAATGGTGTTCACAGGTGCTGGTCAGGGTGATATCACGCACCGTCACCATTTCGTCGACCTTCATTTTGTTTTCGATAACGGTAATCTTTGGGAAGTTGGCGTAATCCAGGCCGGAAAACACTTCATCGACATACATTTTCGCAATACGATGCGGCGTTTCCGCCAGGCTGTCATCTTCCAGATCCAGATTCAGCAACTTCATGATTTCAGTCATATGACCGGTAATCAGGTTCTTGCGCGTTTCGTCATCCATTTCACGCGCTGGCGAGCGTAATGGGGTTTCCAGCCCACGCGCGAGCAGCGCTTCATGGACCAGGGCCGCTTCCTGACTTAACGTAGCCATCTTGATGTTTTCTCCAGCAGGTGTTTCACCCGCCTGATGCAACGATTCATCAGGCGGCCAGTTTTCTGAGCGCGTATTCTGGAACACTCCGCCCGGTTTATCCAGTGAATCAATTTAAATCGCAGTGAAACAGTTTCATTTACCCTGGCGAAACACCAGTAATCCGGCAATCGCCAACCCGGTTCCTGCCACATACAGCGCCGGTTCCAGCTGGTGCGTCAGCATCGTCGAGACGGCTGACAGCATCGGTCCAACCAGCTGACCAATCGCGTAACCGGTGGTCAGTAACCCTGCCAGATAACGCGCGTGTTCGGGTGCCAGTTCGCGACCATACTGCAATGAGAGCTGAACGACACACAGGAAACCGCCGCCCACCAGCGCCGCGCCAATCACCAGCCCGCTCATGCCGGGGATCACATCAGCAGCGAAAACCCCGATTGCCTGCGCCCAGAGCGTCAGTGCCAGACGCCGGTGGGTCGATGAGTAGCGGCGGGTAATAATTCCCAAACCGATACCGATCACCGCCGCGCCGCCGAAAATCGGCCAGACAAACTGGGCAAAGGCGCTGTCTGGAAAGCGTTCAGCGGCCATTTGCGATAAAAATGTCGCCGGCAGAATATAGCCAAAGCCTGCCAGACTGTAACTCAGCACCAGCCGCTTCAGCTGCGGCGTCAGCACCAGCGGTTGCGGCGCACTCTCCGGGCGATGCAGCTGACCGCTACGCGGCAAATTTCTCGCGATCAGCGAAATCAGCACCAGTGCCAGCAGGCCATACGCGCCCCAGGCAAAAGCGGCGCTGACGTTCAGCGCATGCAGCAACACCGCCAGCATACCACTGATAAAAATCCCGGTGCCCGGCCCGGCGAACACTGCCGCCGACAACCCCGGACGACCATGATGCAGCAACTGTTCATTGCTCCACGCCGCGACCAGCACCATCGCCCAGCCGCTGGCCCAGCCAATCATAAAACGCAGTATGCCGTGCCACCATGGGCCGTCAACGCAGGCCGAGAGCAACGTCAGGATCACCGCGCCCCACACTCCGGCTTTCAGTCGCCACTCTACCCTGCGGCTGGCGCGCATGGCATCGAAAGATCCACACAGATAACCGAGATAGTTAAACGCCGCCACCAGCCCGGCGCTGGTTAATGTCAGCTGATGCTCGTTAATCATCAGCGGAACTTGCGGGGTAAAAGCAAAGCGGCCGATGCCCATTGCCACCACCAGTGATAAAAATGCGCTTAATGCGACGCGCAGTGCCATATCGGTCTCCTTAATTTTCTCGGTTTGCGCTGACCTTATTCGAATCATTTTGCGGTCAACCCATTAAAACGGTTGCCAGTATCATGCACGCTGGTTAAACTCACGGAAAGTGAATAATCATAAGCAACTTGCTTACGGGATGTGAATAGATGGATTTAACCCAGTTACGCATGTTTTGTTCGGTAGCCGAAACCGGCTCGGTTGCGCGCGCGGCTGAACAACTGCATCGTGTGCCATCAAACCTGACAACACGCCTGCGCCAGCTGGAGCAGGAACTGGGTACCGATCTGTTTATCCGTGAAAAGCAGCGACTGCGCCTGTCGCCAATGGGCCATAACTTTCTCTGTTATGCCCAGCGCATTCTGGCTCTCAGTGAAGAAGCGCTCAGTATGACGCGCACCGGCGAACCGGCGGGTAATTTTTCCCTCGGTTCGATGGAAAGCACCGCCGCCACCCGCCTGCCGGCGCTACTGGCCGCCTATCATCAACGCTATCCGGCGGTAGCGCTGTCGCTGATTACCGGCACTTCCGGTGAAATTATCGAACGCGTGCGCGCCGGTACGCTGGCCGCTGCGCTGGTGGATGGCCCGGTGCCGTATGACGAGCTGAACGGCTGCATCTCATTCCGTGAGCAGATGGTGCTGATCTCCAGCCCGGAACATGCCGATATCCACAGCGCCGCCGATGCCGGTGGCGACACACTGTTTGCCTTCCGCCTCAGCTGCTCGTACCGCCTGCGCTTTGAGTCGTGGTTTCGTGAAAGCGGTGTGCAGCCCGGTAATATTATGGAGATCCAGTCTTATCACGGCATGATGGCCTGCGTCGCCAGTGGTGCCGGGCTGGCGATGATTCCCCAGTCAGTGTTGTCGCAAATGCCGGGTCAGGAGCGAGTAAAAGTACATCCGTTACCGCCCCTGTATCGCGACAGCGCCACCTGGCTTATCTGGCGGCGCGATGCCTTTACACCGAATGTGGAAGCGCTGAAGTACCTGATTATTGAACAATTTGACGACAAACCCGAGAACCCGTGAATCTGGTCCATACTTACCAGAGCACAATATTGACACAATAAGACCAGGTGCAAATCGATCGCCTGGGACAATTTTAAACAGAGGACAAATACCGTGGAAATGATTAAAACACGCGCCGCCGTTGCCTGGGCCGCTGGCGAACCACTGAAAATTGAAGAAGTGGACCTGATGCCACCGCAAAAAGGTGAAGTGCTGGTGCGCATCGTCGCCACCGGCGTTTGCCATACCGATGCTTATACCCTTTCTGGCAAAGATCCGGAAGGCGTGTTCCCGGCAATCCTCGGCCACGAAGGCGGCGGTATTGTAGAAGCCGTGGGCGAAGGCGTGACCAGCGTAGCGGTCGGCGACCATGTGATCCCGCTGTACACCCCGGAGTGTGGCGAGTGTAAATTCTGTCGCTCTGGCAAAACTAACCTGTGTCAGGCGATCCGTTCTACGCAGGGTAAAGGTCTGATGCCGGACGGCACCACCCGTTTCTTTAAAGACGGCAAGCCGATTTTCCACTATATGGGCACCTCGACCTTCTCTGAATACACCGTACTGCCGGAAATTTCGCTGGCGAAAATCAGCAAAGAAGCGCCACTGGAAGAAGTGTGCCTGCTGGGCTGCGGCGTCACCACCGGTATGGGTGCGGTGATGAACACGGCGAAAGTGAAAGAAGGCGATACCGTGGCGATTTTCGGTCTTGGCGGTATCGGTCTTTCAGCGATTATCGGCGCGAAGATGGCGAAAGCGGGTCGAATTATTGGTATCGATATCAATACCAGCAAGTTCGATCTGGCGACCAAACTGGGTGCAACCGATCTGATTAACCCGAAAGATTACGATAAACCCATTCAGGACGTGATCGTTGAGCTGACCGATGGCGGCGTGGACTTCTCGTTCGAGTGTATCGGTAACGTGAATGTGATGCGTTCCGCACTGGAGTGCTGCCATAAAGGCTGGGGTGAATCAGTGATTATTGGCGTGGCAGGTGCAGGCGAAGAGATCGCTACCCGTCCATTCCAGCTGGTGACTGGTCGCGTCTGGCGCGGTTCCGCTTTTGGTGGTGTTAAAGGTCGTTCCGAGCTGCCAGGTATCGTTCAGCGTTATATCGACGGCGAATTCCAGCTTAACGACTTTATTACCCATACCATGCCGCTGGAGCAGATTAATGACGCATTTGATCTGATGCATGAAGGCAAATCGATTCGTACCGTGGTGCACTTTAATAAGTAATCAGGAGGATTAATGCCATCCACGCTGGAGTTACTGGAAGAGCATCGCATGTTTGGCGGCTGGCAGCAGCGCTACCGCCATCCGTCATCGACGCTGAACTGTGCGATGACCTTTAGCATTTTTTTGCCAGGACCGAAGCAGGAGACGCCACCGCCGGTGGTGTACCTCCTCGCCGGACTGACCTGTACTGACGAGAACTTCACCACCAAATCCGGCGCACAGCGTATCGCCGCCGAACTGGGGCTGATTCTGGTGATGCCGGATACCAGCCCGCGTGGTGAAGGGGTGCCAAATGATGATGGTTACGATCTTGGCCAGGGTGCCGGTTTCTATCTGAATGCCACTCAGGCGCCGTGGGATCAGCATTTCCGCATGTATGATTACATCAATGAAGAGCTGCCGGCGCTGATTGCGGATAACTTCAGCGTCTGCAATCGTCAGGCGATTACCGGTCACTCGATGGGCGGTCACGGTGCGATTATGCTGGCGTTACGCAATCCAGGGAAATTCACCTCGGCTTCGGCGTTCGCGCCGATTGTGAACCCATGCTACGTTCCCTGGGGGCAAAAGGCTTTCACCCATTATCTGGGTGACGACAAACTGGCGTGGCGTGAGTATGACAGCTGCTGGCTGATGCGTCAGGCACGCGGCGAACCACTGCCGATATTAATCGACCAGGGTGACAGCGATCAGTTTCTTGCCGATCAACTGCATCCGGAGCGTTTAGAGGAAGCGGCAAAAGAGGTGGGCTGGCCGTTAACCGTGCGTATTCAGCCGGGTTATGACCACAGCTATTTCTTTATCGCCAGTTTTGTTGAGGATCATCTGCGTTTCCACGCTAAGCATTTGTTTGCCTGACGGGATCGGCGGCGATTATTAATCCTGTAGGGGAGCCGTTTTCGGCTCCCGTCCTGATGGCATGCAGGGTGCTGACCCCCGGTGTGGGCGGCGAGAACGCCGCCCCTACAAAAAGGATGCCAGCAATGCTTAAGTGACCAGCATCAGCCGTTTGCGGCTCACTTTTTTTTATCAGAATGAATAGTCCATCGCGAGGAAGTAGCGGCGGCCATCTTCGTTATAACTGTAATCATCGCGGCTCAGGTCTTTATCGGTCAGGTTTAACACCCCTGCCCGCAACTTCACCGCTTTTGTCGCCTGCCAGGAAGCACCGGTATTCCACAGGACATAACCACCCGGCGTTGCGTTATCATTGTTTAGCGTGCGGCGCTCACCGGAATAATTAGCCTGCAAATAGAATGACCAGTCCTGTAACGGTGCCCAGTCCAGCGTGCTGTTAGCGGTATGCAATGGCATCTCTTTCAGCGGTTTATTGCCGCCATTACTTAAATCACGCCCGTCGGAATAGGTGTAATTCAGCGTCAATTTCCATTGCTCGTCAAACGGCACCTTCAACTCAGTCTCGATGCCGTTAATCCGCGCTTTATTGACATTATAGTAACGGAATACCGGTTTACCGTCTTTCTCACCGACGTAGTTTGCATAATCTTTCGCCAGCTCGCGATCGGCAGTGCGCGCGATATGAATCATATCGTCGACATTGTTCTGGAAAGCGGTAATGCTACCTGTAATGCCATCCAGCCAGCCTTCATCGCCCGCATAATAGAGACCCAGCTCGAAGCTTTCGCTGGTTTCCGGTTTCAGATCCGGGCTACCGACGATCGAACAGCCCCCGCGACAGGAGTTAGTCTGCCAGTCCGGACTGAGCTGTAGCAACGATGGGGCTTTGAACGCATTCGCCCAGCCGCCTTTAACCGTGATGGTGTCGGTGGCGTTGTACACCAGATAGACGCGTGGGCTCCAGTGATCGCCGTAGGTTTCATGGTCATCCATGCGCACGCCAGCGGTCATCGCCAGCGAATCCAGCATGCGCCATTCATCTTCAACAAACAGCGCATATTGGCTGGCTGAGGTTTTACTGCCGGAACCACCGGTCAGGTTTACCGGATCGCTCAATTTATCGTGACGCCATTCGCCGCCGAAGGTCAGTAACTGACTGATGTCGCCCAGCGGCAGAACCAGCTTGCCATCCAGCGAGTTATTCTCTGAAGTGATTTTGCTGGTGGTAAAATTATCCACTTTGTCACCGTAAAAGCGCAGTTCGGTATTGCCGAAATCCCAGCGGCCATTATGATCAATGGAGTAGTTCTGGCGCTCAATACGATTTTTATTCAGTGAGTCTGAATTGCGATCCTGGCGGTTAAAACCGTAGCCGAAGTTCATATCCTGATTATCCGTCGGCGTCAGGGCGAACTCGACATTGCCGTTGCGCAGCGTGTTGCCCTCAATGCGCGGTGATTCGCCACTGCTGGCGGTGTCGGAGTGTTGTTGTTTATCTTTTTCACGCCTGCCTCCGCCGCCAAATACTTTGACGCCAAGCAGGTCGTCAACCAGCGGGCCACTGGCAAATAAGTTACCGTTATAACTGTCGCCGCGGTCGCGATTTTCCTGCACGGTGGTGTCCGCACTCAGCGTACCGTGCCAGGCTTTCCCCACTTTACGGGTGATAATATTGACCACGCCGCCCAGCGCATCCGAGCCATATAACGATGACATCGGCCCGCGCACCACTTCGATGCGCTCGATGGCGTCGGCCGGAATCCAGTTAAGATCAAAATCGTTATGACGGAATACCGCATTACGCGAGTTTACGCGTTTGCCATCAATCAGAATCAGCGTATAGCTGCTGTCGAGGCCGCGCAGGCTGACGCCTTTACGGTTATCGCCTTCATCGGTCAGTTGAACACCGGGCACGTCACGCAGCACATCACGCAAATTCTGTACCGGTTTACGTTTAATCTCGTCAGCGGTGATCACACTGATACTGGCAGGCGCATCTTTGAGATTGATTTCAGTGGCGGAGGCGGTCACCACCATTGTCTCTTCAGACTGTTTTTCGCTTTCATCAGCCATCAGGGGGAAACTTAAGGCGAGCGCGGACACACAGAGGCCCCCACGGACCACTGGATTTAAACGGAACATGCTTCTCTCCATGAGATATAAACAAAAATAAAATTAAAAAATTGCCAGCGCGACAAAGGCTGCTGATTGCTCACAATAAAAGGCGAATAACTCTTCGCTTAATTCTCCGGTTATATTCCGGAATAATATTCTTAATAGCGGGAGACGTTTATTGTCTCCCGGATAATGCAGAGGATTAACGCGATGGTGCGGTTACAGTACGGGTTCCGGCTCCGCTACCAGCCCGTCAATCAGTACTTGTGGCGTGCCCTGTGAGCAGCGTTCGATGCGCCCTTTTACCCCATAGACACGCGCCAGGCTTTCCGGTGTGATCACCTCTTCCGGCTGACCATCGGCAATTAACTCACCATTCTGCAACATTAATACGTGCTCGCCATGACGCAGCGCGATATTAATATCGTGTACCACCACCACAGTAACAATATTCCGTTTCTTTGTTTCACGCCGTACCAAATCCATAACGTGGAACTGATAATTTAAATCCAGCGCGCTGAGCGGCTCATCCAGCAATAATAATTCCGGCCGACGAATCAGCGATTGCGCTAATCCCACCAGCTGTTTCTGACCACCGGAAAGTTGATCAAGATAACTGAGCGCCAGATGCGCGATACCCAGCTGTTCCAGCAGCGACATCACTTCGTTCTCGCTGGTCGCGGTGCTGCGGCCACCGGAGGCACGCTGCGCGACAATAATCGACTCCAGCACGTGCAGATGCACGCCGGCTGGCAGTGACTGCGGCAGATAAACCACTTTGTCTGCACGCCGCGCAAACGGCTGCGCCATCAGCTCTTCGCCATTCAGCCACAGTTCACCCTTGGCGCGGTTCAGCCCGGCCAGAGAACGCAGCAGCGTCGACTTACCGCAGCCGTTAGGCCCGAGCAATACGGTAATTTTGCCGCGCGGCAGTAAGGGCACATTCAGGTTTTCAATCACCTGACGTTTTGGATAACCGGTATTGAAACCGCGAATCGATAATCCCTGCATCAGACATTCCCCCGATGACGCAAAATAATACTCAGGAAGAACGGCACGCCGACCAGTGAGGTCACGATGCCGACCGGGATAATCACGCCCGGAATCAGATTTTTCGAAGCGACAGAGGCCATCGACAGCACCAGCGCACCGGTCAGCGCACTGGCCGGTAAATAGAAGCGGTGATCTTCACCAAAAATCATGCGCGCAATATGTGGTGCCACCAGACCAATAAAGCCAATCGGCCCGACAAAGGCCACTGCCAGTGCCGACAGAATACTGATACGCAGCAGCGTACCGAGGCGCAAGCGGCGCACATCGATACCAAAACTGACCGCACGATCTTCGCCGAGGCGCAACGCTGTCAGCTTCCATGAACTCATCATCGAGAACGGTACCAGGATCAGAAATGCCAGCGTCAGCACACCGAGTTTTTCCCACGAGGCACGCGCCAGGCTGCCCATGGTCCAGAACACCAGCCCCTGTAAGGTATCTTCACTGGCGATAAACTGCATCATCGAGACCAGCGCATTAAAGGTAAACACCAGCGCGATACCGAACAGCACCACACCTGACGTAGCAACCCGCGTCCAGCGCGTGACCCCATCGAGCATCAGTGCGGCAAACAGCGCAAACACAAAGGCGTTGGCCGAGATAAACCACTGATCGGGAATCCCCGGAATACCAATACCCAGCACAATCGCCAGCGCGGCACCAAATGCCGCGGCCGAGGACACACCGAGCGTAAACGGGCTGGCGAGTGGGTTATTCAGGATAGTCTGCATCTCTGCGCCGGCCAGACCGAGCGCCATTCCCACCACCACTGCCATCAGGGCGTAAGGCAGACGGATATCCCAGACGATGACCCGGGTACCGGCATCGACGGTTTCCGGATTTACCAACGCGTGCCAGAGGGTTTCCAGCGATAAACCGGCCGGGCCAAGCGTAAAATCCAGCACCAGCGACGCGAGGATCGCCAGCAGCAGCACGCCCATAATCATTAAGCGGTGGCGTAACAGTTGTTGATAGCGTCCCATTACGCTCTGAACGGGGTTTTTCTTCGCGTACGGAATGGGCTCGTGGGTGACACTCATTATTCTCTACCTGCTATTTCTGCGTTTTAATTCAGTGATAAAGCAAACTGCCCGAAATGTTATACGGAGAATTGTAAAATTTATACCCTGGTACGTAACGTCGTCCTTCGTTGGCGGCATTCCCGTTACTCAAACCCGAACCATCCTGTTCACAGCTGAAAATGTAACGGCTGTAACAATAAAGCAAATGATAATAGTTATCAATGCAATTTCCAGCAACAGTTTACGGATGAAAAAAAGGCGCGGAAACCGCGCCTTAAAAGGATTAATCAGAATGAGTTACCCTTTAAATTTGGGAAACTCCATCTCGCTGTACTTCACGAAACGGCTGCCGCGTGACAGCTTGTAGCCAAACCAGATCAGCAGGAATAACGGAATACCAATATAGGTCGCCGTGACGCCATACCAGTCAATGCGGTCTTCAAGGAACGCCTGATAGTTCTGACCCAGTGTAATAATCAGACAAAGCACAAAGGCAAAGATCGGACCCAGCGGGAAGAAACCAGAACGGTAAGGCAGATCGGCAATATCATGGCCCTGCGCCACATAGCCGCGACGGAAGCGGTAATGACTGATGGCGATACCCAACCAGGCGATAAATCCGGTCATGCCTGAAGTATTCAGCAGCCAGAGGTAAACTTCCTGATTGCCAAACATCGAGGTAAAGAAGCACAGCATCGCGACCACTGTGGTGGCATACAGCGCATTGCGCGGCACACCGCCTTTCGATAACTTGGCGAAAATACGCGGCGCTTTACCTTCGCTGGCCAGCGTGTACAGCATACGTGTGGAAGCGTACATGCCTGAATTGCCGGCAGAAAGCACCGCAGTAAGGATAACCGCATTCATGACCGCCGCCGCCGACAACAGACCCGCATGCTGGAACACCAGCGTAAACGGACTGACGCTGATATCTTTCACATCATTACGCAGCAGGCTCGGATCGGTATACGGAATGATCAGGCTAATAATCAGAATGGCAAACACATAGAACAGCAGAATACGCCAGAACACCTGACGCACCGCGCGCGGAATATTTTTCGCCGGATCTTCGGATTCACCAGCAGCAATACCGATCAGCTCAGTCCCCTGGAAAGAAAAGCCAACGATCATCGCCACACCAATCATCGCGGCAAATCCGCCGGAGAACGGCGCGTCCCCTACCTGCCAGTTGTGCCAGCCCGCCGTCTCAGCGCCGCGCATAATCCCGGTAATCATCAGTACGCCCACGGCAATAAACAGCACCACCGTGACCACTTTGATCAGCGAGAACCAGTATTCCGCTTCACCAAAACCTTTTACCGAGATGTAGTTCAGCAGGAACATCAGCGTGAGGAATAATGCACTCCAGATCCAGCCGGGGGTATCCGGGAACCAGTAGTTCATCACCAGCTGTGATGCCACCAGATCGACGGCGATGGTCACTGCCCAGTTGTACCAGTAGTTCCAGCCCAGCGCGAAGCCGAAACCTTCTTCTACGTATTTGGAGCCATAAGTGGAGAAAGAGCCGGAAACCGGCATAAATGCCGCCAGCTCGCCAAGGCTGGTCATCAGGAAATAAACCATCAGGCCAATCAGCATATAAGACAGTAGCGCGCCGCCGGGGCCCGCCTGAGAAATGGTTGCCCCGGAGGCAACAAACAGCCCGGTACCAATCGATCCGCCAATGGCGATCATCGTCAGGTGACGAGCCTTCAGTTCGCGTCTTAACGCAGGTGGTTGTGTTGTTTTTGTGTCCTGAACCATGAATTAACGCTATCCTGGGTTAAAATGAGGCGCGATTGTAGCAAATCCCCCCCGCAGGTATAGCGATACCGCGAGGTTATAAGTTAGCTTCATAATCCGCCGGGGATCATTAGTAATCGCAGGATAAAACCTTCATAAGATGCGGATTTACTCAACACAATAGCTGAGGAATCGCGACAGCGCCTTCGACACATGCTTCTGCCGGTGACGAATGCGGTACAAGGTGCGCGACAGCTTCGGCAGCGGAATCTTCACCTCCACCAGCGACCCCACTTCCAGCTGGTCGGCAATCACCCGGCGCGATAAACAGCTGATCCCCATACCGTGGCGTACCGCATGTTTAATCGCTTCCGAGTTACCCAGCTCCATTGCCAGCTCAAACTGCGGCAAATGCGATAACAGCAGATAATCGACAATTTCACGCGTACCAGAGCCGCGCTCACGCAAAATCCACTGCATTTTTGCCAGGCTGTCGAGCGTCACCGGCTGATGCAGCAAGGGCGCATCCGGCGCGGCAAACACCACCAGCTCATCCTCCAGCCAGGGTTCACTGATCAGTTCGCTCATATGGCACGGCCCTTCGATCAAGCCGACATCGACGCGGAAATCCGCCACCGCATTAATCACGTCCTGACTGTTGCCGACACTCAGCTCCAGCGGCAAATGGGGAAAATCGCGGCGATAGCCCGCAATCATGCCTGGCAGCAGATAGTTGCCGATGGTACTGCTGGCATAAATCCGGATAGCACCATTATCTTCGCGGAACAGCTGTTCGATCTCGCCGGCCTGCTCCAGCAGCCCGACCGCCCGCGGATAAAGCAAACGCCCATGTTCGTTCACCACCAGCCGCTTGCCGACGCGATCAAATAATTGCACGCCCAGCTGCCCTTCCAGATCGGCCAATGCGGCGCTGACTGCCGATTGCGAAAGCGCCAGCACCTGCGAAGCCTGGGTGGTGGAGCCACTCTTCAGTACTTCAGTAAACACTTCTACCTGACGCAATGTGATATGCATCGTGATTCCTTACAACATCCAGTGAACAATGGCATACGCCAGCAATATCAGCCACAGCAGCACAATAACCAGCAGCGTGGCGCTGAGCCCCTTTCTTTTATTATCTGGTGAGGGCCCGTCGATGCGCATCGCGGCATCTGCCCTCACCTCATCCGGCAGTAATTTCAGCAGCATGCTGATACCCAGCGGCACCACTATCGCATCATCCAGCCAGCCGACCACGGGAATCACATCGGGAATGAGATCCAGCGGGCTGATCAGGTACAGCGCAACCACACCCAGTAACCCTTTGATGTACAGGGGAGTCTGCGGATTGCGACAGGCGTACCACATCATGGTCAAATTACTTTTGAATTTCACTATGCGTCTGAACATTCTGCACTCCGCCTTTAACACTTATTCCGGTTAATAATAAATATATAATCAATTTCTCTTTTAAGCCAGCGCACTCCACACTAACAGCATGGAAACAGGAGGTGTTTGATGGCTGAACTCACATTTTTTAAACCACAAACTGGCCCAGCGCCACTGGCGGCCGGGCTGCTGCTAACGGCGACAATTGCCGCGGCGACTATCTGGCTCGGCAATCAGCCGTCGGTGGCGTCGCTCGGCCTTGGTGCGCTGACACTGGCAATTGTGGCAGGCATGCTGGTGGGTAACACCCTTTATCCTCGTCTGCAACGCGCCTGCGATCCGGGCGTGATACTGGCTAAACAGCGTCTGTTAAGGCTGGGTATTGTGCTGTATGGCTTTCGCCTGACCTTTCAGCAAATTGCTGATGTCGGGCTTAGCGGTATCGTGATTGATGTGCTGACGCTCTGCTCCACCTTTGCCATCGCCTGCTGGCTGGGTCGCCGGGTATTTGGCCTCGACCGTGAAACCCGCTGGTTAATTGGTGCCGGCAGCAGTATCTGTGGCGCCGCCGCGATTCTGGCGACCCAACCGGTAATCAAAGCCGATTCGGCCAAAGTGGCGGTGGCGATTGCCACCGTGGTGATTTTCGGCACGCTGGCGATCTTTATTTATCCGCTGCTCTGGCCGCTGGTCAGCTCGCTAATACCGGGGATAACTGCCAACGAGTACGGTATTTTCACCGGTTCGACCCTGCATGAAGTGGCACAAGTGGTGGCCGCCGGACATGCCATTGGTCCGGACGCGGAAAATGCGGCAGTGATCGCGAAAATGCTGCGCGTGATGATGCTGGCACCGTTTCTGCTGTTTCTCACCCTGTTGATTCGACGCGATGCTCCGGCCGGAATGGTGCAAGGCGGCATTCAGTTCCCGTGGTTTGCCCTGTTGTTTATTGTCGTGACGCTATTTAACTCTTTACATCTGCTGCCGGTTTCCCTGGTGAACAGCCTTAATCAGCTGGATACCTTACTGCTGGCGATGGCGATGGCCGCGCTGGGCTTAACCACCCACCTGAGCGCACTGAAACGCGCTGGCGTGCGTCCGTTATTAATGGCGTTGCTGCTGTTTATCTGGCTGATCGTCGGTGGCGGGATGATCAATCTCGGCGTTCAGCATTTGATGGGCTAGTGGCTTCGGTTATCATAAGCGCTTGCAGTATCGCAGAACCCCCAACAGGAGAACGGCATGAAATATATTGGCGCCCACGTCAGCGCAGCAGGCGGCGTGGATCAGGCGGTCATTCGCGCACACCAACTGGAAGCCACAGCCTTCGCGCTGTTCACCAAAAACCAACGTCAGTGGCGTGCCGCACCGCTAAGTGCTGAAGTGATTGCCGCGTTTCGCGCGGCCTGTGAAAAATATCACTACAGCTCAGCGCAGATCCTGCCGCACGACAGCTATCTGATTAACCTCGGTCATCCGGTTGAAGAAGCGCTGGAAAAATCCCGCGACGCCTTTCTCGATGAGATGCAACGCTGTGAACAACTGGGTTTATCACTGCTGAATTTCCATCCCGGCAGCCACCTGCATCAGATTGACGAGCATGAGTGCCTGAAGCGCATTGCCGAGTCGATTAACATCGTGCTCGACAAAACCGCAGGCGTGACCGCAGTGATTGAAAACACCGCCGGACAGGGGAGCAACCTCGGTTTCCGTTTTGAGCAGCTGGCAGAAATTATCGCCGGTGTGGAAGATAAATCGCGGGTTGGCGTTTGCATCGATACCTGCCACGCCTTTGCCGGTGGCTACGATCTGCGTACTGAAGAAGAGTGTGTCAAAACCTTTGCCGAGTTTGAACGCGTGGTCGGTTTTCAGTATCTGCGCGGTATGCATCTGAATGATGCCAAAAGTGAATTTAACAGCCGGGTTGACCGCCATCACAGTCTGGGCGAAGGCAATATCGGCAAAACGGTATTTAGCTGGCTGATGAAAGACAGCCGTTTCGACGGCATTCCGATGATCCTTGAAACCGTCAATCCGGATATCTGGAAAGATGAGATTGCCTGGTTAAAATCGGAACAAAAGTCTGTCAATTAAGCCCTTCTGATGCTGGTGTTTCTACAGGCGCGGCATCTTCGCCGCCCGTATCAATGGCTGGCCTCCTGGGAGCCGAAAACGGCTCCCCTACTCCTGGCGACACCCGCTACTGACTTATCACCTCATACCTCACCGACACGCCCTGTTTTACCCAAATCTTATTACGATACTGCGACCAGATAATGCTGGACTGATTACCGGCGAGCTTTTCTCCCAGCTGAACATCGCTGAGGGCAGCGTTAACCTTGCGGGCAATATCCGCCGCGGCAGCAAAGCGGTCTTTTGCAGCGGTGGTAATATCATAATGTTGCTCACCACTGGGGCGCTGAACGGTAAAGCGGATGATTTTGCCGTTAAAATCATCCCCTTCCTTGCTGAGGAACGCCTGCTGGCTGGCACTGTTAAGCGACCACTCAGAAACGGGGGCGTGATCCAGCGCTTGCGTGGTGAGCGTGACGCGATAACCTTCGCGCACCTTATCCTCCGGCAGCCACAGCCAGTTCAGATACTGACTGGCCAGCGGAGCGCCAGGGACGATTTCAGCATCGCTGTTTTTTTGTTGTGGACCGGCCTTAAGCATGCCGTTCTGCTGGTTGATGGCATTACCGATCAGCAGCGGCCAGCTAAACTGATTGAGCAGCGACGGATCGGAGCCGTCAAACTCAAGCTTGCCGGAATCGCTGTCCACCCGGTGGTTATTCTTGTCAGTCACTTCCCAGCTGATACGCTGCGGCTGGCGGCGCTCTGTATCACTAAAAACATTGCCGTCAATATTCAGCTGCGGTAGCAGTTTTGACGCGATATCGTCCGTTGCAGGTAGCGGGTAAGCATAGACCTCCTTGTCGACGCTGATGTAAAACCGGTCATTCCAGAGAGCCGGCGTGGATATCTGTTTAAAGTTTCCTTTAATTTCCACAATATTCCGTACCTGAGCGCCGTCTGGCGAAAAGCCGAGTACCCCGACCGAAGCTTCCGGGTTGTTGCGAATATAGCTGCGGTACGCCCAGCCGGTTTGCGGGTCAGTAATCACCAGTCCGGTAAACCGATTGCCGTGGGCTGACTGCGCCGGGCTGTCTGGCAATGAAATGTGGAATAGCCCCTTACCGGTATGGCGATCCACAGCGTAAATTTCATCATCCCAGGCTTCGTAAAGCTGGCTCTGAAGGCCAAAGCTATAATATCTTGGATCGTTATTAAGTTCTTTATCCGGGTTTTGCCAGACCCACTCCGGCGCGGTTGACTGATTAAATGGATTAAACTTCACAATCTCATTCGAGATCAGGTTGCGTGGACTGTAGACATTTCCCTCTTCATCCTGAATCGTTAAGCTCGCGTTGGTAATGGATAACTGTCGCTCCCCAGCCGTTCCGGTTTCCGCATCCAGCAGATAACCACCATCCTGACCGAAACGAACCTCCGTGCCGATAAACAGCTGGTTGCGGTTAGCGTTTATGGCTGCAAAGGTGAATACGCCTTCAAGCGGAGTCGTCCAGATATATTCTCCCGGACTGTTAAACTTATTGTTAAGGGCGTAAACGTTGCGGTTTATCGGTGTTCCGCCGGAAATATTCTTGAGGGCAGAAACGTAGATATTTTTATCGTCCTTACTGAAAATTATATTATGGATATAATTGACCTTATCGTTCTTAAAAATTATATCCTTATTTGCATAATGATCTTCCGAAGAATATTTTTCGATTAAAGAAAAGCCTGTTTCATCCCCCGTGCGCATAAAGGATGTCAGATAGAGTGCGCCGTCTTTACCCAGCACGGGTTTAACGCCGGTTGATGAACCGCCAGCTTGCTGTTTTATAATGACATTTCCATTTTTATCCAGGGTATAAAACCCCATAATTTGAGGTGTGGCGGTGGCCTGTTCATAAACCGCGATGCCTGTCCCCTCCTCCGTAACCATGACGCTGGTCACCGGGGCATCCAGTGTGGTTTTCCACAGGGGGTCAGTCACGACACTATTTGCTAGTGTAATATTCGGCATGCTAATAATCAGGGGGCTGAGAATAGCCGCCAGTGACAGCATTCGTAATTTACGCATTATTTATTCCATTAAATAGAAAATGTAAGTTCTCTGACTATTTGAACAGAATTCATATGCCGCACTGATGATTTGTATTTATTATATTATTAACCACAGGTTAAATACGTCGATGACTCTTTTGGCTTTTCAAATTCTGACCAATAAGTGCGAAGGCAATGCGGTTTATATTCAGGCAAACTATCGACAATAATCGGTCAGAAACAAAAAAGGCGCGGAAATCCGCGCCTTTGATTTATCCACTTTTATCAGGCTTTCGCCAGCTCGGCTTCCGGTCGTTTCAGCACCGCATAACCCAGACCAGCTAACAGCGTACCGGCGATAATCGCGACCAGATAACCGACCACCGGGGTAATCGCACCTGGAATCAGCAGCACAAACAGACCGCCGTGAGGCGCCATCAGTTTGGCACCGACCGCCATGGAAATGGCGCCGGTCACCGCACCACCGACGATACAGCATGGCAATACACGCATCGGGTCACGGGCTGCAAACGGAATCGCACCCTCGGAGATAAAGCACAGGCCGAGAACCAGCGCGGCTTTACCGCCTTCTTGCTGACCCTTGTTAAATTTACGACGCGCAACCAGCGTTGCCACACCCATCGCCAGCGGTGGCACCATACCGGCTGCCATAATCGCCGCCATCGGTGCGTAGGTTTGCGAACTCAGCAAGCCAACGCCAAAGGCATAAGCCACTTTATTTACCGGTCCACCCATATCGGTACACATCATGCCGCCAAGAATCGCGCCCAGCAGTACCGCATTCGCCGTGCCCATATTCGCCAGCCAGCTGGTCAGTCCAGACATAATGCCGGCGACCGGTTTACCCACCACATAGATCATCAGCAAGCCGGTAATCAGGCTGGCAAACAGCGGGATAATCAGAATCGGTTTCAGCGCTTCCATACTTTGCGGCAGCTTCACTTTGCCACTGATCAGTTTGGCCGCGTAACCGGCAATAAAACCAGCGATGATACCGCCAAGGAAACCGGCATTGATGCTGGTCGCCAGCATACCGCCAATCAGACCCGGCGTCAGACCCGGACGGTCAGCAATCGAGAAAGCGATATAGCCCGCCAGCACCGGCACCATTAAGGCAAACGCGCTGCCGCCACCGATCTGCATCAGCGCTGCGGCCAGCGTGCCCTCTTCCTTAAAGGCAGTAATACCAAATGCAAAGGAGAGCGCGATACACAGACCACCGGCAACCACCATCGGCAGCATGTAAGAAACGCCGGTCAGCAGATGACGATATGCGCCTGCGCTCTCTTTTTTCTGCTCGCCCGTGGCAGCTTGTTGTCCGCCCTGTGGCTGATAAGTTCTCGCTTCAGCGACTGCTTTATCCAGTTCCTGCGCGGTTTTTTTCAGTGCCAGACTGGTTGAAGTACGGTACATCGGCTTACCGGCAAATTTTGCCAGATCGACTTCAATATCTGCTGCGACAATCACCAGATCGGCCGCCGCCACTTCTTCAGCGGTAATCGTATTACCGGCACCGACGGAGCCACGGGTTTCCACTTTCACCCACCAGCCGCGTTTCGTCGCTTCGGTCTGGATAGCTTCCGCCGCCATAAAGGTGTGCGCCACGCCGGTAGGACAGGCGGTTATCGCCACAATACGCTTCTGGCCGCCACTTTCACTCACGTCAGCCGGAGCTGCAACCGCGACCGGAGCCTGCCAGGGTTTGGCTTCTGCCTGCGCATTAGCCAGAAAACTTTCTGGCTGGCGCAGCGCCTGTTCAATATTGCCCAGCCATACAACTTTGCCATTCAGCGCACTGTCAGCGGGTACCGTATTCCCTGCTACCGCCACCAGCTCTGCTTCTGCCGGATTTTCCGTCAGGGTCAGTCCGGTTTTCGCCGCAGCGGCGGTGAGTACATTTTTTGCCAGATAGCGGGTCGCCAGTCCCAGCGAAGTATCAATTATCAGCAGCGTTTTCATTATGTCTCTCCTGCTGTCAGTTAAAAGGTTTCAGGTCGACGCGCGCCATCATTGCGGCCAACTGGGTACGATCGGTAACGCCTACATTACTTTGGCTGACGGCCATTGCCGCCACAGCCGTTGCCAGACGCAGTGTGTGCTCACTGGACTCGCGCATCAGCAGGCCATAAATCAGGCCGCCGACCATGGAGTCACCGGCACCAACGGTGCTGACCACTTCACAGGCTGGCGGTTTGGCGATCCACTCACCGGAAGCATTCACCCACAGTGCGCCTTCTGCGCCGAGGGAAATCACCACATGGGCAATGCCCTGCTCACGCAGCGCATGGGCGGCTTCGATCACATCCTGTAGGGTTGGTAATTTACGCCCGGCCCAGATTTCCAGCTCGCGACGATTAGGTTTAACCAGCCACGGTGCCGCTTTTAGTCCGGCGACCAGCGCTTCACGACTGCTGTCGAAAATGATGCAAGGGCAATGAGTACGCAGCGCGGTCATCCATTCGGTAAAGGCTTCCGGCGACACGCCTGCCGGTAAACTGCCGCTGACGCACACCATATCGAACTGGCCAAGCCAGCTCAGGGAATCGGCGCTAAAGCGCTCCCAGTCCTGCCCGCTGACGTCAAAGCCGGAGAAATTCAGGTCAGTCACATCACCGTCTTTCTCTGTCAGCTTGACGTTAATACGAGTACGGCCCGGCACCACCTGAAAGCGGTTGGCAATCCCCAACTCGCTGAACAGCTGCTGAAAACCATCCTGATTCTCTTTACCGAGGAAGCCACCGACGGTGACGTCGATACCTAAATCTTTCAGCACTTTGGCAACGTTAATCCCTTTACCCGCCGCATGCAGGCCGGTGGTTTTCACCAGATTAACTTCGCCACGCTCGACTTCCGGGCAGTAACCCACCAGGTCATACGCGGGATTGAGAGTAATCGTTGCGACACGTCTGCTCATGCTGCCCCCTCGCCCAGTCCGGAAGTAATAGCTTGTTCGATGGCATCCAGCGCTTGCTGCGCATCTTCACCGCTGGCGGTAAAGCGCAGGCGGTGACCTTTTTTCACCCCTAATGCCACCACTTTCATCAGGCTGCGTCCGTTAGCCGGTTTCCCGCTGCCATCAAGGTTAGTCACGGTGATATCACTGTTAAATTGCTTGATTACGCTGACCAGCGCCGTACCCGGACGCGCATGCAAGCCATGCTCATTGCGGATAGTAAACTCTGCGGTCAGCACTTCAGCCTGCTCGTCGACGACGCGGGTTAACAGCGCTAACACGCCCGGACCATCGGCCTTTAACAGGCGTTCCGCTTTCTGATCAATCAGCAGATCGCTTAAATAGTTCAGCACCTTCAGCGGCTGTTCGTCGTTAACCGCGACGGTGATCAGCATTGCCGCTTTCTCGCCTGCCACCTCAAAGGCATTGGCGCTACGGCTGACCGCCACTGCACTGCCGAGATTGCCGACGGTACTGTCATTCAGCCAGATGCCCTGACCGAGGTTAAGTGGCTTAGCGGAGATCACGCTGCTGACAAAGCTGGCATCCACCGCGCCTGCGTGCTGCAAGCGACCGGCATTCAGTGCCTGTAACGTCATCAGGTCGCTGGCGGCGACATCAAGCGCAATTAATGAGGTATCAAACTTGAATTCGGCACCCTGCTTCTCGCCCATCAGGATGCTGCGCAACTCTTCGGCGGAAGGGGTGGTTTTCAGCTGTTCAGCCACGCTGTCGTCGCTCAGCACATGGGTAAGCTGGCGTAATAGCGCCAAATGCTCATCAGAACGCGCAGCTATGCCAATAGCGACATACGCCGTCTGATCCTCACCCCAGCTAATCCCCTGTGGGAACTGGAAAACCTGCACCCCGGTTTTCAGCACCAGATCGCGGGTGTCCGTGGTGCCGTGCGGGATCGCAATGCCATTGCCAAGAAAGGTTGAGGTCTGTTTTTCGCGCGCAAGCATGCCATCAACATAAGCATCGCCAACATTGCCTGCCGCAGTGAGCGCGGCAGCAACCTGACGGATAGCGTCTTCTTTGTCGCTGGCACTGGCGCCGGTGTGAATAGCGTTAACATCTAGCTGGAACATAATTCTCCTCTCCCGCCGAAATTGAATCGTTTCAGCTCTATTGAGAAAAAAAGCGTTATCTGCTGACTAATAAACTGATGAGACAACGCTGAAACGTTTCAAGGAGTGTGGTACAGCATGCTCCTTACTGGCAAGTTTTACCGGAAGTGATATAGCAGATTTTTGACCTTACGCACATTTCGTTGGAATTTTTCAGAAAAAGCCAACAGTGCATCTGTCATTTTGCTGAAGTGGACAGAATGTAAGGCAGACTGGCTTCAGCGCTATCAGCAAACTTCAGCTGACAGGAGTTGCCCATGCCTTTTGCAAAAAATGCCGGATCGCTTTCTTAACAAATGAAACGCCTTTTTAAAAAATCATCAGAGGCGTAGAATTGCCCGCTCATTTCATAAGGCAATTCATCTTTCATGCAAACTCCTGGTGCGGCCACCCGTCGCCTGCCCGATATCAGCTCGGCAGCCTTTCTGGTGGTGGCTTTTCTGACCGGTATTGCCGGCGCATTACAGACTCCGACGCTCAGCCTGTTTCTGTCGACTGAAGTGCATGCACGCCCCTTTATGGTCGGGCTATTTTTCACCGGCAGTGCGGTAATCGGTATCGCAGTCAGTCAGCTGCTGGCGGCGCGATCCGATCGTAAAGGCGATCGCCGGACGTTGATCTTTCAGTGTTGTCTGCTGGGTGCTCTCGCTTCGATACTGTTTGCCTGGAACCGTAACTACTTTGTGCTGCTGTTTATCGGCGTGCTGCTTTCCAGCTTTGGTTCCACCGCCAACCCGCAAATGTTTGCGCTGGCGCGGGAGCATGCCGATCGCACCGGCCGCGAAGCCGTGATGTTCACCACGATTATGCGCGCCCAGATCTCGCTGGCATGGGTGATCGGGCCACCGATTGCCTTCGCACTGGCGCTGGGTTTTGGTTTTAAGGTGATGTACGCCTGCGCTGCCCTCGCTTTTGTCTGCTGTGCGCTGATCGTCAGATTTCTGCTGCCATCGATGCAAAGAACCGCGGTAAAAACCACCGCGACGCTGCAAGCACCGATTGGTCACCGCCGCGATACGCTGCTGCTGTTTATTGGCTGCACCCTGATGTGGGCCTGCACCGGCATTTACCTGATTAATATGCCCCTGTATCTGGTACACGAGCTGAATCTGCCGGAAAAACTGGCGGGACAACTGATGGGACTGGCTGCTGGCCTGGAGATTCCGGTGATGCTGATTGCCGGATATTGCGCCCGACGCTTCAGCAAACGCGCACTGATGCGCTGCGCGGGGCTTTCAGGATTCCTGTTTTTTGTCGGATTATTGTGGGTAGACAGCGCAATCCCGCTGCTGCTGTTACAGGCGCTGAACGCCATCTTTATTGGCATTCTGGCGGGCATCGGCATGCTCTATTTTCAGGATCTGATGCCAGGCCAGGCAGGCGCGGCGACGACGCTGTTCAGTAATTCCACCCGCGTCGGCTGGATTCTGGCGGGTTCACTGACCGGGGTGGTGGCGGAATTCTGGGGTTATCACGCGGTATTTTACTGCACGTTACTGATGATGCTCGGCACACTTTACTGTATGTGGCGGATTAACGACGCCTGAGGCGGTTCAGGCAGAGGTGTCGGCCTCCAGCTGCAACAGCCATACCATCGCCTGCTGACGGCTGTTGCCGCACATATCCGCCGCCGGCTGTAATCCGGCACAAACTTTCGGCCGCAGCGGCGAGGCAAAGATTTTGCAACGTTGCTGCGCATCCAGCTGAATGCATGGAGTATTGGCGGGCTTACCGTTGGGCATTCCGGGGATTGGCGAAGAGATAGAAGGCGCGGTGCAGCAGGCACCACAATCAGGACGACACTGCATCAGCACACTCAGGATCAAAGCAAAGCGCGACAATAGCAGTCGCCAATAATGAAAGCTATGACAACCGTTACAATTTACCTTTCGTCTTCTCCCGCAAATTTCACTTTCTGCGCTGCGCAGATCTTGCCTGAATGCCCCGCCGCGAGTAACTTGTCGCGATAAATTCAGCGCACCGCTTTTATGAGACTATCCGATGGCAAGAGCAAACGAAATTAAGCGCGGCATGGCCGTTAGCGTCAACGGCAAATTATTGCTGGTGAAAGATATTGAAGTCCAGAGCCCAAGCGCCCGCGGCGCATCAACCCTGTATAAAATGCGCTTCACTGATATCCGTAGCGGAATGAAGGTCGAAGAGCGCTTTAAGGGTGACGACATCATTGACACCATCTCCCTGAGCCGTCGTCAGGTCACCTTCTCTTATATTGATGGTGATGAGTATGTGTTTATGGATGACGAAGACTACACGCCGTACAACTTTAAACAGGATCAGATCGCCGAAGAGTTGCTGTTTATTCCTGAGGGCGGCATGCCAGGAATCCAGGTATTAACCATGGATGGCCAGATTCTGGCGCTGGAACTGCCACAAACGGTGGATATGGAAATCGTTGAAACCACGCCGGGAATTAAAGGCGCTTCCGCCAGCGCACGTACTAAACCGGCCGCCATGGCGACCGGTTTAGTGATTCAGGTACCTGAGTATCTTAGTAACGGCGATAAAATTCGCATTCATATTGCGGAGCGCCGCTATATGGGCCGTAGCGAGTAACCGTTTTGCTATCGGCGATGACAGCGTGCATCGCCGGTATTGTTATGTTATAACAATTCATATTGCGCAGCGGATACCGCTCAGACGTATCGGTCTGTCAGTTGTAACTTACAGTAAGTACGGCCATTTTTTTGCTGTGATCGATCCAGCGGAACTGCGTGGTTCCCCGGTTAAATGGCAGCTCATGCTGCTGCGAAACATTAAGTGGAGCAGTGTTGGTGCTGGTCTTACCCTTTTGAGAGCACGACATTTTCAGTTGAAAATCTGTTTGTGGATTGATATCACAGCCACCATCAACAATGGCACCGTGGAAGTGGATAACACCTGAGTCTGAAGCTGCGCCATTGCCGGCAACTGCACTGCTCGTCCATGAGGCAAAAAGCATTATCAGGATGGCTGACTGAATGCTGTTCATTTTGACCTCACACATTGACTAACCTCACTTGTAACTGTAGCTGGTTTCTTTCCCTGATTAGTTAAACGGCAGCCGCATTCGACACTTTAATTTATTATTCAGAATTTCCCTGTGTGAGGAGCAAGATGTGACAAACGTGAACCTGATTACTGGCTTTCTGGGCAGTGGAAAAACCACCACGTTGTTGCATCTTCTGGCGCAAAAACCGCCGAATGAAAAATGGGCCGTACTGGTTAACGAATTCGGTGAAATTGGTATTGATGGCGCGCTGCTGGCGGAGAGCGGTGCAGTACTGAAAGAGATTCCAGGCGGCTGTATGTGTTGCGTCAATGGGTTACCGATGCAGGTAGGTCTGAATATGCTGTTAAAGCAGGCGAAACCCGATCGCTTGCTGATAGAGCCTACCGGGCTGGGGCATCCTAAGCAGATGATTGCCATGCTGACCGATGCGGTCTATCAGCCGTGGCTGACGCTTAACGCCACCCTGACGCTGCTCGATCCCCGTCAGCTCAGTGATACCAGAGTCACTGACAACGAAAACTTCCGCGATCAGCTGGCGGCGGCAGACATTGTTATCGCCAATAAACAGGATCGCTGGCAGCCCGCTGACCAGACTGCACTGGCTGAGTGGCAGCAACAATACCTCGGGGATCGCCAGTTAGTCCGTGCTGAATATGGCAACATCGATCCCACCTTACTCGATACGCCGCGTCGCAATCTGCGACAATTGCCTGATGCGCGGCATCATCATGCCCCCAGCCAGACTAAAAGCGGCCTTGCGGCGCTGCGCCTCGATCATAATGCGCGCTGGCGTCGGGCGCTGAATCAGGGCCAGGGCTATTATGCCTGCGGCTGGATCTTCGATCAGGATACGGTGTTTGACACCATTGGCCTGCTGGAATGGGCTCGACTTGCGCCAGTGACGCGGGTTAAAGGCGTGCTGCGCATTGCTGAAGGGTTAGTGAGTATTAACCGTCAGGGTCAGGATTTGCAGATCGAAACGCGCGCTTCCGCGCCGCCCGATAGCCGTATTGAACTGATTCACGAAAATGATGTTGAATGGAATAATTTGCAAACCAGCTTGTTGAAGCTTCGTTTAGAAACGCTGGCTTAGTCTACGCTGTTATTTTTAACCTATATCGAATCACTATGAATGCTAAACGCTTGGTAGCGATCCTTGGTCTGAATGCCCTGGGTATCGCACTGTTTTTATCCTGGTATCTGCTTCCCGGCCACGGTTTTTGGTTTCCCATCGATAAATCGATCTTCTTCTGGTTTAACGATCATATGGCGACCAACAAGCCGCTGGTATGGTTGATCGCGATTACGAATTTCCGTGGTTTTGACGCGGTTTCATTGCTGGCGATGGGTTTGCTGTATCTGAAATTCTGGCTGCGCGAAACGCCGCCAGGCCGTCGTCGCCTGATTGCTATTGGTATCACCATGCTGCTGACGGCGGTAGTGTTGAATCAGCTGGGGCATTTGTTACCGGTTAAACACTCCAGCCCGACCCTGTACTTTGAAAATGTGCATCGCGTCAGTGAAATCACCGGTATTCCGGCCAAAGATGCTTCCCGCGACAGCTTCCCTGGCGATCACGGCATGATGCTGATTATTTTCGCCTGCTTTATGCTGCGCTATTTCAGCAAAGGGGCATTTCTGACCGGCGTGCTGATCGTTGTGGTCTTCAGCCTGCCGCGAGTGATGGCGGGTGCGCACTGGTTTACTGATATCGCCGTGGGTTCGCTCTCGGTGGTGCTGGTTGGCCTGAGCTGGTGGCTGATGACTCCCGCCAGCGACATGTTAGTCAACTGGCTTAACCGCATATTACCCGGCAAATATAAGCCCGCAGGTTAAATGCTGTTTCGCGGCTGAGGGTAAAGAATTAACTTCCTCAGTCGCGAATAACCGTCCGGCGTATTTATTGTTAGCTTGCTAATCAATTTTCCGCATCAGGAAATTGCGCCGATATGGCGCAGAAAAATGGGCGTCACGCAGCCTCCGTCCAGCGGATTACTCTTATTTACTTTTGCCGTGCCCGTTTGCCCCATAATTTTGTCTTAAGCAGGCCCATTATTAACTGACCGTTGTTGATAATTTAACCTGATTATTACTCTATTGTTTCTCATCAAAAAAACTCATAAAAAAGTCGATAAAACCCCTCGCCACGGGGCTTTTAATCGGGTAATCTCATTTCGGATTAGGCAAAAACAGTGTTTTTTTTCCTTTTTTTACAAATAAAGTGTGCTCATTCACACATTTTAGTCATTCAGGATTTGTCTTACGCGGTTGGCCTAATTAATCTCATTTCGTTTCGCAACTTGCTAACGGCCTGTGTCGTTAAGGACTTCAAGGGATAACAAACATAATGGTCAAGTCTCAACCTATTCTGAGATATATCCTGCGGGCCATTCCCGCGGTCGCACTCGCGACACTGCTTTCGGCATGTACGACCAGTAACGGTCACAACGCACAAACTGAGACCCATGCAGTTAAAAACCAGAACGGTTTTTTACTTCAAGCGTCTCAGGATGAATTCGAACAGATGGTTCAGAACGTGGATATCAAATCACGTATTCTTGAACAATATGCTGACTGGAAAGGCGTTCGTTATCGTCTTGGCGGCACCAACAAACGTGGCATCGACTGCTCCGCTTTTGTTCAGGTGACCTTCCGTGAACAGTTTGGTCTGGATCTGCCTCGCTCGACCTCAGAGCAGCAGGGCAGCGGTAAAAGTATTCAGCGCAGTAAGCTGCGTCCCGGAGATCTGGTGCTGTTCCGCGCCGGTTCAACAGGACGACACGTTGGCATCTACTTAGGTAATGACAACTTTGTTCATGCATCGACCAGCAGCGGTGTAATGATCTCCAATCTGAATGATTCATATTGGAAAAATCGTTACCGCGATGGGCGACGTGTTCTGAGCCGAACGCATAGCTGATTTTACCCCTGAAGTCTGCGAAATGAGATTGATAAAAGCGCTGCTACGGCAGCGTTTTTTTATGGGCGTCATTCTTCGCCCGCGCGCCCAATAGTTGTGCGCTTTCAACAGCATCTACCAATATTCCCCCCAAAAATAGTTTTGCTAATCATAATAATATCGAGACTTCCCCCCCACGGCGTTATATCCTGCTGAGCATATTCCCGGAGAATGGCAGTGTCATAATTCCAATAAATAAAACCGGCTAAAGCGGGAGATAAAACGCAATGCCACTATCAACACTGGTTACGCACCCTGTGACAAATACGCGTAAAATTGCGTGGATCAGTGCTGCAGTTGGTTTTACTTTTTTCCTGCTTTTTATCACCATCACGCTGAGTATCACTTTCCAGAAACGCGCACAGAGCCACGACCAGCTGGCATGGCGCACGCAATACACTATTCTCAGCCTGTTCAGCGAAATGAAAACCCTGCTGGAACCGCTGAACGCCTTAACGCCCGGCCCCTGTCAACCGGTGAACAGCGAGCTAACTTCACGTGCCGCCTTTGCCAATAATGTGCGCGCCATTCTGCTGGTGCGTAACGGTGTCGCTTACTGCTCTTCGGCTACCGGCGCGTTTTCCCTTGCGGTCAGCACTTTCACCCCGCTAACCGACCTGGATAAAGATCTCGACCTGACGCTGATAGCAGGCACGCCAAGAGTGCCGGAGAGACCTGCGCTGGTACTCTGGCTTAAGCGGCCAGGCTCTGACCGCAGTGGCGTAATGACTACGCTAAATATCGATCTCGCCCCCTGGCTGTTGCTGGCTTCACAGCAGCAGGAATTGAAAGGTATGGCGCTGGTGGTCGGTGACAACGCGTTAGCCAGCTGGAACCCGCAGCTGATTAGCACCGCTGAGTTACCGAAAAAATCGCTGCGCACCCTTACGCTGCCGGGCTACCCACTGACTTTCCATCTGTACGGCAACACGTTACCACGACGCGATATTCATACTATTTTGCTGGCGGGGCTGTTACTGGCAGTACTGGTCAGCAGCAGCAGCTTTGTGTTACTGACGCTGCGCCAGCGACCGGGTAAAGAGATCCTGCTGGGGATTAAACGCGGTGAGTTTCATGTGGAGTACCAACCGCTTATAGAAGCGGCGACCGGCGAGTCCTGTGGCCTTGAGGCTCTGATGCGCTGGACCCATCCCACTGAAGGTAATATCCCGCCGGATGCCTTTATCAGCTATGCCGAAGCGCAGAATCTGATTATTCCCCTGACCCACCATCTGTTTCAATTGGTGGCACGGGATGCGCACCAGCTGCGCCAGATGGTGCCGGCTGGCACCAAAATGGGAATTAATATCTCGCCTAATCATCTCACCTCCGCAAGCTTTCGTGATGATGTCAGCAACTGGATCAACGCCATGCCAGCCGATCATTTCAGTTATGTTTTTGAAATTACTGAACGCACCATGGTTTCCGAGCGCAACGCCAGTGAGATCTTTGACTGGATCCATCAACAAGGGATCAAGATCGCGATTGACGACTTTGGCACCGGACACAGCGCATTGATCTATCTCGAGAAGTTTACATTTGACTATCTGAAAATCGATCGCGGTTTTGTGCAAAGCATCGGTATGGAAACCGTCACTTCGCCGGTGCTGGATGCGGTGTTAACCCTGGCGAAGAAGCTGAATCTCTGTACCGTTGCCGAGGGTGTAGAGACCGATGAACAGGCCAGCTGGCTGCTTAAGCGTGGCGTAACCCATATGCAGGGTTATCTGTTTGGGCGACCGATGACCGTTTCGCAGCTGATTGCATATTTTCAAACGCGACAAACCGCTTTATCCTGATAGCCGGCTAATAAATAACAAAAGTAGCATCACCCGGCTCAAACCACGGGTTAGTGAGTTAATGCTGCTACGCTAAATAAATTCTGTTTTACTTTTCGCTGCGGGAGCTGACCAACACGATGTTATTACGCCTGGTTATACTTGTTACGCTTAGTGCTGTCGGTCTGTCAGCACAGGCAGCAAATATCCTCGAGAGCTACGCCTTCTCCGAGCTGGGCGAACCCAAATACGCCACCAATTTTACCCATTACGACTACGTCAATCCTGCCGCGCCAAAGGGCGGAAAAATGACGTTATCGGCAATCGGCACTTACGATAACTTCAACCGCTACGCCTCGCGGGGTAACCCCGGTATCGGTACGGAAGGCCTGTACGACACGCTGTTTACCCCTTCAGAGGATGAAATCGGCAGCTACTATCCGCTGATTGCAGAATCAGCACGATATCCTGATGATTTCAGTTGGGCCGAAGTCAGCATTAATCCTCATGCCCGCTTCCAGGATGGTTCGCCAATAACCGCTGCTGATGTCGCCTTTACTTTCGATAAGTTTATGACGGAAGGCGTGCCGCAGTTCCGCGTGGTGTACAAAGGTGCCAAAGCAAAGGCGATCTCGCGCCTGACGGTGCGTATCGAGCTGGCGAAGCCGGACAGAGATTTGATTCTGGGCTTTTTAAGCCTGCCGGTGTTGCCGGAAAAATTCTGGAAACATCATAAATTTAATGAGCCTATCGGTTATCCGCCGCTTTCCAGCGGCCCGTACCGTATTACGTCTTATAAAGTCGGGCAGTACATTACTTATTCACGGGTAAAAGATTACTGGGCGGCGGATCTGCCGGTTAACCGCGGTCGCAACAATCTTGATACCAAACGCTACGACTACTACCTCGACGATAATGTCGCCTTTGAGGCATTTAAAGCCGGTGCCTTCGATTTTCGCGCGGAAACTTCTGCCAAAAAATGGGCCACCCAGTATCGCGGCAGCAACTTCACCAATAACCACATCGTTAAGGATGTACGGCCAAATATCGTCACCACCGATGCGACCTGGCTGGCATTTAATAATCAGAAAGCGCTGTTCAGCGATCGCCGGGTGCGTGAAGCGCTGGGACTGGCGTTTGACTTCGAATGGATGAATAAAGCGCTGTTTTATCATGCTTATAAGCGTACAGACAGTTACTTCCAGAATACTGAGTATGCCGCTAAAGGGTATCCGGACGCCGCCCAGCTGGAACTGCTGGCTCCGCTGAAAGGCAAAATACCGGATGAAGTGTTCACTTCCGTTTACCAGCCGCCGGTTTCCGACGGCAGCGGCTACGATCGTAAAAATTTGCTAAAAGCACTGGCGTTGCTGAAACAGGCCGGTTGGGAACTGAAAAATAAGCAACTGATCAATGTCGTCAGCGGTAAGCCGTTCAGCTTCGAGTTGTTATTGCGCAGCGGCAGCAATATCGAATGGGTGCTGCCATTCCAGCACAACCTTGAACGGCTGGGTATTCGGGTGAATATCCGCCAGGTCGACAGCTCGCAATACCTGCGCCGCTTTCGTACCGGTGATTACGATATGATTCCTACCGTCTATAACGCAGTGCCCTCCCCCGGCAGCGCGCTACAGACCCGATGGGTGTCACAATATATCGACTCCAGCTGGAACAGACCGCGGGTGCAAAGCCCGGTGATTGATGGTCTGGTCGCGCAGATTATGCAGCATCAGGGTGATAAAGCCGCGCTGCTTCCTCTCGGCCAGGCGCTGGATCGGGTATTGCTGTGGAACTACTTCATGATTCCGATGTGGTACAGCGCCGACGACCGTTATGCTTACTGGAATAAGTTTTCCATGCCTGCCATCACCCCCACCTATTCCGTTGGCCTGGACAACTGGTGGTACGATGTTAACAAAGCCGCACAGTTGCCGGCCCAACGCCGTTAAGGAGTAGAGTTTGGGCGCTTATCTTATTCGTCGACTTTTACTGGTGATCCCAACTTTGTGGGCGATTATCACGATTAACTTTTTTATTGTGCAAATTGCGCCTGGCGGCCCGGTCGACCAGGCGATAGCCAATATTCAGTTTGGCCAGACTACCGGATTGCCGGGGGCAGATTCAGCCGGCAGCAGCGGACGCGCGGCGTTAAATGCCAGCAATCCCGGTGACAATCAGTATCGCGGCTCTCGTGGGCTGGATCCTGAAGTGATTGCGGAAATTACCCAACGCTACGGCTTTGATAAGCCACTGCACGAACGGTATTTTAAAATGTTGTGGGATTATGCTCGCTTTGATTTTGGCGACAGCTTGTTCCGCAGTTCCTCCGTGATCCAGCTGATTAAAGACAGTCTGCCGGTTTCGGTGACGCTCGGCCTGTGGAGCACGCTGATTATCTATCTGGTGTCGATCCCGCTCGGTATCAGAAAAGCGGTGCATAACGGTAGCGCTTTTGATATCTGGAGCAGCACCCTGATTATCGTCGGCTACGCCATTCCCTCTTTCCTGTTTGGTATTATGCTGATCGTGGTGTTTGCCGGTGGCAGTTATCTTGACTGGTTCCCGCTACGCGGCCTGACTTCACCGCAATTTGATAACCTGCCGTGGTACGGCAAAATCACCGATTATCTCTGGCATATCACCCTGCCAATACTGGCGACAGTGATTGGCGGCTTTGCCACACTCACCATGCTGACAAAAAACTCGTTTCTCGATGAGATTCGTAAACAGTATGTGGTCACCGCTCGCGCCAAAGGGCTGGATGAGAAGAATATCCTTTATCGTCACGTGTTTCGCAATGCGATGCTGCTGGTGATTGCCGGTTTCCCCGCCACCTTTATCAGCATGTTTTTTACCGGCTCGTTACTGATTGAAGTGATGTTTTCATTAAATGGTCTTGGCCTGCTGGGTTATGACGCCACTATCCAGCGCGATTATCCGGTGATGTTTGGCACCCTGTACATTTTCACCCTGATAGGTTTATTGCTGAATATTCTCAGTGATATCACCTATACGCTGGTCGACCCACGCATCGATTTTGAGGGACGCCAATGAGCCGCTTATCGCCGATTAACCAGGCTCGCTGGGGCCGTTTTCGTCACAACCGCCGTGGCTACTGGTCACTGTGGATTTTTGCCATCCTGTTTGTTCTCTGCCTGTTTGCGGAACTGCTGGCTAACGATAAACCGTTAGTGGTGCATTATCAGGAGCGCTGGTATGCGCCGGTGCTGTTTGACTACAGCGAAGCGGATTTCGGCGGGCCGCTGGCAACTGCGGCCGATTATCAGGATCCGTGGCTGAAGCAGCGGCTGGAGCAGCAAGGTTGGGCGCTCTGGGCACCGATTCGCTTTGGCGACAGCACGATTAACTTCAGCACTGATGTCCCCTTCCCTTCGCCGCCCTCCAGCCAGAACTGGCTCGGCACTGATGCTAACGGCGGTGATGTGCTGGCGCGTATTCTCTACGGCACCCGTATCTCCTTACTGTTTGGCCTGATGCTGACGCTGGTTTCCAGCGTGATTGGCATTGCGGTTGGTGCTACCCAGGGTTACTTCGGTGGCAAGATCGATCTGATTGGTCAGCGTTTTATTGAAGTCTGGTCCGGCATGCCGACGCTGTTCCTGATTATTCTGCTCTCCAGCGTCGTACAGCCGGGCTTCTGGTGGCTGCTGGCGATTACCGTGATCTTTGGCTGGATGAGCCTGGTCGGTGTGGTGCGCGCCGAGTTTCTGCGCGCGCGTAACTTTGATTATATCCGTGCTGCGCAGGCGCTGGGCGTCAGCGACAGCCGCATTATGTTGCGCCATATTTTGCCGAATGCGATGGTCGCCACCCTGACCTTTCTGCCGTTTATTCTGTGCGGTTCGATCACCACCCTGACGTCGCTGGATTTCCTTGGTTTCGGTCTACCGCTCGGCTCGCCTTCATTAGGTGAACTGTTGTTACAGGGGAAAAATAATTTGCAGGCGCCGTGGCTCGGTCTGGCCGGTTTCTTCTCACTGGCGATTTTGCTGTCGCTACTGATTTTTATTGGCGAAGCAGTGCGTGACGCCTTCGATCCGAGCAAGGTGCATTGATATGAGTACGCCACTTCTTTCTATTCAGGATCTTAGCATCGCCTTTCGTCAGGGTAATAGCCAACAGCAGGTTGTCAGTCATTTATCGCTGTCGGTTGAGGCCGGTGAGACCCGGGCGCTGGTCGGCGAATCCGGATCCGGCAAAAGCGTGACCGCCTTATCAGTGATGCGCCTGCTTCCCACACCGCCAACCCTCTACCCGAGCGGTGAAATTATTTTCGGCGGCCACAATGTGTTGCAGGCAGATGACCGCACTTTGCGGAGTCTGCGCGGCAACCGCATGGCGATGATTTTTCAGGAGCCGATGGTCTCGCTGAATCCACTGCACAATATTGAACAGCAACTGTATGAAGTGCTGTCGCTACATCGCGGGATGCGACGTGAAGCAGCACGGGCTGAAATGCTGAGCTGCCTCGATCGGGTCGGTATTCGTCAGGCGAAAAGCCGCCTGAATGATTTCCCACATCAGCTGTCCGGCGGTGAGCGCCAGCGCGTGATGATTGCCATGGCGCTGCTGACCCAGCCGGAACTGTTGATTGCCGATGAGCCAACGACCGCGCTGGACGTCACGGTGCAGGCGCAGATCCTCAGACTGCTGCAAGAGCTGAAACAAGAGCTGAACATGGGGTTGCTGTTTATTACCCATAACCTGAATATCGTGCGGCAGCTGGCCGACAACGTCACCGTGATGCAAAACGGACAGGCGGTGGAACATAACGCCACCCGCCAGCTGTTTGCCGCGCCGCAGCATGCCTACACACGTCAATTGCTTGATGCCGAACCGGACGGGCGGCCTGCGCCTGCCGACCGCGACAAAGCCCCGCTGCTGCGCGTTAATAATTTGCAGGTTTCTTTTCCGATTAAACGCGGGCTGTTGCGTCGGGTAGTCGATCATCATCACGCGTTGAAAGCGCTGAGCTTTGAACTGAATCCGGGCGAAAGCCTTGGGCTGGTGGGTGAATCCGGCTCCGGCAAAAGCACCACCGGGCTGGCATTACTGCGCCTGATTCAGTCACAAGGGGATATCTGGTTTGATGGTCAACCCCTTCACCGCTGGGATCGTAAGCAGATGCTCTCTGTCCGTCCACGCATTCAGGTAGTATTTCAGGATCCTAACTCATCACTCAATCCGCGACTGAATATCACACAAATTATCGCTGAAGGGTTGCAGGTGCATCGCCCGCAACTGACGCCACAGCAGCGTGAACAGCAGGTGATTCAGGCGATGCAGGAGGTCGGGCTGGATCCGGCGACGCGCCATCGCTATCCGGCTGAATTCTCAGGCGGACAGCGCCAGCGCATCGCCATTGCCCGCGCGCTGATCCTCCAGCCGGAACTGATTATTCTGGATGAGCCCACCTCTTCGCTCGATCGTTCGGTACAGAAGCAGATTCTTACCCTGCTGAAAAAATTACAGCAGCAGTACCGTCTGGCCTACGTATTTATCAGCCATGACCTGCAGGTGGTGCGGTCACTGTGTCATCAGGTGGTGGTACTGCGTCAGGGTGAAGTGGTTGAGCAAGGTGAGTGCGAACAGATTTTTACTGCGCCGCAACAGGAATATACCCGCCAGCTGCTGGCGCTGTCATAAGATCATACCAGCAGAGCGGGATCAGAAAGGATTGGTGGCCGAAAAGGTTTCGGCAATCGCCACACCCTGATTTTTCAGGCGACAGTTGGTGGCACTTTCATCGTCACGATGAACAAACAGGCAGGGTTCGCCCTGCCACTCGACGACCGAGCACTCCACCTGAATATCGACCAGTGACGCTTTTAGCATATGCATAATATCCCATGCCAGTTCACCATCATGGCTTAATAACTTCAGGCCAATCAGATCGTTATCATGGGCTAAAGCGCTGATTTCCAGCGGCTCTACCGAGCCACCTGCCAGCCCGGCACACCAGCGATAACTTTGCGGCAGGCGATGAACAACCGAAAGCTGTAACGTATTCAAATCAAATCCCCAGAGCAATGAGCAAAATCCACGACTGTTTCGGCTACAGACAAACAGCGACCGTATCTTCCCTGGGTCAAAACCTGCCATTAGCGTCAATGCAAGCCGTCGCGTTTTTAAAACAAATCTGTATTACGACGTTATATTTGAGAGTTAGCTCTCGTTTTGTTGTTATATGTACCGCGTTAATGGCGCGAAAACAACCATTTTTGCTGCAATTTCGTTACTTTTTTATGCGCCTAATTTTACATTAAATCAACATAAATAAAGGGGATTAGCTCAGCCGATGGCGTAATGGTGTCGCTGCGCGACCAAAATGCCGTGATAAGTATTGAGAAACGGGCGGCGAGAACGCCACCGCTACGATTTAACGTTACGTGAGTTGTAGGGGAGCCGTTATCGGCTCCCGTCCAGAGCGAGAGCTTCAGGCAGTTTTACGCGGACGGCTGGCGTAGAGGTAGAACAGAATCGAGGCAGTGGCGCAGAGCGCGATCGCCCACACCATTGGCCAGGCGCTGTTAAATGTCGAAGTGGACAGCAGCATGCCGACCAGCGCACCGATGCCAAAACGCATTGTGCCTGCCAGCGACGAAGCGGTACCGGCCATGTGCGGAAATTCATCGAGGATCACCGCCATCGCATTGGATGACACCATCGAGACACAGCCGATAAACATCGCGACCCCAAACACCAGCGGTATAAAGCCGAGGTCCAGCGCACTGACAATCAGCAACCAGATACCCATAGCAAACTGGATAATCAGGCCAAAACGGAACATCGCCAGCGGGCCAAAACGACGCACCGAACGGCTGTTAATCAGCGTCATCACAAACAGGAAAACCACGTTAAGCGCAAAGTAGTAACCGAAATCCTGCGGCGAAATATGGTTAATTTCGATATAGACGAATGGCCCGGCATTCAGAAACGAAAACAGCCCGGCAAACGAAAAGCCACTGGCCAGCATATAACTGAAAACCCGCTTGTGACGCAGCAGCGACAGGAAGTTTCCCAGCATGGTGCGCAGGTTAAACCGCTGTCGCTTCTCTTTGGGCAACGTCTCTTTAATTTGCGTTACCACCAGTACGGTAGTGACAACGGCCGCCGCAGAGATCACCCAGAAAATAGCGTGCCAGCTCCAGAACATCAGCAGCCAGCCACCAATAATCGGTGCCAGTAATGGCGCAATGGTCGTAACCAGCATCACAAACGACATCATGCGCGAAAACTCCTCTTTCGAGTAGCTGTCGCGCATCAGTGCGCTGATCACCACGCTACCGGCCGCCGCCGACAGGCCGTGCAGCAGACGCATATTGATCAACTGATCGATAGTTTGTGACAGGGCACAAGCCGCCGCCGCCAGCGCAAAAACCAGCGTACCAAAGGTAATCACCGGCTTACGCCCGAAGCTGTCAGCCATGGGGCCGTAGAACAGCTGGCCAAGGGCAAAACCGAGAATGTAGACATTCAGCGTCATCTGCACGCTGCCCGCCGGTACCGCAAATTCTTTGGCAATTTGCGGCAGTGCCGGCAGGTACATATCAATTGATAACGGCATTAACATGGCCAACAGGCCGAGAATAACCACTAATCCCACTGAAGAGTTTTTATCCTTCCGCACCCATGCTCCTTAATACCTTCTGAAATTTTCTCAATTTTATCAGCGCGGTACGCCAACACTGGCGATCTCTTCTGCCGTCAGCGCACGATATTCGCCCGGCTCCAGATCGTCATCCAGCGTAATATCTCCGATACGCTCACGATGCAGCGCCACCACATGGTTGCCGACCGCAGCAAACATTCGTTTCACCTGATGATAGCGCCCTTCACTGATGGTCAGACGCACCTGATTGTCGCTGATCACTTCCAGCTGTGCCGGTTTGGTCAGTGATTTCTCATTATGCAGCTGAACGCCATCGGCAAACTGTTGCGCGGTATCGTCACTAAGCGGATTCTCCAGCGTCACCAGATAGGTTTTCTCACAGTGGTGACGCGGTGAAGTGATGCGGTGCGACCACTGACCGTCGTCCGTCATCAATACCAGCCCGGTGGTATCAATATCGAGACGGCCTGCCGCATGCAGTTTGTAAGCGGTCGGTTCTTCGAGGAAATAGAGCACGGTGGGATGATCGGGATCGTCGGTCGAGCAGACATAACCCTCTGGTTTATTCAGCATAAAATAGCGCGGTCCAAACTGCTGCTGCAGCGGGTTACCGTCATATTCCACCTGGTGCTCGGGATCCAGTTTAAATGAAGTATCACGAACGATTTCGCCATCGACCGTAACACGTTTAGCGCGAATTTCGCGTGCCGCGATTGCCCGGCTGATTTCCAGTTGCTGAGATAAAAATTTATCGAGTCGCATTAAATCTGCTTTGCCTGTGTTCTTGAAATGAAGTCCGACGTCTGCCTCGCGACAAACGTTTGAAAGGCGGCGTACGCCCGGAAAGGTATGTGCGACAGTATAACCAGAGTTCAGCGCGGCTAACAGAGGCGATCGCCCCGTTCACTGGCTTTCATGGCATAATGCGACTCTGTTTCCAGAATTGTTGTCTTACCATGTCGTTTACTCTGCGTCCTTATCAGCAGGAAGCGGTTGATGCTACGCTCAGCTACTTCCGTCGTTCTCAGCAACCGGCAGTGATTGTACTGCCTACCGGCGCAGGCAAAAGCCTGGTGATCGCCGAACTGGCGCGGCTGGCGCGCGGACGCGTGCTGGTGCTGGCTCACGTCAAAGAACTGGTGGCGCAAAACCACAGTAAATATCAGGCGTACGGGCTGAAGGCCGATATTTTTGCCGCCGGTCTGCAACGCAAAGAGAGCCGCAGTAAAGTGGTGTTCGGCAGCGTGCAGTCGGTCGCGCGTAATTTGCCGCAGTTTGACAGTGCCTTTTCGCTGCTGATTGTCGATGAATGCCACCGTATCAGTGACGATGAAGAGAGTCAGTATCAGCAAATCCTCAACCATCTGCGACAGCATAATCCGCAGTTGTGTCTGCTGGGCCTGACGGCCACCCCCTACCGGCTGGGCAAAGGCTGGATTTATCAGTTTCACTATCACGGCATGGTGCGCGGTGACGAAAAAGCGCTATTCCGCGACTGCATCTATGAACTGCCGCTGCGTTATATGATTAAACACGGCTTTCTGGTGCCGCCCGAGCGGCTGGATATGCCGGTGGTGCAATATGATTTTAGTCGGCTTCGCGCGCAGGCCAGTGGCCTGTTCAGTGAGGCCGACCTTAACCGTGAGCTGAAACAGCAGCAGAGGATCACGCCGCATATTATTCAGCAGATTGTCGAATTTGCTGCCGATCGTCGAGGGGTGATGATTTTTGCCTCTACCGTCGAGCATGCCAAAGAGATCCTTGGTTTGCTGCCGGAGGGCAAGGCATTGGTTAGCGCCGATACGCCGGGGCCAGAGCGCGATGCCACCATCAGCGCGTTCAAAAACCAGCAGTTACGCTATCTGGTCAATGTAGCGGTATTAACTACCGGCTTCGATGCGCCGCACGTTGATCTGATCGCTATTTTGCGCCCCACTGAATCCGTCAGCCTGTATCAGCAAATTGTTGGTCGCGGCTTACGTCTGTGTGAAGGCAAAAGCGACTGCCTGATCCTCGACTACGCCGGTAATCCTCATGACCTTTACACCCCGGAAGTCGGCGCGCCTAAAGGGAAAAGCGATAATCAGCCGGTACAGGTATTTTGTCCCGGCTGTGGTTTTGCCAATACTTTCTGGGGAAAAACCACAGCCGATGGCACCATCATTGAACATTTTGGCCGTCGTTGTCAGGGCGTGCTGGAAGATGATGACGGCCATCGCGAACAGTGTGACTATCGTTTTCGCTTTAAGAACTGCCCGCACTGCAATGCAGAAAATGATATCGCCGCCCGGCGTTGTCATCAGTGTGATGCGATCCTGGTCGATCCCGACGATATGCTGAAAGCCGCGCTGAAGCTGAAAGATGCCCTGGTACTGCGCTGTGGCGGCATGGAGCTGACCCACGGCAGCGATGAGAAAGGTGAATGGCTGAAGGCCAGCTATTTTGACGAGGATGGCACCAGCGTCAGTGAGCGCTTCCGGCTGAAAACGCCTGCACAGCGTAAAGCTTTCGAGCAGCTGTTTATGCGCCCGCATCAGCGTGCGCCCGGCGTGCCGCTGGGCTGGGAAACCGCAGCGGATGTGGTGGCAATGCAGCCACTGTTGCGCCATCCCGACTTTGTGGTTGCCCGCCAGCAGCGCCAGTTCTGGCAGGTTCGCGAGAAAGTTTTCGACTATCAGGGCCGTTTTCGTCGCGCTAATGAGCTGCGCTGACGCTGTATTGTTTGCCCGGACCGGCAAACACAGCTATAATGCCGCCCGCTTTTGCTACGCGGAAGCTGAACGATTTAAACCGTTTATCCAACCTGTTGCTGGGTCGCCTGTAGCAGGATAATTAATTGAAGAGAATCAACAATGATCACTATCAATGTAGAAACCCGTAAAGAGCAGGGTAAGGGTGCGAGCCGCCGCCTGCGTGCAGCTAACAAATTCCCGGCCATCATTTATGGCGGTGAAGATGCAGCTGTTGCTGTTGAACTGGACCACGACTCCGTAATGAACATGCAGACTAAGCCTGAGTTCTATACCGATGTTATGACTCTGGTTGTTGACGGTAAAGAAGTTAAGGTTAAAGTTCAGGCTGTTCAGCGTCACCCGTTCAAGCCAAAACTGCACCACATCGACTTCGTTCGCGCTTAATTGCCGACCGGGTTGAAGAAAAAACGCCGCATAATGCGGCGTTTTTTTTTGCCTGAATAACCGCAAGGCCGTCTTACAGACTGACATCTCTACGCTATCAATTCATCCGGGAGCAATAAAAAGTATCAGATAACGATTATCCTGCAACGTTTCACCGCCTGATGAATTGACGCACCCTGAGCATTAACTAAGTTAGTTATCTTTATCCAGTAGAACTCTACTCGATCACGGAAGATAACGATGCCTTTAACTGAATTTAACCCACGCGGCACCACCGCGCCTTGCCTCGCGGCCGTATCCCCTCCCCCTTCAGCAACGTCGCCCGAATCCAGTAGCTTAATTAAAGCGTTAAAAGCCATCGTCAACTCTCGCTTCGGACTGACGTTCTCAGCACCAAAACCGCCTTACGACCAGGCCTGGGCTGAAGCCTGTAAAAATCTGCCTGTCCCGGAGCAAAATGTCTGTCAGTTTGTCGCACGCATCCGTCGACAGCTACGCCAGCCTGAGGCGCGGGAAGCAATAGTACACAATGCTGAACCGCGATCCTGTCACAGCCTTTACCCGTGGTTGCCTGGCATTCCGCGCCCCCTGCTGCGTAATGAACAGCTGCAACAACTGGCCGCTATCGCGCTCGGCCAATCGCCAGCAGGGCCTGAAATGACAGATCTCGAGCAGCGCTGCCCGGCACTCTGGCAACTATTAATGGCGGAAATCTATCGCACGGTTACAGAGAGTGAAACCGGACTGGCAGAGAAATGCCTGCCGCAGTTAATGCGGATGCCGGTGGTCAGCAATGCACTCACCCAGCTAAATCCACTGCTGCCCACCGTGGTGTGGGTAGCTCAGTTGCTCTGGCAGATGCGTCAGAAAGGAGTGGTTGATACCCTGGACCACGAATTAAAACTGCACATTAATCACTGGCTATCCGCGCTGGAGGGTACAGTCGCCGTTCCAGGCAGGCCGTATATTGCATTGGCGGATAAAAATCTTTGGCACAGTCTCGATCGGTGGGTGCAAAACCGCTTATCATTGCTGACCGGGAGTGATGGCGCTCAGCCGCTGGTCGAACCCGCGTTCAGCAGCACTGGCAGAGTGGTGACAGACGCACCAGAGTGTACGCCAGACCCGCTTTTAACCTTACCGGCAATGCCTGCACACGGCTGGCAGGTTAACAGTGTGCTGAACAGAGCAAGCGAGAAACAGACAGCATTACTGGTCCAGGTGCAAACCTGCTATGAACTGCTACAACTGCATAAGCAACCACTTAATCTTGCCGTCGGTTGCGCGCTCCCTGCAGTTAACGACACTACCCCTCAGGCGGATAATGATGCCACAACACTGTCGCATTCGCTGGTAATTGATGAAGCCGGTGCCGTGTACAATCGCATACAAATTGAGAGTGGTGACCAGCCCTTTATACTGCAAGGGGTGAATATCCCGCCACACTCGCGGCCAGTGCCAGTAACGCAATTCGCTGGCCCCGGAGATCAATTGACCGTATTTCGACCGCAGGAAGCAGAAATACGAACTGCCGAACAAACCACTAACAGTAAAGAGAAACGACCAGCCAGTTATGCCACGGCTAAAACCACCGAAATTAAACGTGATACCGGCCAGCCGCATTCCGTAAATATTTCTCCGTCACAGCCCCCCTATTCGCTCAATCCTTTCCGTCCAGGCGAAATGGAGCTCAGCATGCCTTTGCGCCCGGGATTTTTTAACGGGTTAGTCCACGAAAAAGTACAGAAAAAACGGTGGCAGCAACCCACAACTGTTTTCGGCTCAGCATGGCCATTATCCGGTGCAGTAGCAGCCAGGCCAGACTCTTATTTCAAAACTCTGCAAAAGATAAAGATCAGAGAGAATATCGTCGATTCATTTTATGAATCACTGCAAATCAAATATCCTGGAGAAATAGAAAATCATGAGCTGGTCACGTTAACAACTACGGAGAATGACGACACCCGTGAGGAAATAGTACCTCTGCCGGAAGCACTGGCCAGATTTGTAAACGTTGAAGATGAAATACAGCAGAAGCATATCTCCCTGGCCTGCAATTTACACTGGAGTACACCACTCTGTTCAGATGTTGTCACCTTTATTACCAGCAAATATTTTGGTGATATCGATAATACAATAGCAATGGACTGGCAGAGTGCCGCCAATCAACAAGCCAGCTGGTGGTATGCGGTAGGAGCCGCCAGAAAAAGCCTGGATAAAATGGCAGAGATTCTCCATAAAATACAATCCCCGATCTGGAATGTTAATTTATGGATAACCAACAAAGCAAATGAAATTATTTCAGAAGAAAATATTGATCTTCTAAAATTTAACAGCACCACTCAGGTCGGAGTAGGTGTAATAATGCCAGCCAGCTATAATCGCCAGCATATGCCGATACTGGATCGCAGCCTGGAGGGTAGCTGGCAACCGATAGGGAATTATACGGTTACCGAGATTCTCACTCGTGAATATTTACGCAATAACAACTTTCGTTATGAAAGTCTACACTTCAGATTTCCTGAAGGAATAAGTCAAAAACTACAAGAAAAAATATTACAACTGGATTTACAATCATTGTATATGGCTGAGTTGACCACTACACTTTCCAGTGACGTGGTTAAAGATGGTATGCTTAGCCTGTTCAGTGCGATAGTCAGCAAGGCTATCGGAGAATTGTTAGTAGATAATAAAAGTATTTTCGAGAACAATCATATTAGGCTGGCGGTAACGGAGAAAAGGTATTACCTGATGAACTGGCATGGATACGCCATCAATAATATTATTTTTATTCCAATACAAGAAGGAAAAATCAATGAGGGTATTATCCTTTCTCTTAGAGACGGTGGCTCATGGGACGTAAAAATAGATCCTTCAGGATCTATCTCTTTTTTTGACACTAAGACTGATGCTGTCGCGGTTCTTAATATGATAAATAAAAACCTGCCGATCAAAGTACAGACTGAGTCACCGCTAAAAGAGATAAAAGACAACCAGATTATTATTGACAGCTACGGCCAATATAAGGTGACGTTTCATGGTAAAACTTTTGCGAAAAAAGTATGGATTGCTCCCACCGCAGATAAATCATTAACCCTGAAAAAAAGCGCTCACCTCACCGAAGATTTACTGGGAAATTTTGTCAGAACATTACAATCGAACATGAATTATCTGGTGAAATCCAATGCAGAGTGCCAGCTGGATAGCGCCATCGAAATACTGTATACCATCTCAACGATGGTATACATTTATACAATACCCACTATTGGCATTTCCCTTACCCGCGCCAGCGTCATCAGCCCAATTTGGGGTGGTGCTAATACCGGCCTGCGAGGTGCTCTGATGCTGGCACCGGCATTATCCATCTTCCCCAAGCTGGTCAAGGCGAGCACAGCTGACCGAAGCAAAGAGGCTAAAAAAGCCTTTTCCGATGCCGTCCTCGGGATCGCGCTGGAAGTGGCGGGATTTGTATTACATAGCTACAGCCCAAACCTGATCACCGGTCTGTTCAAACAAGGGAGCAAAATAGTTAAAGCAACTTTTGACCAACTCCCTTCCTGCACCGTGCAGAGCCTGGTCAATGACTTAAAACAGGTTATTTCTGCTTATCAAAATGAAATATATCCTGATGGTGGCAATAACTTCCTTGCTGACGGCGCGAAACAGTATCATTTAACGCTTTTGCCGGAGCGCAAAGCCCCAGCCCCGGTAGATGAGGTTCGGAAAGTTCTTGCTAATTTTCCTGATTACTTTGCCAGCCATCAGCAGAATATTGTGCTGAACACGCAGTCGTTCAATGACCAGGCTAAAATGCAGGGCATCCTCCAGCAATATTTACAAAGCAACTTCTATCAAGTAGATATTGGCAGAATATCACGGTGGCTAAATATCATTGATCAGCCGCAAATCGATTATCTGCTACGGGTTAAATCGCCATCATCAGACCCGGACTCTCCCTTTACCCATTCGGATGATGTCGTAATCTGGTTTGACACTGCAAAATTCATCTCCGGCAACCCAGAAGATATTTTACTCTACGGTGCCGAGGAGTGGCTGTTGAGCCAGCCCAAAAATAGCGCTATCAGCATTGACTGGTTTGCTACGCCTGAATATTCTTCGTCAGATATCAACCTGTTACCTTTAGATAAAACACCTTTTTCAGAAGCGGTGCTGACTTATCCTGACTGGTATAAAAAATGTATTAAAAACCTCTCGTTAAACAATATTGAAGTTGCACAAGAAAACACACGAGAACAATTATCGAAGCAGGAAGCCATTCTGTTTGAGCAAGCCGTGATATCAGACAATAGCACCCTGAGCCTGATACTGGGCCAGCATTTTACACAGCATAAATTGCAACCTGCTGACGAGCTTGGTCAAAAAATCGCCCTGCTATCCCGCTACCCCATCAGTCAGCAACCGACCCCGTTACCTGAGGGCGATTATATTTTGGTAGGAACTGATTTACGCGGTATCGATGCCGATAATGACGGCAATATCACGCTGACTGACTTCGGCTCTTCAGCTCCACTGCTCAGGCAAAATCGTCTTCAGGGATATGCGCCAACTGAGATCATTCCGGCTGGGATGGCGGCAGAAATCAGCAGTTTATACGCCCCAGGAATCGATGAGTTTTTGATAAACCAACCGGGAGAGTTCAATAACACGCTTTCACAGTTACGCCTTCAGCGCCTGGAACAAAATACCCGCTGGCTGGAAAGACCGGGTAATAACTTTCATGTTCCGCTGATAGTGGCGGTTGATCGGCATCAGGCACGCGTCAATCTGCGTAATCAGTTAGAGGCCACATTTCCCGTGGACGCCATTCTGTTTGTGCTGACCGCGAAAGATTTCAGGTTTCAGGTCAGGAATATTCTGCTTTCTTTGCGAACCACCCCGATTCCGGTCAGTTCACTGTTAACTGAAACTCCCATCGCTCTGAGTAAAACCGTGGCGCTCGCCAATACCTTTGCCATGCTGCCTTCTCTGACAAACGCTCGCAGGGCTGTTAACAACGATAAATATCAGCCATGGATGCCCGTCATCAATTTACAGGCAGGGACGCAGTTAATTAACCCCACTACCGCGCAGCAGCTCCGGGAGCAAACGCGGGCAGATAATTATGACTATTTTCTGGGAGATAGCCCCAGAAGGATCACCTCACTGCAAGATATCAGCCTTGCCGAGCCGGGTGCGCGTATTGCTTTTCTGGACCGGGAAGCCGGGCCAGGCGAACCGCCAATGTCACATGCTATGTTGATGGTGGGTAATGGCACCGCGGTTGGGGTCAACAACCAGGTTATCGGCAGCGGAGAACAATGGCAGAAAATTTATCTCGCAGCCGGCAACTGGATTCAGGATGAGCAGCATGGTTTTGTACTGAAAACCGACGATCATAAATTGAGTTTACATATTCAGACGTCTTTACTTCCTCCCGTGCCGCCTTCTTCCATATCCACTCCAACAGAACCTAATTATGATCTTAAAAACACCATCAAACTCGCCGAATTTTTTACTGATTATCCGTCAGCGCAATGGGCAAAAGATATTGGGGAAGGCGAGTCATGGCAGGCGATAATAAAATTATTTGCCCATGGCTGGGTATTTGACAATAAAACTGCCGATCATCTGCTGACACAAACCAGTGCAGAAAATTATCAACAACTTGTGGGTGAATCGGCACAAATTATCCGCAGTACTGATGAATTAATGGCGAGCGAACCCGGTTCGTTTTTGGTCTTTGTCGAAAAACAGCAAGGAAAAAGGATAATGGTTCATGCCATGATCATGGCGAATAATGGTTTCCTCGTCGGCATCAATAATCAGATTATTGGTGGGCAAGCAGGCTGGCAAAAAATCCATATTACTCGCCTGCAATATGATGCGAATAATCTGCATGGGCTGGTGATAACCGCCTGCGCACGAAAATTTAATTGTATTATTACCTCCCCTATGGACTGAGGGCGGGTTCTGCTTTTTTAAAAATCCTCAGTGAAATAAATTGAGCAATACGCCTGTTTTATTGGTTAAAAGTACAATTCGCAACGGATGATTTTTGCCGTTGCGCTTTCGCAGCGGTTAGTTTAAAACAATGCAAGGCAGCGTTCTGCCAATCGAAAAAACCGGGGCTGTCGCTAAAGCCTCGCGAAGGCGCACCGTGCCCTGCCAGTAAAGATATTGATAGTGACTCCCTGAAGGATCAGGTGAACTCCCCGTCGCAGGGGCAGTGAATTATTTTATGGATGAAACGCTATGCCTGAACGCATTTCTCTACCCTTCCCCGTCGAAGAAAGGCTTTTCCGGACACACTCCGGCACTGAGCCGCTGTCCCGCTCCTGTTCGCGCACTACCCGTGTTTCCCCCGCAGTGGCGGAGGCCTGAACCATGGCCGATTACGTTGCCGCCAGGCTTGACGATCCGCTGGTACACAGCTCGTTACTGAGTGATTTTGTCAGTGGGCTGGTGGAGGGCGCGATCTACGCCGGGGT